>ERZ890510.641-NODE-641-length-26541-cov-8.115533_pt1 | contig 26541 bp, 22 predicted proteins | sample MGYA00521265_ERZ890510 | MGnify/ENA primary metagenome ERZ890510 (study PRJEB32303, sample SAMEA104408624) | aquatic metagenome | biome: Brackish water; feature: Chemocline; material: water | place: Baltic Sea | collected 2014-10-26T21:54:00 | depth 110 m ... | reverse complement strand
TAAGGTCCTGCACACGCCTGGGCACACCCCCGAGCATATTTGCTTCGAGATCACCGATGGTGCCGCGTCCACCGAGCCCATGGGCATCATCACGGGAGACTTCATCTTTGTCGGCGATGTGGGCCGCCCGGATCTCCTAGAGAAGGCCGCCGGCGTTGCCGACACGATGGAAGCAGGCGCGCGCGTGCTCTATCGGGCGCTTGAGCGCTTTCGTGACATGCCCGCCTACCTACAGATCCTCCCGGGCCACGGCGCTGGTTCCGCGTGCGGCAAGGCGCTCGGATCGGTGGCGTCATCCACCCTCGGCTATGAACGATTGGTCAACTGGGCGTTCCAATGCGAGACCGAGGCAGACTTCGTGTCAGAGGTCCTGCAGGATCAGCCTGAGCCTCCCTTCTACTTTGCGGAAATGAAGCGCATGAACCGGGACGGCCCGGCAGTGTTGGACCGGCTCCCGCGGCCCAAGCGTATGGAGCCGGGCGCTTTGGCCGAGCTTCTGGGTGACGGCGGGATCGTGGTCGACACCCGTGATCGTGCCCGCTTCGCCGCCGGTCATGTTGCGGGCACGATCAACGTGCCGCTCGACAACGGGTTTCCGAACTGGTGTGGTTGGCTTCTTCCGTACGACCGGCCTGTGTATTTCATCGTCGAGTCGGCGGCGCAGGCGAACCAGGCCGCGCGTGACTTGGCGTTCATCGGGATCGACAACTCAGCTGGGTATTTCGATGGCGCCGCTCTCGACGCTTGGCCGGCAGCCCACGGGGCATTGGAAACGACGACGGTCATCGATTGGCCGGCTGCAGACAAGGCTGTTGATGAGGAAAGCGCGCATCTCATCGATGTTCGCAAGCTGACGGAATGGAACGAGGGGCATGCGCCTGGCGCGGCGCACGTCCATCTAGGATACCTGCGGGGCCGGCTCGATGAGCTACCACGCGATCGACCGTTATTGCTGTACTGCAGGACCGGACACCGGTCGGGGATCGGCGTGAGCATCTTACAAGCGGAGGGCTTCTCGGACGTCCGGAATGTCGATGGTGGCATTACCGATCGGACGCGGCGGGGGCTCGCCACGGTGTAGTGTGAGGCCGGGACGCCGTTATTTCTGGCTTTAGAGGGGCGAATGGCCCTAAATTGTGCCGTCCCTAGCAGCTTCCCTGCCGAGTCCTCCCTGGGTCCATGTCAGAATCGGGTAAAAAGAAGGAGCTCGGCGGATACGCGCGTTCAATCGATGCGCTGTTTTCCGCCGGATCCGCCGAGTCGACGTCGGTTCCGGACGACGCCATCCAGGCGGGAGGCCAGGCTGTCGTTGAGATCGCTGCCGTCCACTCAGACACCTTGCTTGATCCGTTCGTGGAGATCCCCGGGCAGAACGCGACCGCGGGTGGGGATCCCCTAGCCACAGATGTGACATGGGAGGTGGTACCAGACTCGGTGGAGCGCGCAGCCTCGGGCGTGGACGCCGATCCCGATGCCCTCTCTGCCGCGCTCGATCGTTTCTTGGCCAGCGACCCACTGGAGCGCGATGGTCAGGCGCATGAGATTCGCGAGATGGTGGCCGCGCTCCGGGCTGTCAACGCGTTGGACCCCCTTGCGGATGCGGTCGAGCGGCTGGTGATTGAAGCCCACGACGACGAGGCGAGTCTCGCGTTGGCTGACTTGATGCTCACTGCCGGCGTAGCGAGTCGCATCGCGGCGCGCCTCGGGGCCGAGCGGGACGCAGAGCGGCGGGCCCAGTTGCTCAAGGTGTGCAAGGCGGTCGGGGTCGAGATGGCGGTTGCGATTGCCGATGCGTTGTCGGACACCTACGAGCGGTTCGCTCGACGTGCCTTCATGGATGCCATGGTCATGCTCGGGAACACCGCCATGGTCGTTGTCGAGCAGATGATCGACGACAAACGTTGGTTTGTTGTGCGGAACGCGGTCGCAATCTTGGGCGAGGTCGGAGGCGACCGTGCGGTCGAACTCATCACGAGCACGCTGGCCCATACAAATGGGCGCGTCCGACGTGAGGCGCTCCTTGCTCTCGCCAAGATCGGAGGTGAGGACGCGGGTCAACTCGTTTATGGGATGCTCGAAGATCCGGATCCTGAGGCGCGTCTCGCTGCCGTGATGGCTGCTGGCGCGCTGAAAGTGGAGCGTGCGCTAAGGCCGCTTCTCGGCATTCTCGAGTCCGAATCAGATTCGACTGTAAGGGTCGGAATTTTGCAGGCGTTGGGTAAACTAGGCGATCCGGGGGCTGTAAACTCTATCGAGAAGTACGCAGTGGGATCGTTCTTTTCAAAGCCACCCACCGACACCCGCATCGCCGCTTATCGCGCGCTGTTTCACATTGGCACGCCTCACGCCAAGCGCCTGCTTGGTCAGGCGGTCGACGACAAGAGCCCAGAGGTTAAAGCGGCCGTGCGGGACATGCTGGGGATGCGGTAGAAGTCGACAGCCAGTCGGGGCGGTCAAAGGTAGTCCTCAGAAGCCCGCTACAGGGCCCCCAGCGCACGCGCCATCGCCCTCAAGAAGATCGGTATCTCACGAGCCGCGCGTGCCGGAGACGGGAAGGGTTCTTGAGCCGAGTGCCCGAACAGGCGCGTCACCGTCGCGTACGAGCCCGGGTTCGGCAGCAGAGTCTCCTTCAGCCGTAGCCCCTCGGTGAACGGGATCAGGTGATCCCGATAGCCGTGCACGATATGTACAGGCTGAGTCACTCGCCGCAGGGCTGGGCCCACTGCCATGGTGGGCTCGACCCGTTCTCCGGCCTCCGCCAGTTGCGAGGCCAAGCGTGCACCCGCGATTGGCTCCGGATCGCTGTCGGCTGGCGGCGCGATAAGATCGAACAGGGCCCATCGTTCATCCGCGATACGCGTGCGCGCTTCCCGTTTGGCGGGGTCGTAGATCGGGTCCCAGGCCACGGCGCCGGTGTCCCCAGCCAGCGACGCGAGCGCGCGCAACTCTCGCGCGACATCGTGGGCATCTTCGTACCCGGGCACATCGATCAGATAGTTCGCCCCCACGATCCACCGGCCGTATGGATCCGGCCGTTGAACGTAGGACACCCCTCCGTACTCGTGTCGTCCCGTGAACATGAACTGAATGGTGCGCTCAAGGTCACAATACCCTCCGAATCCGATGGTGGTACCGACGTGTTCGCTAATCGTCGGGTCACTCATCGCCACGATGGTGTGTGGCGCACCGAACGAGAACCCCACCAGCCCATAAGGCTCCGCGCGCACGTCAGACATCGACTGAAGCGCGTCGATGCACGCCCGTATTGTGCGTCCGGTCAGCCCCGGCGCAACGTTCATGTGGCGCCATTCTGGTACGTCCGGCACGATCACGGCGGCTCCAGTCGCCGCCAGGGCCCGAGTGAAGCGAATCAGCTGGGCGTGGGTGCGTCCCGGGCGGGTGATCCCGTGCATGACGATCCATGCGGGCAAGGGCTCCTTGGCGCCGCGGGGACGTAACAACGTCGCGGGCACCGAGAGCCCGTCGCGGTTCAGCGTGATCTCAGCTTCAATCACGTCGGCTCGGCCGGTGATCCAGGCCCGAATGTAACGCGCGGTTTTTAATGTGGAGGAGGACATGTCAGAAGTTACCGGACGCCAGTTACGCAGGGCCAGCCAGAGGACGACGTACTCGCGCTCGTCCGTTGGCGTATTTTGCAGATCCGGCTTGCTCCGCAGCCCTCCTCTGAGCATCATCGGGCGAGAACTTCCAGACCATATCAGGAGAATACCGTGAAGCGTACCACGTTTGTCCTCGCGTTCCTTGCCGCGTTTTTTGTCGGCCCGGTCGCGGCCCAAGAAGGTCCTAAGATCGCGCATGGGTCTGTGGCTGGTCGGCCTTACAGCCCTGCAGTCCAGGTGGGGAATATCTTCTGGCTCTCTGGGAAGATCGGCGCCACGCCGGAGACGCGCGCAATGACTGAGGGACGTGTGGCTGCGGAGACGCACAACATCATGGGATCCTTCCAGGAACTGCTCGCCGAGCAAGGAATGGATCTCAGCAACGTTGTGCGGGCCGTCGTCTACCTGATCGACATCGCGGACTACGCGGAGATGAATGAGGCTTACGGGTCTTATTTTCTATCTGATGCGCCCTCTCGGGTGACTGTCGCCGTGGCTGGAATCGTCGCGGAATCAGCGATTGAGATCAGCTTCATCGCCGTAAAGAATTGACGCGGCCCGAAACAAAGCTGGAGGCTCCGATTCGATGGCGTCTTTAGACCGCAGACGGTTCCTGACCGTCTTTGGGGGTGCCTCGTTGGTGTGGCCCAATGCGGTTGAGGCGCTCGCCCTGCAACTGGCACCCGGCGGCGGGGCCGACGATGAGGCGTTTTGGGGTGTTGTCCGTGGGCAGTTCCTGATTCCCACGGACCGGATCTACCTGAACAACGGAACGCTCGGGGCTCCTCCGAGAGTAGTGGTGGACGCGGTCGCTGAACACGCTCGCCGCGTGGCGAGCACCTATCCTCCCGGCGTGGCGTGGGACGATGTGAAGCGCTCGCTCGCCGGCCTCGTGGGTGGTGATCCTGAGGGGTTCGTTTTCCCGCGCAACACCACGGAGGCGATGAACTTTGTGGCCAACGGGCTCGACCTCCCGGAGGGTGCGGAAGTGCTCTCCACCAATCACGAGCACATTGGAGGGCTTGAGCCTTGGAAGTTGATTACCCGCCGGCACGCACTCCCCCTCAAGATCGTTTCACTGCCGGCGCCAGCGACTTCGAGTGAACAGCTTCTCGAAGCTGTGTGGGGGGGCGTGAGCGACGCGACGCGCGTGGTGTGTGTGTCTCATTTGACGTTCACCACCGGGACGTTGCTCCCCGTGACTGAGTTGGCCGCGCGTTGTGCCGCGAGAGACATCGTGCTCGTGATCGATGGTGCGCACCCGCCGGGCATGCTGCAGATGGACCTGTCCACGCTAGGTGGGGACTTCTATGCGAGTTCGCCACACAAGTGGCTTCTCGCTCCCCAGGGGACGGGCCTCCTGTATATTGCCGAGCCCTGGCGCGAACGCCTGTGGCCGACGCTCGCCTCAGGCGGTTGGGACGACATGTCCTTGGGCGCCCATCGATTCAACCACATGGGGACGATGGATGAGTCCCGCATTGCAGGGCTATTAGCTGCCACCGAGTTTTTCGCAGCCATCGGGATGGCCCGGGTGGAGGCCCGGGTCCGCTACCTCCGTGGCCTGATGCAGGACGGCCTGAGTGCGATTCCGGGCGTCTCCGTTGTGACGCCCTCGGACAACGCTCTCAACGCGGCGATGGTCTCATTCCGTATTGATGGGGTGGAGTCGCTGGCCCTCCAAGCCCACCTTTCGCGTACCGCGAAAATCCGGACGCGTGTGATCGGAGAGTACGACTACGGCTGGATGCGACTCTCGACGCACATCTACAACACGCCGGCCGACGTGGCGCGAACCCTGGAACTGCTGGCACGGGTCGCCCGCGATGGTGTTCCTGCCCGTGACGAACGGGCGTAGTTGCGACCCCACGGAGACCGAATGATCAGACGTTTTGCGGGGCTGTCCGCGGCCCTTAGGCGCGCGAAGCCATGACCGACCACCAGCCGCCCTATCGCGCGGCCGTAGTCGCTGGACTGTCAGTGTTTGTGCTCTACGTCCTCACGCTGGCGCCCACCACGGCGTTTTGGGACACCAGCGAGTACATCGCCACGGCTCACATCCTTGGCATCCCTCACCCGCCCGGAAATCCACTGTTTGTGTTTTTGGGCCGAGTGTGGAGCCTGTTGCTGGCGCCCACAGGCCTACCCGTCGCGGTGCGCATCAACCTATTGGCGGCGGCAACGAGCGCGGTGGCCTCCGGCTTCTTGTATCTCGTCTCGCATCGCGTCTTGGCCACCTTCTTCACCGACCGCCGTTTGGCGTTAGTGGGGGCGGGCGCGTCTGCGCTCATTGGGGCCACGGCGTACACGGTGTGGGGCCAGTCGACCGTCAACGAAAAGGTCTATACGGTCAGCGTCGTGATCATCGCTGCCGTGACGTGGCTGGCCATCCGGTGGCGGGACCAGAAGGACGTACCGGGGAGCGAGCGATACCTACTATGGGCCGTATTCTTGATGGCGCTCGGCTCAACCAACCACCAGATGTCGATTCTGCCTCTGCCGGCCCTCGGCCTCTTGGTGTTGGTGACTGACCCTTGGGTCATGTTTCGCAAATCCGTCCTGCTGCGCGTGATTCCGCTAGGGCTGCTTGGCCTGTCATTCAACTTCGTGCTGCCCGTGCGGGCCGAACTTGAGCCGGTCATCAACGAAGGCGCCCCGACCTGCGAGTCCTTCAGGAGTGCAGCCGAGGCGGTCTTCACCAATGGAAAGATGGGTTGTCCCATGTTGGCGGATAACCTGGCGCGCAAGCAATACCAGACCCCGCCGGTAACGCAGCGGAAGGCGCCCTTCGGCGCGCAGGTAGAGATGTACCTGCAGTACTTCGACTGGCAGTGGTCGCGGGGTGTCGACCCCTCGGAATTGCCGGCTACGGCGCGCGTCCCTTTCACGCTTCTCTTCGCAGGGCTGGGGCTCGTGGGCTTGTTCGCCGTATGGCGCGCGGACCGTGGGATCTTCCTGTATCTGGTCGTGCTGATGGGTACGCTCAGTGTCGGGCTCGTGATCTACCTGAATTTCAAATTCGGTTACTCGTTGGCCCCCGAAATCGCAGACGCCAATCTCCACGAGGTCCGGGAACGCGACTATTTCTACGTGGGCAGCTTTCTAATCTGGGGTGCCCTCTCCGGGATCGGTCTGGCCTGGCTGTGGCACACGATTGCGGGTGCGTCTGGCGGGGCGCGTCGATACGCCCATTCAGCGCCGGTTCTTCTCATTGCGTTCTTCCCGTTGATGTTCAACTGGAGTTGGGCCTCGCGCGCTGGAGACTACGCGGCGCGCGATTGGGCGTACGACCTACTCATGAGCGTAGAGCCCTACGGCGTACTCTTCACGAACGGCGATAACGACACTTTCCCGTTGTGGTATGTCCAGGAAGTGGAAGGGGTGCGACAGGACGTGACGGTGATCGTCGGCCAATACCTGTTCACCACTTGGTATCCGAAGCAGCTCCAGAAGCTGACGAGCCTGGATCGGCAGAGGTCTTTCGATCAGGAACTGGTTCCCGGACTCTATCCGGACGCCGTCACCCCGACGAAATCGATCCTAGATCTAGACCCGGGACAGATGGACGAGATCGGCACGGCGCAGCTCAGCCAGGACCTAAGAATCCGATTCCCGAATATGGTGGTCCTTTATCCGGCAGACATGATCTTGGACCGGAGTCATCAGATCGCCCTATCTGTCATCCGGTATGCGATGGACGAACGGCCCATGTACTTCGCCTCATCGGGTGGTTTGATGAACGAGCTGGGCCTGGAGCAGTGGGGTGTGCGCCATGGTCTGGCCGTGAAGCTCGAGATGCGCCCGTTGGAGAGCGCGCCTCAAGAGACTTGGGTCCAGGGGAGCGCTGAGTACGGTGGGAAGTGGTTTGATCTCGAACGTTCACTGACGTTGTATCAAGACGTCTATCAGTTCCGAGGTATCAAAGATCGACCGATTTGGCAGGATCGCTCCACGCTGAACATCCCCTGGCAGTACTATGCCCTGGCGCTGCAGCTCTCGGACGCGGCACGGGTCGGCGGTGAGGACGAGGCCGTCGTTATCGCTCTCGAAGAGGACTCGTTCGGCTTCCAGATCGTAGCACAGGGTGGAGTGCGAGGCACGCCGGGGCCGGGTGGCGATCAATAGAACCGACCGGTGGCATTCGCGCGACTTGACGCTCTTCGGTCACTGCTGGTGAACCAGCTCAGCCGAGCGTAGCCCCGTCGACGATCCGTTTCATGCGGACTGCCTCGTCAGGCGCGAGGGACCGTCCCCCGACCAATTGGACGAGCGCCGACGCAGCCGATCCGTGATAGATCTTGTCAACGATGCGATCCAGCGCTGCGGACCCCGCCCGTTCTGGCGCGACCGTGGCGAAGTACCGATAGGCGCGGCCCTCGCGTTCGTGCTTCACGAGCCTTTTGCTCTCGAGTATCTGGAGCATCTTGAGCACGCCTGTGTATCCGAGCGTCTCGGATAGTTCGTCTTGTACTTCAGCCACGGTTCCCGAGCCCTCCTTTCAGAGAATGCTCAAGATATCAAGCTCTCGTTCGGTAAACCCCGTACCGTTCGCCATACCCCTCCCCCGGATGCGTCGCGGCCAGGCCCACCTGCATGACCGCTCTGAATCATACGCGCTGCCTGGCGGTTGATGACCCAGACCTGCCCCAACCTCACGCAGCGGGGAACCCCACAGGAATGGGAGGGTGCAAATCAGCATGACACGTTCCGATCTTTCGCAGGCTGAACTCCACAGGTACGCGCGCCACATCGCTCTCCCTGAGGTCGGCCTGGAAGGGCAGGCGCGCCTCAAGGCCGGCAAGGTTCTGTGTGTGGGCGCCGGCGGGCTTGGATCGCCGCTGTCGCTCTACCTCGCGGCCGCTGGGGTGGGGACTCTGGGTATCGTCGACTTCGATACCGTGGATACGAGCAATCTTCAGCGTCAAATCCTCCACGGCACAGAAGACGTGGGCCGTTCCAAGCTCGACAGCGCGGCCGACCGGTTGCGCTCCGTGAATCCGCATGTCGAGGTGATCCGGCACGAGGTCCGTCTCAGTGCCCAGAACGCGTGCGACATCTTGAGTGGGTACGACGTCGTCGTCGACGGGACTGACAACTTTCCCACCCGTTATCTGGTCAACGACGCGTGTGTGTTGCTGGGCAAACCCAACGTGTATGGCTCGGTATTTCGTTGGGAGGGGCAAGTCTCGGTTTTTGGGACCAAGGGCGGACCCTGTTACCGATGCCTCTTCCGTGAACCGCCTCCTCCGGGCCTCGTTCCCAATTGTGCCGAGGGGGGTGTGCTTGGCGTGCTCCCGGGCATTATCGGCTCGATGCAGGCGATGGAGACGATCAAGCTGCTCCTGGGTCAGGGGAACTCGCTTGCCGGACGGCTCCTGATCTTTGACGCACTAGAGATGACCTGGCGCGAGGTCGGCTTGCGCCGGAATCCCAACTGCCCAGTCTGCGGGGACACGCCGACGCAAACGGGTCTGATCGACTACGAGCTGTTTTGCGGGATCCGTGGTGACGACGACGCGAGGGAAGTGGACGGGGCGGCTCCAATTGGGCGCATGACCGCCGCCGCTCTGGCGGAGACCATGAGTGGCGGGCACGCTCCCTTCCTGTTGGATGTTCGCGAACCGTGGGAGTGGGCCGTAAGCAATCTGGCGGGGCATGGAGCGCGTCTTATTCCCCTGGCTGAACTCGAAGCTAGAATCGGCGAAGTGCCAAGGGGTCGACCGATCGTCGTCTATTGCCGCAGTGGGCAGCGCAGTCTCAATGCCGCCAGAAGGCTGGCAGTGGCCGGTTTTGGGCCGATCTCGAATCTGGAGGGGGGCATTCTCTCCTGGGCCCAAGACGTCGAGCCCGGGCTTCCGGTCGTTTAGGGGGTGCTTCTCTTCCGGATCTTCGCTCTAGGGTTCAGTTCTTCCTTGCTGATCGGCCTCGATCATCGACCGGTGTCGCGGCGACCGTCTTGCCCGCGATATGCCGGCGGTACGATCCTGGAGAATCACGCAATAACATTTCGCATCCAAGGATGATCCTCATGCGACGTATCGCTCTGCTCGCCGTTCTCGCTCTTGCCCTTCCTGTAGCAGTCGACGCTCAGGCTCGCTTGATGGTTGGTGGTGGTCTCAGTACACCCAACGGAGATTTTTCCGGTGCGGTGGACGCGGGCCTTCACGGACGGGTGGGTCTACAGGTCGGCGTGCCGGTCTTTCCCGTGAACATTCGCGCAGAGGGTGAGGTCCATCGATTTCCCGAGGTCACGGGCGGCGCAAAGACCAACATGATTGCGGGCACCGTAAGCGCGGTGATGTCTCTCGGCGGGATCGGGCTCTCCCCATACGTCCTTGCCGGATTCGGGCGCTACCGCGTCGACCCGAGTGCCACCGCCGCGGAGACGAACAAGGGATTCCACGGTGGATTCGGGGTCAGTCTTGGGGCCCTGGGCCTAGGAGGTTACGCCGAGATCCGCGTTGTGAATGTCAGCGGAGCAACGGGTGACACACGGTATATCCCGGTAACGGTGGGGCTGCGCTTCTAGACTGCCAGGGCAACTTCAGCGAAAAACGTCCCGCGCGCGGCCCCCTGGGCTGCGCGCGGGACGTCTGCTGTCAGTACGCGGCCAACTGCGTGATCGCGTCGACGATTCCTGGGGTTTGCGGAAGGATGACGTTCTCGACATCAGGCGCGTACGCCACCCAAGTGTCCATGGACGCCACACGTTTCACAGGCCCGTCCAGCCACTCAAAGAGCTCGTCCGCGATACGGGCCGCGATCTCGGAGCCGAGCCCCCAGGACAAAGAATCTTCGTGAACGACCATGACCTTCCCGGTCTTCTTCACCGAGTCGGCGATCCGCTCCATGTCGAAGGGCTGCACCGTACGTAGGTCGATAACCTCCGTTTCAATCCCGTGCTGCTCCGACACAATTTTGGCGGCGTCCATGCTTCGTTTCACCAGCGCGCCACATGTCACCAACGTGATGTCGGAGCCCTCTCTTCGGATCGCCGCCTTTCCGAAAGGAATCATGTAGTTTGGACCGGGGTTGCGACCCTTGTTGTAGACCTGGCGGTAAAGGTGTTTATGCTCGAGAAAGAGCACAGGATCCTCGCACCGCATCGCCGTCCGCAGGAGACCGTTGGCGTCCTCAGCGGTCGACGGCATGCACACGTGCAGGCCGGGGCAGTGGGTGAAGAGTGTCTCGCCCGTCTGCGAGTGATAGATCGCTCCGCCTTTCAGGTAGCCGCCGTAGGTGGTGCGAATCACAACCGGCGCTGAATAAGTGCCGTTCGAGCGATAGCGCATCGTGGCAAGTTCGTTGCGAATTTGGTGGAACGCCGGCCAGATATAGTCGAAGAACTGAATCTCCACGACCGGCTTCATGCCGCGCAGCGCTTGCCCGACGGCCCGGCCCACGATGTTGGCCTCGGCCAGAGGCGAGTTGTACACTCTCTCGGACCCGAACCGTTCCTGGAGCCCATGGGTGACTTTGAAGACGCCGCCCTTACCCTTCACCTTACCGAGCGCCTCAGCTTTCGAGACGTCCGCTACGTCTTCCCCGAACATGACGATGCGCGGGTCCCGCTCCATTTCGTCGCCCATGCAGGCGTTGAGGAGGTCGACCATGGTGAGGAGTTTGTCGTCCTCGTACTGAGGGTCGTCTTCGGTGTCGAAGGCGGCCGACCTTGGATCGACGTCCTCCGAAAATAGATGCTTGAGTGCGGTAGACGGATCGGGTTGAGGCGAGGCCAACGCGCGGTCCGCGGCGATCGAGACTTCTTCGAAGATCTCCGCTTCTAAAGCGTCGAGCTCCGCAGCGGTGGCGATCTCGTTGTCGATCAAGAGCGCCCTAGCAAGCGTAAGTGGATCGCGCGCCTCTTGGGCGACCATCTCCTCGTCGGTCCGGTACGCGCGCTCGTCGTCCGACATCGAATGCGAGTACGGGCGCGTGCAGTGCGCGTGCAGCAGCGCGGGCCCCTTACGGTCCCTCGCATAGGCGATCGCCTCACCCGCCGCCCGGTACGAATCCACCAAGCTGGTGCCGTCGCACTCGACGATGTGTAGGTCCGGAAAGCCAGACACCAGCTTCGAGATACTGCCCCCCGCGGTCTGTACCTCAATCGGGACACTGATGGCGTAGCCGTTGTCTTCGACCACGTAGACCACCGGCAGACGCAGGTTGCAGGCCGTATTCAACGACTCCCAGAACTCACCCCCGGAAGTTGTGCCGTCCCCGGTCGTCACGATGACGATCTCGTCTTCCTCGAAGCGTTCAACGAGCTCACGCACTCCCGCAACCGTAGCGATCTTTGTGCCCGCTTCGGCCGCGCCGACAGCTTGCAGGAACTGGGTCCCGGTCGGTGAGGAAGTGCTGGCAATGTTGTACCGAACGTCACCGTAGTGCGCGGGCATCTGCCGACCGCCAGACGCGGGGTCCGCTTCGGCGCCGACCGCCTGGAGTAGATGGTCCATGGCCGTCTGTCCGAGCGCGAGCGTCATTGCCCGGTCGCGGTAATAGACGAAGAACCAATCGTGGGCCGATTTGCAGTGTTCGGCTACCGCGACCCCGATCGCCTCGTGACCGGCGCCGGAGATCTGGAAGAAGATTTTATTTTGGCGCTTCAGGCTGATCTCACGATCATCGACGCGTCGCGCCGTGACCATCGTGCGATAGAACCGAAGCAGCTGCTCGTGGGAGAGTCCCCCGAGATCCGTTGCGGCCAGGATCTCTCTTTCTTGTGTCGCCATGTACTCCGCTGGGTCAGATCTCTGTGGCGCTTTTAAGATAGTAGGGAGCCGGGGGTGGGTCAGGGTATCCGGATCAATAAGTCGGTGCTAGGACCCCGGACCGTCGTCTAGCGCCCTGATTTCTGCAGCCACTTCCTCCGGCCTGGTCACGGGAAGCCTGCATGCGTAACCGCGGCACACATAGGCGGCCGGGCGACCGTCGACGAGGCCGCGGTCCTTCAGGAGTGGAACGCCAGGAGCGGCATCGCCCGGGGCACACCCCACGATCGTCACATTTCGGCCAAAGTCGGCGTGGGCTGCGCGGATGAGCGCCCGTGTCCCCTCTGAGTTACGGGCCCCAACAATCGCGATCTCGACGGGCGACGCTAGAGAACGATCGATTGCCGAGAGCATCCGCCCGAAGGCCGGGCCGAAGCTGGTCAGTGCCTCGGCGTCTCCAGCAAAGATGCTGAGCGCCTTCTCTCGGTATGCATCCACCTCGAAAATTGGAGCACACCGGAGCAACAACTCCGCGGCCAGAGATGTACCGGAGGGTGTTGCGTTGTCCATAGGATCTCGGGGCCGGAGAATGAGTTCTTCGCCCCCCTCGGCCGTGTCGTAGAAGACGCCGTCCGCCTCGCTGTAAAAGCGAGAGAGCATCTCATCCACGACTTCTCGTGTGGCGTCCAGCCACCGCGACTCCAACGTCGCGGCGTGCAGCGACACGAAGGCATTGCCGAGTGCCGCGTAGTCCTCGAGGAAGGCCGGGATCTTGGCATTTCCTTCGCGGAACGTCCTCATGAGCTGGCCGCCGGGCCGCATCGACGTCCACAAAAAGTCCCCCGCCGTCTGGGCGATCGCCACGTAGTCCCAGCGGCCGAGTGTGGCGCCGGTTTCGGCGAAAGCCCTCACCATCATGGCGTTCCAAGACGTGAGGACCTTGTCGTCTCGGAAGGGCGCGATCCGCTCTGCACGAACTTCGAGCAGGCGCCCACGCGCCCTCTTCATGCGGTCCAAGAAGTCGACCTCATTCACGCCTAGGGCTCGAGCGATTGGAGCCGACTCGTGAGGGAGGTGCAAGATATTTCGACCCTCAAAGTTGCCTCCCACGGTGACGTCATAGAGGCGCTTGAAGGCCGCCGCGTCGTCTGGAGTCAGGTGTGCATCGATCTCCTCGGGACGCCACACATAGAACGTGCCCTCTTCTCCTTCCGAGTCCGCGTCGCGCGCCGAAAGAAAGCCTCCCTCTGGCGCACGCAGGTCGGCGGCCACGTAGTCGAGCGTATGCTCGGTTACCTCGCGAAGGTCGTCGGACCCCGTAACCCGGAATGCATCCAGAAAGGCCCGTACGAGCAGGGCGTTGTCATAGAGCATCTTCTCGAAGTGTGGTACGAGCCAACGAGCGTCAACCGAGTATCGATGAAAGCCACCCCCCAGGTGGTCGCGAATCCCTCCTGCGGCCATGCGGCGAAGGGTGTGAACGGGCATTTCTAGGGCAGTTTGGTCCCCGGTGCGCAGGTGGTGGCGAAGGAGCAGTTCGAGCGTAACTGGCTGCGGGAACTTTGGCGCCTGTCCGAAGCCTCCATGCACCGGGTCGTATCGATTAGATAGCGCGCGGAAAGCCATGTCCAGGGCGGCCTCGCCGGGGGCGCTGTCTTTGTTTGAGGCTACTGCGCTGGACTGTCGTAACGCGGCCAAGAGCTGGGTACCTGCCGAGCGGACATCGTCCGGCCGGTCGCGGTAGGCGGAGCCGGCGGCGCGGAGCACTTGAGTGAACGAGGGCATCCCGTGCCGGGGCACAGGGGGGAAATACGTGCCGCCATAGTAGGGGACGGCCTCCGGGGTCAGGAACGCAGTCAGCGGCCACCCGCCACTGCCCGTCATCGATTGGACCGCCTTCATATAAATCTGGTCGATATCCGGGCGCTCCTCCCGGTCGACCTTGATGCTGATGAACAGTTCGTTCATCACCGCGGCGATCGCAGGGTCCTCAAAAGACTCGTGCTCCATCACGTGGCACCAATGGCACGCGGAGTACCCGATCGACAAGAGGATCGGTCGGTCTTCGGCTCGGGCCTTCTCCAATGCCTCCTCCCCCCACGGGAACCACGCCACAGGGTTCTCGCTGTGCTGCAACAAATAGGGGCTGGATTCTCCGGCGAGTCGATTGGGCATCTAGATCAGTCTCCGTCCGAATGAGGCTCGGGTTTGCGCGCCGAGCTTAGCGGCACGGATGGTGCACGGACAGTAAACAAATGGCGCCGACCCCAGTCAAGAATGTTGTATTGGATGTTGTCCCTTCCTACATTTCCATGAATTCGACCCGCCCCCTAGGCGGTGCATGTCGCGAAACAAAGGAAGAGTCGCTGTACCTTACAATGGCGGCCTTGGCGTTCCGACGCCCCCGCACGATCCCGTACCTATTGCAAGCCGCGTGGGCCTTCAGGGCCCGGGCTTGGTACTTGTTGCCGCCATTCTTGCCGGTTCCACCGCAATCCTACATGCGGTGGAGAATGGAGACGGCGTATGGTGATCCGTCAGCCGTACCAAATGATGACGAGATTGAGCGCTATTTGCGGTGGACGTCGCGAATGCGGGCTGAGATGAAGAGGATGCCCGATGTCTAGGGTCATTCTGCTAGTGCTACTCGGGGTAGTCGCGGCCTACTACTTCCCCGATTCTCGCCAAATGCTGATCGAAGTCGCCCAGCCGATTCTGGTGCCGGTGGAGAAGTGGAGCACACAGGAAGAAATGAGTCAGGTGGGGCGAAACGTGATCGAGCACGAACGGCTCACCGGACAACTTCCCGATCGGCGCAGTTGGCTCGCGTGGCTTGACTATAGGTACCCGACCGAAGATCTAAAGCGGGACCCTTGGGACACGGTGTATCAGTTGAAGGTTTGGGCTGATTCCATCGGTATTGTCTCGTACGGTCCTGATCTCACTGGTTTCACAGAGGACGATTTTCAAGTCGTTGTCCCGCGCCAGAGAGCCCGAGGGCGTTAGACTCCTCCGTGGCACAGGTCCCTGGGCGCCGGCTCTCCTTTAATCGGTCGACATTTGGAATTTATCGCCTTTGGACTGCTCGAAGTGCTCAGCGTCCATGGCGTGTGGGTGTTGTTTCTGCTCGCCGCACTCGAGACCTCCTTCCTGACCGGATTGTTCGTTCCCGCCGGGGTCGCGACGTCTATTGCCACGATTCTAGCCTTGAATAGCGGTGGCTCTCTCTGGCCGGTGGCTCTCGCGGCGGCCGCGGGGGGAAGCGTGGGAGACTCCGTCGGCTTCTGGGTCGGCCGATGGTGGGGTGACCGTATCCTTAGCGGGGACGGAATTTGGGCTCGCAGGCTCGCGCCTCGACGGGCAGATTTGGTCGATTTCCAAACGAAACACCCGCTCTTCTCGGTCTCGGTTGCCCGGCTGATCTCTTTCGTGCGCACGCTCATGCCCATCGCCGCCGGGGCCAGTGGCCTCTCGTATCGCCGCTTCGTTCCTTATGAAGTTCTGGGGCTGGTGGGATGGACGGTGCTCTATGTCAGTATTGGGGTCGTTGGGCGCGAGAGTTGGATGGCAACCGTCCGCTGGGTAGGCGTGGGCGGTGCGTTCGTTTTTGTCGTGGTGGCCATGGTCCTTTGGTCAGCTGGGATGCGGGTAGGTTGGGGTGGACGGCCAGCCGAAGGGGGGGGCGATGTATAGGGTCGCGCTCACCGGCAACATCGCGTCGGGAAAATCCACCGTCGCGGCGGCGTGGGCCGAATCCGGAGTACCGGTGGTCAGCGCGGACCTATTGGCCCGCCAGGTGGTTGAGCCGGGCACCCCAGGGCTAGCGGCCGTGAGGAGCGCCTTCGGGGAGGCGATCATGGGCCCCGACGGAATGCTGGACCGTGCCGCGCTTCGCTCCGTCGTCTTTCGAGACGACGAGGCACGGCGGCGGCTCGAGGCGATCCTACACCCACTGATTGATGGACTGAGGGACATCTGGCTTGAGGCACGGCGCGTCGACGGGGCGTCTCTCGTCGTGTGTGAGGTTCCCCTGCTCTTTGAGACCGGCACCGAGCGGGACTTTGATCACACTGTCTTTGTCGACGCTCCGGACGCTGAGCGGCTAAGGCGCCTCGTCGAAGTGCGGCGCATGGACCCCGATGAGGCCGGATATGTGATGGCCGCGCAGATGCCCGCCGACGTCAAACGCTCGCGAGCCCACTCGGTTTTGGCGAACTCTGGCTCCCTCGACGATCTCAAGCGCGACTCGGCGCTCTTGCTGAAGGAGCTGCGGGCGAAGTCCACCGCGGCGCCGCTCAGGATCGATCTTCACCTTCACACGGCGGGCAGCTGGGACTGCCTTTCGGACCCGGAAGCGGTTCTTGCTCGGGCGTTGGAGATGGGATTAGGAAGGATCGCCATCACGGATCACAACAAGCTGCATGTGGCGCTGCGGATGGCCGAAGCACACCCCGAACACATTATCCCGGGTGAGGAAGTCAAAACGGCGGAGGGCATCGACGTGATCGGGCTCTATTTGTCCGATGAGATCCCAAAGGGGACACCGGCCCGCCGGACGATCGAGTTGATCCGAGAGCAAGGTGGCATCCCCTACCTACCCCACCCGTATGCGAGCGGAAAGGGTGGTGGTGGCGCATTGGCGGATGTCCTCGCACCGCTGTGCGACGTGGTTGAGGTCTTTAATGCCCGACTGCATTCGCCCCGCCCCCAACAGCTGGCCGAGGGGCTGGCTGAACGTCACGGAAGGCTATGCGGCGCCGGGTCCGACGCACACACGGTCGGTGAGGTCGGGACCACGTATGTGGAGGTCCCCACCCACCCGAACCGTCCCGACGCACTTCTCGCCGCTCTACGGACGGGCTCTACCACGGGACGCTCATCGTCACACCTCGTTCATCTTGCATCGACGTGGGCCAAGATTCGCAAGAAGCTCCCAGGTGCACCGACCGGCTAGCCGACACTCTGACTTGGCGCAGTCGTGGCCAGGCGTGGCGCCGTCGCGTTCGGTTATATAAATCTTTTAGTGTCCTGTGCCGGACCTTCGTTAAAAACGCCTCTCCAAAGTTAGGATCTCTCGTTGAGCTACCGGACGCCGCCCGCGCGTAAGCCCATGGTAAGGGAAGTCCGAGACGCGCTGCTTGCCGCGCGTCGCGTGATTCTCACGACGCACCTGAATGCAGACGGTGACGGGGCCGGATCCGAGGCAGCAGTGGCGTCCTGGCTCCGCGCCAATGGTACTGAAGTCTTCATCATCAATCCGACGCCGTTTCCGAACAGCTTCCGGTTCTTGATTGAGAATCAAGACTGGATCGTGCCGGCAGGATCATCGAGAGCCCGAGACCTATGCCGCTCGGCCGACCTGGCGGCGGTCTTGGACACCGGTGAGGTCCCGCGCATCGGGAGAGTACGGGACCTGATCCGCGACCTACCTACCGTCGTGATCGATCACCACCCGGTTGGGGAAAAGTCCATTGGCGGCATCTCGCTCAGGGATCCGGATGCCTCTGCCACCGGCGAACTCATCTATGATCTCGTTCTGGCGGCGAACGGCCCGTGGACAGATCACGTGGCCCTTGGCATTTACGTCGCCATCCTCACCGACACTGGCTCGTTCCGATTCACCAATGCCACCCCAGACTGTCACCGAATCGCTGCGGAAATGATCGCACGGGGCGTGAACCAGGAAGACACCTATACTCGGGTATATGGCGCGGCGCCGCTTCGAAAGTACAAGCTACTTCGCCATGCGCTGGAGACGCTCGACTCCGACGAAGAGGCGGGCATTACCTGGATGACGGTACCGACGGAAGTCTACGAAGAATTAGATGCCACACCGGAAGACCTCGAGGGTATGGTCGACATTCCGCGCTCGGTAGATGGAACCCAGATTGGCGTGTTGTTCCGCAAAGCGTCCACGGGTGACATCAAGATCTCCTTCCGATCGAACGGCCCGGTCGACGTAAATGTGTTGGCGAGGCGATTTGGCGGCGGCGGTCACGTAAAGGCGTCAGGCGCGATGGTTGCCGGACCGCTCGATCGTGCGATTGAAGAAGTTCTTGCGGCGACGCGAAAAGCGGTGCGCCGTCAAGCGAATACATCGGAGGCTGGGACCGAATGACACGGCCGAAATTGAAAGACCATTCTGCAGACCCGGGCGTACCCGAGGCGCTCCCTAGGTCGCTCATCCGCTTGCGAGAGCGGCTGGGCGTAGACCAAGTGGACCGCCTGTGGATCTTCCCGCCGTCACGCCGTGGTAGGCGGGAACAGGGACTCATAGCCGTGAGCACGTACCTCGAAGGTGAGGAACGGCGTGTCATGGTTACCGTCTCCTACAATGCCGAACATACCGGCCAAGGCGTCTCCGTCGACACTTCGTTTACACAGGAAGGTGAGGCACCTCCGGAACGTTTCCCAGGTGTAATGGCCGGGGTAGTTCGCCGGGCTGGTGAAGGTCAGGGTGAGGCCAGAGAGGTCGAGATTTGCGGCTCGCCGGAAAAATTCGAAGAGCTGCTTGAGGAATTCGACATGGACTTCTTGGAGGCCCCGCTGCCGTGAAGCCCTTGTCCGTCGCGCACCCGTTCATTCGCCTCTTCGGTCGTTATCTGCGGGATCAGGGCTTGCCTGTCACGCAGCAACGTGCGGCCGTGGCAGAGGTGGTGTTTTCTTCCGACGCCCATCTGTCTGTGGACGATATGGAACGTGAGCTGAGGGAGCGAGGCGAACGGATCGGCAAGGCCACGATCTATCGCACGCTCGACCTCCTCGTCCGAAGCCGTCTCGTGGAGGAGCACGATTTTGGGGAAGGCTTCAAGCGTTATGAACATCGCCTCTCTCAGAGCCCCTTGCATGAACACCTCATCTGCCTCGAATGCGGGAAGGTCCTCGAGTTTGAGAGCGCCGAGCTGTACAGCGTCGAGAGCCGCGTGCGCCGGGAGTATGGGTTTGTCCCCGTGCGACGCCGCTTAGAGATCTATGGCTTGTGCGCTGAGTGTGATGCTGCGGGGGTGCAACTCCCCAACGAGGGCCTGACCTGTCCGATCGAAACCGTCTGACCCACAACTGACAGAGTATTATGCCGAATAGACGTGATCCGGATGGCGGACGCGGACACGACGACGCTGTGCCTGCGAGCGTCGTTGGCGTACCCGCGGAGTTGAACGACCTCCCCTGGGAGTTGCCTCACACCTTCCTCGGCCTCGATCAGCTTTCGGGCGGTTTTGACCGATCGGCTGCGGTGATCCTGCCGGTCCCCTATGAGGCCACCACGTCGTGGGGCGGAGGGACGCGACTGGGGCCGCATGCACTTCTCGAGGCCTCTCGGTATATCGAGCTCTATGATCAGGAGTTTGGTTGCGAGGCGGGGAGTGTCATTGGCGTCAACACCCTGCCGGCGCTCGAGTTGACCCGCGCCGGCGCGACGCCGGCTATGGCTGAGCTCCGGGCGTCATACGGGCGAGTAGCAGAGGCATGTGGCGACCGCTTCATCGTGATGTTGGGGGGAGAGCATTCGATCTCATCTGCGGCGATCCTGGCGCAAGCGGATCGTCATGAAGAGCGACTCTCGGTCCTCCAACTCGACGCACATGCAGATCTGCGCCCGCAGTACGAGGGAACACCTGACTCCCACGCTTCGGCCATGGCGCGGGTCATCGACCGGGCGGACGTAGTCGCGGTGGGGCTGCGCGGGGTTAGTGCCGAGGAGATGGAGGTCTCGCGCGCACACGCGGGCTCCACTCTGATCTGGGCCGACGAGATGTGGGAGAACGACGATTGGATGGACAAGGCCCTCGATGCTCTGGGGCCCAAGGTGTATGTGACATTCGATGTGGACTATCTGGATCCGTCACTCATGCCATCGACCGGCACGCCAGAGCCGGGTGGCGGAGACTGGTATCGAACGCTCCGCTTCCTGAGGCGGGTCTTTGCCGAGCGGGACGTCATCGCCGCAGATGTCGTCGAACTCGCACCGACACCCGGCCTGAGCGCCCCGGACTTTTTGGCGGCTAAGTTGGTTTACAAGCTCATCTCCTATCGATTCCAGGATCGATTGGTGTAGCACCCCCGTCCTCGTCATCGACGGTACCGTCTTGCCTGAACCCACCGCCCACTTACAGCCCGCCTCAGCGCGGGACCTGTCCGACCCGGGCGCTGCACATTTCGCATGGACCGAGGTCGAGCGCGCGACGGGCTCACCGACACTGACCGGCAATACCGTTGCGCTTCAATTCGAAGGGCCGAGCACCTTCGAAGTGTGGATTGAGGCGATCGATGCCGCTAAACGTTTTGTCTACTTCGAGAACTACCTTGTTCGTGACGACCGGGTTGGAAGAGCCTTCCGTGATGTGCTCATCAAGAAGGCGCGCGAGGGAGTTCCGGTTTTTTTGGTCTACGACTGGTTGGGCTGTTGGGCCACGCCTCGTTCGTACTGGAGGCCGCTCAAGCAGGCGGGGGTTCAGGTGCGGGCCTTCAACCGCCCCTCGTTGGGGCTCGGTAATCCGTTCGGGGCGCTGCAGAGGGATCATCGAAAACTGATTGTGGTGGACGGAGATGAGGCCTTCGTAGGTGGCTTCTGTCTTGGGGAGGCGTGGGCGGGTACGGCGACAGTGGCTCCTTGGAGAGACACCGGGGTCGCTGTTCGTGGGCCCGCCGCGCGCGCCGCGGCGGGCGCATTCGAGTCACTTTGGAACGAGATGGGCGGGCCGCCCCTGCCCACGGCCGCGTTGCCTGAGCCCGTAAAGGTGGGCGACACCCCAGTATGGCTCATTGAGGGTGAGCCTGGGAAGGCTCGCGTGTACCGGACCTTGCACCTCGTGGCCGCCAAAGCGCGCAAGCGGTTGTGGATCACCGACGCATATTTCGTGGCGCCTCGGCCCATCTCTGAGGCGCTTGGTGCCGCGGCCCAGCAAGGCGTGGACGTGCGAATTCTCGTTCCCGCCCACAACAACTGGCCGTTGGTGGGATCTCTCTCCCGTGGCGGATATCGGTTCTTGCTTGAATCAGGCGTGCGCATCTTCGAGTGGCAGGGAGCGATGATGCACGCGAAAACCTCCGTCGTAGACGGCGTCTGGAGCCGGGTTGGGTCGAGCAACCTGAATTCGGCCAGCCTCATGGGGAACTGGGAACTCGACGTGGGCGTTCTGGACGAGAGCCTGGCAGGGCAGCTCGAAGGGATCTTCTTGGCAGACTTGGCGTCGTCGTCTGAAATTGTTCTTCCTGGCCGTGCGGCGGCGGGGACCAGGACGCTTCTGTCGGGGATGGGTGTCACAAGGCCACTCGACCCTGAAGGATCACTGCCTCACCGCATTGAGCAGCAGTTGCGTACATTGAGGACCGCACCCGGCCAGCTCACAATGGCGCCGTTTGTGCGCGCAGGGGCGTTGCTCGGTGTGGCCCTGGCCGGCGACCGCACGTTGGGCCGAGAGGACCGCACCGTGTTGGGCACGGTCTCTGCGCTGATCCTTGCGTTGGCCGCGCTCGCAGCGATGTTCCCGGAACTTGTTGGGTGGGGGGTCGCGGTGACGGCAGGGTGGTTCGGTTTGACCACAGCGATTAGAGCGTATCTTCAGTCGCGACGAGCGCGGGTTGAGGAACGAAGGGCCCAAGAAAAGAGCACCGCAAAAAGCGAGACATCGTGAACGAAGTCGACATTAGCATCTTTATCGCGTTTACGGCGGGAATCTTTTCATTCCTTTCGCCCTGCGTACTCCCTCTAGTGCCCAGTTATCTCACGCTGGTGACTGGCATGAGTCTCGAAGACCTGCAGGGGGGGCTGAACCGCAAGGCGACGTTCTTCCACTCGCTACTCTTCGTACTGGGCTTCAGCACGATCTTCATTCTGTTGGGTGCGTCGGCGTCGTTTCTGGGGCAGTTCTTTCGGCACTACGAAATCTGGATTGCACGCATTGGTGGGAGTGTCATCATCATCTTGGGGCTGCACCTGGCGGGCGTCTTCAAGCTGGCACCGCTCATGCGCGAAAAGCGCTTCCACTTCAACGACAAGCCCGCGGGATACCTCGGGACGTTCGGAGTGGGGATGGCCTTCGGCGCCGGGTGGACACCCTGCATCGGTCCGATCTTGGGTGCGATCCTGACCCTCGGGTTCTCGCAGGATACCGTTTGGGCGAGCGTGGGGCTGCTGACCGTCTACTCAGCGGGTTTGGCGCTTCCGTTCCTTCTCGCCTCTCTGGCCCTCGATCAATTTCTCCAGGTGTTCAAGCGGTTCCGGACCTGGATCCCGATCGTTGAGAAGGCCTCGGGCATCATGCTTATCGTGCTCGGTGTCCTACTGCTAACTGGGAAGTTCACCGTGCTGACGGCCTTACTGGCCCGGTTCACTCCAGACTTCATCTTGAATCGGACCTAGAAGAGAAATACGTCGCCCGTCTGGGCAGGCCGAGTAGCTCCCGGTTCTGCCCGACAGGCGAGGACGTTACTCGCCCGCCACGGCCGCGATCTCCGATTCTAGGACCTCTTCGAGTAGTTGGCGTCTCAGAAGGCGTGCGTACGTGCCGTCCGCAGCGAGCAACTCGATATGTGTGCCCCGCTCGGCGATCGTCCCAGCGTCGAGCACGAGAATGCGGTCCGCGTGCATGACGGCAGACACTCGATGGCTGATGATAAAAGAGGTCCGGTCGTTCATCACCTGGCGTAGGTCCTCAAGGATCTGGGCTTCGGTATGCGTATCGACCGCGCTCAGCGAATCGTCCAGCACTAGAATCAGCGGATCTCGGGCGATCGCTCGGGCGAGCGTCGCTCTTTGCTTTTGCCCTCCCGACAAGTTGATGCCCCGTTCTCCTAGAATCGTGCCGTAGCCCGTCGGGAATTCCTCAATCTGGTCGTGTAGCTGGGCGAGACGCGCAGCCGTGACCAACACATCTGCCGGGCGCCCTGACTCGGACAGGAGTGGGTCGTTGAGGTCGAGCCCCAGGCCAATGTTGTCTGCGATCGTATCCGAGAATAAGAACGAATCCTGTGGCACCATACCGATCCTGAGCCGCAGGTCTCCGGGGTCGTAGTCGGAGAGGGGGACACCATCGAGAAGCACCTGACCTCCGGTCGGATCGTAGACCCGAGCCAACAGTCCGATGAGGGTGCTTTTGCCGGATCCGGTCGGTCCGACGATCGCGACGGTTTCGCCTGGCGCTGCCGTGAAGTTGATGCCCGACAGGACTTCTCGTTCAGTCTGGGGATAGGTGAACGATACGTCGCGGAACTCGATTCTTCCGCTCGCTCCTTCGAGCGAGGCCGGTTTCTCCGGGACCACAACGACGGGCTGGGCATTGAGAATCTTGTTGAGCCTGCCCATAGAGGCTGAGCCGCGCTGGTACAGGTTGACCACCCAACCAAGCGCGATCATCGGCCAAATGAGTAGCGCCAAGTAGAATCCGAAGGCGACGAAGTCGCCAAGGGTCATGGCCCCGGCGATCACTTCGAGGGCCCCGAGCCAGGTGACCAGGACCATCGCCGCCCCGGAGATGAGCATCAGGGTTGGATGGAACGCCCCGGCTGTGAGGACGAGGTTCATGTTCTTGCGACGGTAGTCGTCGTTGAACGCGTCGAACTGCTTCGCTTGTTCCGACTCCTGCGTGTACGCACGAATCAGCCGCACCCCGGTCAGGTTCTCCTGTACGAAAGTCGATAACGAAGAGAACTGCTCCTGAATTTCCTCGAAGCGCCGGTGGACGATTCGCCCGAATCCGAGGACGGTCGGAGGCAGCACGATCATCGGAATCATCGCGTAGAGCGTCAACTTCGGGCTTAGGAACAGCATGAGCGCGAGGGCGAGCACGAAGCTTACCGCGGTGTTCACTGTGTACATGATGGCCGGCCCGACCGCCATGCGCACCGCGAGTGTGTCGTTGGTCGCGCGGCTCATGAGGTCGCCAGTGCGGATGCTGCCGTAGAACGTCGCGTCCAGCCGTAGCAGATGCCGAAAAAAGTTGTTGCGTAGGTCGCACTCAATGCGGCGACTCATGCCGTTAAGCAGTTCACGCATGCCGTAGCGTGCTACGCCCCCGATCAGCGCTGTCAGCACGATCAGTCCTGCGTAAGTCCCGATCCGGGTCCCCGATACGCGCGCGTCCCCCAGGCCGTCGATCGACAGCTTGATGAAGTAGGGGCCGGCAGCCTGAAAGAGGTTTGCGAAAAAGACGCACACGATCCCCCAGTAGAACGACCGCATGTAGGGTCGGAAGTACGGCAGGATCGATCGCAGTTCACCCATGGCTCGACAGCCCCCTAGTACCCGATCGCGCGTCCGCCACGGCGGGGATCGGACCACCCGGTCAACCGGCCGTCCACAACCAAGATCATCTGTACGTCGCCCGAAACGTCGTCCCGCTGGACGACCGTGTGCCCGAGGGCTTCGAGGGCGAAGCGGGTCGCAGGTTCGAGCGACGCCGGCTCGTAGAAGATCTGGTCAGGTAGGTGTTGATGATGGACGCGAGGCGCCTGCACGGCGTCGACGACGTTCATACCGAAGTCGAGCACATTGGCGATCGTTTGGAAGACGGTTGTGATGATGGTCGATCCACCCGGGCTGCCGGTGACCATCTTTAGGTCGCCGTCGGGCCCCAAGACGATGGTCGGGGCCATGGCGGAAAGCATCCGCTTCCCAGGTCCGACGGCGTTGTTCTCCCCCTGGACCAGGCCGTAGCTGTTCGACGTTCCCGGCTTCGCAGAGAAGTCGTCCATCTCGTTGTTGAGGACGAAGCCAGCGCCTGTGACGGTCACCTTGCTGCCGTACCACGAGTTGATCGTGGTCGTGACAGCCGCCGCGTTCCCCGCTTTGTCCACGATGGAATAGTGCGTGGTGTTTTCTTCCTCAACGGGTGCGTCCATTCCTGGCGCGACCTCCGCGGACGGCGTCGCTGCGTCAAGTGAGATCGTGGAGGCTCGTTCCACAGCGTAGCCCTTGGATGTCATCCGAGTCAGCGGCATATCGACGAAGTCGGGGTCTGCCAGGTAGTCATTCCGGTCTGCGTATGCACGCTTCCAGGCCTCGGCGTACAAGTGAATCGTCTCGGTCGAGTTCCAGCCAAGCGCCGCCAGGTCGTACTGCTCAAGGATATTCGCGATCTCTGCCATGGTCGCGCCACCGGATGAGGAGGGCGGCATGGAAAGAACGGTGTAGCCACGATACGTGAAGGTGATCGGATCACGCCACGCGGCTTCATACGACTCCAGGTCGCCATGCGTGATGATGCCTTCTCCACGCGCCATCTCGGCGACGATCAGATCGGCCGTCTCTCCGCGGTAGAAGCCGGCCGGTCCCTGGTCGCGGATTCGGCTCAGTGTGGCCGCCAGGTCCAGTTGCCGTAGCGTGTCGCCGACCGACGGGGGCAGCCCATCGTTGGGCAAGAACTGTTCGGCGGACGCGGCGTAGGCGGAGAGGCTTCGCACCATGCCGGGGCTCAACGACCCGAGGAACCGAGGGCGCACGACGAAACCTGCTGCTAGCCCGACCGCCGGCTCTACCAATGCGCTCCATGGGAGAGACCCGAATCGCTCATGGGCGGCCCACATGCCTGCGACACTCCCCGGTACGCCCGCAGCCAGATGGCCGACGAGGGATTTGTTGGTGAGGTTGCCTTGTTCATCCAGAAACATGTCTCGCGAGGCGGCGGCGGGGGCTTTTTCGCGGAAGTCCAGGGCCGCAGAAGAACCGTCCGCCATACGCACGACCATGAAGCCGCCACCGCCGATGTTGCCCGCCTCGGGGTTTACGACGGCGAGAGCGAACTGAACCGCAATGGCCGCGTCGACCGCGTTTCCACCCGCGCGTAGGATGTCCACGCCCACGTCACTCGCCAGATGATCGGTCGTGACGACCATGCCTTCCAGGCCGGTCGCCGGCTTTGGCGTACCCTGATACCGCCACCCCGCTGAGAACCCAGTGGGTTGCGATGGAGCGTCGCCGCCCCCGCAGGCAGCGAGCATGACGACGACGAGTCCGCTCAGCGTACGAGTCACTCGGGAGGGTGTGATCGTGTGAATCATAGGCGGGCCGATGTAGCCAAAATGGAAGAGTCGTTGCCGCTTTCGTGGGCCGCAGGGTATTCTTGGGACGTTCTAGAAGGCTGTTGAAGAAGTACAGTGGCCCGCGCGCAGGGGTCTCGCCAGACCAGAAGTAGGAACGACGACGAGTCGTAGTTTGTTCTACGGCGAGGAGGAGAGACGACCTCATGGGCGGCGACCCCCCTGCGCCC
>ERZ890510.639-NODE-639-length-26610-cov-4.347091_pt1 | contig 26610 bp, 17 predicted proteins | sample MGYA00521265_ERZ890510 | MGnify/ENA primary metagenome ERZ890510 (study PRJEB32303, sample SAMEA104408624) | aquatic metagenome | biome: Brackish water; feature: Chemocline; material: water | place: Baltic Sea | collected 2014-10-26T21:54:00 | depth 110 m ... | reverse complement strand
TATTCCTGTTCCCAATAATGGAAATTTTGATCGGTGTTCTCTTGTATGAAAAATTCTATATCTTCGAGCATATTGATTGCGGTTTCATCTCCATCAGAAGCCTTTTGCTCCATAGAGGCAATCCATTCTCTTTGCGAGGGCGAATAAGCCATCCAACCATGCAAAGCATTTAGCATTCCATACCATGAATTGTACTTTTGATTCTTTTTGTATATCTCCCAGCCAGCAAAATCATTACCAATCATATCATTTTCCATTAAGGTCACAAGATTTTTACCTTCTTGTAAATCTTCAACGTTACCCCATGCCTTTTGTAAGCCATACCGTTCTTTGGAAATTATGTTATCTGTAACATTCATAGGTGAAAATTCTAAGTTCATTCCTTCTATTTTGGCTTTTACAACTTGAATTAAACGGTCTTCAGAAACGTTGGAACTTTTATTCAAAGATACTATTTGGAAACACACAATCTCGTCTTCTTGCGAAACCGAAACAAATCCTTGTTTGTCTTTTGGGGCGATTTCAACATCTCCGAGCCAGTTGCCATTTTCGTCATTTAATCTCATATATTCTATCGCTACCTGCGAAGCATCTGTTATTATTGGACCTAATGAACTCTCAAACGAACCCCGAGCATTTGGATGCCGCTTCTGCGGATATCGAACATTACCCATTACTGGATGAACGTAACCCTGGCTGTCGATTGGGCTAATAGTGGTGTTTTTAATCCACCCTGTTATTCTATCCTTTTCTGCTCTTTCGCCTTCGGCCATTACTTCTTCAAAAGAAGGTAGTCGTTTTTTATTATATCCACGTCTATTTAATTCCGCAGAGTCGGCCCTATCCTTTTCAAGATTCTTTCTAATTCTTTCTAATTCGTCAGCGGCATTGTTCACCCTAATTTCATTTTCTCGAATTGTCCTATCTAATTCAGTTTTAGCAATCTGCACTTGCTCGCTGCCAGGACCTAAACCTCCCCATGCCCGCCACATATCATATGCGTGTGATGGATCAGTTCGCCAGACTTTTAGCGGTGCGCCATGCCTTCTAGTGCTGGGCTTTGTAAAATCGGTTGAAATAATCACGCCATCTGCTTGTAGTCGGCGCATCATTGCACCCATTATTCGCCTTTCATCTGGCTCTTGGATTCTGCCTTCTGCAATTTCCATTTCAAGGCGTTCCCATAAATCATCTGTTGTGAACTCAATTTTTTGTGCTACAACTTCTTTGATTATTTCTTCAGCACGATTTCCGGCCATCCAATCTGGAACCTCGTTTGCCTGTTGAACTCTTTCTGCTGCAGCCATTCCTTCAATTATAGCTCTAGCTTCATCGGTATTGCCAATCATGCGATTACCTCCACCGTTTTACCCCCCATTAGAGGGTTGTTTTTTATTAGAAAAAGTCCGTATATCTGCATTTTTAATCAAACCCCACTTGGTTGTGATAGTTTCCATGTTTTCTGCCTAACCCGAATCTGGAGATTCTCTCGACGACCCCGAAGTGGTGTAGAAGAAACATCGAGGAATCCTGTTCCTTCAAATCTTGAATCTCTTGCCAGTATATTACCGGCTTGATTCATAGTAATTGGCTGCTTTGGGTATTTGCCATTGATGTGTTCCAGTATCTCGCCGGTAGTTGGCTTCTCGTTGAGAACCTTAGTTCTGTAATATAGATAATCGGCCATTGCTTTTTTTGCTCGCTTGTTTTTTTTACCTTCCATATTTGTTCTTGGTGCGGTCCATAATTTGTGTTCATTAGCATTCTTTTTAGGTATGACGAATTCGTAATTATATGTCGGTTTTTTACGCAAATGTCCTTCAATCCAAATAGAACCGTCTGGCACCTCACTTTCACCCTCACGTTTGACGGTGATTGCTGGGCCTTCTCTTAATTCTGTAATGGTTGATATTCTGTTTCCGTCAGTTTCTTTGCGATCCCAACCCATTATTGATAACACCTCTCGAATGTCTTCAGTCGCAAAAGTAAGCCGTTCCATAGTCACAGTTCTGCCCATGATAGGCAGTTTTTCTTCAGCATCTTGTTCTTTTTTAACTTTAATTACTTCAAGTTCGTTTATTGGGTTCAAAGCATTAACTTCGATTACTGCATCTTCAATAGCGGCTCGTATTTGTGCTTTTGACATTGTTGAGTTAGTATAATTGGGTATTTCCCAATTATTATAGTCAAGTGACTCTTTCATTTTTTGGAGTTGGGATTCCGGATTTTCATTTAATAAGCCAGCTACAACTTGATGCTCTGTAGAGCCCAATTCCCTAATGCCTAAAACAAATTGCCTTCGCCATTTTTCCATCAATGATTCTGATGCACGTTGCTCTGCTGCTTCAACGAAATTGCCATCATAGGTTCTTAGAGTTACACCATTTTCATCATATAGATTCCACAATTGCGGGTTTATCGATGAAGGCCCGTAACTGTATTCTTGCTCAATATTAGCGTCACCACGCAAAGTAAGTGATGTGTTAATGAATGCGTGTTCACCAAGAATTTTGGCTGTCATCAATTCAGTAGGTTCTTCTAAGTTATCAAATGTAGGCGATATTGAAGGGTGCTTTTCAATTAAATCCCAAAGTTCAGGCGTTAGATTTGATTTGCCAGAATTCCATTCACTCTCCCCGTAAGTGTTCAATTGGTCTTCAGCCATATTTCTAATATTCAATATATTCTGCGCTATACTACGCATGGAGGCTTTTATTTCTCTACCTTTATCTTCAATTTCAATTATCTGCGAATTGACGATTTCTGGGAATGCATCGGCTAGATCATTCATTTCTCTTGAGTCGGTTTTGTAGTTGCCTGTTGATGCCGTCTTTGGTACGAAGTTTAGGCTTTGACTAGCCCTCATTGCAGATATAGGGAATATCTCTCTTCTTAGAGCGTCTGTTTCTGGTATTGGTGCATTATATGTTCTTTTTCTCAAATATACCGATGCTGAATGTTTATTTTTAACAACCCTTGCATTATAGCCACCCTTTCTTGCCGCTGCAGCGAGGTGCTGCAATCTGTTAAACAATCTTGGATTCTGAATGGATGCTGCACGTTGAAATTGGTTGCCGCTGAACTTACGGGTTTTTGAAGGAGTTCTAGGCATACCATCCACGCTCAAAATTCTGTGACGGTTACTTCTGGATCATTACGCATACGATCAATATATTCTTCATCAGACTCTATTCCGATACCCTTGCGAACTTCACGCCTAACTTGCATTTTCTTTTTTCTTGCGGCCCTTCTTTGCTTGCGCTTTTCGAGTCGAGTTGTTTCCTTGAGTTTTATTGGCATTCGAGGTTTGACTTTAGATGGTTGCCGTAGTAGCCCAAGCGATTTCCAATTTGTTTGCCCTTGATCCTTCGAGACTCTTACTGATTCAACAGTTCTACCGCCTAGTCCTTCAAATGCGTCAAGGGATGAATTGAGTCCTTGCTTTAGGCCAATGCCACCGACGTTATTTCTAATTATTTTTGCCGATAAGAAACCGGCAACCGCCATTCCTGGTATTAACGGCCATGCTGCAACGGCTGTTCCTGCAGCAACAGCCCCTCCCAATACTGCTGCTGTTGAAGCAGTTGCGATTTCAAGGCTGTTGTATTTGGCTACAACAGAAAGCGGTATTGCTTCATTATAATCAGATACCGATTGGTAATATGATGCAATGTCTTCTCTTTCAGTTGCGATTCGTAATTCTTTGGTGAGTCTGTTGCGGCTTTTACTGATCTCGATTGCATTTTCTCTTTCTCGCCGTTGTGCCTTAGCTGCTTTTTCTGCTTTAATGAATACTTCTGCTTCAGTAAGAGACCCCCCCGAAAGTTGGTCTTTGAATGAGTAAAAGTCTTCAACCTCTTGATTGTCTAGTTCTGCTTTAGTTGAACGTGGCATTATTCCGCCTGTCTTTGTCTTTTTCCGGCCAAAATTAAACCACTTTTTCTTTTTTGCAGGCGTTAATGTTTTTGTTTTAGGCAAAAGTATTTTTTCTTGTGAAGCTACACGTTCCAATAAAGAAGCGGAATATATGCGTTTTGCAGGCGCAACATACACTGTAAATCCCTTTTTTGATTTTATGACTCTGGCGTTTCTGCCCAATTTATTTCGCTGCATTTCAGCCATTGCTTCTGCATTCTCTTTGGAGGTTGGCGCATTACCAACTGATAGAAACGTTTTGCCATCAATCTTTCTTGATTTTGGCGGTGTGATTCCAAAGTGCTGAAATGACCGTTCACTTTCGACAAATGCATTATCAAGTTCTAAGAAATGTTGAATCTCAATATCACTATTTTCAGCCCTTCGGTAAGTGTCAATCATTTGCTGCGTGTTACGTGGGCTTCTTTGATTTCTTGCAGTTCTAAGGGTCTGTCGGCTCGGCCTTGATTTTGACTTGCGCTTCGCCATAGTCTTGTTAATTCCGTTTCGTTTATCAAATGGGCGCAGGAATTAGAGCAATAAGCACATTTCAGTCAATGGCTTTTTTGGGTCGGCCAAATTCCATATTCCATATCAATTCCTTAGCCGCAGTTAAACCTTCATCGTTAAGGTTTTTGATTTCGATTGGAGTTTTAATCCTCAAAGCCGGATTAGAAATAGGTTCAAAATCATTCCATTCGCCCAATTGCTTGCCATCCCTTTCACCCGATATTCTTTGAATCGGTATTCCCGCAATCAATTTGCCATCAACGTATATCTCTCCAGGCTCATAGTGAAATAGTTGCATAATGTCCTCAAATGGGGTTTGTTCAAAAATCCAATCAATTGTTTCTTCATCGTGCCCATCTTCAGATAACATTTTGTAAAACGCTTCATAAAAATCCGGTGCTGGCGAATAGTCCTTTAATAAACCCTTTTCCATGTCCTTAGTCAGCGTAAGATGGCCTCTTGAATTCATCCATAGATCTTTTCTAATTTGCTCATTATATTGAAGCAACCAATCCCATTGGTCTTGCTGGTGCTGGGTGTTTAAACCACCAGAAGGATCGTGATGGGCCTGTGTTGGTATTCCACCTCGCTGCATTATATAATCATCCAATATTTGCCATTTCTGCTCGGCAGCAGCACCTTCAGAATTTGCCTTTTCTTCTTTGAATCTTTCACGCTCTTTTGCTTGTTCTTCTGCCCTCTTAAATCCGAGACCCCTATTCAATCTCCCCGTTAAAGAAAAATCTAATGTGGGATTTTCCTTTTCAAATTCCGCATCGAATTCACTGGCAATAGGATATATACCTGCATCGAAAAGTAGTTCGGCAGCTTCTTTCCTCGTAACCCAACCAACTGATACTTTTTCGCCACCTGGACGATGAATCACCAACAACTTTCTTTTTGCATCGTTTAGTCCATGACTCTTGGCATAGTATTCTCCTGCCATTACATCAGATTCTTTACGATCATATTGATTCGCCCGTTGAAATCTTTCTCTCTCGCTCTCATTTTCTTTTTTTAGATATTCCAACCCTCCTGGAATCAATCTAAACTGGGGTGTATTCCTTTCATCCCATGTTCCCTCTTCGGGAGTATAGGTTTCAATTACGCCACTCTTCACCAACAACTGCAATTGCGCCGCTGTTGATTTATTTGTAAAATTGCCACTCAATATTCTTTCAGAGTCTAACATTCTGTTGAATATTTCTTTTCGAGTTTGCCACTCATCATTTACCCCGTATGTTACTAAAAAATTTTGAATGTTTCTATTATTCCTCTTTGCGTTATATGATTTTTCCGCCTTACGACCATACACGGCAGGCAACCACTGATAAGAAGTCGGTATGGTGGTTTCGATTAAACTAGTGGGGTTATGACGGCCTGCCAGTTGCCCTCTCTTTGGCAGCAAACCGTTTGCTGCTGCAAACCGCATTTTATCATCACCCCATATCGCTTCTATTGGATCAATCCCTTTCTGATAATATACACCTGCTTGATTTTTCCATTTTATGACTCTGGCCTTAGAGCCCGTTGCCCGTATCTGTTTAGCAAGTGCAATTGATACGGCAACCTGTTCTTCAAAAGTGTTTTCTTCGCTTGCCGTACCCGCTAAACGCCATGATGTGCCGTTAATTTGTCTAATGGTTGGTCTTTGCTTATGACCTGATGAGTTCACCCTTTCAGGTAAGGCAGAATGTCTGCCGACTAATTGACGTGAAAGGGATTCAAGTTCGTCTTTGGCTATTCTTTCATAACTTGATTGTATAATTTTCATTCTTTTTGATTTAATTTTTGACGGTTTCATGCCAGATTTCCTTAGCTCTTTTGAATAAGAATCAAGCCATTCCTTAGTCGGTGGCGCATTCGCCATTAAACGTCGAATGTTTTTACGGTGACGTGCTGCGGCTGGCTGGCCGCCTCGACTTTTTTTAGACATTTTTTCGCCTCAAATATAAACGATGCCCTTTGGAGTTAGGAATCACTCTGGCATTGAAGCCTGCACGTCTGAATTTGCTTGCTGCGATTTTTGCATTATTTTTTGAAAGATTATTACCAATGCCTCTGTAAGTTTTACCGGATAGTCTGCGGTAATACAATTGGTTCCTCCATGCTTGTGATTGAATATGTTCATTGGATGAAGGTTGATGCTGCTGAACAATCCCATTTTCAAAATCCTCCACATTTTTAGTCAACCAATTGAACTCCGTCTTTAAAGGGGCGTTTGCTTTGGAAAAACCTATGTTTTTATACACTACGTTTTCACCAACTAATCCTGTTTTCAAGAATTGCCCTTCGCCTTTTCTAAAGTAAAAAGGCCAATTGCGGTATAAATCCATAACTGTTTCTTCATCAATCTCCTTTACTAAAAGTTCCCCATCATAGACTAGAATATCTTTGGCAGCATTCACAGCGTCTTGCTGTGTAGCATAAACCTCAAGAATTTCTTCTTCGAATGTCGTTGGAGTCGGTTGTGATTCGTTGACAAGAGCATATGCTTTAGATAAATCATACACTTGTCCGGCTCTTTCATCTAGCCCTTCGCCATAATCAGAGCCATCTTTATTCATTGGTCCAATAATATTTGTTGGATCAACGGGTATAGCATTGAGCCTGTATAACTTGTTGTCTTCTACGATGCGTGCTGAAGCAACTAATCCTTTTCGAGTTTTTTCAATAGCAGGAGAGGTAGTTTTCATTGAGTCAAACAAATCGGAATCGGTGTTGAATTCTGGGTTTGTTGGGTCATCAGCCCAGACCGATTCTAATTCTTCAAGAGTAGGAATTTCCCTGTTTTGTCGGGATTGAGCGATTGAAGCATTTGTATATCCATCTGCGGCAAAGAATTGTTCATAAGTGTCTCTGTTCATTTGCCGTAAGATTTCTTGATAACGTAATTCATCTAAGTTATCGAAAGTAAGTTTTTCAGGTTTTAATTTCCTGGCTTTGATAAGAGCTTTATCTAAAACATCGTCGCTTAACGTTCCGCCCCACCCATCTTCATCAGAAGATTCTAACCAATCAAAGTAAGGTTCACCATAATAACTTCGTGGATTGACGGGGTATCTGCCGGTTTCATCCATAGAAGGATCAGTAATATCCATTCCATTGAACTCAAATGAATTCCTTAATTCAGATTTGCCCAATTGCATTCTACGCATGTATTCCCAATAAGAATATCGTTCGTCTTCACCATTATTTACATTCATTATTATTTGGGCTAAGAACTGTTCCGCTTCCTCTTGCGTCATTGTTTCATCTGTTGGGAGTATCTTATTCCATCTTGGCCGGATGAAATCAAGATACCTGTTGGTGATGGGATCATCAAGAGCGTTACGCATATATCCATCGTAGCCATTTATTTCTTCTTGGCTTGCAGTTTTTAACCATTCTAATAAATCATGCGCCTCATCTTCTAATGTGTGCCCGCCCATATCATCTGTCATGGTATTTGTTCGATGCCGGTTGTATCTTTTATGCAAGTCTCCCCGATTAAGTGCAATTGGTTCTTTGCTACGTGAATCATATTTTCCTAACTTAGAAGCTGTGATTGCTTCTGTCACCGCTTCTTCAATTTCCATATCGTTTTGAATATCTTTAGGTGTGTCTAATTGAGACTCCTTTCGAACGTATATGTTTGGCTCCCTCTCTTCTCTGAATCTGTTATATGCGTGAACTAATTCATGCACTACAACATCTTCAGTCACTCCATCTGCACGTTGAACGGTGTCTGGATCAAAAAAGATTTTATTGCCAACCGATTGCCCCGCAATATCCGGTGGTAGTTTTTTTATTTGCATTGAAATGTTGTTTTTCTCGAAATCTGCTATTTCTTTTGAAGAAAAATGTTCATTCATAATACCGTAAATTACCTTTTTACCTTTGACTAAATCAGCCGCCTTCATTCCGGATGTGTCTTTTATTGGTATTGTCATAGAGTCGGCCTCCTATTTCTGGCGAAAGTGCCGTCAACATATTCCGATATCAGCAGACGTTGATTGTCGTTTAGGTTGGCAAAACGGGATTTGGAAGGATTTTTTAAGAAATTGTCGAGGTTCACAGACTCAATTATGGGGCTTGCTATTTCCAAATTGCGACTCCAACTAGCGGGCGAATTCGCTTTCATAATTGGGAACAAGTTTTCGTCGCCTGATAAATTAACATAATTTCTCCAGCCTCCAGCAGTTTTCAATGTTCTAATATTTAACACCGGATGCCGCCTATATTGCTTTGTGTCACCCTTTGAAAGACGGTTTTGCCTGCTTTCGTTGAAGACAGCTTTCGCAAGTTTCGCTTGCAGTTGAGCCTGTGATTTTGATGGAAAACCTCGTACAACACCAGTGAATTGTTTTCCGTCAATGTTCCTTATTGAAAGAGCCGGTGTGTTTGTTATGAGTCCTGGTGCCATTTGAGAGTTGTATTTACGCCTGTTGAAAGGGCGTGTATTACGATCCCGCAATAATCCTTGTCTAATCATAATCCGCTTTTCTAAGAGTTTTTTTTCCGCTTCAATAAGTTGGTCCATTGAACCAATTGCTCCAGCCCAATTTTCTTGAGTATCTGCAAAAGTGCTGTTGATAAAGCGTTCAGCCAGTCCGTCTGAACGAACAACGTCTAGTTTTCTAATATGACTTGCTGGAACGGCTTGTTGGACAGAACCTCGAAGCATTCCTTTTTGTAATTCCCCTTCAATCCAATAACGCAAGGCATCTGTGTTATATTCTGGAAAGTTGGGTTTGACTCCAATGATTATTTCATTCCTGTGCAATTCCATACCAGGAACATATTTAGTCACTCGGCCACCTATTCTGCCCACTAAAATGTCACCTTCTTTAATCCATGATGGCAGATTTGTTGGCTTGATTCCTTTAGGCTTGTATCTTTTGTCAACCGCCTGGTAGCCGCCTTTGTAGCCTTTGTATGGGTCGCCAGACCAGATGTTTGCGATTTCAGATAATTTGCGATCATATAGTCGTGGTGATTTAATTTCACCGCCGATAATGTTAGCTGCAATTTCATTGGGGGGCTGTTCACGTCGCATTTGAACTGAAGCACCTTCAGCAATTAGGCGATCACCTTTATCGCCTCTTGTAAGCATATTTTCTAAAACACTCGAAAGTCTGCGGTTTGCTGCAGGTGTGTTTGTAGTAATCGCCTTTAATTCTTTAATGTCGTTTTCATTCAACAATTAAACACCACCCTTTTTAGGGCCAGTGCCTCGCTTTGATAATTCATCAATTATTTCATATACTTCGTTTTTGTAATGAACCAACCATGATTCTAAATCTTCAGTAGTCATCTCTTCATAAGTCATTAAATCAGCCTCGTACAATCGTCTAGGATTACTGGGTCTTTTGTTTCAATATATAATCTCGCACCGCATTGAAGTGGCTGAAGTGGATTATATATCAAATTTGAAGGTCCTTCTATTTTCATACTTGATGCTCTCAAGCTCCCTTTGTTTGTTTGAATGGTAATCGGTGGCTTAGGGTCGTTAGGATTCTTACGGTTATGAGCAATCATGGCTTGATTAACATGAATAATTTTCTTTGTCGGGCGGGAGGATTTTGATACACGTTGAAGTTTGCAGTTTCGATAAATGGCAAATTTGTTTTTGCCGTTGGGAACTATTTTAGCATTTATGCCCAATTTACGGTGCCTTTCAGCAAGTCTATTTGCGGTAATGCGGTCTAAGGAATGGTCCGATAATACGTGCCTTCGTCCTCCGATGGTTCTAACGCCAGCTACCATCAGAACATCTCCGTATAATCAATAAGCCATTTGTTTTGGTCGTAGGACCAAATTATTTCAGCGTGCAATTTTGCTTCGTCTGAAATCGTTTTACCTTCCGGTGTTGATGGGGAGACTGTAATATACAAATTCTCCGAGCCCACGTCATTAGGCTTTAGTGCACTTACTTCTTTTAGTGCAGTTTTCCAATCTGCCATATAAGCGGTAATTGGCCCGTTCCTTCCAGAGACTTGATAGCGGTTTCCTTCCATTATGTCAAGAATATCTGAAGCAGACGCCCCTTTTCTCTTAGCCATTTCTGCTTGAGCGATTTTGGCGTTTTGCTGTGCCATCTGCTCTCCTTCTTCACCCATCAAAGACTCAAGACGTTCTCTCAACGGATCTCTCTTTGACGCATTATCTGGATTATGGGGGTTAAATCGTGGCAATACCCAATTAGAAGTATATTTAGAAGGTGCGTGTACCATCGCCTCACCATCTAAAAAGTATCTAAAGTTCCCATCCTGCAAGCGATAGTCCTCGTCAGTGTGTTTAATATCCCATCCAAGCCACTCTCCATTCACCGTATAGGTCACATACCCATCGATAACGGCTATGCCTGGTGAAAGATTATTAAAATTAGTGTAAGTCTCTGAATTAAATGGGTCTAATTCGGAGTAATTCTTGGCGTAATCGAACGCTTGACGTACGGCTTCATATTGCTCGTCTTTTTCGGCCTTAGTTTCGCCATCAGTATAGGGCCATGCGCTCAATACTGTTCCAATTGAGTCTGCGACAATCCAGGCATCTTTAGTTTCTTTATTGCCATAGCCGTCAAGATAGCCGCCCATATGGTGCGGTCTATAAGTCCAAGTGCCGCCCTTGCCGCCTATTGCATCCGGTATCATATCCATTCCTGGTTGTGCAGCACCAAGAGAAGGCATTAAATCGGATTCTCTATCAGGTCTGAAAATAACCTGCCCATTAGGTAAAGTGATTGATCCTTCATCACCAAATGTTTCATCAGCGAATATGTCAGAGAACATATCGTTTAACTCTCTATCAAGTGCAGTTGCGCCCATTTTTGAGTTTCTTTCTGCAACGGCCATTTCTCTTACGTCTTCTTTAATATTACGTGCTATTTTAGTTGCTTCTTGAGCATTGGCACCAAATTCGCTTACCCCTTCATCAAACCAAGTTTTCAACATTTTATCGAGTTCAATTTGTTTATTATCATCAACCCCGCTTGTATCATCCAATAATCCGAGCATGCTGTATATGTCCTTGTCTGCCGCCATTGCATCAACATCTTGGAGGCTTCTTGCGCCGCCGCCAGTATATGCCTCTCCGGTATTTTGATTGACAATTCCTTGTTCTATCATAGCTGCATCCCATCCAGAAATAATATTATTTTCTGCTTCTGCTTGGGCAACCGCATTAGTTCGGGCTTGCTCTGGATTCATCAAAGACTGTAATGTGTCAAGGGCTTGTGGTCCTCCGATCACTTGAAGATTGACTTTCCAATCTAAATTATTGTTGTATTCCGGCTGCTCTTTAAGCCAATTAGTGAGCCTTACAGAATCAATTCCAAACATTGAATCTTCAAAAGTTCGATAAGGTATTGTCCTGTAATTATATTGCCGCTTTGCAGCACCACCGATATAATTTAGATATCCGTCTGCAGTTGAAATAGTTCGAACGGTTGCACCTTTTTTACGCCATGACGCTGCTTGAAGTAAAGCATTGTTTTTACTTTTCATTGAGTTTCTTGCATCTGCAATGAAGTATTTGCCAGCCATGTTTCTAACTCTGCGTGGGCTTCTGCGTGGCCGCATTCCACCGAGTCTGCCGTTGCCTCCGGCCAAACGTTCATCGTATTCCATCCGGTATCTATCTTGATATGAAGCATTAGGAGTAATACGAATTTTTCGACCAGAATGAAAAGAGCGTTCGCCAGCCATAATCTAAACCTATGCTCGTTGCTTTTTAGGATAGCGGGTTAAACAAATACAATATGCACACTTTACGTCAGTGTTTGGTGGTCTCTGGCCCGTTCCAAGTATTCGTCTTGCTGCCCCGTTTGAACCAAATAATCCCATGCGTCCATAGCGTCATCTGTGTCATAAAAATTCCAATCAATACCAGTATTACGGTCAGGGAGTAGTTCTCCAATTTGGTTCACCATTGCCAAGAAATCATTCGCTTCTGAAGGCGTAATTGAAGACGCACCAAAGCCATACTTGATGGCTATTTCCGCAGGGGTGTATGCGCCTTGAATCCGGTCTAAGGTCAAGTCGAGGTTTTCATCTTCTAATTCTGATTCCATCTTGGCTCCAAAATCACCCACTTCATCACTACCCCATATCCGCCTTCCACGCCAATACAATTGCGAGACACCATTGATACCAGCCTTGAACATTGTTCCGCTTGGGTTTGGGCTATCGGTGTAACCATAATCTCCTTCATCAAAATTTCCTAAATCACTAAATAACTTTTTCAAGAATGGTGGTGAACCCGACAAGATGTTCTCATTTTTGGGTGTTATTCTAATGCCTGCAAGAGATCCATCAGGTTTAAAAAAACCGATATCTGTTCCAACAATGATTAAATCATCTTTAATTTCTGCTCCCTCTTCGTAAAATTGTTCAATTGAAGTGGATATACGTTCGTCTAACATATCATAGCCAAATTCAACATTCTCTGTAAATGCTTGCTCTCCAAAGTAGTCGCCACCGTATCGCATAATGAAATTTGTTTCAGCAGGATATTTAGGTTTTTTTCCAGTTCGAACTGCTTCTGAACCATCAAGTAGTATTTCAGTGGCTTTGGGGTGTAAATACCATTCGTGGATTTGGTCGATTTCGCTATTTGGGTCATCTGTTAGACCATTTGATCCAATATCGCTGCTATATTTGACTGTGATTATTGGCAAAGCCAATGTTGCGTCACCCATCCAGTCTGGCTCCGCCAAATCATCAACGTATTCATTCAATTTAGAGAATCGGCCAGTACCTCCTAAAAGCCCTGCTGCTTGTTTTCGGTATTCTTCGTGATATTTCTCTGATTGATCCATTAGTGTTTTATATTCTTTTTTCGATAGAAGTTTATTCCACCGAGCATTACCATACCCAATCATTGTCAATGGTGCCATACCAGGATATGCGCTATCATTGAAGCCGAAATCATCCATCATTTCACTTGCCATGTCAGAATTATAATCGTTGTTTTCCGACCATATTTCTTCTGCCCTTTCTTCGGATATCTCTCCTTCAGGCCAATTATCCGATGATTCAGCCCATTCCACCCCATCAATCATCGGGTTTGTCTCCATATCACCTCTGCGACCCGCCGCTTTTTCTGGAAATCGTTTTTTCTTGAGTTCTTTTTTGAAATCTTCTTGGCCTCTTTTGAGAGGGTCGTTCCAAAATTTACCCTCCCACCATTCGTTTTTATCCTCTAAATCCTCTTCAATATTAGTCATTTCATCTTGGCTCATTCCCAAGTTTTTTGCCATCATTTCTCGAAGTTCTCTTTCTTGTCTTTCATCATCATCTTCATCAATTTCTTTATTGAAAATCGTTGTTGAGGGAATTCTTTTAGAACCGTATTTATCAACATCAGGCGAATTCCAATACCAACCACTACCTGTTATGTTAGTCGCTTGGTGCGGAATACTTGGATGAAAAGGTGTGTCGGTTGAAATTGGCTTGTCGAACCCATGCCTGCTGAAGACTTGATTGATGCTGATTTGCTTTCTGTTAGGTCGAATGAATACGCCATACCTTTGCATTCCCACGTCTTTATCCTTTCTTGTTGGTATTACCCTAGCATACCATCCTCTATTCCTGATTACTTGAGCTGCTTCACGTAGTTTCATCTTATTCCATCCGATACCATACAATTCAAAGGGTTGGGATTTTCCTTTTAATTTGAATTGTCTTTTTCTCATATCAGAAACCCCCGTTATCGCCATAGGACATTTGCTCATCAACTGCTTCGCCGTATTTCATTTCAAATTCTTTGGAACGGTTGTCTTTTTCTTCGTAAAAGAACTGTTGGGCATCTTGCATACGTTGAACGCCTGAAGATTTTTCTTCAACCACGTCTATTGTAATGTGTTTCTTATCTATTGCGTATGGAATTGATGCCATCGATACTCCTTCAGCAATCCTCGCTCTGCCCCCGCTGCTGTAATATCCAATATCATCAATCTGTTCTCGAAGTCGTTTGGCAAAAGTGTTTGCAGATTCAAGGCTGGAGAATGCAAATGTTGGAGCTTCGCCATAACCATCTATGGGCGTATCTTCATCGACTCTGGGGAAAATCATAGTAACTCTATATCTTGTTCTTGTCGGATCAACACTAGATGGAACATTACCTTTGCTTGGAATTACTTTTCCTGGACCCCAACCGAGCAATCCACCTTTATCAACGTTAGATGCTTTATGCTGTTCACCAAATGACGTGTGCATGAAGATGCCTTTGAATGGGTTATTGACATGCACGATATCTTTAACTAATTCTTTGTCGCCCAATAGAGCCATTTCCATATTTAGTGCAGTAATGTCATTTGGGTTTGTATCTTTTTGCCATTCAATCAATTCTTCATCGGTCCAATTCAGTCTTTGAATTGCTAATGGGTACTTCACAAACGCCTCTTGAGGGCCGGAACTCTCCTGGTTTTTGAAACCGACGATCTTTCTCATTATGCTAGCCGTAATCGGATCATCACCAGCTTGAGAATTGATAGAGAAACCGCCCATTGCACCTGCCAACATATCGCTTTTATCTATTTCATCAAGCCATTTTTCTCTCGCCTGCGATAATGTACGATTATATTTTTTATTTGTCATGTAAATTCCAGAACCTCCGACCCAATTTACAACTCTGGCGTTATATCCTCGCTTTCTCAATAACTCTGCCTTGCGATTGGCAGCATTCATAGTCATGTTTGAAGTTCTTTCTCTGCCCATCTCATCAAAGTGAGGCAGACGTGCAATTAACCTGTAAGGACGGTTGCCAAAACGACGGTAATTACTCATTGTTTTCGCCTCCATCTTCATCAAGAGCGTTACGCATATATCCATCGTAGCCATTTATTTCTTCTTGGCTTGCAGTTTTTAACCATTCTTCGCCTCCATCTTTCTTTGCTTGGCGTTTTTCATTTTCCATCATTCTTTTAACACCAATGCCAGCATAATTGATGCCGACCCCTATTGGGGTATGCATAAATTTGCCTTTCTTGATAACAACCCATTCGCTACCAGTCCAACGTGTAATCGGTTCATCTATTACTAAGGCATTGTCTGGCAATTGCCTTAAATCCCAAAAATCATAGGTTTCACCAATCTTATAATTGGTTGCTATGGGTTGACTACCGGCGGTAAAATTTGGCATTGTAGGTTGGGATTCGGTGATGTGTAAGTGTGTAGGTGACGCTGTATCAAATAAGCGTGCTGACCTAAACGCTCGGCGTTCGTGCCTTAATGCGAGTTCATACATTTTGTTTGCTGAAGCTATTCCGAATTCCTCCACCATAGTTTGATGCAAGTCTCTTAGACTCATAGCGTATTCTTTTTGCTTTTTAGTGCAAAAAGTTGAATTACAAATTATTGTATCATGGTGGTCGATTAACGTATCACACCATAGGCAGACCGAATTTAATTCACCATCAGCCCAACCCTCTCTAGGATTATATTTTACAGACTTAGGCATTTCAGAAGGTGAGCTGTCGCCAAAATTAGCTTTACGGGTTTTCTTTTTTGAGTTCGGATAACTTGAGAACGAATACTTTCTCTTAGGTGCGATAAATACTGAAGAAGTATTAGCGTTTTTTATTACCCTTGCATTATGGCCTCTCATACGCATCAAATTAGCAATTTGAATTGAACGTTTATTTGAAGTTGTATTGACAAGCCGATTATAACTTCTTTTTCCGAATCGTCTTTTTGGCTTCATATCATTCCACCTTTGCAGATTTACTTATTGCCCACCTTGAAGGCTTCCAAGATTTTTCTTCGACGTTCTGAATTCGCCCCTGCCGTCTAAGTTCACCTATTCTATTTGCTACACCTTGACTCGTCAAACCTCTTTGCCGTCCAGGATAAAACTTATCATTTACGGCTCTCATTATTTCACCTGCCGGAATTTCCGATTGGCCTTTTTTATTGAAGTCTTCAATAATTTCTAAGATGTTCTCTTGTTCTCTAACTCTTTTACTAGTTCTGCGCTCTGTAGTTGAAGCATTATATGATTTGCTTTTACCCCTCGCTGCTTCTTCTTCTGATTCTTTCCACCGCTGTTTGCTAAATTCCCTTTGAATCTTGAATAATTTGTTTAAGTAATTTATGGCTTCATCTCCGCCAAGATTCTTCAAGTTGTTATACATATTCAAATCTGGATTGTAGCCATCAAGTGTTTCCAGCCATTCATCAACGGCAATTACATCTGGGCCTAAAATTTTCCATTCATCGACATATCCAACAAACGGGATTCCAAATGTTTTGGTTTCATCTCCTTCAGAATTTGTAGCCAATTGTTGCATTCTAAGCATATCAAAACGTTTGATTCCATCACGCCATCCTTCAGGGAATTTTTTAGGGTAACTTTCATATTGCGCCCATCCATCATCGACAGCTGAATGATAGAATGAATCTTTATCGTGTGCAAGCATTCCATCCACTATGCGATCAACCTCTGATGATTTCATCCCATCTGCCCAATCGTTATCTATTGCTTCTTGTAATCGGTAAATAGCATAATCTTCTTGTTTTGTTATGAAATTTTTGCCACTAGCCCGACCAATATTACGTATATGTGTAATCCAATCTCTTAATCGGTCTGATTCTGCAGCATTTCCATTTAAGGGGTTTTCATCGTTATAATCGTTGTCAATAAATCCCGCCAAAAACTCTGTCCTGTTTGGCACTGTAAATACACCTCTTTCTAAAACGTCCCATGTAATATTTTCATTCATTATGTATCTCGGATAATTGTAATCCTCTTCAAATGGATTGTTGGCGGTTATGGTTGGTTGACTAACGATTGTTGCGCCAGGCGGTAACTGTCGAATATCCCAAAATTCATATTTTTCTCCTGGTTGATAACTTGTAGTAATTGGCGGTGATCCAGCCGTAAAATTGGGCTTTTGAGGCAAGGAGTCTGCCAAATCAAGTATTTTGTATGTTCCATCTGGTTGTTGTTCGACCACGTTACCCTTGCTGTGGAACATTTCTAATTGGAATATGTCTGGGCGCAAGTCTTCATCAAGCGGAGAAGGAGAATATGGCGAAAGCAGTGCGTGTTTGTCAGAACCCCACCATCTATGTGCATCATTAAGGTTGACTATTGATTTCGGCAAGAAAGAGAATCCTCCGATTTTACCTGGCGACCAATCATTTGCGCTTGGCATTTTTTTCAAATATACCCGCTTAGGTGAAATAAATACTGAAGCGGAACGTGCGTTTTGAATTACTCTTGCATTATGCCCTTTACTTCGAATTAAATTGGCAACCCGTACAGAATGATTTTTTGAAGCGGTATTCAAAAGACGTGCATAACGCTTATTTCCGAATTTGCGGGTGGGTTTCATTCAATCCCACCTACGGGTTTCCATTTCATATTCGTGAGGAACCTTGCGCTGTCACCTGAAATGTTCCTGTCCGGTGGTGGTGATGCTGTTGGCTTTACGGTTTCATCCAGCATTTTTTTAATTGACTTCGCATACTTCGAATCTGCTGGCGACCAATATGCCGGACGTTCATCAACGTATATTACAAAAATTTCCTTCGCTTTGATATTTAATCCATCTTTGTCAAGGTCTGCTGGGCCTGTGAATACTTTTCCTATGTCTCTTAGAGCTGGTGACGTTTTCCATTCTGTTTCGTTATTACGCCCTGCTGCTGTGATCCAATCTCTAAAAGAATCCATCCCCTGCATCTTTGTCATTGAGTTTATTACGTCTGAACCTTCAGGTTTTGTCACGTCAAGGCTTTTCCAGTCAGTTACCTTTGAGTTATCTTTAATTTCAAACAAAGGAAAGAATCGACCCATGCCGTTGTTTTCAAAGTATTTGTCTTCTTTCCACATCATTTGGCTCATGCCTTTGATTTGAGAGTTCTTTTTTACGTCTATTTTGGGTGGAGCCTTGATGGGTTCAATACCAAATTTACTACCGATATTTAGAGTCGGTTCTTTGAAGACTTTAATAGGGGTGAATTTCGGTATTTCTGTTTTTACTAATTCTTTTTGGGGTTTAATAATAAGATTGGGTAATGGTTGGCCGAATGTAGGGATGCCAACATATACTGCCGTCCAGCCAGAACCATTTACAATTCTAGCATTCATCCCTGTTTTTCTAAGCATTGAGGCTTTGTATTGCGCTTCTTGCTGCCTTTGCTCGTAAGTCATAGTTCCAGGTATTGCGCCCTGCACGTATGCATTAGCCAATACAAAATCGGTCTTGTCAAATCGTCTTTTTCCACCTGGACCTCTGCTCATAAAAATCACTTTTTCCTTATCATAACCCACTCTCTAGGTGATTCATTTACCCATTTAGGCGGGGCCAGCATCTTTCTAACTTCATATTTTCCGCTAGAAATCTTTTTGTTGAATTTTCTAAATTCTTGAACGCTTAGGTGATTGATGGGTTTTGATGATCCCATCTTATACCCCGCACTTCGCAATTTTGTTTGTCTCTTTTCAAATCGCCTGTTTGCTGCGCCTGTCCTTCGGGTGTTAATTCTTTTTTTACCCGTTCTTGCTGGTTGCCCAGTATGAACCCTATTTATGGTTTGAACCTTTTTGGGCTTGCGCTTGAATAAGAACACATCAAATCCCTCAATCCTCTTCAAGAAGTCCTGTCGGATCGTCAACGATTTGAAGTTCAACTGCTGCTCCAAATATTCCAAGTGCTAATCCAATAACTGCCATCGTAATTGCAGCACCAGAAATTGCAGGAATCAAGTAATCTTCAAGCCCGCCTAGATTCAAACCGTCATCGAGGTTTGCGTTAAGCGAATGAATCAAGCCCCAAACGCCGATTGTTGCAGATACAGCAGCAACCTTTCCTGGTTGGTTATCATATGGCAAGAATGCGGTGATTATACCTCCAGCGATAAACAGATGGGCTATTGTTCCCCATAAGTTTGCTGTTGTTTCTTCGAGCGTTACACTTTCAATAAAGAAAGCTGATGCGAAACCAAGTCCAATCAATGTAACTCCAACTGCGCTTTCTTTCCGATCAATAAACCATAGAAGTGAGGCTAACGCAATAAACATGGCTAAGACTACAAGTGCAATCGCAGAACCAATTAGTGCGTCCCAGAAATCACCTGCACCTGCAGATTCGCCAATGTCACTACCTCCACCTGTAACGGGTGGTCCATCACAGTTCCATGTAGTAGTGTATTGAAGTCCGTTCACATCTTCCAGAGTTGGGGATATGCCGTTTTCGCATGGCTCAAGGGCTAATACAACCATACTCGACCTTGCCTGCGCCGATGTGGCTGTCGTCACGCCAGTAGAAGATGTGATGGTAGCTGCTTGAGTCGCTACGCATGTTATTTTGTAATATCCTTCAGCCATTGGCATCTCGATTGCAGTATTTGTTGTGTATGGTCCTGCTCTGTTAGGCCACACCCCTGCACTGGTTGATGCGGCGACATCGTTGCGGTGTTTTTCGGTAAGCCCCTCATACCATCCGTAATCATCACCATTGGTTGTTCCATCAAAAGAAGTTTTACCGTAAGGTGCCCAGAATCCATCATTAACGTCGCCATAAGGTGAAGTGATCCATTCGGAATATATCATGTCTGTATGAAGGTGGTTCTCGTCTGGCACCCATGTATCGACATACATTCGCATTTGCGTAGCTTGTATGCCTGTAAGTGCAACACATGAGAATCTTTCGGTCAAATATCCGTCATCTTGAATCATCATGGCATTTGCCGCCAGAATGCCAGCGTTACCGCCTGTTCCATAAATTGAATCCCAATTGGTATCACTTGCATTCCATAGACTCGTTTTGTAAGAATTACCTGAAGCGATTCCGGTATTGTTTTCAGCAACCACTTTTCCAGATATGTGCAGATTATACGTGCCATTGATATTTGTTGCTTGGGATAAATCCAATGCGCCAGTGAATTGTGAATCATAAACCCACGTAATTTGGTCTAGGTCGCAATCATCAATCCGATCCTCGTCAATCAGCCCATCATTGTCGTTGTCATATCCATCATGCCAGTCTTCATCGTATTGGCCGTCATTGTCGTTGTCTTCCCAAGCAAAGTTGATGAGTCCGTTGTCTGGCTCTGCTGCGGTACAGGCTCCTGTTGGAAGCGGGTTTGGGTCGACAACTGTCCTTGTTGTCGGGCATCCGTTCTCCCCAACGCCTTGTCTATCGCCTGTTTGAAGGTCAACTACCAGTTCCCATGCGTCGGCAACGGCAGCTGTATAACTGTTAACATCTGCTGCTGCCCCTCTAATTTCAACACCATATAGATTTTGATTTTCCCAATAATCACTAGGGCCATCTGGCCCACCATATCGGTTTTCAGTGTTTAGGCTTGTAGACAAACCATATCCAATTGTTCGACCTGCACTTATGTATGCACTATGCCACGAATTCTGCAACCTGTCGCAACTGTCTCTTGAATCTTTAACGCCATCGTCATCAACGTCATTCTGATATGCATTATAAACTGTAACTGTATTGTTATCTTCGTCGAACTCGGGATCTCTATCATTATTTTGGTCTTGTGAACAGCCAACGTCATCCGGCAGTGTATCGGCAGGCGTGTCAGCGCAATCATCTATATCATTTGGTATGCCATCTCCATCATCATCGTCATCTTCTGTTACGGGTAATGTCATTCCCATCAATCTAAAACTCTCCCAATCGGAGAACGGAGTATCAAGGTTTAATCCACACCAAAATGCTTCATCAGGATTGCCGCCCCCGTTTTGTGAAAGCCCTCCTGAAGTTGGAGGCTTTGCATTTCTGCAAGGTGTTTCACCACTAAATGATGAAAAGGGTATGTTGTTTCTTGGACCATACCAACTTTCATCTAAACAAAAATCATCTATATCGTCTGAAATTTCATCAATTTCTTCTGTTCCTCCATCCCAATTGCCCCAGCATACTTCAGTTTGCGGTTTGTGTGCCGAAAGTGTGCCGGTTGTAGGGTTCAACCCGCTTGAACGTCCCCTAATATCAATCAAAAATACAATTCCAATAGTGTCATCAGTTTCAGAGTCAACCCATCCTTTTGCTTTTAGGTTATATCCGGATTCAAAGGTGGAGTCCGTCAATGGGCTTGCACCATATCCAGACTTAAGGGGAATGTTAAGAATCGATTCGCCCGAACTTGTGTCATGTTTTATATGGAATTCGCTTTCAATAGCCACTCCTGTTGGATCATCTCGGTCCTGTGCCGACCATGAAAGAGGATCATAACAGAAATCTGTAGTCTCGCTACCTAATTCAACTGTGTTGACGTGGTAGGCTGCCAGCCCGCTATTTTGTGATGCAGCGTCTTTAACATTGTAATTTCCAGGATTGAAAAAGTCGATATCCCAATAATCCGCCACTTGGTTAAATGATGAAGATGCGAATTCAATGTCTCCGTCTTTTCCTGGCTTGTCGTTGACACCAGGCCCGCCGTTTTCAAAGTGCTTGTCAAAGAGGTGATGGTTCCAGGGGGTATAGACGCCATCACTCACTGAATTTTCACTAGCATGGAACATATTGATTTTCATTCGTGCTTCAGTCAAGTCAGCGTCACCGCTATATCCGAGTTGGTTTGGGTGTTCCCAATATTTACTGTTGCTTTCAACATATGAGGTGCCGGCATGAGGGTTTTCATAATTAGGTCCGTCTGCCCAAAACCCCTGGTCAACTTTGTTTTGCCCAATTGAATATCCATATTCATCATACCCTGTATCACCGTCGCCTTCGATTACCCATCGGTACTGGGATGGCAAATTATCTACGCCACCTTGAGATTTTGGGTATTCAGTGGAACCGTAGTCATATCCCCACTTGGCTTCATTTCGCCAAACGTGCCATACGTTTTCAGGTAGTGCATAAACATCAACATATCCGTTGAAACATGTCTCCATCCATCCCCCATCTTGTCCAGTCGTACCCGTCATAGATGGGAACCATGTTCCATCAGTATATGCTACAGATTGAAGGCCGAGTTCGAGGTTGAGCCCACCCTGCCATCCGTATGTGTTTGCAGATTGCTGCCAAGTAGCCCGATCAACCTCCATTTCAATAACGGCTCCATCGAAGTCGTGAGTTGAATCAAAGAGAGGCATTGATGCTAATTTGGAGTTGAAGGCTTGAGCGTTCCAATTATCATACGATAGAATCATCGAATCGGTTAAACCGGAAAATCGGCAAGCTGCGTTTCCTTCGCTCCAATCCACTGAAGAATCTCCGCACCATCCGTCACCAAGCCAATACTCGCCGTAATCTTCCTTTTGCCCAGTTGTGGAGCATGAATAACGATAGACCTCGCAACCGTCTCGGTCAACACCAAATCTCCAATCGTTGTCTTCGCCTGCGCTAGCATCGGCAAATTGCACTGAATCAAATGAGACAGAGGGATCGTAAGTTACTACCGTTAAAGTGCCAGATGTGTTCATCAGTGCAAGTGCATCATAATCAATAGAAACGGAGAACACTAGAATATCTTCAGACTTACGGAACATGTTCACCGTTGTTGGCAATTGGCCGCAAACGAAAGTATCGTCAACTGTATGCTGTGAATCCGGCGTGCTGTCGCAGCCGAATGCCGTAGGGGTCATTCCAGAAATCGGCGTGGCGAAGTGTGCTGCTGTAGCATCTTGGCCTGTTCCCGTTCCTCCGGTTTGTTGGAGTTCATATTGCATCTTGTTGCCATTTGCCTGCAGATTGTCGCCAATCCACAATTTTTCCCAATCGCTGTGCTGGCTTGTTTTTACGCTCATCTCATATGCGTCACCTTCAAAGGCGTTTCTGTATTCATAAACCAGAGTTTTATCAACTGCATTAGTTGTAATCCCCCAATTCATGCGCTCTAATCCATATCCACCGTTGAGAAGATATAATGTACTTTCATAGGTTGAGCCTGAACAATTGTTGTCTGCACATAATGTAGTAATCAATTCCCACCCATCCATAGAACACTTTGTTTGGTCTGTGCATGTAGTAGCTGCGCCTGTTGCGAATGATTGTAATTCAGTAGGTGATACTGTTGGCACAACGGCCATATCATAAATCCCATCAAAGTGAATGTCAATTTCTGAACCTAAATCGTCATATGAACCGGCTTGATAATCATATTGATAATAGTCCATAGTAAGTTTTGCTTCAGTTGTTGAACCTCCAATCAATGTTGCTTTGATTGCTGAACTGGCTGGGCTGGCGTAATCGTTGCCCGATGCAGCCCAATTGTTGTCAACCGCAATCATTCCTTCAGCTGTTTGAATAGTATTGCGTCCCCAATTATACATTTCGTAAGTTTCGCCCTGTGCGTTTGGCGTGGACGTTTTCATCATAGTTCCTTGTCGCACGTCTGAACCGAATGAAGAATACTTACCTATATCTCCACTTCTAATAGTGTCATTCAAACCGCTATATGTGTTATCTGTCGATGATTGTTTGGATTCAACTTGCGATTGTATATTGTAGCTTGCTGATGCCGTTGATAACATAAACAAAAATATAATCAAAAGTGCGGTTTTTGGTTTAGACCGAGTATAGCTTTGGCTCATACCCTTCTAAGGTCGACCATTAGGTTATCAAGAAGGTGGTTGATACAAAGCAATAAGCACCGTTTAACGAATTAAAATAATTGCCCACCAATAGGCAAAAAATTGTAATAACACAATACAAAACCAAGTATTCCGAACACAATATCTGCAATCACATTGCCTGTCGAGTCGCCTTGATAATTCTCTTGGCTGGCAAATACTTTACCCCACCGTCCAAGTTTAAACCCCAACCAATTAAAGAAAATAACGCCGCCAAGATAATTCTCGAACACTTCAAAAACAATAATGAACATAAATGCCACGTTAGCATCAAATCCTAATTTCCAAAGCATAATACCTGAAACAAAGTGAACTATGCTCCACAAGTCAAAAAGAACTTGGTCCACATCATCTGGTCCACGTCTGCCTAAGACTGGATTCCAATTCATTTTCTCAACACCTCATAGGCCGTATTGAGAAGGTGGACCAGTTGCTCCAGCCCAGTCGTAATTGAAACGAGCAAATGGTTGTCCGGAAAAATCTTTTCTTTCTGCACCAATATATACGGTGAAGCCTGATTTGTTTGGAATTACTCGGGCATGGTGCCCTGTATTACGGATCAGTTCTGCACGTTGGGTTGCGGCGGCTTTGTTAGACCAGATTACCATTCGACCAGAACCCATCCCTTCTGCATTGTAAGTCTCACCGTCAATCGTTTTATTTTCTCGAATGATAGGTGAAATAAACGGCATACCCCTCATTGGTTGAGACATTAGCCATTTCTTCCGTAGTTCAGTTCGTTTCACGTTTTTCCTTAGTCCTGGACGTGGTGGGGGTGGTGGCGGTGGTCGAGTACGTGGAGAGAACCTTGTATCGTTCATAGGGATATATATGTCGTTGATGCGTTCTCTATCTGTCATTATATTCACTCCGTAAGTTCCTTTGCGTCCGATACAACACCTAAGAGAGCTGCACCGCATAGAGAGAGTAGTCCTGCCGTCCAGATAGAAGCCAAGAACTCATTCATAGGGAATAGAGGCATGTTATTCATCAAGAATTCGCCTGTAAAATCAGGGTTGTAAAATTCTGTGACGGTGATCGTTAATCCAGAAGCGAATAACATTCCAAGACCTAATAGTGCAACCAAGTTCTTTGCTACGCTTGGAATTGGAGCTTCTTTATCGAACATGCTTGCAGTAATTACTGCAACTGTCAAAGATATTCCTGTAATGAATCCAATGGCATTAGCCCACTCCGGAGAATCTTCACCGAACATGTCGACGAGATTTCCGTCTGCGAGGTTGTTCGAGAACCACATTCCAGAAACGCCGATTCCTAAGAATACTAAGAACGATGCAAATACTCGGGCATCCCATAGTCCAAGACCCCAACTACCTGAAGCCTCTCTGCGGCCCAAGACATATATGCCTAGAATAAATGAGATTACTGATACTGCTAGAGTAATGTAATCTGCGTTTTCAAATACTGTTCCATCCATGTAAATCACATTCCATCCCGACGATACAATCCTGCTGCAGCGGAACCAAGTAAAATGATTCCGATGAATGATCCAAGTCCTGCAACCGCATCATAGACTGGGAAAGACCACATAGCGTCCTGAAGTAATTCTGATTCAACGTTAAGCAATCCTGTCAATGCTGCTGGAACTCCAACAGCGATTAGGAATACTCCGCCTAGTGCAAAGCGGAAGTTGCGCTCGCCTTGTGAAGTTGTGCCGTTGCCCCAAAGGTAGGCTGCAAGAGCCATGACAAGATACCCTAGAGTTCCAACTGCCAACGCTGTGTCTGAAGTTAGATCGCCTGTGCCGTCAGTTCCAAAGAATGCTGCGACCCATGCGTGCAAGATTGCGACTCCAAGAAGGCCCATAGCAACTCGGTCATCAAACCAACTGCTAATTCCCGAGCCTGTGCTCCACATATATACTGCCAAACCGATTAAAGTAAGAGCAAGTCCAATAATGATGTAATCATAGCTGTCGAGTTGGTCCATCCAAGAATCATCATCATCATCTTCTGAAACATCTCCGCCAGCAGAGCCAACGTAGTTTCCGTCATGTAATGCGGTAAAGTAATATGTTTGGGTGATGGTTGTAGCGGTCACATCTGATTGTTCAATATCATCAGAGTTGTATGTGAAGGTGCAAACAGCCTTGTATGCGTCTCCGTTGATGAATGACCCTGTGAAAGAGACAACGTTGCTGCCGTCTGTGTTCACTTCGTTGTTGTCAACCGCCCATGTCATGCCTGTGTGCGTGGTAGAAGCATTTGGGGCAACTGTCATGTTACCCGCTGGCTTTGCGCTTGCCCAACGTGAAGAGTTGGTGTCGAGCGTTCCGTAAGCCTTCCAAGTTTCTTCAATACCGTATGCTGAAGGGAAACCCTGGGTTAGTGCTGGATCGTTTCGTCCTGCGCCGTAGTATTGGCTAGTGTCAAGACTGGTGAAAATCTCAATTCCCGCTGAAGTCATAGAACCGCCGAATGCTGCTGCGCCACACTCGATAGTTGACATTGGAGGGCTGTTGAAGATTGTTGCATTGTTATTGTTTGCATATCCTAGTTGCGCCTTAGACAATACACTTTCGCCATTGCTAAGTGTAAATCCAACTCCGAAGTCTTTTCGGACATGTTGATCTGGGATCAAAGTTTGAGTTCCGAGATATTTTAGGCCCCAGTCTCCGTTGACTTCAGATTGGTCGGT
>ERZ890510.638-NODE-638-length-26617-cov-22.778782_pt1 | contig 26617 bp, 25 predicted proteins | sample MGYA00521265_ERZ890510 | MGnify/ENA primary metagenome ERZ890510 (study PRJEB32303, sample SAMEA104408624) | aquatic metagenome | biome: Brackish water; feature: Chemocline; material: water | place: Baltic Sea | collected 2014-10-26T21:54:00 | depth 110 m ... | reverse complement strand
AAACTGGAATCTTTGGCTATGGATGGTGAGTCTGGTACTTGAATTTGAATCAAAAACGTTGCACTCATGAAAAATAACCAAAACAGAGTTAGCATCTCAAGAATATGAATCTGAGCAACTTCATCGTTCCTCATTAATATCACCCGAAGTATAACGAAGAAGGAACGAATGTACCTGAAGACGGATTCAGTCCTGGGGTTGAAGTTACACCGATTAAGTCCGGTGAGAATGCAATGAAATTAAAGACTACCAAAGCGACTAAAATCATGTATCCTGAATGCTTAAAACCTGTGGAGAATCTACCAGTGGCCATAAGTCCAGCCATTGTTCCATTTCCAAGGGCTTGCATTGTCACACCATAATAGAAGATTGTAACGAAAAATAGTGGGTCAATATTACGGATAGTCATGTTCCCAATAGTAGAACCACCACTACTTTCATCACCATTATTAGAACCTGCAATCGCAGGAATAAAGACCTTAGCAAGAACTACGATAACGCCTAAGAAAACGAAATATGAAGTCCAGATAACCGCAATATACGAACCGATAGCACGCTTTCTTTCACCTTCTAAGAACTTCAATTCTCTTGAGTCATTTGCAGCAGTAACTAGAATATCGGAGATCTTTCCACCCGCTCTATCCGCTTCAGCAATCAATGCAATCGCACGTTTCACCAATGGTGTGCCGACTCTATTTGCGAATTGAACAATAACATCACTGAACTTGACACCCCAAGATAATTGGTCTGACATTTTCTTGACTTCATCATTGAGGGCACCGTATTCTGACCTTGCCAGCGTTTGAACTGCAACCGTCATCGACAGACCACCTTTCCAGTACTCTGCTAAATCTCTAAGGAAATCTGGGAATTTTTCTTCGACACGATTCTTCTCGTCCTCAACCTTCTCCCAATAATAGGATGCTGGGAAAATCAGGAAAAAGAATGTAAATCCAAAGAAGTTGAGGAAAATAAGCGGATGAATATTGCCCCCTAGTAGTGATGGGCCAAGCCAATATGATTTGTTATTCATATTGGTAGGAATTCCATCATAATAATGAACGGTCATATCAAAATTGAACTCTGAAAGATATTTTCCTTCTTCATTTGAGAATATAACCAACTCATATCGAGTATCTGGGTCTATACTCTGAAGGTTAATTTCACATTTCTCATTATTTTTCCCAGTTGTTCCGTTGAAATGGTCAACGAGATCTGCATTCTTATCTCTTATCGCAACGGTATATTCTGTCGGGCTATCGGCCGAAACCGAACAGTTGAGCCAGAGAGGCTGTTGTAAAATAGTCCCGCCAGTGGCTTCTTTTTCAACACCGGGTACATCGAAGTTTTTACCTCGTTTAGTAATTCCATTCCACTCATCAGAAACCCAAGTCACACGATCCGGTTCATCTTGTAGAATTGCACATGAATTGTTAGCCGCATAACTCGGTTTTTGGTTGGTGTTGAAATGCTGACCCATTGATTCCCCTGTGACAGGGTCCTGCGCTGTTGCCCCACAATACATATTTGTAAACAATGGTTCACCATTAGGAGTTGGTACGAACCCGGAATTGGCAACCCACATCACACCACAGCTCAGACCAATAACAATTGAAATTGCTATTATGGCGTATAACTTTGTCAAGGTCGTATCATCCTTAGGGAAGTCTAATTCGACGGTTATCTTATCCTTCTTCTTTTTCGCCATATATCCACCCCCATCACATGTCTTGTTCCTTACTGCTAGTCCAAACTAATATTGCATACGCTACGTGAATCATCGGAATGAATCCTAGAACGATTCCATATAGCATTCCTTCAGACATCTGTGCACCTGAACCAGATACCCAGAACATAATGACAAGCATCACGATCAGGAACAGAGGCATAGCCACTGCAACAACAATATATGATTCTGCAAGTAGTGCAATCGATTCGAGGAATTGCCCCAATCGGGTTCTGTTTTCACGCATGAAATGCTCTGCACGATTTAGGAAGAACAGTTTCAACTGACCTCCAGCCGTTAGAGTTCCGACCATACCTTGGAAAAACTCAGTTAGCCACACCGAGGGAGCCCTGTCGACACTCAGTTTCATCGCTGTAATCAGGTCGTATCCAAGCAATGTCACATCGCGATATACCATAGCAGCATCATCTGAGACATCCAAATAAATCTCTTTATTCATTGCTAAAGAACGGAAAATCTTGGAGGGGGTCGCATTTGCTGCAGCCATTGCGGCTGTATACGATGCAGCATATGGGAGGTATTTCTCGATCATATCTCCTCTTCGCGCTGCTTCTCTTGCAGGAGCACCTTTATTGTGCTTATATCCGAAATATGGGATTAATAATCCTCCGACTATTACAATTGCCGTTGCCGCGTTCGAAGGAAATTCTTGGTAAGCAAAATCAGGACAGCCGTTACCTGGTTGCTTATCATTAATCAATTCAGGATACCAGTATTCCCACTCATAGCATGGTAGTTCAGTTGCTGGGTCTTGAATACCTTCCCAATAGGCTATCACGCCTATATCCGGGATGAAAAATATCGCAACAAAGGCCCATGATATCGCCATTATCGCTATTGATGTAACAATTGTAGTTGCTAGGAAAACTTCAGGCATAATCGGCATTGAAGCCTTGAGTAGGTTTTTAGACAACTCCTTGTCGTTTCTTGCTTTTGATTTGAGAACGCCGCCTAGAATCCGGTTACAGATTCTTTGCCATGCTGTCAAATCCATTTTCTCACCTCAATGATTCAACGAAGTCCATCAACACGAGCAAGGATTTCTTTTGGACGGACATAGTATTCAGTTACCAATTGTGCCACTTGATCTGCCTTACGGATATCGTTCAAAACCATCCATTCCAAAATTCGCTTTCTTGTTCGAAGCTCTCTCCTCATCTCCTCTTGGCTGAAATTGATTTTGACCATGATTTTCTCCAGAACATATGATTTTCCAGAGAATATATAATCATCTGTATTTACATCCCAGCGGAATACTTCATTGGTGATGATTTCCATTGAATTAGGATCAATACCCACAATCTCAACTACTTGCTTTGTACGTCGTACACGGCGGCCATTAATACGGGTCTGAATTTGAATACTACATGCCTCTAGAGCAGGGATTAATACACGTGGAATATCGATCGGCTTGTTTTCTAAACGATGGACTAGTGATGGAACTGAATCTGCGTGAACTGTAGAGTAAGCACAGTGCCCAGTAGCCATTGCTTGGAATAGAACATAAGCCTCAGCACCACGAATCTCTCCAACAATAATATATTCCGGCCGTTCACGAAGAGCAGCCTTTAACAACTCGAATTCACCGATTTCACCATCTTTATTTTCACCACCGAAACCTTGTCTTGTTAAACCAGGAACCCAGTTTGGTTGAGGGATGTTAACTTCACGAGTTGATTCAATTGATACAATCTTCATCTGCCATGGAATAAAAATACACATCGCATTCAAAGTCGTAGTCTTACCGGATGCCGTACCACCTACGAATAGCATTGGAACTTCATTTTGGAAACATACCCAAAGATAAGCCGCCATCAGAGAAGACATTGTTCTAAAAGCAACGATATCTGCTGGAGAAAACGGGTCATCCTTGAATCTTCTAATACAGAATGCTGAACCGCGGGTTGAGATTTCTCTGCCCAATTTCATCACAATACGAGAACCATCCATTAGCGTAGCATCTAGCAGGGGTTCAGCAACTGAAATGTGCTTACCACAACGTTGTGCCAATTTAATGACATAGGATTCTAATTCTTGGTCGGTTTCCCAAACACAAGTAGTCTCGATAGATTCGAACTTTCTGTGGTATGCGAAAATAGGTACATTGGTTCCATCCAATGAAATATCTTCAACATTGACATCGTGCATCATCATATCCATTTTTCCGTAACCGATAAGATCTCTGCGCAAATAATAAAACATTTTGGACTTAGATTTTTTATTGATTTTCATTCCGTATGACTTAATGACCTTATCGAGTGCAGTTCTTAGATAAGCATCGGGGTCAGCATCTATTTCTTCGATGTTTGCAGTCAGAGAGCGGATAAAAATATCCATGATTTCTTCACGTTGTTCTTGCTCTTTCTTAGTCAACGGAGGTTCGATCATTTGGTAGAGAATGTTGAGGGTTTGTTTGTCGCGAACGATACGAGCAAATGCATGAGGTGGCATCACTGGATATTTGTCCAATTCTTCATATTGAGCACGTTGTTGCGTACGCTTACCCTTGCCCCCTCCTTTTCCTTTCTTCCTCGCCATGAACTCAGCCCCTTGAAGCAATTTGCTCACGCCTCATCCCCGACTATAACACTTCGGTGGAAATTACCCATAAAACGGGCCACCTGCAATTATTTTTGCTTTGCCGAATGCTCACAATTGAAAGTTTTGTAGTGATGTTTGCAATAGCAAACTATTCCGGTATTTGTTTAAGCCAATTCCGGCATTTATCAACAAATTCGACTAAATCTCCATCGTTACCAATCACATAATCTGCTTGCTCAATCAGTTTGTCCAGACCCCATCCAATTTCGCGTTGATCTCTAATATTCAATGAATCTCGATCTCCATCTTCCGCCCTACCACGCATTTGAATTCTGTGGAAACGGAATTCTACATCTGCAGTTACTGCCACTGTGGAAAATCGCTCTTGCCAATGAGCAAAAAAAACATCATATTCTGCAACACCCCGTAATCCTTCAATCAGGACAATATTGTTGTTTTCCAAAAGGTCATCAACGGCGCTACAGAGCCGTACTGCGAGGACATCATCTCCAAATTGTTGTCTTAACTGTTGAGCAACTTCTCCAAAAACTTCTGGATATTCTTCGATATTACGTTTCTTTACTTCCGCGCGAACCATATCCCCCATAGATAAGACTGGAATTCCAGATTCTGCAAGTACTGCAGCGAATTCACCCTTGCCACTGGCAGGGAGGCCACAGACTGCGATAACTCGACCCATGTTGCCAAGGTGGCATCCGCCACACATCAAGATAGCCCTTTCAAATCAGCAACAGGGCCGATAATTATGAGTCACTTGTGCTGCCACTTTGCTTGATGGCGGCCAACAAAAGCCGAAACTCCAATCTCTTTGTCCTCACTGTCAAAAAGACTTGCAAATGCTTCCGCTTCTATGGCGACTCCTTCTTCCAATCCAGTGCTGAGAGCAGTCCTAATCGTCTGCTTTGCAATCTTCAGAGTATGAGTTGATTTAGAGCCAATTTTCTTTGCAATATCCATGGTAAATTGATACAATTGTTCTGGCTCAACAACATGGTTTACCAAACCCCATTTTAGGGCATCTGCAGAATTGATCATCTCACCGGTCATTACCATTTCCATAGTTTTACCATATCCAACTAAATTAACCAAACGCTGAGTTGCGCCATATCCAGGGATTAACCCAAGATTTATTTCTGGTGTTCCAAATCGAGAACGGTTACTAGCAATACGAATATCACATGAGCAGGCAACTTCACAGCCACCACCTAAGGCAAAACCATCAACCATTGCTATAGTTGGTTTACTAATATTCCACAATGCTTCTACTGCATTATCAGTAAACATTTTCCTAATATCATCACTTTTTTTACCGACAAATTCAGTAATATCTGCACCTGCAACAAAGGCATTTGGTTTCGCTCTTTTACCCTCTAATGCTTCCTTTGGTTGCGCCCCAGTGATGACTACGACCCTAATTGAATCAGTATTTTCAACCCAAGAAACCATGGCTTTTAGACTAGACATTACTTCTGCATTTAAGGCATTTAATTTATCCGGCCGGTCGATAGTAACAAAGGCAATTGAGCCTAAATCTTCAGAATCGTCAACTGCAATTTCTTCGATGCGAAGTACATCGCTTTGAGGTGCGGCCATAGTAATGCCAACAGACTTCAGTTCATCATTTCACCGCTTCAAATATTATTTCCATCATATCTTACAAAAAATCTAATCGCCGGTAATAATTCATCCTAATTTAAGCAAGGATAGAAAACTAAAGGCGAATAGGAGGGCGTATGGGTGATGATTCAATGCCTCTGGTCAAAGCTATTGACATGGCAAAGAAATATGGTGATTTCATTGCACTTCATCCATTGAATGTTGAAGTTCATGCGGGAGAATTCTTCGGCGTATTTGGACCCAATGGTGCGGGGAAATCAACATTTATCAAACTGCTAACAGGTCAACTAAGAGCAAGTAAGGGTGAGATTGAAGTTCTTGGAGTCAATGCCAGAACGGACCCTCAGAAACTGAAAGCAAATATCGGAATTGTTCCTGAATCGGAATCACCACCTTCTTTCTTAACCCCTGCTGAATTCTTAGAATTCGTTGCAAGGTTACGTGGCGTTGATGACATTGCTGGAAAGGTTGAATATTGGCTTGATTGGTTTGGTATGGTCGATAAAAGAGATACTATGTGTAAGGATTTGTCAAAAGGACAACGGCAAAAAGTAATGCTTGCGACCGCATTTATTCACAAGCCAAAATTGCTTTTCCTCGATGAACCATTTGCTAATCTCGACCCAATCTATCAACGCAAATGTAGAGAGTGGTTACTACAACATGTCAAGGATGGTGGAACCATTTTCCTTTGCTCTCACGTTCTTGAGATGGCGGAAAGAATGTGTAACCGAATGGCGATTATCAATAATGGTAAAGTTCTCGCTGCTGGCACTGTTAAGGGATTGAAAATCGATCCATCTGAAACTCTTGAAGACGTATTCATTCGCCTTGTAGGTCATTCGATTGAAGATGCTGAAAGGATAGAAGACGAAGGAGTAACAAATTCCGAGGAGGAATGAAAATGCCAACCACCATCACTACTCGGGATTGGTCGGAGTTAGTTGATGGAGAGGGTGAATATTCAGAACCTGTAAAGCTCGGAACAACAAATCTTGGCCTTGAATTACTCGAGCCGTTGAACGTATTTGCTGCATTCAAAACTACATTTTTTGTTATGTTTAAGGAAGAAAAGAGAAAGAGTCTAGAATTTGCTAATAGGCGCCACATGATGCTTTTTCCATTGATGTTGGCATTGATTACTATGGTTACAACCATCGGATTACAATTCTTGGTCGGCGATTCCGCAGCGCAAGTTTCCAATATAGAACAAAAAACATTCTCTTGGGGAGAATTGAGATTTGCTTTACACTTACCATTGCTGATGTTCAGTTTAGGAATGGGAACTTTTGCATTCATGGGCCAAGATGCAATTATACATCGCTCTGGAACCAAGAATTTCTTACTGGCAGCACCGGCGTTACAACCTCTTCCTAACTCTATAGCGCACTTTGCATATTTTATCAAAGATTTACTGTTCTATGTGATGTTGATTTTGACACCTGTTCTTGCTGGAATGGGGCTTGGAATTCTTATTGACAATTATACATCGATTAACACTCCACTACTTTGGTCAAGTCTACCATGGACCTGGATTGCGATGATTACAACGCTGGCTCAGGGACTTGCAGTTTCATTCTTAGCCAGTTCTTTATGGATGAGAGGACGACCTTATACGATAATTGGTCCAATCCTTATCGTCGCAATTGGGATTGCTGTGGGATTGGGCAAAGTAGATTCACATTATTTCTTGTGGGGATTAGCAGCGCAAACAACCCAAAATTTCACTTTCGTAATTATTGGATTAGGTGCTTCAATCGTAATCGGGCTTATTGCAAGTGCATTGATTACTGACGATTTTGATGTGGCTGTCGTTGAAAGAGGGGATTTGTTAGGGCCTATTTACAATCGTCTTGGCTTCTTGGGCAATGGAGTGCTTAGGTTAATTGTTGCCAAAGAATTTGTTGATTTGATCCGTTCTGGTGCAATAAAAAAGATGACTGTATCCTATGCAATTCCATTAGCAGTATTATTGGGTATGGCATGGCTTGTCGACTTCGCAGAAGCACCTATTCCTATTAATTTGCTATCCTATGCACCGTTCTTGGGATTCTTTGGTTTCAACTTTTATTCCTGGCTAACAATATTAGATTCTCCAGATTTCATGAATGGTCTTCCACTTCGAGTACCTCAATTAATACGAGCAAAGGTAGTGGTATATTTCCTCGCAACCTCTTGGATATCTCTCATATTCATTGTCACGATGGCTTGGAGATTGGATGAATGGGCAAACTTACCAACCAGTATTGTTGTAATGTTTGCCAACTCGATTTACATTGTTGCATTGACCGCTTTCTTGATGGGATTGAGGCCAAACAGAGCAATTTTTGATGCTTCGGTAATGATTTGGTTTTGGATCGGATCTGTCATTCCACTGCTTGCATTATTCCTACTATCCTTTACTCAAGGAGATGTCTCACTTTACGGTAACTGGTGGGAGAGAACGAGTCAAGATGGATTGGCAGCAACTTCTCAGATATACGACCAGTCGGTAGTTCAGCAAGGATTCATGGGCATGCTTACCGTATCCGTTTTATTACTAATAGCAAGCGCACTGCTATGGAAATTAATGGATAATAGATGGAAAACAGCTCCCTTTGAAAATTGAGGGTTCTCAATTTTTAGCCTCAAGGCCAAGGGGGATTACTGCCATTGCAGTTATCCATAATCGCCCGCAGGCGTGTACACCTAACCTACTTAGAACTTGTAAGGCAAGTTCATTGACTCAACATATTGGCGGAAGTGAGCCATATGGCGCCTGTTAGTAGCGATGAAGTTTCTAGGAACTACAGGTATGATTACCCACTGGTTACGTTCTTCCTTGAGAGCCCGATCCATGGACAGTGATCGCAGTTCAGAAAGAAGTTGCTCGTTCTTAGCCTTGATAGCCGCAGCATCCTTGCAACACGGTCCGCGTGAAGCAGCCTTGTCTTTACCTGCTTGATGCTTCTCTTCCGTAGCACGCTTGGCTGCTACCCACTCTTTGCGGGTTTCTTCTGCTGCAGGATCAGCGAGGCAACCACTGTTGGGGTTCTTACGTACCTTTCGGCCAGTACGACGGTCTTTTCCGTTGTGTCTATTTTTCATATGTTTCATTTTTTCATAACCTCAATTGTTTAGCAATTAGCTGATGCTAATCTAAATGCTTTCACAATTTCTTTCAATGGTTATTTCATGATACACACTACGCCCTTCGGACATAGTTACATTGGATGCCACCCTATTTAAATAGGCGAAAGGGAGTTCCCATTACTAGGTTTAAATATCTCTAAAAGCACACCAATATCTCGTGCAATAGTGTTTATTCACCAATGGTATGATGTTGAGAAAAATAGGTTAAAACTAACCTATTACCAGATGCCAAGCGATTGCAAATATTGCTACATCTGCAAGTGCATGAGTTATCCAAGCTACCCACACTGAGCGGTAGGTTACGTAAACCCAAGAGAAAATAGAACCGCCTATAAAGACGCCAAAGGAACCGATTAGTGTACCTAAAGGACCAATGAAAAAGGATAATGCAATAGTGTGATGTAAGGTGAATATTGCTGCTGAAAGAAATATTGGTTTCCATTTTCCAGTTAGCAACATTTCAGCCTTACTGGTAATAAACCAGCGGAATACATACTCCTCTAATATAGAATTAATAAATACCCAGAATAGAATTGCTAATCCTAATTTCCATGCAACTGTTAATCCAACAGGTTCTAATAAGAGATATAACATTTCTTTATCCACCAATTCACCAAGTAAAAAGTAGGTTGTAACAATTGTTACAACCATTCCTAATCCAAGGCCAGTAGCGACCATAAATCCACCATTTTCAGGTTTTGACCAACTTATCTGTTGCTGATCTATTTTCAAATGCCAATAACAAGGTAGGGCAAATATCCAAATTTTTGCTAAGATGAATACAATAATCGCAATTACTCCAGCTTTCAATGCAAATCCAGTTAGAATAGAAACAGTAGGGGCAATTCCAACCAATACCAAAGCAAGCAGTGCTATTTGTTTGTTCTTGGCAAATGATGCTTCACCCATCAAATACAATCAAATCCTAATGGCTTATCAAACTGTAGCCGGTATCAGCCAAGATTCACTCACTGATTTCTCTTTTCATGGCCGCTAAAGCCCCACTGGCACCTGGCATGGGTAATGGCATTGGAAGTGGAAGTGGTTTTCCGTCTGGACCTAATAGTGCTGGCAATATTTTTCCATCAAGGCCAATCAACTGAGGAAGAACTTCTTTAGGTTTTTCAACTGCTTCAAAACCAGTATCAAGAGCAGTACGTAATTTGAGGATTCTCGATTCATCAATACGAATAAATGTAGCACCATAGACGTGACCAGGTGCTGGATTTAACGGTTCATCCAAGATGCTATGTCCATGCCCTGCTGTTTGTAATAAAGCAACTAAATCCTCACCAACATCTTGCTGTTGTTGTAATTTTATAGTCGATGCTCTGATCTCAGCAAGGTGTCCGCGACGTCGCTTTTCTATGCGTTGACGAATTTCTGTTTGCTGGATTTTCTTTTGATTTACAGTTACATCAATATCTGCATCCTCAATCGATTCTGGACTGACCTCAATAACGAATTCATCAGCGACATGGACCTCTTCCATCTCAACAACGACGTCCATTTCCTCAGCAGCATCTACTTCTGCCATTGCCATTGCTTTGTCTGCGTTTGCAGCCTGAACCTTGGCCATTTTGCGTTGTTTCAAAGTTGTTCCATCAGTACTTCCGACCTTTACTGGAGCAGGGATATTGCTTTGCTGTTCTTCAACTTTTTCTTCAACTTTTTCTTCAACAAGGGTTTTTACAGGCCGTAATGCTCTGCGTGGAGATAATTTTGACACTTTCTCTCGATGTCCAATTTGAACCCAAGCAAAGGCAAGTACTGCCATTAATGCAAATGCACCCCATTTGGCTTCATCTTGCATGCTACCAATGGAAGTGAGGTAAAAAATCAATACTGAGGCGAATATTAGACCTACAACAGTACGTGCAAAACTCATCCGTATCAAACGATGCACAATGCTTTGACTTATGATGCTAATGCTTGCACAGTAGAACTCATTTATGGTGACTTTGATTATAGTTGTGTTATCAAATCATTTAATGCTCTCGTGCGATGAGAAAACAATTGCTTTTTCTCTAATTCAACCGCCCCAAAAGTCGCACCATGTGTACTGGTTTCACCATAGTTACCCGCAGTCAACGCATTACCTAAACCATCTAAGTCAAAAGGAACGAATATCGGGTCAAAACCAAATCCATCTTCACCATTAATTTCTTGTGAAATCCAACCTGGGCATTTTCCATTGCCAAATATAATTTCTTGGCCATTCCATAATGCGGCAACCGCTTGGAACTCTGCTTCCCTCAATTGACCATTCATTACAGGGTCTTGACTTTGCAAATGTGATAGTAATTTCAAGATTCCATTGCAGCCAATAGTCTTCAAAGCATATGCGGAGTAGACTCCAGGGAAGCCGTTTAGATTCTGAATAAACAAACCTGCATCTTCAACTAATAACATATCTTCTTTATTGGCAAGGTGAGGTAATGCTTGATTTATTTTGGCTTGGGCTACCAAATATAAATCATCTGCTTGTGGCTCTGAAATTTCTTCATCAATTATCAATTGCTCAACTTCATAACCTAATTTATTGAGATGTTGTTCTGCCTCTTTGACTTTACCCAAATTACCGGTTAGGAACCAAATCTTCTTGCTCATGTGCTTCGCTTGGGCAGGGGGGTATTGATTACACCGCCTTAATGGATGGATGAGGAGGTTATTTCAAAGCAGGGGAGTTAGAAGGCGGGTTATGATGCAGCAGTTTGGATTGGTCGCACTCGGAGGGGCAATCGGAGCTGCTCTTAGATACGGTATTAGCCTATATTTGTCAGGTGATGGTTTTCCATGGGCAACACTCAGCGTCAATATGATCGGCTCGCTATTGTTAGGAATTGTTGCGGTAGCTCTAACTCAAGAATTAATTTCACAAGATGTTGCGTTGATATTAGGGACTGGAGTTCTAGGTGCGTTTACAACCATGTCTGCATTCTCAGTTGAAACTTTGAATATGTTTCAAAGTCAACAAACATCCTCAGCGATAATCTATATCGCATTAACAATGGTGATTTGCCCAATACTCGCTTTCTTAGGCTGGAAAATTGGTGATTTTTTCATTGCATAATGATATCAACCGTGATATCTAACCCTGCTTTTAACATTTTCAAATCGCTCTAGTACTTCTTCTGCTGTAGGCACTAATCCACCACTTTGTTCAGGTGCTGTCCCGAGGCTTTTCTCCTCTTCTAGATACGCTGATAGTACCAATTCTATTGCACCATGGTGATTAGGATGAGATGCTGAAAGTATCTCGTCAATGACATGTAAATCAATTCCAAAGCGTTCAACTTCATAGTCTATTACGGCTAACCCAAAGTCGATTAAAACAGCATTGCCTTGCTCATCTATTAGAATATTATTAGTCGACAAATCACCATGTGTTATTGCTTGGCGATGAAGAATGCGTATTGCCGCACCTGTATTGCGTAATGCCTTGATGACTAATTGTTCTGATGTTTCAGCGCTGTTAAGAATTTCAATCAAGGGGATTCCTGGCATTCTTTCGATTATTAATCGACCTCCGTGTAGATCTAAATCCCAAACTTGTGGAACCGTTATACCAGCGTTATGTAATCGCATCAAAATTTTTGCTTCGCTAACCATTCGCCGGACTCCAAGCCTCTTATCCAAATTAGGATGTCGCCATTGCCTGCTTCTCCTCTGCTTTGAAACAGCAGAGCGCCCCATCCATGATCCTGACCAAACTTCCGCTTCGGCTCCGAGATGAAGACGCTTATCTGGAATAAAGACCATCATCTATGCGAATTACTCGGTACTTATCAATCCGCTGTAAAAGAAATGCCTTAAAAAGGGGCGAGATATTCGTTATCCTTGAGGCCACATGACAATCTCACTACCTGCGTGTTCCGTGGATTTCATGGATACAAGTTTGTCTCCTGAAGAACAGGATATCGCCGATAGGATCACTGAATTAAAACAACAATTAGGTGATGATTTATTAATTCTGGGACATCACTATCAAAGAGATAGTATCGTCATGCATGCAGATTTCTTGGGCGACTCGTTCATGCTCAGCCAAAAAGCTGCTGAATCAACTGCTAAGTATATCGTATTCTGTGGAGTACATTTTATGGCAGAATCAGCAGATATCCTCACTACTGATGAACAGATAGTGGTTTTGCCAAATATGAGGGCTGGATGTTCTATGGCAGATATGGCAACCTTTGCTGAAGTTGATGTTGCTTGGAAAGAAATTATTCAACAATCTGGCTTATCAGATCCAATCAATCGCGACAACCCCGACTCCCCTGTTGAAGAAGGCCAGTCATTTTTAGTTCCTGTAACTTACATGAATTCAAGTGCTGAACTCAAAGATTTCGTCGGACGACATGGTGGAATAGTCTGTACCTCAACCAATGCCACAGGTGTATTGGATTGGGCATTTGAAAGAGCGGGAAAGGATGGAGCTGTTTTGTTTTTCCCAGACCAGCATTTGGGCAGAAACACAGGTACTAAGATGGGAATTTCAGCAGAAAAGATGCCAACATGGATTCCGAATTTGGGCTCAATGGGTGAAGTGAAGGGTTCTCGAATAATATTATGGCATGGATTCTGCTCTGTACACACTAGATTCACAGTTGAACAAATCAAAGATTTTAGACAACGTTATCCTGAGGGACATGTTGTGATTCATCCCGAGACGCCGATTGAATCAGTACAACTCGCAGATGCTAGTGGCTCAACCCAATTTATTCGAAATTATGTCGCAGACTTACCTTCTGGAAGTGCTGTTGCTATCGGGACCGAGATCAATATGGTCGCAAGGCTAGCAAATGAGCATCCCGACAAGCATGTCGAATGTCTTGACCCTGAAGTCTGTCCTTGTTCAACGATGTATATGATTCATCCAGCATATCTTATGGATGTCTTGGAAAGAATTATTGATGGTGAAAAACCAAATCAAGTAATTGTACCAGAAGAAATTCAGCAAGGCTCACTGCTGGCATTAAATCGGATGCTATCTATCCTTAAGTGAAATCAAGCGGTTAGCAAACGAAGCTCTTCTAGGGCTCGCAGTTCCATCATACAAATTTGTTCAATCGAATCGAATAAATCTCTATCACCTGCATCTTTCAGCAAATCCATTACTGCAGTATAGGCCTTTGCTGCGATTTTTTCAGTTTCATATGCCTCATTCAACATTAGTTGGTAATCTGTGGTATGGACAATGGTTTTGGTATTTCTCTCGGTAACTGGAACTCCGCCTAACTTGACAATACCTCTGCGAACAAAATCTGCATGAGTGATAGATTCAGATACTTCTTTCGAAAAATATGGTGCAAGCTGAATGCGATTTATTCCAATTACTGTTGCACTATAATGTGCATACATGTTAATCGCACGTAGTTCCAATGCTAGGGCATCGTTCATTTTATCAATTAGATTATTAGACATTTTATCAACTCTTAGGGAATACGAAACTTTACAATTACATTTTCCCTTAGAGGTGGTAAAAAGTTTCAACTAAATAAAGCCCTGTAATTTTAATATTACCGGGTTTTTTCACTTTTTACCTCTAATTGACGTTGATAAGCGTTAATGAATACTAACAATATTGCAGCCAAAGTTCCCACTTGCATTACAATATTGGAATATAATTTCAACTCGGGTTGCCATGAATGTATTTCAATTGTTACTGTCCCTTCATCGTCCATTTCAAAATATACCAAATGGTTTTCCAAAACATGTGGAGACCATTGGTCAATTTCATCTGAAGTCAATGTTTCTGTAATATTGCTTTCTAAATTGGTGAAATAAATTTCACCATCTAAATATTTTTGTTGAGGATTAGTCGGATTGAGATGGTCTTTAACAGACCAAGCCAAGATTCCATGCCCAAGACTCGGGTCTTTTACCGAGTATTTCGCGTCACTTGCTAACCACTGCGTTCCACTATCTCGATCAAACAGTACAAGACGTTCGGTTGCTGTCACATTGACGGTCGCTGCAACATAATCATAATTGAATACAAGGTTTGTTATTTTGGCATTGCTCATATTTACTGGAGTTCCCCACGATTCAAGCACTAGATCTTGTTCTTGTGCTGCTTGCGCATCAATTTCAATCTGAAGCGCACCAAGCGTCCCTATTCTAGCGACGTATACTGTTGTTGGATCATCACTTGTGACATACGCAATCTCGCTACCTGCAGTTCTTATCATGGTGATGTTATGAATTTCAGGAGTCGGCATGAATAATTGTTCACCTTCTATGTTAAAACCTGAAATCTCTCCATCCTTGAGAATGATTATTGCAGGACCTGAAGGGGTATTTGCGATGATGAGTTGTTCTGGAGAATCAACTGACATACTCAGCGTAATTATTTCAGGAGTTGTGACATCTACTACCATCAACCTAGTATCATTAGACATTACCAGTAAAGTATCTGAAATCGCATAGGGAGAATCTAATCTCATAATTGGTTGTACTACGTCGATTGCAGATGCTGAATTTATTGAAAGATCATGAACAACCAATAATGCACCTTCTACTCTATCGTCCATGGTTACCATCCAACCGTCAACTGCCTCAACACCTCGAGGTGCCTCAACTCCACCTGCTGGCAACGATTGGTGGGTTAAGTCCCAAGTGATTATTGAAGTTATCAAAATTAATACGACTATTGCAAGGACCCCTGTTTCCCTACTGGTTGGTTTTCTATATTGCTGAATGGTAGTTTTTATTTTTCCATTGACAATAGACAATGCTTTTCCAGGATTTGTTAGTACAGTAACCAATCTGGAATTGATAGTTCTCTCATCAAAAACCTTCCACCATGGGCCTGCTGTTCTTTCTGCCAAACCTACTGCTGCAACTGCAACAAGCATTCCACCGATGATATCTAGGAACCAATGGATTCCGAGATAGATAATTGCAAATGAAGTTAGCAAAACATATGACAAAACAAGATGGCGATAACGATTCCACCGTTTATCTTCATCAAATCTAGTAATGCACAACCACACAGCAAATGGTACGCCAATGTGCAAACTTGGCATTGCATTAGAAAATGGGTCTATTCTTCTAAACCAATCGTTAATTTCCGGAGTTAATGAATATGCCAATGTTTCCATTTCAGGAATTGTGTCACCTGTTACTCTAACATTGAAGAAAAGATAAAACGGAACTGCTAGCAAGTATACCCAAGCGATAGAAAGTGTGACTCTATCCGCCATCCACCTATCATCAAAATAAGCAAAATAAAAGATTGAAACATAACAAATAAACATGAATCCTGCAACATAATAATGAGTTAAAAATATAGTTAATGCATCGTTTTCAAATGTTTGCTGCACCCATAGCACCATATTTCCTTCAATGGCATAAATCCATGGAGTCATGTCCAGTCCAGCTGAAGCCATTAGAATCCGATCTACTTGATCAAGGAAATCTTTAGCGTTATAAATCATAAAAACGATTGCTATATGAATCCAATATCTGCGAATAAAGTCTACAAATGTTGGTATTGTGATAGTAAACCAAGGTGGTTTAAAAACAGGTAAAAGTATGATTCCTAGCGCTAACGCACTAACCAACCAACTCAAATAAACCCCTCCCATTGCTTAACCTCCAACCCCTATGGGGTTGGTTTTAGATAATCAAATGATTGATGACAAAATTGTAATTTAGGGTAATTGCAAAGAGAAAATTGTGACTCACCACGCGCCATGCACGTATGGTTTGCCACCATCTGGGTCACGCCGATTTGCTAAGTCCCAAATCCTCTCAAATCTAAATATTCCATTTGAACAGCCGTTTTCCCATATGAAATTAAGAGCATAATGTCCAACGGGATTGACACTTGGTTTGTGCAATTTAAACGATTCTACTTGGCTACGCAGTTTTAGGCTTGTTTCGTCTTCATTTCTTAGCGGTGAACAATGAGCACAGGGGCATGCATGGCGTAAATCATGATATGAGACCGTTAACTCTTGCTCGTCGTCATAAGTCAAATGAAGATCAGATTCACGTCTTTCAATTCGTACTAACTTTGGCATCTGTTGCTCCATAATAGTCCCTCAAATTATCTCCAAAGAAGAAGAAGGCTTATCCGAAATTTGTGCTTGAACCGCTTTGACTATTGCGGAGAATGCGATACTACTAGCTCCTTCTGGGTCGCTAACTATTTTGTGAACGCCATCATCTCCGCCACGGACGAATCCTGGATCGAATGGTAACGCTCCCAAGAACGGAACGCCGAAGTCTTCAGCAGTTGACTTTCCTCCTCCCTTTTTGAAAATATCAAGAGTTACTGAAAAGTTTCCATTTTCGTCAGATGTTGATTTAATCGTTTTACCACCAGGTCCAGCGATTTCAACCGAGGTATTTGCTGCGGTTACACCATTGATTGTATATCCTGACATATTTTCAACTACTCCGAGAACAGGTACTTTGAGTGATGCTGCGAAGGTGATAGATTTTCTGCTATCCAACAAAGCAACCGCTTGTGGAGTTGTGACTATTACCATCCCGTCAATATTTGGAAGTGATTGTGAGACGGTCAAAGGTTCATCAGAAGTTCCTGGTGGGAAATCGATTATCAGGTAATCCAAATTACCCCATTCAACGTCACCGATGAATTGCTGAATTGCACCTAACTTGATCGGTCCACGCCAAACAACAGGTGTATCGGGGTCGTCTAATAGGAATGCCATCGAAATTACCTTGACACCGAGATGCCCTTTAGCAGGATGGATTCTACCTCCTTCGACATGAAGTTTATGACCGTCTAAACCCATCATTTTTGGAACGTTTGGACCAGTGATATCGATGTCCAAAATACCAACTTTGAGACCTTGTTGAGCAAGAGATAGCGCTAATCCTGTGGAAACAGTTGATTTGCCAACTCCACCTTTACCAGATAATACCATAATCTTGTGTTTAATCTTCAATCCGATCTCTTCCATCGACATTTTACGCTTCATTTGAGCAAAATTCTTCTCCATTTCCTTATTCTGTTGTGGAGATGCTTGTACTGGACCTTGCCCTTGTCCTTCATTCTTGGGGTCATGTGTGGTGATTGGTGATTCTGCCATAGGCCAATCGTGATGCGAGTAATACTTCAACCTGTGCGGTGAGAAATAGTGCCAAAAACTATTATTCTAATAACTTCAATCTACGTTCTATTTCTTCGCCTGTTGTTTTGTAGACTCCGTATTCTTGACCGAATGGGTCATCTAATCCCCAATCCTCATCAATTTTCATTGCAGGGCAATTAACTCCACAACCCATTGAAATAACCATATCATAATTTTCAGCAGAGAAATCATCAACTGATTTTGGCACCATTCCATCTGTATTAATACCTCTTGAATGAAGATATTTTTGGGCATAGGGAGCAATTGTTGCCGAGTTCGGATGAGTTCCTGCAGAGTCTGCAGTATGCCCCATTGAACGGGCTAATCCTTGTGCCATCTGAGAACGGCATGAGTTGCCGACACATACGAATAATAGACGCATAACTTATCTATGAATTGACTACATATGAAGTTCTCGCCTATATTTTAGGTTGAGAACTATTGGCATTGGCATGGAGTGGCTTAGTAAGGGTGGATACTGGCGCGGAATATTGCTTTCTGCTTCACTGTTCACAACTCTATTTCTGATCCACATATTGCTAGCAGCAAATGGTTATATGACCTTATTCAAAATAGTTGCAATTGTAATAACTATTCAGCTCATTGCTGTTGGACCAACGATTATCTTGTTCGGGCAAATAAATAATTTACAAACAAAAATAGTTGCATTAAAAATTGGCCTTGTAATTGCAATCCCACTCAATATTGGTTTGGGTTGGGCTTATGCTGGAATGGCGATTTCTATTGCTTGGATGACGGCTTTTCCAGTACTCACAACGGTACTGCATTTAATCGTTATTCAGCGCACTGAAACCCTATAATCTTGTTAGAATGCGAGCGCCGGGACTCGAACCCGGGTTCAAGCGTTGGCAACGCTCGGTGATAACCACTACACTACGCTCGCAGTAGTAGTTGACCGATTGGACAGGGGTATAAACTGTTACCGGCCTGACTCTTTGCTAAATCCTGAGAAGATTCATTCGAAACCAAAGCGGTCGCTATCGGGATTGGATTTATCATCTTCTCCGCCTTGTTTCCTCATTACAAACATTACAATAATTGCACCGACTATTGCAATAATTCCGAGTGCCATTACCAACGATGAAGATGATATCCCCCCTCCATCACTAATCTCTTCGGATTTTTGTTCTAAAGTTACAACAATTGGTACTTCTCCAGTTGCTTCACCGTAAATATCAGACGCTTGCAAGAATAGAGTATGAGTTCCATCCGGTATTCCACTACGAATTGATAATTGAAGAGAATAAATCCCATCTCCTGCAACTTTATCTCCATTGGAGCCATCGTCATAGAGTTTAGACCAATCTTCATTTTGAGTTATTGGGTTGAATACTCCTAATCTTGCACGGACTAGCATCACACCATCTGCATCGCTAACTTCAGCCTCCAGTAGTGCAGTTGTAGTACCACCGCCTCGTATGATTTTAAGTTCTTCTACGACTATTTGCGGAGGTGTATTGAGTACTGAAATTGTAGTTGAGATGTGTTCTCCATCAGGGAGGCGGTATGGCGTTGCAGCATCGGGCTGGGCGCCATTGTCAATACTGATCCAATGACGTAAAACTTGCTTACCACCGATAGAATCTGTAACAATGAATGGAATATCATGTGAGCCCGGAGTCATTCCATTTGGTAGAGTGAAATTTCCTGCCCAGACACCACCATCAAGCAATAATAAATCAATTAATTGTCCACCGAAGATCCGCATATCAATTTGTACTGATTCTACCACATGTCCATCAAATGCCTTAGCATTAACAATAATCAAATCACCTCGCTTAGCAATATGTGGAACAAATTCAACTGAAGTAAGACGTGGTGCATCATTAATGACTTCAATAATTCCCGTCCCTTGTGTTATTGCTCCGAAGAAATCAGTTATTGTGACATTTAGAGTGAAGTTTCCAACTTCCAGACCAGGAACCATCAATTGAGTTGTATATCTATCATCACCAATCGCATTATCTCCTGACAATCCTTTGTCATTTAATGTTACAATCGAACCACCTAAAACTGTCAAGTCAACTGTTACGGAATCAATATTCCATTCATCATCGGTAGCATGTACAACAAGATGTGCTACAGAAGCCCCTTCACCTACTACCAATCCTTCTTCCAAGGTCAAACTAACTAACACAGGGTCAGTATTTTCTTCAGATGTGACAATTGAAGGCGATAATACTCTGTCAATATATTGGGTTTCATTGAGGAATGCTGACTCGTTTTCACTACCATAATCAAGTTCAAAACTTCTAGTGACACTTGAGACTAACCCTCTTAATGGCCCTTCATCAATAATTGAACCAAAAGCAGTACCTGATTCTTCTGAATCACCATAAAATCCGGTCCATTCTACAACATGGAAATTGTGATTATCTCTTGGGTCATTTCCAACAGAATTAGCGACTATTTCTAGAACTATGCCATCTTGTCCGTTCAATCTGACATTATCGCCAATCATCATTGGAATTGGCACTAAGCCAGTTTCTCTTCCAACCGTGATATTGCCAAGAGCTTGTTCCATTTCAGGTTGAGTAAGATTATTTTGAATTGGAGAAAGTTGTGGTCTTTCATCCCCACTGCTAGCATCTGGGCCTGTTTCTTCCCAAACAATTCGAACTGTTCTGTTATCCCAATGGCTGTTGACACTTTGATAATCCCAAGTGTTATTGTGATATGCACCAGCACCGGCTCCATCAAAGAAATTACCACCATTAATTCCAGTAATATTGAACCAAGATTCTTCGTGAATTACATTTACTTCGAATTCATCACCGGAGTAATTACTCTCCATCCCTGAAACCTCAATACCCTTGACTATCCCGAAAGTTCCCTGTACATCACCGGAAAGTGTTCCATCAATGTGGATATCATCGGTTACGGTTTGTCCGTCAACAATATCTGTTTCCAAATTGAAAATAGTTCCATTGATGACCATTGTAGCGTTTTCATCTTCATCTTCTGCACCAAATGTTCCATGTCCACGGAGATTTTCTCTGTGTTGAGTACGATTTCCATCTTCCCATCTTTCAAGTATTTCCAGACCATCAAGAGAGATATCCATTCTAAATCCATCATCAATAATAATGAAGTCTCCCAATGCTTCAATTTGATTATGGCTAAGTTTTCTAACTCCGTTTTGATCCCATGTTTCAAACAAAAATACACTGAGTTCCGCATCTATATCGATTAGGGAAGATGATTCATTGGTTGAGTCAACTTGCATTGAACCTCCTGCTTCTAAGCGGATTCTTTCTGAATTTATTCCGTCTATCATACTGTGGTTAATCCAAGCATCACTAACATTAGCAATAATTTGAGTTATTGTGTCATCCTCTTCGGTTGTTATCACCAGATATCCCCAACCCCTTGCATCAATCACTTGAGAGGTTAACAATCCAGCTGTAATGGTTTCATTTTTCCAAATTGAATCTAATACAAAAGACATGTTTGTTGATTCGCCTTCAGTATTCTCCTCGGTCACCATCACGCCATCTCCTAATTCCCATGAATTGAGGACATTGCCGACTCTCTGTTGCCATCCATGGCCCTCAAAACTTAATCTAAAATATTGTACTCCATCTACGGTAGTATAATTTTGTAATAGGTCCCAAGAGGTAGTAAGTGTAATTTCATGATCTGCCATCGGTTGATTCCAAGTTCCGATGTCCATACTTCGTGTGAAAAAATTATTGCTGGTAGTCGCGGCGGAATCAATTGAATTCACAGTGACATCAATCGTTACTTGATCGCCCCATTGCAGGGTTGAATTCAACAGTAAGTGGGCGGTTCTAACACCATCCTCAGATCCCCATGTTGTAAAAATACTAACTTCTAATTCTGTTCCATTTTGAAGATGAGTTACTGCGGTTGTGATGTCGAATGTTGAATTACTTGAGAATTTTAACAAGTATGCATGGTTATTATCCGTTCCACTTTGACTTGTCCAAACAGTTGTGATTTCAACATTTAACGGCTCAACACCATCTGCATAAACAGAAAGTGGAGTAAGCAATAGAAGCCCAATCAGCACAATAGGAGTGATGCGCTTGGTCCCAGGCATGAACATAGGATTCCCGCACTCCCATTCAAAGCCTTTGTTGATTTGTGTTGAATAATGGCTAGATATCTAAAATATAACAAAACATTAGCGGAGCAACAATAGTAGCATCACTTTCAATTACAAATTTCTCCGTCTCAACCGAAAGTTTGCCCCAAGTTATTTTCTCATTTGGTGGAGCACCGGAATATCCCCCGTAAGAAGGAGTCGATTCCGAGATTTGACAGAACCAAGACCATAAAGGGGTATCTTTTTCCAAGTCCTGATTGAGCAATGGTACTACACAAATTGGGAAATCACCAGCGATCCCACCACCTAATTGTAAGAATGCTAACGGTTTATTGCATTGACAATACCATTCTGCTAAACTGGTCATATATCCAATTCCACCAGTGATTGTTTGCTGCTCAACTTTACCTTGCATTACTCTTGCAGCAAATATATTGCCTAATGTTGAATCTTCCCAGCCAGGCACGACCAATGGTAGATTTACTTGTGCTGCTGCTAATAACCACGAATTCACTGGTAATGCTTGATACTCTAACTCATCTTCTAACAAAATATCATAAAAGAATTGGTGTGGTAATTTTGATTGCCCAAGTTGACTACTTTTTTCCCAGCGGTTCATTATATATGATTCAATCTTCCTAAATGCTTTATCTTCGGGGATACAGATATCTGTCACCCGATTCATGTTGTTATTGAATAAGTCAGCTTCATCTTGTGCTGATAAGGAGCGCCAATCATCAATCTTTTGATAGTGGTTATGAGCGACTAAATTGAATAAATCTTCTTCCAGGTTTGCACCTGTACAAGAGATTGCTGCAATATGTCCTGCCCTGATCATAGGTGCAATACTACGCCCGAGTTCAGCCGTTGACATGGCCCCGGCTAAAGTTAAAAATATCTTACCGCCAGATTCTAGAAATTGAAGTAATGATTCACTCGCTGATGCTAATGATCCAGCATTAAAATGGCGGTAGTGTTCTTTGACAAACATTCTCACAGACATTCTTCACTCCCCCGGGTTTTCTTCGTGATGGAGGAATCTGTCGTGGCTAGTTTTTTTAATCAGTTTGAGGTTTGGCATCACTCTTTCTAAGGCATCGTGGATTTGGTCTATTATCTCATTAGGATCGCACTTACCGCAAGTAAAACAATCGATTGCAAGCCATCCTTTTTCCGAATAGCAATGAGCAGTGACATGTGATTCATCCAATAACACAACTGATGCGAATCCTGGGGGAGAAGTAATCCCATCAAATTGTTCAACGTGGGAATGTACATCACTAGCATCACTATTTTTTACTGCATCTCGCATAACTTGCAACATCCATGAACCATCATCATCACCTTGCGGTGAATATCCAGTATAATCTAGAAAGATGTGTTTTCCATGTGGGATTAGTTGCGTCATTAAAATCCCCCCGTATAAAAATAATTTATAAACCTATTCTCCCTATTTTTACCCAACTGTTCGGATGTGGAATTCCATCTACCCTCATTTTTTGCATTAATATGATTTGATACGATTTTACCTGCCAGCATCGCTGCTGTGAATTGAGTTAGAGGAGAATCTAGTTGCGGGACTATTTCGTTTATATCCGCTGAGATAATAATTGCATTTTTTGCAGCAAATATGGTTTCAATCGTTTCAACAACTTGCCAATAGGAAAGTCCCCCTGGAACTGGTGTTCCAGTAGCAGGAACGATTGAACCATCCAAGCCATCAATGTCTATACTTAGATGAACTGGTCCCTCTATTGCTGCTAATGTATCCAACCATTGTTGCCAAACTAGGGCACCTGTAGAATGATTTTGAGTATCACTGGCAAAGAATGTGGTAATTCTCTCATCTGTACAAATTGTGTGATATTCTTCTTGGCTAAATGCTCTAATTCCAACTTGTAATAACTTACCAATTCCTAAATCAAGACTACGCGATGCTGCGCAAGCATGTGAATAAATCTCCCCACCTAATTCACTACGGAGGTCTGCATGTGCATCGATTTGAACAACGGTTAGTTTTGATAAATCATTTCCAAGCAATGGATGATTTCTAGCCGCATTAATCAGTGGCGGTAAAATTCCGTGCTCACCGCCCAAAGAGAGTGGAAAACAATCACCTGCATACCAAGGAAGAAGATAGTTGGAGATTCCATCTAGTTGTTGTAGTAATGTATTCCCTTCTCCATCCCAGGGCTCATTTGTATAAATCGAATTACCTGCGGGTAATTCCGTGTTTAAATTTCTGTCAAATAATTCAACTTGGCCACTCGCCTCAATGCAAGATTGAGGTCCTTTTGAAGTTCCTTGACCGTAGGAAGTGGTAAGTTCATACGGGATTTGCAAAATTACAACATCTACAGAGTCATTGTTTTCGGGAAGCCCGAGGAAGTTTTCTTTGACATACACATTCATCACCGTCTTTGTTCAATTATCATTCACTTAAAAAAAAGACTGTTGAGAAATCTCTAATCATATTCCAAAAAATATTTTTATTTCACTGTGAATTTGCTAAAAAAGCCGTATTTCATCAAAATGGGGCGAGAGGTTAATATGGGTTGGAATACAATACATAAAGGTAGTCGGGGGAGATTATCGGCAATGCCGTATCAATCCTGCGCAGAGGAATCATTATGGGAATGACAATGGGAGAATTGACAAGAGCTATTCAACAGCACATCGATATCGATATGGATTCGGAAGTTGCACAGGGAATGGCCGAACACGCTTTAGGATTCTTCGGGTTCTATAATAGGATTATTGATAACGCATTAGAACCTACAGACCGAAACTTGTTTTACATGTTCCAAGATTATGACCTACTGACTACCGAGTCTGAAGAAACAACACTTTGGGATGGCAGAGAATGGAGAATCCACTATTGGAAGTTCAAGCCTGATTTGCGTGAGCGTGTTGAAGCTTTCATGCAACGTAATCTAGAACCTGAAGTAATTGACCCATTCGCTGATATTTATGGTGGCAATGGTGCTGCAATATGGACAAAGGAAGCAGAAAGGGTCAAAAATCCGAATGCATTCAATGCAGAATGGTAATCATAATTACCACAATTCCAATTAGGGTGGAGTTTAGAGGAGTTTTTATGCGAGGTATAGCATTGGTAGTGATATTATTGCTGGCCGGTTTTACTCCAGCTCTGGGAAATTCTACAGCACAACAACCAGACATTGTTCAGGAACAATGGTACCATTCTTATCTGACGCTGACTCTTGATGTACAAGCATGGGCTGAAGATTATCCTGAAATCGTCTTATTGACCGTTGCTGGACAGACCGAACTTGGCAAAAATCTATGGGTTGTTCAAATCTCTGATTGGACTCAAAATACCAAACCAGATGGTACACAGAAAGAAATTGTTTACATCGATGGTGGGCACCATGGAAATGAGCACCTAGGAACCGAATTGGCATTCTTAACCGCTGAATATTACATCGAGGGTTGGGGAGCTGGAGATCAAGATGTCATTGATGTTCTTACTACAACTGAACTACACATTCTCATTATGTTGAATGCAGATGGCAATGATATTGACACCCGCTGGAATCTCAACCAAGTAGATTTGAATCGAAATTACGACCATTACTGGAATACCTGCCCGACGACCCAGCCAGGGAGTAGTGCATTCAGTGAATCTGAAACTCTTGCGAATTCAAATTACATGAACACGGTAGTTCCCGATGCAGATCTGTATGTAACAATGCATACCGGGGTTTGGATTATGCTCTATCCTTGGGGTAAATGGCCAGACCAGCCTTCCGATTGGGAATTATTTCACGGAATAAGGGATGAAGTTCACACAAATATCTCAGATATTCCAATTCAAAATGCAAATCAAGGATTATACCCAAATTGTGGAACCAGTAGAGATTATGGTTATGGGGTTATGGGATTTCCTACATTCACATTTGAAACTGACGATGAACAATGGTTACTTGGTACAATAGAGCCTTTGTCAGATAGACTTGGAGAAGAATTAGATATCATGAAATATTTGATTGACAATGTTTGGTATTGGAGAGCAAGATTAACGATTGAAGAAATCACAATAGAAGATGATGTAGTAAATTTCGATGTTGTCAATGATGGAAGAGCTTCTACAAGGAATGCTACACTACAATATCTAAATGAAGAAACTGATGAAATTCTTTGGCAATCAGATAATTTCACTGTTAATATTACAAGTAGAATCAGTGTTTCGACTAATGGATTTGATTATGATAATGGAGTCTGGAGGCTATCATACCAAAAACGAATTATCAACAGTGCACAGTGGGTAAATGAAACAGTGGATGAATCACTTGTTTCAATTATTAAAGTTGAAGATGATAGTTTCTTACTCGGCTATGG
>ERZ890510.637-NODE-637-length-26621-cov-8.618497_pt1 | contig 26621 bp, 22 predicted proteins | sample MGYA00521265_ERZ890510 | MGnify/ENA primary metagenome ERZ890510 (study PRJEB32303, sample SAMEA104408624) | aquatic metagenome | biome: Brackish water; feature: Chemocline; material: water | place: Baltic Sea | collected 2014-10-26T21:54:00 | depth 110 m ... | reverse complement strand
ACAAGTATTGAGGGGAATTATTACAAACTAGTTTTTCTTTGTGCCTTTGAGGCTTTGTGTGAGGTTCTGTTTTTCGACGAAATAGACTCTTCACTGCCGTTCAGAGTGACAGGTTTTTTTCGTAAGCAAGATGCTTACCTTACAATGCTTTTTCTGCGTTGATCTGCGCAATCTGCGGGAATCTATTTTTTGTGTTTTCTGAGTCTATCGTTGTAAATAATTTCACTGATGATGAATATGATTCATCAAACAGTTGTGTCGAAATTTGCAGACCTCTATTTAATAAACGAAACCTTCTTCGTCTGCAACAGTCCTATATCATTTGAAATCGATAAAATATAAATACCAGCCGAGGCTTCTGCGCCATTTGTGCTATTTAAGCCATTCCATTGGATGGTTCGTAATTCCTGTCCGTCTGATTGAATGTCTTGGGAATAAATCTCGCGGCCTCGAATATCATAAACTTTAAATATCCCCGAAAATTGATACCCCATAATAACATCTAAAAATACAGTGCCATTAAATGGATTTGGATATGCTTTTTCAACAATAAAAGTATTGGGTGCTAAAAAGCGATTGCCTAAGCTACTAACCTGATTTGCCGATCGATGAATCCATTTGATAGGATCTAACTCAACGTTAATAGGCAATTGATCAAGCTCAATTGTAAATTCTTGTGTCCTTAAACTATCCCAAATGACATAGGTACTATCACCAATTTTCAAGTCAATTGGCATTTTAAAAGTTGGATATGATACGGATTGAATTTGATCGATATGAATTTTAATTTGGCTAAGATTACCTGTATAATCGGCGTCCTCTGCCCACCACCAGCGATAATAGGGCTTTCCACTCCCATAAATCCATTGAGCAAAAAACCACCCTAAACTTGAGCCATAGACGCTTTCAGCAACAGCCTGAAAATCTTCCGTCGAAGCAGTCGAAAATTGATAGGTCTCACGATAATCATGAAGAATTTGAAAGAATGCATCATCACCAACGACATGACGCAACATGTGTAATGTCCATGCGCCTTTTCCATAAACGATATAGTCAAAAATGCTCCAAACGTTCGTCGTGTCCGTCCGATAAATACTACCTGTATAATTGATATCTTTTGATGCCATGTGGCTGTGATAGTCCGCTTCTCCACCAAGGCTCCCCCAGTATAGCGCTTCAGAATAAGTCGCAAAGCCCTCGTTAATCCAAATATGATGGAAGTCCGAGCATGTCACTAAATCGCCCCACCATTGATGTCCCAATTCGTGAGCAATCGTATTTTCAGAAGAACTTCCCATACTCGAGCACGTCTGATGCTCCATGGCACCACCCCAATTAAACTGTGCCATCCCATACTTTTCTTCGGCAAATGGGTAATCTCCATAATATTCGTTGTAGGCATCAAGCATAAGTGGTGTTCTATTCCATCGATTTATATTCGTCGTGGTAGCGCTGGACGGATACATCCAATACTCGAGCAACATCGAATCCCCTGATGCAAAATAGTAGGTGTCGTTCCAATATTCGTATTCTGTGATGGCTAAAGAAACGAGATAAGGCGCAATAAGATAACCATGCTCCCAAACAAAAGTTTTTGTGCCATCAAAATTATTGATTTCTTCCGTTAGCATACCGTTTGAGACGGCCGTATAATTAGATTCGATGGTTACAGCAACTTTCAGCGAATCCGCTTTATCCGTATTGATGTCTTTACACGCCCACCATGTACTTGCGCCATAAGGTTCACTTAGAGTTGATAGCATGGGAATGCCAGATTGAGTCTCGAAGGTAAATGCTTGAAAACCATTTTCGACAGGATGTCCATGATAGGTAATCCCAATCGTTCCAGTCTGGTCAATTGTTAGATTTTCTACTAAGGTTAATGTCACTTGATTTCCGGATCGTTGATACGACGTCGCACCGAAAAATACCGAATCAATCATAAATTCGCTCGACAAATCGATTGTTATTTGACTCAAATCGTTCGCCAACGATGTAAAATGAATGCGACTCGTTCCGTAAAGAATTTCGTCGCTAATGGAAAAGGAGAATGCTAAATCATAATAATGGACATCATAATCATTCATAGGAATATCAGCAATGGAACGCGCCATCATACCGTGTTGTCGTGCCATTTTTTCAAGAGGTTTGCAAACCTTCATCTCTTCTGGAATATATTGACCAAATATTGTAGTGCTAATCGTTGCGATAAGTACGAAGTTGATGAGTGTCTTTTTCATTGTGTGCTCCTGAGAAATATCTATTTCTCAAATTATTTGCGCAAATATAGTTCAATATGATTAGAAAACCAGCTTAGGAACCTTACAAAGAAAACACAAAAGAAACAAAAAGTACATTATTATTTCGCATCGCCTGCTAAAGAAACAAACAATACTTTTATAAATAAAAAAGGTCCCAAACCATGAGACCTTTTAAAATTGTTCTGCGAGAAATTTACATGGGCCAGAAATTTGAATCATTCCAAACTTCTTGTCGATAATCTTCTTCTAAATCCAATAATGTTTGATGGTGTCCAATTTCCCATTCAACCAGCCATCTAAAAAGTTTCTTGGCTTCGGGATCTTCTGTATTTTTTTCGGCTTCTTGGTAAAATTTGAATGCTTTTTCTTCAAATGTTAACGCAATACTGATGGCTGCAGAGTCAAATCGGCTTGTTTTGAGTGCAACTAAAAAATCTTTGTCGATGATTGGATCATCAAATTTAAATTCCAATTCTTCTTCTGTGGGCAGTACAACTTTACCTTCGTTCAATAAATTTTTAAAGGTAATTTCAAGAATACTCAGATGATGTTCCTCTTCTTTTACCATATGCTCGAAAAATTCACGAGACACATCTGACTCAGCTGTTTTTGCAGCCATCTTAAAAAATTCTTTACCATTAATCTCAAGAATCATGGCACGTTTTAAGGCATCCTCAACTGTTTCTAATTTTACTTTTGTTTTTTTCATTTCTTTATTTGTCCTCATTATTTCTATTTTCAAAACTGGCTTGAATACCTTGTATGGCTGTTTCGTTTGTCTCTTTCTCTTTATCAAGACCTTCTTCGGTCCGATAAACAGCGCAGTATGTTATGTCTTGATCCCGAAAGGAAGTGAGCGGATTGTAATCTCCCAAGAAACGTTGGTCACATGCCTCAGCGGCTTTGGTCCCTCGTGGACACGTTAAATCGTAAACAGGACACCAACCTTTTTTTTCTTCTTTATGTTTATTATTCATGTGGTTTTCCTTTCTCGTGCACGTTAGGGAATACAATATTCGTTCCAAGATTTTTTTTGTATCTACTTTATTAAAAATGATGATGATTTATAAAAAGCTTTAAAAATAAAAGAGACCCCAATTGGAGTCCCTTTTAAAAAGTATCAATCTAAATTAATACTATTTTGTACCGATTTGAGCTTCCATTTCTTGGAATGCTTGCGTGGCTTTAAATTCAGTATAAAGCGCTTCTTCATTTTTAATAGCTGAAACAACCTGCTCAGCAATAATGTCTTTACGCAAACCAAGAAGGACATAAACCGTATAACCACCACCTGGTTTTTGATATGGATATTTTTTAAGAACTCGAACACCATTAAGCGTATTGTCTGTAATCGTGCGACTTGTACTTTGATAAAATTCCATTAATTGTGTGTTTTCACCCATACCCGACTCTTGTGTAAATTGCTTTACCATCGATTGAACTGTTGCAGATATTCCTTGCGAAAGTCCCACCATTCCAGCTTGTTTGGCTTTATCTACTGCAACTTGCATCTGGCGCGAATTACCCGTAGCAGTTGAATAAACATAAGTATCATCATCTTCGGGTGGATTGATATACCAATCAGGTAAATCTAAGGGTGTTACGGGGTTTGTTGCTGCTTCATGTGTAGGCATATCGTTTGATGCAGGTTTGCTTGCCCCACAATTAACTAAAAACATCATCGCCACCACTGCAATCAAAATTAATTGTAATCTTTTCATTTTTCCTCCTAAAAACATGTTTATTTTTTTTCTCACCCCATAGTATAAGCCCATTTTTGTAAATTTCACCTAAAACTTGTTTTTTTACATTTTTGAATTAACATTTATCACAGTTTAAAAACTGACAAATAATTGAGGGGCGGAATGCATATGCGACATATTTTTATTTTTCTGAGCATTATTTCAATCAATAATGGACAAATGATTCTCAATGAAATTATGGTGAATCCAAGCGGTTCCGAATATGAAAATGAATTTGTCGAAATATTTAATTTGTATAATCAAAAAGCATCTCTTGATGGATGGCTTTTAAGCGATGGAAATTCCACCGACACACTTATTCTCTTCTCTGGACCCGACTCCATTAACGCTTTGTCTTATGCCCTTATTATAGATCCCGACTTAATTATAAATGGCAATATCTATTTTGATACCTGGCCCGATTTGCTCACAATTTATACATTGAAAAATAATTCCAGTTTTGGTTCGGGTGGTTTCTCAAATAGCAATGAACAAGTCATTTTACTAACGCCAGAAAATGTCGCAATCGACTCGTTTTCATGGTCCATGGCATCTGACAATGGATATTCATGGGAGCGCATTTTCACCGATTCACCTTCTATTTTAGAATCCTGGGAACAATCGACATCTTATAATGGGACACCTGGACAAACCAATTCAGTTACACCTCCAGAATTTGGATTTCAAATTGATTCCATGATGACCAAGCTCTATTTCTCAACTATTGATACTACTGTTGGTGTTACTATTTATTTTCATAATCTGGGTCAAAACGCGCTTTATTTTGCCGATGTCTCTATTCATTACGAAAATAATACAGTTGCTGACTCAATCCAAAATGGAGCTTGGGAAATGAATCAATCCGATTCCTTAGAGCTCAATTTTTCATGGTTAAAATCAGGTCAAAGTGATTTTACAGCTGAATTATCTATGCACGATTCATTGGATGCACAGACAGCGTCTTTCCAAATTAAGGTTCCATTTAGGCAAAATGCGATCACCATTACCGAAATTTTGTTCGCTCCAAATTCTGAGGAAGGAAGCGAGTTTTTTGAGCTCCAAAACATAAGTCCAGACACAATTTCGTTGAAAAATTGGCGCTTTAAAGATGCAGGAACAACATGGCGACTCTTTTCTGAAACCGATATTCATCTTGCTCCAAACTCTTTTCTCGTCTGCGCTCAATCACAGTTAGTTTTGGATTATTTCAATCCACCTTCATTATCCATCATTCCCGTTTCATGGTCAGCTCTCAATGCAAGTTCCGATTCCATCATCATCTCAGATTTAACAGGGAAAATTATTTCGTCCGCTTTTTATTCTGGTTCATGGGGAGAAAATGGAAAAAGCCTTGAACGTCGGCATCATTCAATCCTTCCTTATGATGCATCAAACTGGAAAACGAGTCAAAATATTGATGGTGCCACACCAGGCTTGGAAAACTCAGTCAATCTTTTACAGAGCGATATTGGTCTCGCTTCTTGGGACAATATCACCATTAATCCCATCGCTCCAGGAAGTGTTCGACATTCGCTCTTAATCAAAAACATCGGCTACGAAACTATTTATTCAATGGCAATTCAACTTCAATCCAATAGTGACGATGCGCTTGTTCTGAATTGGGAGGGTATTTTACAATCATTTGGCGAATTGCCGATTGTTTTTACTAGTTACGAATTGACAGGAGGTCCAATTCAATTACAACTAACGCTACAAATTGCGGATACGATTTCGAGACAATTTTTGGATTCTATTAATATCGGTTATCCTTCCCAATCCATCATTTTTACAGAGTTTCTAGCCATTCCCGGAAGTAATCAAGTGGAATTTTTAGAGTGTCAAAATATGATGCAAGATTCCATTAATTTGAGCTATTGGACGATTCAAGATCGAACCAACTCTGCAACAATTCCATACCAATTACACAAAATTGCGCCTGACGATTTCATTGTTTTTACGTCTGATGCCTCAGTCTTCGATGTCCCAACTGAAGCTCGCGTCATCGAGATTAATTCTTGGCTAAGCCTTAATAATACCAGCGATGATTTCGTTCTGTTTGACGCTGCAATGCACGTACAAGACAGCCTTTTCTATACGACAAATTTTCCTCTTACTAGCGGTTTCAGTGCCGAGCGCCGAGCCGAATGGCTTCCTTCGAATGTTGCATCATCGTGGGGTTTAACGGAGGATATTAATCAACACAGCGCCGGTAAAATCAATTCTATATGGATTCCTGAAGAACAGGTTGGCCTCACATTGAAAAGTCGTCAGCAAAAGACATCTTCCCTCGATACGATTCAATTAGAACTTTTAATTGAAGGGCTTGGACATCTTGACGGAGACGATATAACAATTCGGGTTGATGGCTTTGGCGCGAGTCAATGGCTGCAACATGAGGTTCCAGAATTTGGGCACATGGAAAGCATTTTCCTCGATTTCCCACCTCAAATTCCGTCTTGGAATACTTGTATTGCGTCGATTGAAAGGCTTAATATTTCGGATACTCTTATCCTCGGAATTGAACCCATTCAAGGCGATATTCGAATAAATGAATTTATGGTTTATCCCGAATCGGGTGAATCTGAGTGGCTGGAAATTATGAATTATAGTGACAATGATATTCCCCTTAACTTGCTGTCTATCAGCGATAATAGCCATATTATACCCATTATTTCATCGGCAATTTTGCTTGCAGGAGAAATGGCGATTTTTTCAGATTTTTATAATGATGCAGTATGTCGCGAGGTCTTAATTTCACCTTGGCCGGGCTTCGGTAATAGCAGTGATGCGATTAAAATATTGTCGTTATCAGGCGATATTGTTGACTCGCTTCAATACAATGAAACGTGGCCGATTCAACAGGGTGTTTCAATGGAGAGGCTTGATTTATCTTCGGAAACATCATTTTTAGACAATTGGGAGCGGTCTCCTTATGGTCAAAGTATGTGTCAACGCAACACCAGCCTTCCGCCTCTTTCCAACCTTGAAATCCGAAGCATTCGCATTGATGGAAAAAACATTGTGGAAAATGAAAATTTTCGAATTGAAGCAATCATTCGAAATACGGGATTAAATGTCGTCTCATCAGAAATAGAAAGTTTTATGTTCACTGAAATCGGTGATACAATATGGAATTCAAATATGCCAATTTCAATACCAAAACAAGACTCTCTATTAATCTCATTTGATATTGATAATATTTTTTCGCCAGGATTTTATACATTTTTAATTCGTTTACCTCTTGATGATATTTTGGAGGATAATTTTAAAGAGATGTCTCTCTTTGTTGGGTTCGAAAATTCACCCATCATTCTCTCAGAGTTTCAGATTTTTGATTCGCCTGTGGGAGAATGGATTGAATTGGTGAATACAAGCGAAGAAGCCGTATCTTTGGAAGGTTGGTTTATTTCTGATTTCGACAAAAACATGTCTATGGCGTTTGATTCCCTCGTCATTCCACCTGTTGAATATATCGTTTTTTCCAAAGAATTTGATGACATGTTTCCTTCGGTACCGTGTGAGCATTGGCCTGAATTCAAGAACGAGACTGATGGAATATTCTTATTCGCACCGGATTCATCAATCCAAGATTCATTGATTTATAATAATGATTGGTCTTTAAATCCAAATTTCTCCTGCGAACGCATTTCTTGGCAATCACTCACCAATGACGCCAACAATTGGAATACATCCATTAGCCCCCAAGGCCATTCGGCTGGCGAAAAGAATTCGCTTCATTTGGCGCAACTTCCTAAAGCTATTAATATGCGTTTTTCAGAAAACCCATGGCATTATAAAGGTATGCAATCGAATTTATTGATACATTACGACATACCTTATCCCAGCGCTTTTTTAACGGTTGAAATTTACGATTTATCTGGCCGCATGATTAAAACGCTCAAACGCAACGAGATTTCATCACACAAAGGAATTTTAACATGGAACGGCGTAACGGATTGGAATCGAAGAATCGCTACAGGACTATACATCGTTTATTTCCACGCTATGGATAATCAACAACAATCCGAAACAGTCATCCAAAAATTTGCTGTTTATGTTGATTAAAGATTTTACCTATTTTATTTTAGAATAATAATGGTCGATTTTATCTAAAAAAAGAAGACCACTTCAAACGAAATGGTCTTCTTTTAAATGTGTGTTTATGTTTTAAATTATCCTTCTTTAAGACCCTTCACTAAGTCCGTAATCACTTTCTTAGCATCACCAAAGACCATCATTGTTTTTTCATCAAAGAAGAGTGGGTTTGCTTCACCTGCAAAACCGGCACCGAGGCTCCGTTTAACAAACATAACCGTGCGTGCATAATCGACATTAAGAATTGGCATGCCGTATAAAGGACTATCTTTCTTTGTCCGTGCAGCAGGATTAACGACATCATTCGCACCAACAATAAGCGCTAAATCCGTATTTTGGAATTCGTCGTTGATTTCATCCATTTCATAGAGTTTATCATAAGGGACATTCGCTTCAGCTAATAATACGTTCATGTGTCCTGGCATCCGACCTGCAACAGGATGAATGGCGTATTTAACCTGAACACCCCTACTTTCGAGAATTGTCGTCATTTCATGAAGAATATGTTGAGCTTGAGCAACAGCCAAACCATAACCCGGGACAATTATAACGGAATTAATGGTATCCATAATCATGGCTGCATCTTCACCCGTGTAGCGTGTAACATTTCTTTGCTCGCCACCAGGTGCATCACTACTGCCATCCCCATCACTTGTACCAACAGCACCAAAAAGAACATTTAGTACACTACGATTCATCGCAACGCACATGAGATTTGTTAAAATTATTCCTGATGCACCCACCAGAGCACCAGCGATAATAAGGACATTATTTCCGAGGACAAAACCTGTAGCGGAAGCAGCCAAACCTGAATAGGAGTTTAATAATGCAATCACAACTGGCATATCAGCTCCGCCAATGGGTATGACGAACGTAATTCCAAAAACTGCCGATATAAGAAGAACGACCAGAGGCCAAACGACTAGCGGCGGGTTAAATATGTATAGGACACTTCCTGCAACGATACCCAACATTAAAAGAAGATTTAGAGCCTGATGTGCTGGTAAAACAATTGGAGCACCTTTCAAAATGCCTTGCAATTTTGCAAAAGCGATGAGCGATCCTGTAAATGTTACGGTACCAATCAGAATACTGAGCATAATTGTAATGGAGATATCGAGTGCAGGAGAAGTCCCAGCATTTTGCATTTTAATGAGCTCAGCATATGCAACCAACGTTGATGCAATACCACCAAACCCATTAAACAAAGCGACAAGCTGTGGCATCGAAGTCATTTCAACGCGTTTAGCCATCACAAACCCGATAAGCGACCCAGCTAATAATCCTACAATTATTTGAGTCGGTCCAATGATCCCCGCACTGACGAGAGAAATGACAATTGCTAAAGCCATAGCGACGATGGAATAATTATTCCCCGTACGTGCGGTTTTAGCCGACCCTAATTTTTTCAATCCTAAAATGAAAAGAACAGCAGAAAATAAATAAGCTAACTCAATATAAGTTTCCATTATTTACCTCCTTTGTCTTTTTTAAACATTCCAAGCATACGATCTGTTACGAGAAAGCCGCCAACGACATTGATCATAGCAAAAGTAACGGAAAAAATTCCTAGTAATGTTGGTAATTCCCAATTCGAGATATTTGCGACATATAATGCGCCGACAATCGTGATACCCGAAATGGCATTTGACCCTGACATGAGTGGCGTATGTAACAGAGGCGGAACTTTGGTTATTAATTCAAAACCAATAAATACAGCCAGTACAAAAACGTAAATAGAAAGGATGAGACTTTCCATCTTATGCTCCTTTCCCAACAGAACTATTTTTAACTAATTCATTTTTTATTTCACCGTCGTGCGTTATGCATGCACCCGCCGTGACATCTTCTTCAAAATCGAGTGATGCATCTTCTGCTTGGAATAGATTTTTAAATAAATTATTAATATTCTTTGCATACATTTGACTCGCATGAACACCAACAGTAGCAGGAAGATTCGTTGCACCAATAATTGTGACACCATGTTTTACGACTGTTTTACCAGCTTCGGTTAGTGCACAATTTCCACCTTGTTCCGCGGCTAAATCGACAATAACCGAACCTGGATTAAGTTTTTTAACCATCTCTTCTGTGATGAGAATAGGTGCCGTTTTTCCGAAAATCTGGGCTGTTGTAATCACAACATCGGTTTTGTGGAATCGGTCACCGATTGCCTTTTGTTCAGCGATTAAAAAGGCGTCCGATTGTGCTTTTGCGTATCCACCTTTTGTTTCCATATCTTCGTCCGGGACTGCCATTTCAACGAAATTAGCACCGAGGGAGCGAACTTGTTCCTCAACGGCTTTGCGTGGATCAAAGGCCTCCACATTAGCGCCAAGTCGTCTGGCCGTTGCAATTGCTTGCAATCCTGCGACACCCGCTCCAAGAATAAACACGGATGCGGGCCGAATAGAACCGGCGGCCGTCATCAACAATGGGAATATTTTGGGCAAATAATTTGCGGCAATGAGAACCGCTTTATATCCAGACAATGTTGCCATTGAGCTCAATGTGTCCATGCTTTGTGCACGTGTAATGCGAGGGATAAATTCCATCGAAAAGCTCGTAATCTTTCTTTTGACAAAAATGGAGACAAGTTCTTCATTATTAACAGGCGCCATATAACCAATAAACATGCTTCCTTCTTTAATCATTTCGGCTTCATGTTTCCCATTCGCGTGCATCTTAGGCGGCTGGACTTTAATAATTATGTCGCTATTTTCATATAACGCTTCAACACTTATGGCAAGTGTAGCACCCGATTTTTCATAAAGCGCGTCATCGTATCCAGAAGCCAGACCAGCGTTTTTTTCCATAACAACCTCGTGGCCAGCTTTGATATACAAAGGGACCATATTGGGAATCACGGCTACTCGAGTTTCGCCAACCGTAATTTCTTTAGGTATTCCAATTTTCATTTAATATTACCTCTATTTATTGTTTTATTGATATTCAAAAGTAAAAACCTTGCGCATCTTTTCACTTTATCATAAGTCATTATAAAAACGAGAATTCTTCGATCTTATGATATTTTTTATCAACTGAATTAGTTTGAATATTTTGCTTTTTGTTTTTGATAATATTCATCTTCAGGCTGTAATTTGATGCATTCCTCCATGACATTTATAGCTTCATCATCACGATTTAATTTCCACAATACTTCAGCCATAGTGTCCATAACTTGCGCTTTCTCCAAATCAGACTTCGTCAAGGAGATACCAAATTTAGCATACTCGAGAGCCGACTCGAGTTCTTTCTCCAACTCCGTCATGCGCCATGCAAAGCCATTGTAATCAGAGGAGTTCCCCAAATCATTCTTTTTAAGAAACTTGACGAGCTTTAAATTCCAAGCGACTTCGGATTCAACATTTCGTGTTATGCGAAAGAAGCGAACTATTTTACGAAAACCTTCTGCAATGAACCCAACGGGTGGTTTTGTCGCTAAGTATGTTTTCATCGCATCGATATTTTTATCTGAATCCATCTGTAATGTGACGAGTTTAAATGAAGCTAGATGAAATGCATCCGAATTATTTTCTGCTAGTTCATGTAATTTTGCCCAAGAATCTTTTGCTCCCTCAAGCCCCCACATGTTCTCTTGTTTTTCGGCAAGTAATTTTAAATAATCCACATTTTTAGGCGCAGACATTGTTTTATTGAGGATGTCTGGATATGTATTTTCACCGCTTTTAATACGTTGAATTTCTTTCAAAAAGGCATCAGCTGGTAAATAACCTATAATTCTATCAACCTCGTCGCCGGTTTTATCTGTAAAGACAATCGTTGGGAACCCACTAACATGATAATGTTTCGCTAAATCAATACCTTGTCCTTTTTCAGCGTCGATTGAATATGCACTGAAATTGGAATTTACGTATTCAATCACCAATGAATCAGAAAATGTATCTTTTTCTAATTTTCGACACCAAACGCACCAATCGGTTTGGAAATCAATCATCACGAAATCATTTTCAAATACTGCTGATTGAAATGATGCTTGAAGTGAATCTTTTTCCCACTGAATTTCTGTAAATTTTTGGATTTCGTTTTTTTTGCTACACGATACTACCAGCAGAATTGCAAAAATGCTCAAAAAATATTTTAATAAATGTTTCATTAGGTCTCTTTCTTAAAACTAGTTAGTTTGTGAAATTTGACATACTGCGCGTAATACATCACGCCTACTTATTTGCCCAACGAGAACACCCATTTCTACAACAGGTAATCTTCTATAATGATTTTTTAGGAAAAAATCAGCCACGGAAAAAATATCAATATCAGACTCAATTGTTTTTACCACATCTGTCATATAATCTTTTACTGACCCCGCTGCTTCACCATGAAATACGCCATTAGCAAGAACCCTCAGACAGTCTTTTTCAGACAAAATACCAATGCAATGGTTATTTTCATCAACGACCGGTGCACCTGAAATCCCATGTTTTACTAATTCATTTATAGCATAGTAAATTCCAGTTTCTGGTGAAAATTTCACCAATTTTTTTGTCATAAAATCACGTACGGTTACTTTATGCATGATTCCTCCTACGAAAATTTTTGTTAGTTGGTATACCTATTTCTTTCAAGTAAAATGCTTAAGTATTGGATATCTCTTTCATCAATTCAGTTCTTAATTCCAACACAGCTTTAACATAGTGGTTAGATGGATTATACTTGTAGATGGCGTTCCAATTTGCAGATTTGAAACTAAAATCGTCGCTTGTTTTCACGTATTTACCCCGCTTTAATAGATAATTGGAAATACTCCCAAACGTGTCTGCCCATTCGAATGGATCTTTGATACCATCGCCATTTACATCTTGTGCATAGCGTCTATAGCTCGTGGGAATAAATTGGCCAAACCCAAAGGCTCCTGCGTATGATCCTTTTATATTGTATGGGTCTAAAGTCTCTGCATGACAAAACATAATCCAAGCGACCATTTCATCTTCGACCCATTTTGACTTTTTAGGAACAAGGTGAATGGTCGTGTGAAGCGCATTGAGGACTTCAATAGAGTGCGAATATTTTCCATAAAAAGTTTCAACTCCGATTAGACTTAATATTAAAAAGGGATCGACTTGATATTCTTTTGAGACTGTATCTAATAATTCTTTGTGCTCTTCGTAAAATTCTTTACCGGCATTTATTCGTTTTTCATTAACAAATATTTTTCGATATTCTTCATAATTAAGAGTTTTTTCTGCAGGTTTATTCCATTTATCGGCGACGACCATTTTGATTGTAAGGCGAGAATCTTGAAAGATATTTTGGACATAAACATAAGGTAAACCATTATATTTTAATCGTTTGATGACGCTTCCATAAATTATTTTAGCCTCTTTATTTTGAGAAACAGCATTCACTAGATTCCGTTGTTTTTCGATTGTCCAATTGGGGTCAATTTTTGGATTTGCATAAACATTGACATTTTGGATTAGAAAAAGGATTAATAATAATTCAAATTTCAATTTTTTATTAAGAAATATACTTGTTCTCTTCATGGCGTATATGTTAGCTAATTTTCTAACATTTAAAAGCATGACATTATTTATCCTTTAGAATTCAAATCGTCCTTATGTACGCCTATATGGCATCATTCATTCATTATATTGCCACATATGTTAATATAATAGGTCGATATGGCGCATTAGTATGAATGGCACAGGAATCGAAAGTACTCTAAATGAAATGAAAAATACACAACAACAAAACAAAGGAGAAACCAACATGACACTTATTAAATATCCCACATCAAGACACATAGCAGGAATCGATGAAATTTTTAAAACATTTTTAAATGATTTCACGAAAGAGCCAACAGTATGGCGACCTGCAATTAACGTTGTCGAAAAGAATGAATCAATTCAGGTGACCTATGCATTACCAGGATTTACGAAAGAGGAAATTCGGATTACAGTTGAGAAAGGTGTTTTGACAGTTAAAGCAGAACATCCCGAATCTACAAAAGAAGAGGGATTAAACTATCTTATGCATGAAATTTCTGATAGTACTTCAGTGCGTAAACTTGAGTTGCCAGAAAACATCAATGACGAAACTATTGAAGCTGAATTTAAAAATGGTATGTTAATGTTAACGCTCGTTAAAAAAGAAGAAGCATTAGCAAAAGAAATTCCAATCAATATTAAGTAATCTCTCCCTTTTCGATAAAAGAAGGGGCTGATAAATCAGCCCCTTCTTTTTTTGTAAAAATGAGAGAAATAAAGTATCTATTAAAGACCTGTACTTTTAACAACACCCTCAACATGTAAAACAGTTGCTTGTAAAGCTGTTTTTTCAGCATCATTAAGTTGCACTTCAAGAATTTTCTCAATTCCATTTGAGCCGATTACACAAGGCACGCCGATAAATAATCCATCAATTCCGTACTCCCCTTCACATAATGCAGCACTAGGGATAACGCGTTTTTTGTCTTTAAGGAAGGATTCAGCCATTTCGATAGCGGATTGTGCAGGGCTAAAAAAAGCAGAGCCACGACCTAGTAATTTGACGATTTCACCACCAGCCATTCGAGTCCGATCTTCGATTTCGGTTAATTTATCAGCCGAAATTAATTCGCTTACGGGAACCCCGCCCACTGTTGCTAAACGTGACAATGGGACCATTGTATCGCCATGTCCCCCAAGCACGAGGCAAGAGATATCCTTAACGGAATAACCCGTTTCCATGGCAATAAATGCTTTAAAGCGTGATGAATCTAAAGCACCAGCCATTCCAATTATTCTATTTTTTGGAAAACCACTTACTTTATAAAATGAGTAAACAATTGCATCTAGCGGGTTCGATACGACAATTACAAAAGCATTTGGAGCATATTTTTTAACATTTTCTGCGACATTGCTTATAATCTTTAAGTTTACATTCAACAAATCATCGCGACTCATTCCTGGGCTACGTGGTACACCCGCGGTAATAATTATGACATCAGAACCAGCAATATCAGCATAATTACTTGTTCCATTAATCTCGACATCATAACCACCTAAAGGACGTAATTCCATAAGGTCTAAGGCTTTACCTTTTGCGGCATTTTCAAAATCGGGTATGTCAAGAATTGTGACATCACCGAGTTCTTTTTGTGCTGCAATTAAAGCTAATATTTGACCAATTTGACCGCCACCGATTAGGGCAATTTTTTTTCGACTCATAATATTTCTCCTAAAATTAGTTTTTTCATGGCATTAAGATAACCTCAATTTTTATGCCAAATATAAGTATTTTTATATTTTGAATGCTAACTGGCAACTATTTATGACAGCATTTCTCAATCCATTAGGTAGTTTCAATGTTTTTATTAGATTCTTTGCCAATGGAACGCGTACTCTTTTCAGAATGGATTTTGCCCATTCATACAGACCCAATCAAAGACGCTTTTATCGCAATTGAAGATGGACATATTATAGAATTGGGGCAACAAAAACACTTTAGAGGTAATGTCGAACTTGTTGAAGATCTAGGTCATACGGTTTTATTCCCTGGTTTGGTAAATGTACTTTATCATTCTGATTTCGGCGTAAAACAATCTGAGAATACGTCAAAGGGGAATTTCATTAACTGGCTTCATGAGGCAAATCGTCACAGTCGAAGCCTTACTCAGGCGGGTCAAGAAAGCAACATTCTTTCAGCGATAAAAGGTTTTGTTGATTCGGGTACGATTGCAATTGGTGTTCGTACAACACATCTTGGTATAGGAACTCATCTCGAAAATAGTGGCTTGCATTCAAATGTTTTTTTAACGATTAAGGGATTTAGTGAGTATAAAGCCGTTGATATTTGGCGGAATGCGGAAGAGAAACTTTCTCATCGAAAAAACACATCGTTAACATCATATCATGCATCTGGAGAATTTTTATTTTCTACATCCCCAAAATTGCTGAGAATTATTTCTAAACATGGGAAATTATCCGCTATGCCCGTGGGAATAAATCACGAAGAAATTGTTTTTTTTCAATCAGGAATTGGTTCTATTCAGCAATTTTTGCTTTCAAGAGGAGACATGGATAATCGATGGATAGTGCCCCAAAAATCGATCATCGAATACTATTTAAGCGAGGGCTACCCCTCTGAGAATAATATTCTTTCTCACATGATTTCCATTCGAGAAGAGGATATTCAATTATTAAAGAACTCGCCTAAAACATTTCATGTTTGCTTACATCCCCGCTTTAATCGACAATGGGAAATGGGAACCGCCCCAGCGAAAAAGATTAAACAGAGCGGGCTCAATATTTGTCTAGGGACATTTGCGGGTCATGTTGATATGCGTCGCGAAATGCAATCAGCATCGGCTGAATATGGTTTTTCGCCTGAGGAAGTTTTGATAATGGCAACGATAAATGGTGCAAAAGCACTAAATCTTGATCGATATATTGGAACTTTAGAAGCAGGAAAAGAATCGAAAATAATTGGTATTACATGTAAAAAGCCAATTCAAGACCCTTATCAAGAAATCATGTTTTCAACGGAAAAATTTCATTCTATTTAAAAAAAAGAGGATTCAATTTTCTGAATCCTCTTTACATACTTTCAGTACGTTGGTTTACCAATCCCATCTTAATGCAATAGTCGGGTAATACTTCCATTCTTGTGGTGACATTAAATTATATGATATTTCAATTTTACTACCGAGATAAACGGGTTTTTTAACTTGATACCAAATCGCGGGCTCTGTTAAAACATTCAGTTCTCTATCGCCATTTTGAGTCACAGTCCACGCATCAAAATAACCGTTAAGTAGTAGCTTACCGTCCATCATTGGGTGAAACCATGACGTTGTGAACTGCGCTTCATTACTCTTCCCTGACATATCGCGTCGATATAGCAAATCAATTGGGAGTGCAAATTCACCAAACATTAGAGTATAGTTCACGCCTGTCAAATAGGCTTGCCCCATATTTCCCCAAAAGGCTAAGCCATCATTGAATTGTAACGTAAAATCGATTGGTAGTGCATCTGACACATGGAAATAACGTGCAAATTCCCAGTAGCCCGAATTCATCAATCCATCATTAGCGTCATAGGTCATCTGAGCGAACCAATAGGTCGCACCATGGTCGTCTGGCTTAAATTGTTCGATAAACGTTATAATATTATTTCGATCGTCCTTCAAGTCATAATGAACTTGGAGATTTTGTGCTACTAATGAGGTGACCGCAAAACTCATTAGCAGAAGATTCAATGCATGTCGCATCTTAGGCTCCTTATTTTAGGCGGTTTTTCTTTCGTCTATATTGGTTTGACGAAAGCGTTTGGGATATCTGGATTTTCCATAAATCCAAATTTTTTCAAATATTTTGCGTGTTGAGGATGCATCCCCACAGCGTTGTATACTTTGAAACCTCGACCCTGTAATTGCGCTTGGAGTTTTTCAAATAAATAATAGGAGTTTTTAAAATCTCGGTATTTTGGGCTTACATAGTCGAGATGGATGTCCACTTTCCGCTGTTCTGCTTCCGAAAAAGCAAAAATCCCAACTGGATTCATATTTCTCAATATGAATAAATACTCCCATTTATCGGATAAGGCCTCTAATGATATATTGGGGAAATATGATGAGATGTCATCATGGTAAAAATCTGTAAACTTCTGAAAAAAGGCATCATCAATCTGAGTGGGGATGAGACTAAAAGAGTCTTTCTCTCTTTCCATTTTTATTAAATAGTATATATTTATCAGAATTATAAATCCGTTGACTAAAAATACGGGTGGCAAATTTAGAAAATATCCATACGCAGAAAACAAGCTAGAGCCAACGAGGTTAAAATAGCGTAACATTCTGATATTACTCATCGTTAGAGATACGGCAACCATGATAGATGCTGCATACCCAATCCATTCAATCATGACTTGGCTCATATAATTTCCAAGCCAAAATCGTGTGTATTTAATCTAATTTTCGCACCCAATGGGAGAGAAGATTTGATTTTCTGATGTCCATATGATGCATTTGTAATAATTGGAATTTTATAATCACCTACAATATCATGAAGCAGTTCATTTAGCGTGAAATCATTTAAATCTGCATGTTCCCAAGCGTCAATAAAATGTCCAAGGATAAGTCCATTTATACCGTTTTCAGCGTCAAACATTCCCATGAGTTTGAATTGGGACAACATTCTGTCAACATGTTGGACATTTTCGCCAACATCTTCTAAAACCACAATTGAATTTTTTAAGGATGGGAAATAAGGTGTCCCTGCAAGATTGTTAAATAGGGATAAACAACCGCCAATAAGTATACCTTCTGCGCTTCCACTTTGAAACGTTTTGGCATTTCCATCAACATTCACGGATAAATGCTGTCCAATTAAATTGTTTTCGACAAGTGGCCAAAAGTGATTCTCTGTAACATTTGAGATGCCTTCTTCAGCAGCCATTTCCACAGCAACCATCGGTCCCGAAATTGAAACGAGATTCGATTTTTCCATCAATGCCAAGGATAGAGCTGTAATATCAGAGTATCCAATCAACCATTTAGGGTTGGATTTAATGAGCTGATAATCAATTAGATCGAGATAACGATGCGTACCATAACCACCTCGTGTTGAAATGATGGCTTTAATTTCAGGATTTCGAAAGGCCCATTCTAAATCTTTTACTTGTTCTTCTTTGGTGAATGCGAGGTATTTATTCTTTGTATAAATATTTGGAGCTTGAACGACTTTGTAGCCTCTATTTATTAAATAGCGAATGCCACGTTCAACTTTTTCTTTATTGGGAGGTGAAGCCAACGATAAAACTGCAATTGTGTCACCTAGTTTTAAAGGAGTGGGGATAATCATTATTACTTCTTTGTTATGCTATTCATAGTCGTACAAGCTAATTCAAGTCGCGTACGAATCAATAGTTCTGCAACGTGTATTTTATAGATTTGTATAGTTTACGTTTTTTTCATGAAGTAGAAATAAAGCTCCAGAAAGAGAGCTTTATAGAAATGTTATATTGACAATTATTATATATATCTTGAGTTCAACTCTCCGAATATAGCATATTTGCAGTTTGTAGTTTGGAGTTGGTTCCATGGTATCCTTATCAATACAAGCCGTAATAATTAATGCCGCTAATGAAATCAAAATTATTTTTGTTAATTGACGAATCATATACAACCACTTTCAATATTTATCCCAGCAATCCTGGAAATTCGTTCAGTTTCAATAATAACTACTTTATAGCAGGCACTATTTTTCCCCGCGTTCATTTTGATATCTTTTCAAATATTTTGTTTCGCTTCTTTAAGAATGGATTAAAATTAGTTGTAACGTTCTACTGTCATTTTCCTAAATTCTTACTATGGAAAATTCACTTAAAACTAATCAACCGATTCCACTTATAAGGTTAAAAAATGTTGACCAAAATATATGGGATGCCCTTTTAGATAATAACAACAAGTGCTTAAAAGCACTACATCAATACATCGCTAGAGACGATATCCAATACTCAGATATAACACTATTTGGACTTTATTTAAAACTTGTGAGCAAATTAAGTCAACACCTATTAAAAAATGAAATAGCAGAAAACTGGACTGACGCATATTTTGAAGAAGAGCAAAATCATTCCTATCTAAAAAGCAAAGGATTTACGGCAAATTTTGTCATTGATACGGCTTGGACAAATGCGGAAAAACCTTCAAAAGAGATGTGGGTTTCTCATATTCTTTTAAACGATTTTCAAAATAATCCTGCTCTGACAAATTATTTTTCACTAATTCCTGTCAAAGAATTCCAAGATTCTGGGATGGGAATTGTCATTAACGCCATTAAACAAAAGTCCATTGATCACCACTCTTCTGCTGCTGACAATTCAGAAAATGATATTGACTCTGTTTTTTCAGTATTGGAGTCATTACGCAATCACGCCCCCAATTCAATCATGGATCAAATTCTATTTATGACAGAAAAATGGGGATCTATTTTTGGTGATGACTTAAACGCGCTCCTTATTCTATTAGACGAATGGAAGGCAAGCCATAAAATCCGTGGAGGTAGCAACGGCTCCGTTGAAACACAGGATTTTTCAACCCTCGTCGATGCTGAAAATTACACTCAAGATCAGAATTGGATGCCCGAGCTTATTTTGCTTGCCAAAAATGCGTATGTCTGGTTGCATCAACTTTCACAAAAATACAATCAAGAGATTAATACTCTCGACAAAATTCCGATTGAAGAACTTCAGATCATTGCATCTCAAGGATTTTCAGGTCTATGGCTGATTGGCTTGTGGGAGCGGAGTGAGGCATCTAAAAAGATAAAACAGGATTGCGGAAACCCCGAAGCCGAAGCCTCTGCCTATGCTCTAAAACGATACGATATCGCAGACAGATTGGGGAATTGGGAAGCACTACAAATTCTAAAATCTAAGTGCCAAGAGGTCGGGATTAAGCTAGCCAGCGACATGGTACCGAACCATACAGCAATTGACGGGGACTGGGTATTGGAACATCCTGAACGATTTGTTTCGACACAGGAACCTCCCTTCCCCTCTTATAGTTTTTCAGGTTATAATCTGATTGATAACGAAAAAATTGGACTCTATTTGGAAGATCATTACTATTCCCAATCTGATGCTTCGGTTGTCTTTAAACGCGTCGATTTTGAGACGGGTGATACACGCTATATTTATCATGGCAATGACGGCACAACCATGCCTTGGAACGATTCTGCTCAGCTCGATTTGCTAAACCCAGACGTTAGAGAAGCACTTATCGAAACTATTTTACATGTCGCGCAAAACTTTCCTATTATCCGTTTTGATGCAGCGATGACGTTTGCTAAGAAACATTTTAAACGACTTTGGTATCCAGAACCAGGTTCGGGTGGAGACATTGCCTCGCGGTCACGGTTTGGCCTCTCTCAAGAAGAATTCGATCAGTATATGCCTGAAGAATTTTGGAGAGAGGTTGTTGAACGTGTCAAAACTGAGCTCCCTGATACGCTTCTCCTTGCAGAGGCATTTTGGATGATGGAAGGCTATTTCGTTCGGAATCTCGGGATGCATCGCGTTTATAACAGCGCGTTTATGCACATGATTAAAGATGAAAAAAATAGCGAGTATCGTCATTTAATTAAAACGACGCTCGAATATGACCCTGAGATTCTCAAGCGATATGTCAACTTTTTAAATAATCCTGATGAAGAAACGGCAATAGTACAATTTGGAGACAATGACAAATATTTTTTAGCAGCGACTCTTTTAATAACATTGCCAGGACTGCCCATGTTTGGTCATGGCCAAATTGAAGGATTTCATGAAAAATATGGGATGGAATATTCTAAACCATATTGGGATGAAACTCCTAATGTTGAACTATTAAAGCGACACGAGAATGAGATTTTTCCTCTCATGAAAAAACGGTATTTATTTGCCAAATCTGAGTATTTTTATCTTTTTCCATTCCATGATAATTGGAATAACGTCAACAATAATGTTTTTGCTTATCTAAACGGTACTGAAAATGAACGCGTTCTAGTGCTAGCAAACAATTCATTTGAACAATGTTCTGGATATTTAAAAGGAAGTGACCCTTTTAAAAATAAATCTAATGGACAAATTATTTCCAAAACTTTCTTGGAAGCGATGAATGATTCAATCGCAGAACATAACATCATTATTTTCGAAAATATGATGGATGGCTCATGCTATTTACGTGCAAAGCTACAATTACATAATGATGGCTTTCAAATAGAATTAAGAGGATATGAAAAACTCGTTCTTTCTATAAAAACATTTAAAGAGACATCGCCAGAACTAATAAATCATTTATTCAACAAATTTAGCAATAATGTAATCCCCCATTTGACACATGAAACGCTACTTTTCAAACATCAAATTACGCGCAATTTGATAATTAAATATTTTAGTAAAGATGCCTATATGGATATGAACATCTCAAACATGCAAAAAAACACGGAACAATTATACATTGACATGAAAGAATATCAGCCAGAAACAGGCGAATTACCCAACATCGCAGATTTAGCTGGTTTTGTTAAAGATGTTGATTTACAATTGAAAAAGAATGAAATCTTATCGTCGTGTGTTCATAAATATTTTGACACATTTCCTGAAATCTCCTACACTCTTTTCATAAATATATTATTAGAATACTATCTTTCTCAATCTGCTCAAGAAAAAAATGACTATGTCATTTTACCCTTGGTTAATGAGAAAAACTATGAAAAATGCAAAGTAGCTCTAGAAATATCTCAGTACTTTTCTACTAACCATTTTTATGATTTGTCAGAAATCTTATTAGATAGTCAAGTCCAAACTTTTTTGGATCTCAATGAATTTGAAAGTATTCAATATTTTAATCAAGAAAAATGGCATTTGTTTTTCACAATTTTGGTTTTCCATCTTAGGTCAAATCAATCGATAGGAATCGAAGTTCAGAAAGAAATCATGAAACGTTTTGCACTATCTAAGGAAATTGATTTTAATTTTAAAAAGCTATTGAAGATATGGAATAAACCGTTGGATAGTGAGATTGGATGAAATTTTGCTTACTCATTAGCTCGGAGCAAAATTGTGATATTTTATGGCAACATTCATGGACAATTCTGGGCCACAAGAAAAGACATCAAAAAATAGCACAGATTTCTGAAGTAATATCCTCTTATTATATTGATGAAAAACCAATTTAGGCCAACTTAGGGAAAAACCCTAATGAAAAATATCCATGGCGATTTCACATAGAGCCAGTCACATTCTTAGAAAATAGATGCTGGTTTTATATTGAACCACTCGTCCCAAAACCAACATACTTTAAGAAATGGGATTCCAAGTATTGGCGCCTCGGGCTGCAAGGTCAAATTCATGAGATACCTCAACATGATTTTGAAATATTACAAAATGAAATGCTTAAATCATCATACTGACTGACGGGTCAGTATGAATTGTTTTATTTCCCATATTGTTAATTACATTCAGACATAAAATAAAAGGATATCTTTATGATTTTAAATATAGAAGCTAAAAAAAACACATTGAGATTATTACATCACAATGTTGCAGTCGTTAGTAGCGGCAAGGGAGAGGATTTAATTTCGGCTCTCGTAACATGGTTTACTCAAAGTTCGTTTGAACCACCGATTTTAACGATGGCTATAAAAGCAGAGAGTCGATTGCTTACTACAATTAAAAAAGAAAAGTTTTTTATTGTCTCTCTCGTCAAAAAAGGAGATAAAGAGTTAGCAGGGAAATTCTTTAAACCACAACTTCTAGAGAATAACACTATTGGCGGTTTTTCTGGTAAGGTCTATGAAACAGGTGGTTTTATTTTAAGCGATTCTCCAGCGTGGCTTGCCTGCTCTATAAATACAATTGTTCCCGAGGGTGACCATCATGTCATTCTCGCGAATATTGTACAAGCAGGCATCAATAGTGCTGGTGATTCGGCAATGTGTTTAACTGAAACAGGTTGGAAATACGGAGGTTAATAAATGTTGTCTGGGTGGGAAATAGCAATTTTTATTTTTATGGTTTTTGGGATGTTTGGTTCCGCGCGAATCACATGGGGAAAAATGATTTCAACACTCGGAGTCGGCACTGAACCGATTAATTGGATGAAAGCACTTCGCAATTTTCCCCGCGGGATTCAAGTATTTTTAAGCCAACAAACATTATTTACAACGCGTCCCATCGTTGGCGCAGTTCATACAGCTGTAGCATGGGGTTTTACACTCTATATGGCTGTCAATATCATTGATATTTTTTATGCTCTCATCCCAGAATTTAACTTTTATGAAAATACTTTTTTGGGTGAATTCTATCGTCTCTTCGTCGATATTTTTTCTGTGTTTGTACTATTGGGCATTGTTTTTTTCCTCGTTAGACGCTTTGTAAGTGCTAATACCTCTCTATTAATAAATGACAAGATCTTATTAAATCAAAATGCCCGAAAAGGAGTTCATCGAGACTCAGCACTCGTTGCTTTCTTTATCCTTTTCCACGTTGGTTTTAGACTCATTGGAGCATCATACAATATTGCGCTTTTCGGAAATGATTCATGGCAACCCATGGCCAATACTTTGGCAAGTTTATGGGCTTCTTCAACACACAGCACTTTAGTATTTGGAGAGCATTTTTCCTTTTGGATGGCTATTGGCTTGATTATGGCCTTCATTCCATATTTCCCATATACTAAGCATATTCACTTATTTATGGGACCTTTGAACCATATGGTTCAAGAAAAATCAACGACAGCAACAGCGATGAAGACTATCAATTTCGAAGATGAATCTATCGAACAATACGGCGTCGCTACGTTCCATAATTTAACTCAAAAATCAATACTTGATGGCTATGCATGCATCATGTGCAATCGATGCCAAGATTCATGCCCCGCTTATCTAACGGGCAAACCACTTTCTCCTTCTGCAATCGAGGTGAATAAACGATATTTCATGAATGAAAATCTAAATGCACTCTCATCTGGACGTAAAATTGAGACACCTATCCTTGATTGGTTATTAAGTGCTGACGCTTTATGGTCTTGCACGACATGCGGGTTCTGTATCGAGGCTTGCCCTGTAAGTAATGAACCCATGTTGGATATTTTGAATATACGCCAAGATCAAGTTCTTATGGAATCCAATTTCCCCAGAGAAGTTATCAATACTTTCAAAAATTTGGAAGTCAACGGAAACCCTTGGGGGTTTTCATCGCAGGACCGCGAACTTTGGACAGAAGGTTTGAATGTCCCTCGTATCAGAAATCAGAAGGATGTTGAATATTTGTATTGGGTTGGATGCTCGGGTGCGTATGACGCGCGGGGGAAAGAGGTCTCTAAATCGATGGTACAACTCCTCAACAAAGCTGGTGTTAGTTACGCCATTTTAGGGAACGAAGAGACATGTACGGGTGATAGCGCTCGTCGAATTGGCAACGAATACCTTTTCAGTATGATGGCTACACAAAACATTGAAACGTTCAATAATTACGGCGTGAAGAAGATCATTACTCAATGCCCTCATTGCTTTACAACTTTAAAAAATGATTACGCTGAACTAGGGATTAAACTTGAAGTTTATAGCCATTCCGAAGTACTAAATCAGCTCATTGAGGAACGGAAGCTGAAACCAAATAAAGCAATTAATGACACAATTACCTATCATGATTCATGCTATTTAGGGCGCCATAATGGAATTTATGATGCTCCTCGTCAAGTGCTTGGTGCAATCCCTGGCTTAGAACTCAAAGAGATGTCCCGTAATAAAAATTTAGCCCTTTGCTGCGGCGCTGGGGGTGGACGTATGTGGATGGAGGAAACTCTCGGAGATATGAGAATTAATGAAGCACGCGTAAAGGATGTAATTGAGTGTAATGTTTCGCAAGTCGCATCAGCATGCCCATTTTGTTCCACGATGTTGAATGATGGTATAAGTGCAGCTGGAATTGCCGAGAAGACAAGGAGTAAAGATATTTCACAATATCTTCTTGATTCTTTAGACTAAACTTCCGCCTAAGAAAAGTTATTTAAAACGTTTGAGGATGATGTTGTCAATCATTACTGAGGATTTATCGTATTCTATTATACCTCCTACACCGAAAGAATATTGCACTAAATTTTTTAAATGTCCATAAGGCGCAATAAAATCAACGTCTTCAATTATATTTTGATGGTCAATTGCAATTGAATATTTGCCTTTATGTCCCTTGGAGATATCAAAGGATACTTCAAAATGGTACCAAGTATTGTAAATATATGGGAGTCCGACTTTATTGACATATGGATATTCTGTCATTATTTGAACTTCTCCCTCATAGAAATAAATAAAAGGTCCCCAACTGATTAAATTATTTCCCTTGGGTTGACCACAAAGGTTAAAAAAACCTCCACCCTCTTTCCAAAATATATCAAATTCAATAGCACCAGATTTTAAATTTGCTGTTGAACTTGTATCAAAAATGAAGTATACATAATTTGTTTTAATGATGCTTTCGAGATACAATTTTCCAGATTCAAATTTGGGTGAAATATTGCCACCCCAATTGATTGTATCTGAAACCTCCAAAAAATATTCAAATGCAACAACTTCTTTATTCCTACCCAATGGTAGGATATTTAGACTTTCAATCTTCAATAGTGTGTCTATTCCATAGATTTCATAGCCTACGGTATCGACTCCATAAATACAAATTTGGTAAGTGCCCGCTTCAATTCGACCTATATCAATAATATCTGAATTATTTAATTCGGAAATGCTATCAATAAATACAAAGTTATTCTTACCCGTTATGTGGGTTCTAATTTCAACAAGTTCTTCCTGATATTTACTTACATCAAGTTGAATTAAATACCTTTTTGAGGGAATAATCTGGGAAATCACATAGATCGAAAAAAGTAGAAACAATAACGAACCAAAAAAACCACTCACATAAAGAGCCACCCATTCAAAACGCTTAATCTCTGAATTTTTCATCGGATGAATGTAAACGAAAGTGATACACCTATTGCCTCATAAATAAAGGTAACCGAAGCTAGTTAGAATTCTTCATAGAT
>ERZ890510.634-NODE-634-length-26697-cov-23.761092_pt1 | contig 26697 bp, 29 predicted proteins | sample MGYA00521265_ERZ890510 | MGnify/ENA primary metagenome ERZ890510 (study PRJEB32303, sample SAMEA104408624) | aquatic metagenome | biome: Brackish water; feature: Chemocline; material: water | place: Baltic Sea | collected 2014-10-26T21:54:00 | depth 110 m ... | reverse complement strand
AGCCGTGGTGAAAGGCCGAAACCGAGATACCGCGTGGTTTTCGATCGTGGACTCGCAGTGGCCCGCCATGCGGGCAAAGTTTGAGGCGTGGTTGGGGCAATCAAACTTTGATGTGCATGGACAGCAAAGAAGCAATTTGAATTCGTAGGTGATGTCGCTTGGCATCGAGGTTCTTCTTCGGCTGAACGGGTGACATGCGCGTGCGTGATAAACGCGCCGAACGATCCTCGGGGATTGGCCTCGTATGCCGACGTGGCCAAAGCGGTCTGTCGAAGCCACCTAACTGCATCAAAGTTACTGTGGAAATTTAAGCATCTTGATGCTTTCATGCCAGACCTGACCTTCTTCTATATAGCCAGGACCCTGCCTAGTTGATGCTAGGCCTCCTCGCCGATATCTTCGTTCCACAGGCGCGGGTTAGCTTCGATCCAATCCTTGAACATGGTCTTGGTTTCGGCATCGTCGAGCACGATAACTTCGACCCCATGGCTGCGCAGTAGGTCTTCACTAATGGAGAAGTTGGAGTTCTCACCGATCACTACCCTCGGAATTTTGTATAGCAATATGGTGCCCGCGCACATAAAGCACGGCGATAACGTGGTGAAAATCGTGGAGCGGGCGTAGACACTTGCCGGCTGGCGGCCGGCTATTTCGATGCAATTAGTTTCACCGTGATGGATCGCGCTACCAAGTTGCACGCGTTGATTACGCCCAACTGCTAGCAATTCACCGTCGACTAGGAGGCTTGCCCCGATGGGGATACCTCCCTCGGCCATGCCCTGCCGGGCTGAGGCCAGTGCTGCGGCATAAGCGGTTGCGTTATCCATTTTGTTCCTCTCCTAGGGGGTGATTTTCGTTGATAAATTGTGCGCTGCCTAGCTGCGTCGGTAAGGCTTTAGGTAAGCGCCTGGGTAGCGCATCTTCCGACCTGAAATAACTAGGCCGATGATTACTGCCACGTACGGAAGTGCCAGCAGAATCTCGTAAGGAACGTCAGCGAATTCTGGAATGAGCCGAAGGCGGTTCTGAAGGGCATAAACGAAGGAGAACAAGAAGGCGCCGATCAGCATCCCACCGACACGCCACCGACTGAAAATCACTAGGGCAAGTGCCACCCATCCACGCCCAGCGATGATGTCCACGGTGAAGGAGCCGATGAAGGCCAAGGTGATGAAAGCGCCGCCAATTGCCATCAGTGCTGCCCCCGAAGTGACAGCGCCGTATCGCACCAATGAGACACGGATCCCAGCGGCGTCAGCGGCCTCAGGATTTTCACCGACCGCGCGGATCTTGAGGCCAATTCCAGTGCGGTTCAAGACGAACCACACCGCCGGTATTACTAGAAAAAGTGCGGCGTACGTCAGCCAATACTGATCGAAGGGTGCACCGAGATCTTCAAAGAGTGGGCTCCATGGGTCGACCCGTACTTGACCATCTTGTTCGGTGAAGAGGATCCGATTCACCGTGTTGCTCACAGCGATGAGCGCGAGGGTGATTCCCAAGCCGGCCACGTGTTGGTTGACCCCGAGAGTTACTGACAGGAAAGACATTAATAATCCAGCGGCAACACCACTGGCTATTGCAGCCAAGAGCCCAATCCAAAGCGATCCGGTGGTCGCAGCGACAGCAATCCCCACGAAGGCGCCAACATACATCGTTCCTTCAATTCCCAAGTTGAGAACGCCTGCACGCTCGGAGATAAGTTCACCACTTGACGCGAAAATTAATGGAGTACTAACTCTGAACATCGCGCCAATGATGTCGATGAAGGCGCTGATCATTGTGGGGCCTTTACTCGTAGGATAATGCTATATTTTCGAAACACCAGTACCGATATGACGCTTACCATTAAGACCGCCTGAACAACTTCACCTACGGTGCTGGGAATTTGCAAAATTCGGCTTGCAGTAAATGAACCCACGGTGAGATCACCGAAAAGTAGAGCAACAAGCAATACCCCGGGAATGGTAAGCGCTGCGAGAGTGGCGACTATAACTCCGGTGTAGCCAAATCCCGGGCTTATGCCGTTGGTGAGTTGGTGCGATACGGCAGAAACTTCAACCCCACCGGCGAGCCCAGCTATGGCAGCTGAACTAAGTGCTGCACCCATCAAGATTCTCGAAACATTCACTCCGGATGCGCGGGCTGCCTTGAGGTTTGAGCCAACGGCTCTGAGTTTCAGTCCAACTGGGGTGCGGGCGATTACAAACCACACAATCAGGAGAAGAAGGATCGCTATACCGAAGCCAAGGTGGATGCGGGTATCGGGAATTAGCGTTGGCATATCTGTTTGTTTGGGAAGGCGCGCTGACTCGGGGAACTGGGTTTCTGGATTACGCCAAGGACCATTAAGCAACCCAGCCACCACCAGCGCTGCAACCGGATTCAGCAGTAGGGTGGTGACAACCTCATCGATGCCAAAGCGCACGCGCAGAATTGCTGGGACCACACCCCACAGCGCGCCGCCAACAGCGGCAGCGATCAACATGAGCGGGATGGCAACGCCGCCAGGGAGATTATTTGAGTGGAGTCCGACGAAGGTTGCCATCGCGGCGCCGATTAAAAATTGTCCCTCAGCGCCGATGTTCCAATAGCCGGCGCGAAATGCGAGAGCCACCGCTAGGCCGGTAAAGATAATCGGGGTAGCGGACAGGATGACTTCGCCGATGCCGAAACTTGTTTTGAGGGGGCTGGTGAGCATTAACTCGAAGGCGGAAAATGGATTAGCGCCCGCCCATCTGATCAGGCCAGCTGTGACCAGGTAGGTGATGAGCAGTGCTATGCCGGCAAGAAGAAAAGTTCGCCACGTCGGTTGGCTTTCACGTAGAGCAAGTCTCATTAGGCAACCCCTGCCATTAGGCGCCCAAGTTCAGCGGTTGTCGCTGTGTCCGATGCCAACTCTCCAACAATTCGACCTCGGTAGATAACAACGATTCGATCGGAAATTTGAAGAACTTCATCCAGATCCTCGGAAATCACGACGATGCCGGTGCCGTCTTTAGCCCGATTTCGTAATTCGGCGCGCACTTGCGCCGTGCTCGAGACGTCAAGGCCCCGGGTTGGCTGTGCAACTACCGCCACCGATGGCTTTGCGTCGAACATGCGGGCAAGGAGGACCTTCTGCATGTTGCCGCCAGAAAGAGTGCCTGCTGATTGTCCTGGAGAACTCTTAATGTTGAACTGCGCGATTTTGTCTTCAGCTGATGCGGTCATTGCACTCCTGCTGAGCAGGGGGCCGGAGGCAAAGCGCGATGGATCCGTCAGCGCAAGGTTTTCGGCAACGGACAATTCGCCGACTACTTGTTGATGGCGATCCTCGCTTACGCCAGACATTCCAGCGGTTCGGCGCCCACGGATACCAGATCCCACGACATTAATGGTGTTTACTTCGATCTCACCCAGGGTTGGCTCGTGCAAGCCGAGCAGGGCTTCAACCAACTCTGACTGACCGTTGCCGGTCACCCCAGCGACTGCGACAATTTCACCAGCGCGAACTTCAAGTGAAAAATTATCAACGCGATCCACGCCATCACGGCTGATCACTAGATCTCTTACGGACAGTACAGTCGCCTTGGGTGCACTAAGTTGCGCAATGGCGGGTGTCTGCGGGCTCTTTGCCCCGACAAGGACTTCAAGATTTGGATCGTCAGCGCCAACCATGAGTTGAGTAAGTTGATGAACATCGAGTTCAAAGTTGCGTTGAGTGCTAACAATTGTGCCATGGCGAAGCACGCTCACCTCATCGCTAATTTGTAGCACTTCATGCATCTTGTGGCTGATAAAAACCACTGCCAAACCTGAGTCCTTGCATAGTCCCTGGACAAGTGAGAAAAGCGAGTCGATGTCCTTTGGTGTAAGAACAGCTGTTGGCTCATCAAGCACTAAAGTCTTGCAACCATGGGAAAGGGCTTTGAGTATTTCGACTCGTTGCCTACCTCCGACCGGAAGATCCTCAACGATGGCATCTGGGTCAACCTCGAGGCCGAATTCCGACGACAGATCCCGGACGTGAGCCCGAGCCTTTTGCAAACTAATTACACCGTTACCAGGCTCTGTGAGAAGCAGGTTTTCGGCAACTGTCATTGGGCCGACTAGTGCGAAGTGCTGAGTAACCATGCCAATACCAAGGTTTCGAGCAACTCGAGGCGAAGTGATATTTGCCTCTGAACCGTCAATAAGAATTGTGCCGGCATCTGGCCTGGTTAGGCCGTAGAGAATGCGCATCAATGTGGTTTTGCCCGCACCATTCTCACCAAGAAGTGCGTGAACTTGGCCGCTCTGCGCGGCGAATGTGACATCTGCGAGAGCCTTGACCGGGCCGAAACTCTTCGCAATTCTCATTAGTTCTACTTGCGGAAAGGGACCACCGTTTCTGGTGGCCCCTCCCGCATTGCTAGTAATCGTCATTTCCGATTTACTGTGCTGCCTCAGTCACGACCGAACCGGCTGGCGTGGCTTCGTCAATATCAACGCGAAGTACACCTGAAGTAATTCCAGCCAAGGCTTCGTCAACTTTTGCGCTGAGTTCAGCAGGGATACCGCCGTTAACCCCGGTGTTAAGCGGAGCGAGCATCGCGCCACCCTTCGGCATCATTGAGAAGTCCTTGAGGTCTTGCGCTGCGTAGGAACCTTTCGAGACCTGATCAAGTAGGTAGGCCAAAGTTGGCTCCATTGACCACATCACGCTGGTGAGCACGTTGTCAGGTGCGTCAGCTTGTTGATCGAACATGTTGCCAACGGCATATACGCCTTTTTCAGCCGCTGCCTCAATCACTCCGGCACGCTCGGCATATAGAACATCTGCTCCAGCTGCGATTTGTGCAAGTGCGGATTCTTTCGCTGCTGCGGGATCAAACCAAGAGTTGATGTAGGTCACCTTTGCTTCAACCTTCGGGTTGACGCTTTGCGCGCCCAGGATGAAAGCATTGATCAGTCGGTTTACTTCTGGAACTGGTATTCCACCGACGATTCCGATGATGTTGCTCTTTGTCATGCCACCGGCGAGGATGCCTGACAAATATGCGGGCTGATAGATCCAGTTATCGAATACTGAGAAGTTTGGTTCGGCCGGCCCGCCGCCTGAACCAAATGCAATTGCGACGTCTGGGTAGTCAGCCGCAACCGCACGCGCCGCCTCTTCGTTTCCAAACGAGTCACCGACAACTAGATCAGGCTGTTGCTCTTCAATGACTTGGCGCAAGGTGCGCTCAAATGCACCTGATGCGTAGCCGACGTCATCGATCTTTGTTACGTCAATGAGACCGGCAGCGGCAGCGTTATCCAATGCTGACTGGATCACACCGTCCCAAGGCTCTTCAATTTTGCCCGAGTAGACGGCAGCTACTTTGAGTTTGCCCGCTGTGGCGGATTCATCTGCGGATGACTCGGATTGCGCCTGGGCTGCCTCCGAGGCAGCGGGCTCTGCCGAACTCGAAGTCTGTTCGGCGGTCGTACCACCACAAGCTGCGAGAGCGAGCATCGTTATGCCGACCAGGGTGGTCGTCAGACTTGCTGATTTTAATTTCATGGAATTCCTCCTAGGGGTAAGTTGAGGTTATGGCGTATTCAACCTATGCACAATGGACCAAATGACAAATTAATAGCGAATCACCTTTACGATATGTAAAAAGGAATATCCTCATTTCATGATTACCACCGCTCGTGAGCTGCTGGCCCTTCCAGTCTTGCGCAGAACGCGACCTGAGGTGCTCACCGGCGACCTGGAAGTGCCGGTACGGTGGGTGCACACATCGGAGATTTTTGAGATTGGCGCTCTGCTCGAAGGCGGTGAGTTGCTCCTCACAACCGGCCTGGGCTTGGTGCGGGAGTCACCTCATCGAATGGCGGCCTATATCGAAGGCCTCGCCGAAAGACAAGTCGCTGGAGTGGTTCTTGAGTTGGGCCGTTCATTCGCCAACGTGCCTGAGGTGATGGTGGAAACCGCCAGTGAGTGCGGGTTACTACTTGTCGCTTTCCACGAAGTGGTGCCTTGGGTGCAAGTGACAGAGGCAGCGCACCGACTGCTCGTGTCGAGGGAGGTAACCAACCTGCGCCGGATGAACGTTACTAGCCGCAATCTCCTTGCTTGCGTTGCACGTGGAAATGACCTGCCGGGCATTTTAGAGGCGATTGCTCGCGAAGTTGGTATGCCGGTTGGATTCATCGGTAAAGACGCGTCGGAAGTGTGGTCAAGTGGCACTAACGGCACGCCCAGCGGGCCATTCGCAACGCGGATAGTTCAGACTGCTCACGGGGCGGTAGGCGAGATTCGTGTGTCCACTGCGGCCTTGGCGGAGCCTGAGTTGTTGGATGCAGCCGCGAGTGCTGTCGCGGCGATCGTGAGTGTAACACCGGCGGGAGATGGTCGTAGCGCCTCGCATTTACGCACCCGACTCAATGACGTTGTTACTGCGGCGCCAGAATTTGATTCGCTGCACCGCAGGGTTCTTACTGAGTTGGCACTTGATCCGTCACGGCGTCGCCCAACACTTTCCTTCATGATCATCGCGGGGGACGGCGTGGCATCCGAACAAATTATTGAAAATATTGTGCATCGATTTTTTGTGGTTGCAGTCGCTAACGAGACTGCGCTTGGGGTTCTGGTGCTGGCTCGCGATCCACTGCGTACCTCCGGATCCCATGAAGACGTTCTTTTTCAATTCGCAAGTGACGTGCGTCGTGAATTGCCAGGCAGCGTCGTGATTGAGGGCGAACCGCAACGGACAATAAGTGACTTAGGGCGTGAGCTCCATGATCTGCAGGTGCTTGCTGCGGATGCCTCGATCCGAAGAAGCCATAGCACCATCATTTATCGACGCGATACGACATTACTTCGCCTATTGGCCCATCTGGACGATGTAGGTGACATTGAGAGATTTGTGTCTCGGGAACTCGGCCCGGTATTGGAATATGATGCGCAGCATCGCCCGCCGTTGATGCCTACTCTGCTCGCCCTACTCAGCAGCGATAGCAAGGTGGCTGCGGCTGAGCGCTTGGGCGTGTCCCGCCAAACAATGCACCAGAAGAGCCAAATCTTGGAAGGGATGCTGGGGCTGGTGCCGAATGCGCCGCTCACCCGTCGGGCGGCGGTCACGCTGGCTGCCCAACTTTGGCAGTGGCGCACTACCAACACTCTTTGAGGCTGGAGAGCCGTCGCCCCTTGCTTTCAGCCGAGCAAGTACACACGATGAAACGGCTGAGTTTTTCCTCGTGAAGGGACTGGGTAAGGGCCATCGAGTCATTCCGTTTCCCTCTGTGGTGTCAGGTTTTTTCCGAGTGGTCACGGACCGTCGAATCACAGCAGCGCCGGCATCCCCTGAAGAGGCACTCGACTTTATGGATCAATTGCTCACGTCGACTTTGGTGACTATAGGTGAGTCTGGACCTCGCATTTGGCAAATACTTCGAACCATGATTTCTCGTTAACAACTTCAGGGCTCAGAAGTCACCGAAGTACTTCTTGCAACGGCGACTGTGGAAGCTGAAGTTGAATGGGTGTCCTTCGATCGAGGGTTTTCGCGCTTCTCTGAGCTCACCCGGATAAATCCAGCGGATCCCGACCTGTACATGAGTCAGTGAAGTCCCTAAAGTTCTGTCATGACGAATATTGATCCTGCCGAGGGCGCCCGGGTTTTTGATCTCGACCGTTCTTATGTCTTTCATTCCTGGAGTGCACAGAAAGCACTTAAGCCCATGTGCATCGCCGGGGCTGAGGGGAGCTACTTCTGGGACTACGACGGAAATAAGTTCCTTGATTTCGCTTCACAACTGGTCAACGTAAATATTGGACACCAACACCCCAAGGTGATTGCCGCAATCCAAGACCAAGCCGGGAAACTGGCTACCGTTGCCCCGCAGCACGCCAATGACAAGCGTGGAGAAGCAGCGCAGCGCATCGTTGAACTTGCTGGCGGCAAGGCTGCCAAAGTTTTCTTCACCAATGGTGGGGCCGACGGCGTTGAAAACGCAATTCGTATGGCGCGCTTGCACACACACAAACATAAAATTCTTTCCGCCTATCGTTCTTATCACGGAAACACTGGCAGTGCAATCCAAGCAACAGGTGATCCACGACGCTGGCCAAATGAGTACTCGGCCCAGCAGGTTCACTTCTTTGGTCCTTACCTTTACCGCAGTGAGTTCTGGTCGACTACTCCGGAGCAGGAATCAGAGCGCGCGTTAACCCACCTTGAACACGTAATTCAGTTTGAAGGACCAGGCACTGTCGGTGCAGTGCTGCTTGAGACCGTGATTGGTACTGCAGGTGTTTTAGTTCCGCCACCGGGTTACCTCGAAGGTGTTCGTGCGCTGTGCGACAAGTACGAGATCGTCATGATTTTGGACGAAACAATGTCGGGCTTTGGTCGAACCGGAAAATGGTTCGCTTACCAAAACTGGAATGTTGAACCGGATCTGGCTGTTTTCGCCAAGGGTTCCAATTCAGGTTACGTTCCTGTTGGCGGTGTGATCATTTCAGGTGAAATCGCGGCCACATTTGATGAAAGAGTATTTCCTGGTGGACTTACCTATTCGGGACATCCGCTAGCCGCGGCTTCCATTGTCGCTTCAATTGATGCGATGAAGGAAGAAAAAATAATTGAAAACGCCGCATCAATTGGTGAAAATGTCTTGGGACCTGGTTTGCGCGAACTGGCCGAGAAGCATCCGGTGATTGGTGAGGTCCGCGGTCTTGGCGTGTTCTGGGCACTTGATCTGGTAACCAACCGCGAAACGCGCGAACCACTTGCGCCATATGGTGGAACATCACAGGCCATGACCGATTTAGTCACCGAGTGCAAGAAGCGTGGGCTCATGCCATTTGCTAACTTCAACAGAATGCACGTGGTGCCACCCTGTGTCGTGACCGAAGCCGAAGCGCGCGATGGTCTGGAAATTCTTGACCAGGCATTTAGTGCAATTGACTCCTACTACCAAGGCTGACCGAACTTGAAGTGTTTGGTCATTGGCGCAGGGGCCCGTGAACACGTAATTACGAGCGCACTGCTGCGTGACCCTGAAGTTGAATCTGTTGTTGTAGCTCCGGGCAATGCTGGGATCGCTGCACTGGTTCAGTGTGTGCCAATTGATGTAACGGATGCGCAAGGGATCGGAGAGTTGGCAACTGAACTTGATGTCGACCTTGTGGTTATTGGTCCGGAAGTACCACTGATGGCCGGCGCTGCTGACGCACTGATTGCTCGCGGGATTCCTTGTTTCGGACCAACGAGTGAGGCTGCCTTCATTGAGGGTAGTAAAGCATTTTGCAAGGAAGTGATGGCCGAAGCAGGTATCCCCACCGCAATGGCTCTCGTCTGCGCGGATGCTTCCGAAGCCGAGATTGCTCTGGGCACCTTCGGCCCTCCCTACGTTGTGAAAGACGACGGGCTTGCGGCAGGCAAGGGAGTTGTTGTCACATCGGACCGAAGTGAGGCACTTGCGCACGCAGAGTCCTGCTTTGCGGTCGGTGGAACGGTAGTCATAGAAGAATTTTTAGACGGACCCGAAGTCTCACTCTTTGGAATCTCTGACGGGACGACCGTGGTCCCATTGCAGCCGGCACAAGATTTCAAACGAGTGGGTGACAACGACGAGGGGCCCAATACGGGTGGAATGGGCGCCTACTCGCCACTCCCCTGGTTGGAAGAAAGTGTTGTCGACGAGGTTACCGAGCGCGTGTTGCAACCGATGCTGGATGCAATGAAGCGGCGGGGAACACCATTTGTGGGGGTGCTCTATGCCGGGCTGGCTATGACAACACGTGGAATCCGGGTAATTGAATTCAATGCGCGCTTTGGTGACCCCGAAGCCCAAGTGGTGCTCTCCCGATTGGTCACCCCGTTGGGAGGATTTCTCTATGCAGCGGCAACAGGGCAGCTCGACAGTTTTGCCCGACTGCGTTGGGAACCGGGATTCGCGGTCAGTGTCGTGATCGCAGCCCAGGGCTACCCAGCCGATCCACTCCTGGGTACCGCGATTTCCGGCCATGAAATTGTCGAATTGGAGCCAGACATTACCGTTTTTCACGGGGGAACAGCTCAAGTGGATGGGGAACTGGTTACCTCTGGTGGCCGGGTGCTCTCGGTGACCGCCCATGCTCCTACCTTGAGCCAGGCTCGCGAGCGCGCCTACGCGGGCGTGGCCCAGATCAAGATTGCTGGGTCCCACTTTCGCGGCGATATTGCTCAAAATGCTTGCACCACTGACTCGTGAATAGGGCGCGTGAAAGACTACTCGCGTGGGTAGCCAAATGAATTCAATTGATAACGTGCTTGCCTCACGGTATGCATCGGAACCAATGCAGGAACTCTGGGCGCCAGAGGCCAAAATTCGACTCGAGCGGCAACTATGGATTGCCGTCATGCGGGCCCAGCAGGAATTGGGAATTTCGATCCCAAAGGGAATACCTGAACAATACGAAGCGGTAATTGACACTGTCGATCTGGAGTCAATCGCAGAGCGCGAACGGGTGACCATGCATGATGTCAAAGCTCGCATTGAAGAGTTCAACGACTTAGCCGGTGCCGAGCACATCCATCTTGGCATGACCTCGCGTGACTTAACCGAAAATGTTGAACAATTACAGATCCGTCTAAGTCTGATTGTGATTCGTGATAAATCGATTGCGGCACTTGATCGGTTGAGTGGACTTGCGGTGGCGTATTCCGAACTTGCCATGGCGGGTCGTTCACATAATGTCGCAGCCCAAATCACAACTCTTGGTAAACGCATGGCCACTTTTGCCGAGGAGTTGCTTTTCGCGGTTGAAAGGCTCGAAGAATTGATCGACGCGTATCCACTGCGTGGAATTAAAGGTCCGGTGGGTACCGCACAAGACATGCTGACTCTGCTTGATGGAAATGTTGAAGCACTATCGAAACTTGAAAGTCGGGTTGCTACACATTTAGGCTTTAACAACCTATTCACCAGTGTCGGTCAGGTTTATCCGCGTTCACTCGATTTTGAAGTCACCGCTCTCCTGGTTCAGCTTGCATCCGGACCGTCAAACTTCGCAACAACTGTTCGCTTGATGGCTGGTCAAGAACTTGCAACCGAAGGTTTTCTTCCTGGTCAAGTGGGTTCCTCGGCCATGCCCCACAAGATGAATGCTCGTTCATGTGAACGAATTAATGGCTTCCATGTAATTCTGCGGGGCTACATGAACATGTGTGCTGATCTATCGGGTCAACAGTGGAATGAAGGAGATGTTTCCTGTTCAGTTGTGCGCAGGGTCGCCCTCCCGGATTCATTTTTTGCTATCGATGGACTGATGGAAACATTTCTCACTGTGCTCGACGCATTCGGTGCTTTTCCCGCCATGATTGACCGGGAACTTGATCGCTTCCTTCCTTTCCTCGCAACAACTAAGATTTTGATGGCGGCTGTTCAGTCAGGTGTGGGCCGGGAAAGCGCACACGAGATAGTCAGGGAGCATGCGGTTGCGTCAGCGCTCGCGATGCGTGAAACACCTGATGCACATAACGACCTTTTGGAAAAGCTTGCAGCGGACCCTCGTCTTGACTTCACCGTCGAGCAATTAAATTCGCTACTTGCTCAACCAATTGAATTTACCGGTGCCGCTCAACAGCAAGTTCGTGCTCTGGCAGACCGGGTTGAAATTCTCACCGCGCGTTATCCGGATGCCGCGGGCTACCAACCAGGCGGCATTCTGTGACCCAACAACTTGCCCACAATTACGATCTTCCGGACGGTTACGAGCACATTTACTCAGGCAAGGTACGAGATCTTTTCCGCACCCCGCAAGAGCGGATACTGATGGTGACCAGTGACCGAATTTCCGCGTACGACTGGGTCCTCCCAACGGAAATCCCCGACAAGGGTCGAATTCTTAATTCAATTTCGCAATGGTGGTTCGCGCAACTACAGGGGCTGGTGTTTAACCACACCACGACGTCCAAAGTGCCCAAGTCGGTCACCGGTCGCGCCGTTGTGTGTGAACCACTCGAAATGTTTCCGGTGGAGTGTGTTGTTCGTGGTTATCTTGCCGGCAGTGGCTACTCCGATTACCTTGCAACACGAAAGATTTCTGGGAATGGTTTACCGCCAGGGTTGAAAGAAGGTGCACGTCTGCCAAAGCCACTTTTTACTCCCGCCACGAAGGCACCACTTGGTGAGCACGACGAGAACATCACCTATGACGACGTGATTGTTGAGCTCGGACAAGAGGAAGCACAAGAACTAAAGCGTCTGTCGACCGCCGTGTACGAACATGCAGCAGAGATATCAAGTCGGAAAGGCTTAATTCTTGCTGACACCAAGTGTGAGTTCGGAGTTGCTCTGGGCGGCAAGTATCAAGGCCAAATCATTTTGGGTGACGAGGTACTTACACCGGATTCATCTCGATATTGGGAGAAGGAATTGTGGAATCCGGGCGGCCCCCAACCTTCATTTGATAAACAGTTCGTTCGCGACTGGTTAACCTCACCAGAGTCCGGGTGGAACAAAAACTCAGGTGAAGCCCCACCGCCCTTACCGGACGAAATTGTTGAGAAAACCCGCGCCAAGTACGTTGAGGCATACGAACGCATCACCGGGGAGAAGTTCGAGTGAGTACCTGGCTAGTCACGGGGGGCGCAGGTTATATCGGCTCGCATGTTGTTCGTGAATTGCAATTAGCGGGTTTTCAGCCGGTAGTATTTGATGATTTTTCGGCAGGATTGCATTCACGTGTTCCACAGGATGTGCCAGTTGTCGAAGGTGATATCGCAGATACCAAGGCGCTACGAGCGGCGTTTACTAAATTTGAGGTCACCGGAGTCATTCATCTTGCCGCGAAGAAGGCCGCGGGCGAGTCAGTGGACCTGCCCCTGTATTACTACAAGGAAAATGTCACCGGATTACAGAGCGTGCTTGGCGCAATGGTTGATTCAGGCATAGATAATTTTGTGTACTCCTCTTCAGCCGCGGTATACGGAACTCCACAGTCAAATCCGGTGAAAGAAAGTGAACCTTTCAATCCCGAATCCCCGTACGGTGAAACAAAAGTTATCGGTGAGTGGTTGGCCAAAGACTTGGCCACCAGCAATGCACTGAACTGGGTCTCATTGAGATATTTCAACGTTGCCGGAGCCGGCAGTGACGACTTGGGTGATAACAGCGTGAACAACTTAATCCCGATGGTTTTCCAAGCGCTCGAAATCGGTGGGAGACCTAAGATTTTTGGAGCGGACTACCCGACCCCAGACGGAACCTGTATTCGTGACTACATCCATGTAGTCGATCTGGCTGGGGCCCATGTTGCTGCAGTTAAAAAGTGTGAAACCGGCCGAGCAAATCTGGCAATAAATGTTGGCCGTGGAAGTGGAGTGAGTGTCCAAGAGGTCATGGACTCAATCGCAGGGGTTATCGGGCGCGATATCAGCCCCGAAGTTGTGGGTCGCCGAGCCGGTGACCCAGCCGCCACCTTCGCCGATGTGGAACTGGGTGAGGCCGAATTGGCATGGTCGGCGCAGCGAGATCTAAACGACATGGTTTCTTCGGCGTGGAGCGCCTGGCAATCCGCACACCGATAGGCTGGGACTATTCCACCGAAACCAGGAGAGCCAGTGGCCCGCGTCGTCGTAAACGTTGCACTTAAACCCGAAATTCTTGACCCTCAGGGCCGCGCAGTTCAAGGCGCCCTTGGTCGGTTGGGTCTTAGCGGCGTGATTAATGTTCGTCAGGGAAAGCAGTTCATTATCGACCTCGATGGTGAACTCGAGGGTGACCGGGCTGAGCTTCTGGAAAAACTGGCGGGGGAATTGCTGAGTAATCCAGTAATCGAAGACTTCGCCCTCACGGTTGAGAACTGATTTTGTCCGCCCGTATTGGTGTCGTAACTTTCCCCGGATCACTCGATGATGCAGATGCTGCCCGAGCAATCCGGATTTCCGGGGGAACTGCGGTAGCACTGTGGCATGGTGATGCTGACCTGCATAGTGTTGACGCGGTCGTCCTTCCGGGTGGATTTTCCTACGGTGATTACTTACGCTGTGGAGCGATTGCAAAGTTTGCCCCCGTCATGTCTTTAGTGATTGAGAAAGCCCAAGTTGGACTCCCAGTCTTGGGGATCTGCAACGGATTCCAAATTCTGTGTGAGAGCCACCTTCTGCCTGGAGCCTTGACTCGAAACGACCACCAGTATTTCATTTGCCGTGATCAGAAGCTACGAATTGAAAGTACCGATACCGCGTGGACAAAAGACTTTGCACTTGGTCAAGAGATCGTGATTCCATTAAAAAATGGTGAGGGCGGTTACGTTGCAAGTGAAGCGGTTCTCGACGAACTTTTTGCCGAAAACCGAGTGATTGCGACTTACCAAGGTGGAAATCCAAATGGTAGTTACCGCAATATTGCTGGAATCTCGAATAAGGCTGGCAATGTTGTGGGTCTGATGCCGCACCCCGAACATGCGGTTGAAGCGTTAACCGGTCCAACAACCGATGGAATCCCCTTCTTCACCAGCGTTCTGAAGTCTCTAGTTGGAGCGCCATGATCGATTCGGTAAATACCGCCCAAGAAAGTCCCGACACCGAACAACCATGGGCCGATCTGGGTCTAAGGCAAGACGAGTACGAAAGCATCAAGGAGATTTTGGGCCGGCGCCCAACAAGTAGCGAGCTAGCTATGTATTCGGTGATGTGGAGTGAGCATTGCTCGTACAAGTCCAGCAAAGTGCATTTGCGCCAGTTTGGTGACAAAGCTCCAAAGACCGACGCGCTGCTGGTGGGAATCGGTGAGAACGCTGGCGTAGTTGATATTGGTGACGGTTGGGCCGTCACATTTAAAGTGGAAAGTCACAATCACCCCTCCTACGTTGAGCCGTATCAAGGAGCGGCGACCGGTATTGGTGGGATTGTCCGCGACATTATTTCCATGGGTGCCCGCCCACTTGCGGTGATGGATCCCCTTCGTGTGGGTGCAGCCGATGCCCAGGACACGAAGCGGGTTCTGCCGGGAGTGGTTGCAGGAATTGGTGGATACGGCAACTGTCTTGGCCTCCCCAATATCGGTGGCGAATTGGTTTTTGACGAAAGCTATGCCGGAAACCCGCTGGTTAATGCGCTGTGTGTGGGTTCTATGAAACATGAAGACATCCATCTCGCCAGCGCCAAAGGGGTGGGAAACCTCGTGGTTCTTTACGGTGCCCGGACCGGCGGTGACGGCATTGGCGGAGTGTCAGTACTCGCGTCGGAAACATTTGATGCTGACGGTCCCGCCAAGCGTCCGAGCGTTCAAGTGGGTGATCCGTTTATGGAGAAACTGCTGATCGAAGCGACTCTTGAAGTGCTGCACGCCGGGCTTGTGGAAGGTATCCAAGATCTCGGTGGTGCTGGTATCTCGTGCGCGACAAGTGAGCTCGCATCAAATGGCGAAGGTGGCATGCAGGTCTACCTTGATCGGGTTCTCTTGCGTGACGCGTCACTTTCCCCAGAAGAAATTTTGATGAGTGAGTCGCAAGAGCGCATGTGCGCGGTTGTTACCCCGGGAAAGATTGATGCTTTCCTGCAACTATGTAACAAGTGGGAGGTCGAAGCAGTCGTTATAGGTGAAGTCACCGATACCGGGCGCTTGGTGATTGACTGGCACGGGGACACGATCGTCGACGTCCCACCACGTTCAGTTGCCCACGACGGTCCCGTGTACGACCGCCCATTCCACCGCCCGAGCTGGCAAGACGCGTTACAAGCTGACGCACCAACAGCTGAGCGCCTTGCCCGCCCGTCAACACCGGATGCGCTGAAACAGACTCTGGTCGACCTGATCTCCTCACCGAATCTTGCGTCAAAGAGTTGGGTGACGTCCCAATACGACCGCTATGTCCTGGGTAACACGATTCTTGCCCAGCCAGAAGACGCGGGCATGATTCGAGTTGATGAGGAAAGTGGGCTAGGGGTCGCAATCTCAACCGACTGCAATTCGCGCTTTGCCAAGCTTGATCCTTATGCTGGCGCGCAATTAGCGTTGGTGGAGTCCTATCGAAATATCAGTGTTGCTGGCGCAAAACCACTCGCCGTCACTAATTGTTTGAACTTTGGTTCACCCGAAGACCCGGAAGTGATGTGGCAATTCGCCCAAGCAACAACGGGGTTGGCTGATGCGTGCCTTGAACTTGGCATTCCTGTTACCGGTGGCAACGTTTCCTTTTACAATCAAACAGGTTCCACTGCAATTCACCCGACCCCTGTTGTTGGTGTTCTTGGCGTGATCGATGACGTTGATCGTCGAACGCGCATCGCTTGGAAAAACGACGGCGAACCGATCTATATTTTAGGGGACACGACCGATGAATTCGGAGGAAGTGAATGGGCCCACCTACAAGGGCACCTCGGCGGGTTTCCACCCAAAGTTGACCTTCCAGGGGAAAGATTGCTGAGTGAAATTATGGTTACGGCCTCTCTTGAGGGAATGATTACCGCGGCACATGACGTCTCCGACGGCGGAGTCGGGGTTGCGGTGACCGAGATGGCCCTGCGTGCGAATATCGGTGCCCGCTTTTGGATCCCCGACAATATTGATCCATTTGTTTTCCTTTTCTCCGAAAGTACCGCGCGCGCAATTGCGGTTATTCCGCGAACTGAGGAACATCGATTTACCGAAATGTGTGCTGCCCGAGGAATCAGTGCAACTCAGTTTGGCGTGGTTGATTCCGGTCTCGGCGTTAACAGTGGTCACCCAGGAGAGCAGGTAATTGTTTTTGATTCGCAATTCACTCTGACAATTGATCAGCTGCGCGAAGCCAATGAGGCGACACTGCCCGCGCTTTTTGGTGGTTAAGAATGCTCAGCCCAAGTGAGCACGAGTTACTGGGATCAGTAGCAAATCAATTTGACCAGATGGACAAGGAGCAAACCCGCACGGCGGTCAAAGCGATCCTGCGTGAGCTCACCGAGATCGCACCGGGCCGTAGCGTTGAATTGCGCATCCCACCATTTGCTGCCACCCAGATAGTTGACGGCCACACCCACCGCAGAGGAACCCCCGCTGCGGTCGTTGAACTCGATGCAGCGACCCTGTGTCAACTGGCAATCGGCCACAGCACGTGGGCCGCGCTCGTCGGCCAAGGATTAATCTTGGCAAGTGGTGAACGCTCAGATCTGAGCCGGTTGTTCCCTTTGTCAAGCTGAGGCCTCGTACAGCGGCACCATCAGTAAGAAAGCAATTAGCTGAGCGCCTTCTAGAAGGGATCCCGGTTCTGGCTGTAGTTCATCGGTTAGATGTTTATCGACTTATTTTAGGGCGCGCACGACACTGGGTCGCCCCGGACCGTTCCGGCCACGGCACGCTCGATGTGCGTAGACTGATGTCGTGCCCCGCGGTGATGGTCTTCTCAACCACAACCTCCTCTCCGAGGACATCGGACCCCAAGACGCTTGTGGTGTTTTTGGTGTCTGGGCCCCTGGCGAAGAAGTGTCAAAACTGACCTACTTTGGGCTTTACGCTTTGCAACACCGTGGTCAAGAATCAGCTGGCATGGCGGTGAGCGACGGTTCCAGAATCGTGGTCTTCAAGGACATGGGTTTGGTATCTCAAGTATTCAATGAAGGTGTACTTGAGTCCCTGCAGGGATACCTTGCAATTGGTCATACTCGGTACTCAACAACAGGTGCGAGCATCTGGGAGAACGCCCAACCCACTTTTCGAACCACCGCGACCGGACACCTTGCGCTAGGTCACAATGGCAATCTGACCAATACCCACGAACTTCGCAAGCGAATCGCCGAACTGCACAGCGGCTCGGGGGAATTACCCTTCAATACAGCTGTTGCGGCAACCACTGATACGGAAATTTTGACGGCACTACTCGCGGCTCATCCGGATCTTTCACTCGAAGAAGCAGCAATCGCAGAGCTCCCATTAGTGCAGGGAGCTTTTTCTTTGGTGTTTATGGACGACACCACGCTGTACGCAGCGCGCGATCCACAGGGAATTAGGCCACTGGTGCTCGGTCGCCTCGAATCCGGCTGGGTAGTCGCCAGCGAGTCCGCTGCACTGGACATCGTCGGGGCTTCGGTTATTCGCGAAGTAGAACCTGGCGAATTGATTGCCATCGATGCTCAAGGATTACGGGCTCGTCGGTTTGCACCAGCCGCGCCCAAGGGTTGCCTATTCGAATACGTCTACTTAGCACGACCTGATACGACCATCGCAGGAAGATCAGTGCAGGCAACCCGTGTTGACACGGGCCGTCGGTTGGCCAACTCGAGCCCGGTTGAGGCGGACCTTGTTATCCCGGTTCCCGAGTCCGGGCGTTATGCAGCAATTGGTTACGCCCAAGAATCCGGCATCCCATTCGCGGAGGGGCTTGTCAAAAACTCCTATGTGGGGCGCACCTTCATTCAACCCTCTCAGACGATTCGTCAACTGGGTATTCGACTTAAATTGAATCCCCTCAAAGAAGTGATTGCTGGGCAGAGACTGGTGGTTGTCGACGACTCGATTGTTCGCGGCAACACGCAGCGCGCATTGGTGCGGATGCTGCGTGAAGCCGGGGCGCTTGAAGTGCACGTGCGAATTTCTAGCCCTCCGGTTAAGTGGCCGTGTTTTTATGGAATTGACTTTGCCACCCGAGCCGAATTAATTGCTAACGGGCTCAGCGTTGACGACATTTGTGCATCCATCGGAGCCGACTCGCTCGCATACGTTGGGCTCGATGTACTTGTCGAGGCAACCCAGATACCCAAAAATGACCTGTGTCGGGCGTGTTTTGACGGGGTTTACCCGGTAGAACTATCGGAAGAACACCGCGTACACCTTGAGGTATTTGAAGGGATTGAGCGTCGGGTTTCTAAATCAGAAAACCTGCACGTTGATCCACTGGCCCTTGATGCTTTGAATCTCCCATGACGCAACAGCGTGCGACCTACGCGCAAGCAGGTGTTGACGTGGAGTCCGGTGAAAGAGCCGTTGAGTTAATGCGCGCATCTATTGTGGCAAGTACCCGACCAGAAGTGGTCGGTGACTTTGGTGGGTTTGCCGGACTGTTTGATATCTCGGCCGCGAAGTTAATGCGCAAGCCGTTACTTGCGACATCCACTGATGGCGTAGGAACTAAAATTGCAGTTGCCCGCGCACTTGATATTCACCACACGGTTGGGTTGGATCTAGTAGCCATGGTGGTTGACGACCTCGTGGTGTGTGGCGCCGAACCACTTTTTATGACCGACTACATCGCGGTTGGTTCCGTGAACCCAGAGCGAATTGCAAGCATTGTTTCGGGGATAGCCCGCGGCTGTGAACGGGCGGGCTGCGCCCTTGTCGGTGGGGAGACAGCCGAACACCCGGGGCTGATGGCCCCCGATGAATACGATATTGCTGGGGCTGGAACCGGCATTGTTGACTCGGACAATTTATTGGGCCCGGACAAGGTAAATGCGGGAGATATTGTTATTGCGATGAAGTCTTCAGGGCTTCATTCAAATGGGTATTCACTCGCTCGCCACGTGCTGGTGGGTGACGGAAAATTGGGCCTCGATGCGCATGTTGATGCACTCGGTAGAACTGTCGGTGAAGAACTGTTGGAACCAACGCATATCTACGCATTAGACGCGCTGGCGCTCATTTCGGGATCGCGGGTGCATGCATTCAGTCACGTAACTGGTGGGGGCATCGCTGCCAACCTAGCCCGAGTGCTTCCGGAAACCCTTGCCGCTGATGTGTATCGGAACACCTGGGCGCCAGCAGAAATTTTTAATGTGATCTGCAGTGAAGGCAATGTGCCACAACTTGATGCTGAGAAGACATTTAATATGGGAATTGGCATGCTGGCGGTTGTTGGGAAAGACAGTGTCGACGCAGCCCTCGAAATTTTGGGACAACGCCAAGTGGACGCGTGGGTGTGTGGTTCGGTTCGGGATCGAACTGCGGGTGAAAAAGGTGACTATCCCGCGAAGGGTGGCGGTGGGGGAGCGGTAAACCTTGTCGGTACTTACGAAAACTAGGTCGGTAAATTAACCGGTAGTTTCTTCTCCGGCTTCTTCGTAGTACTTGGCGTAAGGGTCAGCGCCAGGAACCTCTTCTTCGGCTACTTCGTCAACGGGCACGGGGGCAGGCTGACCCCTGAGTTCGGCTTGCAATTGATCAAAATCGGTTTGAGGTCCGCCGTATTTGAGTTCGCGAGCAACTTTTGTTTGTTTAGCTTTCGCTCGGCCGCGTCCCATGACTCAACCCCCTCTTCCAGTAAATACCGGTAGCTAGTTGACGAATAGTCTCGATGGGAGCAATCTTGCCCCCCACCGGAGGAATACTACCTGCCACCCTGTGCGTCGGCAGAAAGTGCCAAGGCGACTAGGCATTAATGATCGCCCACGCTGCGGCTTCGGCCGCTGCCACAGGGGTAATGCCGGCTTGTGCTGCCGATTCCAGCACCGTCAGCGTGGTGGGGTAGACCCGCATTACCTGTTCACGCGCTCGCTCAACATTAGCCCCAACTAACTCTTCTGCCACTTGAATCACACCGCCGCAATTGACCATGAAGTCCGGGGCATACAAAATACCCGCAGCGGCGAGCAAATCTCCAACATCGGGCGTAGCGAGCTGGTTGTTCGCTCCACCACACACCAAAGAAACCCCGACCGCGGTCAGTTGTGGAACCAATTCAGGGGTAATGAACCCGCCCATGGCATTGGGGGAAATGATTGTGGGACCAAAGTTAAGCATCTCTGCAAAGGAGTCCACGAAAACGAGATCGGGGTAGGTGGCCGACAGATCGGTGCGAACACTGGCCACCGGATCCATTGCGATCACTTTTGCCCCCCCAGACTCAATGAGGTGCCCAATTAATCTCCCACCCACTTTGCCGGCACCAATCACACCAACGGTGACCCGTGATAGGTCGTTGCTCCCGGACAAGTATTCGACGCAGGCTTGGATGCCCTGCCAAATTCCCAGGGCGGTCAGGATCCCCGAGTCTCCGACGCCACCCTTTTCTGGGGAACGGCCCGTGACAAATTGGCTGGTTTCCCCGAGCACATCCATGTCGGCAACCTGCATCCCAACGTCACCGGCGGTCACATATTTCCCACCCAAGGACTCGATCAAGGTTCCATAGTTAAGTAATTCTTGACGCGATTTCTGATGCGGATCCGCGAGGATTACTGCCTTACCGCCGCCGTGAGCGAGTCCGGCCAAGGCATTTTTTAAGGACATGGCGCGAGAAAGGCGGAGGGCGTCGGAGTAGGCCGCTACCTGAGGATTGGGGTGATCGGCATACAGAGACATTCGAGTACCACCCAAAGCCGGCCCCAATTTTGTTGAGTGAATGGCAACGACAGCACGCAAGCCGGTTTCCCGATCTTGGGTCAGAATTACTTCCTCGTGGTCAGAAAATTGGGCCCAGGGGTCTTGATCAGTATCCATGCCATCAGGGTAGAGGAGCCAAGAATCTAGCCCAATCACCCCTAAGATTGGCAATCGAAGTTGCGTAACCCCTGAACAGGGATACGGTTACGGGTAGGACAAGTGTGAGTACGAAGAAGGGTGGTATCGCAGACATGACCTCAATGGGATCACGACAATTCGGAATGGCGGCCAGCAACGCCGGTACCATCAACGCCCCCATTTCGCGCATTAGCTCAATTCCCGAGACCGAACACCTGATGACACCGGGGGAAGTCGCTGCCTTGTTCCGGGTTGACCCCAAGACCGTAACCCGCTGGGCAAAGGCAGGAAAACTCACGAGCATTCGAACACTCGGTGGCCACAGACGTTATCGGTCCTCTGAGGTTCGCTCACTTTTAGAAAAGAGCGGCGCTCGCATCGGAGACGGGATTTAGGATCTCGTTCACGCCAGCGTGAGAGGCGGTAGTCTTACTGCGTGACCGAACCCTTTTATCAAACAATTGTGCTGATCGTCAAAGGTGCATTTAGTGGGTTGGGGTTAAAGATTGATGTAGTGGGAGAAGAAAACATCCCGCTCGTTGGCGGCGCGATTCTCGCGATCAATCACACGAGTTACCTTGATTTCGCCCTCGGTGGCATCCCAGCAAATCGACGTGGACGCAGGCTGGTCCGCTTCATGGCCAAAGACGCAATTTTTAGACACAAAATTGCTGGTCCGCTCATGCGCGGTATGAAACACATTCCTGTTGATCGTGACGCCGGGTCCCAGGCTTTCCGCGACTCCGTGGCAGCGCTCAAAAATGGTGAGATTGTTGGTGTATTCCCGGAAGCGACCATGAGTCGTTCGCTAGACATCAAGGAAATAAAAAGCGGAACTATCCGAATGGCTCGGATTGCGAAAGTCCCGGTACTCCCCATGATTATTTTCGGCGGGCACCGCATCCTTTCTTATGGCGTTAAAGACTTCACGCGGGGCCGCTGTGCCGTAATCATGGTGGGAAAACCACTCGATGTTGATGGTGACCCTGAAGAAGGTAATGATCGACTGCGAGAAGCGCTCCGCGACCTTTTAGCGCAGGCAGTTGAACGCTATCCGGATAAAGTCTCGGGTGCTTCCTGGCTTCCCGCACGATTTGGTGGGAGCGCTCCAACACTGGAGGAAGCTGAAGTAATTGAGGTTGCCGCGCAACTGGAACGAGCAGCAAAGCGAGCGCAGAAGAAGAATTAGTTACTGCTTCCCCCACGCTTTTGCGCTGATTGTCACATTGCGGTTGGACATAAGTGCCACACGATCGCCGCGATCGCGCAGAAGGGTTGAGTCGCGTCCCCAGTACTGGGTTGAACGCGTTGGCTGTCCTTTTCCAATTCGCACAGTCAATGATTCCCCCGGCCTAATCGACGTGTTGGGTAAGAATGGGTACGTGGAAACATCGCGCCTGAGGTGGTAGCCATCCAGTAACGCTGAGGACTTTCCAGTATTTTTAATCCTGATGTATTCCTGATTCGTACGCTGTGACATTTTTTTTGCGGTCGAAACGGCATTGACTTTAGTGATTCGCAAAACACCCTGCATCGGATCTGAGCAATCCAGTACGCATGGGTACTCGTAGTAGGAACGAACTGCGGTATTTCGATCGAGTAGGTAGGCGCCATCGCCCAAGAAGGAACTAATGTCAGTATTTCGAAAAAGTGCCTCGTCTGATCCCCAGTAGAGATCCCGTGGCTCCGGTGTGCCGTTTGTGCCCACTCCCATGTGCACAACCCGAAAATCGTTGGGGGCAAGAATAGATCCGGATGGAAGGTGAAACCATTCTGATACACCTGAGTCACGCAATAGCCATCCGGTGAGATCGACATCGCTTTCACCAAGATTGCGAATTATGGCGTATTCGCCATTGACATTGTTGTTGTCATTGCCTTCGGCATCCCAATTGACAATCACACTCAATTTTGCTTCCGGTTGCTCTAGCGGTCCACAGTAATTCGGATCCCATAACCCGATTTTTTTAAGTTGGGTTTGAGCAATCATGACCCGGTATTTATAGGACTGGGCTGCTTCCTTTTGCAGGGTGAACCACATGGCCAACCCTGATTGAGCGACGACTGCTTGAAGGTCAATGTCGTATTGATTGGTCTGTGAATTCCAGGCGAACGCGTAGCGCTGAATCCTTCCGCGGTTTTCTGAGGCTTTGTCCAGAGACCGTAATTGCACTTTGGTTCCTGGGCGCAATACCGAGGCAAGCACTTCAGTAGCTTCGGCGCCTCCACACATATCCTTGTCCCGGTGGATGTTGTTAAATCCACGAATCTCGGGCGTGTTCACGCCCAGGAGTCGCACGGTGACGTAGTCGGTCGCGCCTTCTTCGATGAACCGAAAAGTGTCCCCATCAGAGACAACGTCAACGATTCCAGTTTCCTGGATTGGGATGTCCAGGTAGCTGTATTGGGACAAATCCCAGGTATCTGCGGTTGCACTTACTGGAAATCCGGCCAGCAACAATGCGCCTGCCGCGATACCCGCTGCCACGCCAGTCATTGACCGGATCCAGATATTCTCGCTGTTCACGCTGGCTCCTGACCTCCCAGAATCTAAAAAGATTCTGTGTGTTCGACGCAATGGTAAGTAAATGGTTCCAAAAATGGGAAACTAAGCCGGATCATCCCAACTCCCGGCCTGCGAAGGAAGTCACACGGATTTTGGGCCGATACTGTCTTAGAATGCGACCAATCTCGAGTCAGACGTCGACCACGCGTACAGTTCGGGTTCGCTGCGTAATTGTCGCATACAGCGGCAAAGGGTTAGGTCTTGCCTAATATGTGAGAGGGGGGCTACCTATGTGCCGTCAAGTGAGCTGCAAGACCTGCAAGAAGGCAACCTGGTCTGGTTGCGGTAACCATAAGAATGAGGTTTTGCGCGGAGTTCCTAAGAATCAGCGCTGCTCATGTACCGCCGCCGACAAGGCCGCTGCTCGAAACAATAAGGGCTTCTTCGCCAAAATTTTCGGAGCCTGACTCTCAATTACCAGGGCCATCAATTCGCCAACGAAGCATTTGATGGGACCCTTGCTCAGGTGGAGCGATGAACTCCTCCACGAACACGCCACCATTATTTATTATCACACGTTGTGAGGCAACATTGTCGAACACTGTGGTGAGTTCAACACACGGCAAGCCCGAATCCCAGGCAATTGGAAGCATTTGGGAAAGTGCACTCGTTGCATAGCCTCGACCTTGACGTGCATCAACTACACCGTAGCCGATATGCCCCAAGACGTAAGCGGGAAGATGTGTTGAACCTAGCTGCCATCGCACGTTGATACTTCCCGCGAATTCACCGTCCCACATCCAGCGCATCGTCGAAGGAAGTCTGGGTACTGGATCGCCGTTGGGAAGTCCTACCGTCCCAACGGCTTTACTTAGTAGTGTTTCCACAAGCAATTCCGGAGAGTTTCGGGCCAGATCCAATGCGTTGGCGGCGCCTCCGGTGAAGAAGGCATCGAAGGCCCAACCTTGCTCAAGGGCGGCAAGATACGACGGCACGTATTCAGTCGCAGGCACAACAAGTTCCACGATTGAAGCCTATTCGAAAATTCGCACTTGATTGACCACGAAGTAGTGTGGCCCTAGGTGCCCATGAGTCCGCTAGACATGCGAGGGTATGGGTATGAGCGAAGCAGCGGGGGAAACCCCCACACACTTAAATAACCATCATCTGGACACACTTTCGGTGATCTACTCTCATCCGGTAAGCCACAACATTCGTTGGGTCGACGTCCTCCACCTCCTAGAGGCTGCAGGTCAGGTTGAAGAGAAGCACGACGGAAAGTTCACCGTCACCCTTGGTGAAGAGACCGAAGTTTTTGAGCGCCCGCATCACAAGGACATTGACACGCAAATGGTCGTGGATCTTCGCCGCATGCTCAAAAATGCTGGCTTCCAGCCACGAGCAAAGGGTCAAGAAATTTAGCGTGGAAAACAAGACTGACGTCGTAATTCTTCGCGGCAAGATCGCTATTGCCGCAGTAGATTTTCATAAGACACGGATCTACTCATTGGATCAAGACTCAGATGATCGCCCTGAAACAGTAACGGCGGAAGACCCAAGAAACTATTACCACAATGTGTACCACCGTGCTGGTAACCCCGACGGTACCTATGAAGCAGACAACGACGAATACTGGAAGTTGCTCTGCGAATCACTCCACGACGCCAACGGAATCGTTTTACTGACCAACGGAACCGGAAAAGCAAACGCCGGCCACCATTTCTTGGCATAAGCGCAGAAGCATTTCTCCGAAGTAGCCGCAAAAATTCTGGGTGAAGTTCGCTGTGATATCAGCGATTTGACTGACCCTCAACTTCTCCGGATCGGCCAAGATTTTGTTGGCGTTCACCCGACCCGTGACCATGGCGACTCGCGTCGAGGGGCCCTCTAACAATTAGTAAGGTCAGGCGCCGCACCTGTAGATAAGGGACTCCCCCGCGCACGTGTCGGTGAAAGTCCTTCCTACTTCTTGGTCAGGCTGAGGGTAAGAACTAGTAGCCCTTTGTCCCGGGCGGTGTACCCAAATGTCAGTCGATTGTCGGTGCCTTCAAAAATACCGACGTACTGACCTTCTGAGTCTGCTCCAGAAATATTTTCAATCCCGTTCGTGTCACCTTCGCTGCCAAAGACGGAGAGACGAACCTTCTTGGGGCTCCCCCACTTTTTGGTGCCTTTTGAGCGTGACTGCCAGGTCCCAACCGCGTTACTTCCGCGGGTTTTAGTGATCACAATTTTCTCATCGCCACTCACATAGCCACTGTCATTGAAACCGGTGTACGAACCAATCCATGTTCCTTTTAAGAAGCGTGCGTTGCCCGTGTCGGCTTGAGCAACGGGAGCGAGCAATGTGGCGAAAGCAAATGCCACTACCGCAATTATGACTCCAACTAGCCGTTGTTTCCCTCGCTTATTTGTATGCATGTGAAGCCCTTCTTTCGATTGAATATTGAATATTGAATATTAAATGTTGAATATTGACTTCTAGAGCAACGAGATGGCTCTTCATCACCATGCCTCTACGGTAACTTGGGCCGTATCGCGTGAGTGTACACACCACCATGACGAAATCTAGCGCGTCTGACTTCTCGGATCTGCTAATTCGCGGTGACGGAACTGGTCACTATTCGGTCAGGCTCGGCAAATTCCACACCTTTGTTTGTGGATATTTGGGCGGATGCTTTGCGCGCAACGGCCAAAGTGACGGGCTGGGCCAGGTCGACCCGATACATGCGTAAACCCAGGTACGGGCTCGATCGCGCTCACCCAAATATGCGCATCTAGTGCACTTTGGCGCACTCCTTGATTAGGTAGTTTCA
>ERZ890510.633-NODE-633-length-26759-cov-7.980602_pt1 | contig 26759 bp, 21 predicted proteins | sample MGYA00521265_ERZ890510 | MGnify/ENA primary metagenome ERZ890510 (study PRJEB32303, sample SAMEA104408624) | aquatic metagenome | biome: Brackish water; feature: Chemocline; material: water | place: Baltic Sea | collected 2014-10-26T21:54:00 | depth 110 m ... | reverse complement strand
ACGCAGTACAAGACTGGCTTCTGGCCTCGGTGTTCACCGGCGAACTCGACTCTCCCCCATCTCCACCAAGAACACACCAAGATTTCTAGGCACCCAGAATGGGAAGTACTAGATTTGTTCAGCGTAAAAAACCATGGGCTGATCAGATCGATTACGCCCGTGTTAAAAAGGGAAGAATTATTGTTTAGATTTAAGTTTTTGAAACTGGTACCAGTACTGGGAGCCTTGATAGCACTGGTAGATTTCTCTGCCGTTGCACTTGCGACGACGGTGACTGGTTCACCACCTCCGGCAGTTCTAACGAACGGGTCCGCTGAGGATGCGAATATCCAGATCTTCACTGAAAGCACTGGTGTCGTCCTGGCTGCACCGCTTACGGTTGGTACCACAACGATCCCGGCTGGTCGCTACAACAGTTTCTTGGTTCACTATGATCCAAGTGGCGATTCAGGGACCGCATCGGGAACTATTGAGTTCGACAGTAATATCAGCTTCGTTCTTGAAACAACCGCTGAACTGACGGGGTCAGACTCAATTTTCGGTACAGGGGCAACTTACCAAGTTGACGCACGTCAAACCGGTTCTGTCAGAACTCAGGGCATGAGCTGATTTGCGGACGAATTGAATAGGGACTGGAGGCCACGGTTATGCAGCCAACTCTGCCAGTAGAGTCGTCCATTTATCCCTGAAGATCTGTCGTCTGTCTGATGCCGATACTTTCTCCCCTCCTATGGTTCTGACTTTCAGATAATTTCGTAACTCGTCAAATGCTGTGCAGAACCGGCTGGCTGACTCGAACTGTTTGAACCCGAGCATCGGATAGTAACGCTGCTTGATATGCCGATGATCCTGCTCTATTCGGTTGTTCAGATACTGATTGTGCCGGTGAGTTACTTTGCGACCGATGATCCACCGAATTGCCTTCGAATAGGCAGGATGCTTGTCGGTCGTAAGCCGTAAAGGCTTTTTATCCGCAATATCAAGAAGTCTGCGAAGGAACCGACGAGCTGCATGCTTATCGCGCTTCTCGCTCAGCATGGAATCGAGAAGGTTTCCATCTCGATCAATAGCCCGATACAGGTAGCACCATCTACCGCCGACCTTCACATATGTCTCGTCCTGATACCAGGAACGACCGATCTTTCCTCGACGCTTTGAGCGGAGTTTCATGCTTACCAGCGGAGCGAATTGATACTCCCAGGCACGAATAGTTTCGTAGCTGATCTCGAAGCCTCGTTGTAGAAGAAGTTCAGCTACGTCACGAAGACCAAGCTTGTACCTGAGTCGCCAGAGAACTGCCATCAACACAATGTCTTCAGGAAACTGAAGGTGGTTATAGGGCGTGCTGGTGCGTTCGTTGAATCGGCGTTTACAGTTTCGGCAGTAGTAGATGCGACAGCCCAGAGATGTTCTGTAACCCCTTTTCAGGGTGGACTCGGACCGGCAACGCGGGCATGACATCAGCAACTCCTCAGTTGGTTTCAGAGGATGTTATTTTGCACGTGCCCTGAGTTCTGACAGGTCCGCGGTACTTGAGTATCTCGGGCAGTTCAGTGATCCGAAGCGGGTTAGGGAGTTGTTGTCTGAATCAAAGAAGAGCGAGTTGAAGAAGCTCGAAAAGCGCCTTGTCGGTCTGGAAAAGGATTTTCAGAAGAATCTTGAATATCTGAAAAAGGGTCTTCTGAACGAAGAAGAGTTCGGCGCAGCCAACGTCTTTCGTCGAGACGAACGGGCAGAGACTGAGATTCGATTGGCGTAGTTACGAGAAGAGCTTTCTACGGCTGAATCGACACATCAAAATGCTTCAGCCCTGCCTGCTCAGATCAAGTCGTTCATGAAGACTTTTGAAGACCTGGAAGTTCGCAAGGCAAAGGCGATATTGCAGACGATTCTCGAGAGCGCTCACATCTGGCGAGAAGGCAAGATAGAGCTGAAGTTTAGGTAATTTGGGTCGCAAACCTGACATTACGGACAGGATGTGACCAAATCTCCTCAGCAAGTGAGCAATGATGCTATTCCCCCCCGGCCGTGCGTTCTGGCAGAACCTCGACAATTCAGAGACGTACGCTAACCCGAATATCAACTTGTTATTTGAGTTCGTGATTTGTGAAAATGTTTCCAGGACGAAACTTGATTTGTTATATCTCATTGAGTAACTTTCGAGCTCTTTCAACGACTGGCACGTCTACCATCTCGCCGTCCATATCGAACGATCCGCGTCCGGCCGCTGATGCTTCATCCCATGCTTCGATAATTCGTTTGGCGTGGGCGATCTCTTCCGGTGACGGGCCGAATCCGCTGACGATGACTTCCACCTGTGCAGGATGGATCGCAAATTTCCCTTTGAATCCAAGTTGTAAAACGACTTCTATATCGTCACGCAGACCGTCCATATCTCGGAAGTTGACGTACGGCGTGTCGAGCGGCGTTACCCCTGCGGCACTTGCCGCCAATGCGATCACGGACCTCGGAAATCGAAGCTCTTCCGACCCCGAGGTACGGCGAATACCGATATCTTTGGTGTAGTCCTCGGCTCCAAACGTGACTGCCGCTATGCGCGAGGAACTGGTCGCTATTTCATATGCGTTTTGTACGGCTGGAGCACTCTCTATCCACAAAACCAGCTTGAGAGATTCGGCCGTGAGGCCAGCACTTTTCTCAGCACGTGTGAGTAGACGGTCATATTCCTTAACATCGTTGACTGTATTGATCTTCCCGACGCTAATCATTTCGATACTGTCGGAAACGACGGCTTCGAGATCTTCCGCGGTAAGACCAGTGTCCAGTGCGTTGATACGAACCATCACATGTTGCCCGCTATCCTTCAACAACGGCGCCATTTCGGCAACCATGTTTCGGGCCGTCGTTTTCTCTGCTGTAGGCACGGAATCTTCGAGATCGGCAACTACGAAGTCGACTTCGAAGTTGAGCGCTTTCTCAAGCATGTTTTTCCGGTTTCCTGGAACAAATATTGGGGATTTAATCTTTTGCACGTTGGCGCTCTTCTGATTACTTCGCTTGTGAACCGTTTCTTATAGTTTTCGGCTCAGTTTTGGTTTGGTCGTCTGGCGATCAGTTTAGGCATCACCAGAGTCGATTCCATGTATCTCATCCAGCCACGGGCTAACCGCTTGCAGGAAGCCTACCGGATTGTCTCTCGGCACCAAGTGACCGGCGTTCTCAACGGTAACAAGGGTGCAATTTTGCATAACGTTTTGCATTTCAACGGCCGTTTCCGCCATGAACAAATCTGAATCAGCACCTCTTATGAGCAACGATGCACAACTAATTGATTTCAGGTATGCCCAGGCCTGTTGTTGCGGCATTCGTTTACGCGGTCGACTCGGATCGCGCAACGCCTTGTCATACTTCCATGTCCACTTGCCAGCTTTGTTCTGCATCACGTTGTTCATTACAGACGAACGCACTTGTTCGAGAGTTCTAGCTGATGAATAGGAGTGAATACGCACAACAAATTCTTCGAGCGTGTCGAGTTCATCATCCATAGTTACGAAGTTATTTATTCGGCTTCGTCCTTTAGGATTTCCTACAGGGCCGGTATCGGTAATGACCAACGCTCGAATGTCTTCAGCATGTTCCGCCGCATACGAGTATGACGTTCCGCCACCCATTGAAAGTCCGATCAAGGTGACAGGTGTTGAACCTAAATGTTTGATCAACGTCTTCACATCTCGTCGATGATCTTCTGGTGAGTAGGCGGCGTTTGCAGACCATTCGCTGTCACCATGCCCTCGAGCATCGACACTAATTACGTGATATCTATCAGCCAATGACAGCGCAATTAGATCCCACGAACGGGCAGTCTGAGCGAAGCCGTGAAGCAACAATATTCTCGGTGAATCAGGTGATCCCCATTCGAAGTAATTTAACGCCAAATCCGAAGTTTGTAGGATTCGCCGGTTCGGCTTATGTTCGGCCGTAAACGGCACTCCTAACACCCGAGCAGTGTCATATAAATTCGCCATATTTCGAATTGCCAACCCTTCTGTCGCTACGCATCATTGGCGCTGTTCTAATTTCTCATATCGATCAGTAAAAACCAGCCCCACAACTTTCTAAGCGTGGGGCTGGAGATTCGGAGGACGTTATTTGGACGAAAGGACCTATGCTGTAGCTGGTACAAGCATGGGATTCGTCGTTTTAGGATTCCATAGGAAGTTCGAGTCCTAGACCCTTTTCTTTAGCTCGTTGATAAACATAGTTCGCTGCCGCAATATCGCTGAGAGCAATCCCCTGTGATTCAAGGAGCGTGATTTCTTCGTTCGATTGGCGACCTTTTACGTTCCCGACAACCAAATCTGCCAACTCATGAATACCGCTCCACATCACACGTCCTCGTTCGATCGGGAACAGTAAATCACCTGCCTCAATCTGGGCGTCTTCTTTGCTGTCCACAACGATGCGATCTGCCATTTTGATTACGTTGTCATCGACTTCCTGCCGGATCCAGTGGTTGCTACCTGCGGCATTGATGTGTTGTCCCGCTTGTAACCATTCACCAAGCAGGACTGGCGTTCGGGAAGTGGTCATGGTAATTATGATGTCGACGTCTGATACCGCTTCTTGTGCCGTCTCAACAACATTCATTTCGACCCCGAGTTCTTCGCTCATTTCTCGGGTCATTTTTTCTGCGAATTCTTGAGCACTGTCAAAGACCTTCACCGATTTGATATCGCGGACCGCGCAAATTCCTTCGATCTGTCCACGCGCTTGAAATCCAGCTCCTATCATGCCAACTGTTACCGAATCTTCTCGAGACATGTGCTTGGTTCCGATTCCGCTAACAGCTCCAGTCCGCATTTGACCAATTCGCCCGCCCTGCAGTGTTGCAAGTAAATCACCACTGTTAGCGTCGTATAGCATCGTGATGAAGCGAGTTCCCGCACGGAAGCTGGTGTAGGTCTTAACCCCAAAGACCTCGCTATCAGCAAGGTATCCAGCCATCAGGTGGTGAAACCCTCCCGGCATTCGAATACGGGACCGAGGCCTATTCCATGCCTTGCCCTCACCTGCCTGCCTAAATGCGTCTTCGACAACGTCGACACATTGCGACATCGACATTAGTTCGTTTACTTCTTTGTCTGTGAGCAACAGCGGCATTAGTAATCTCCGTGCTAGATAGTTCGGTCCACAAGCACGTTAGGTTGTTTGGTTGGTATCGGTGGCAGATCATTTAGCAAGTGAATCTTAGTCACATCAATCACGCCATCGCTGTGCGTCTGGTCATACAGTGACGCTCCAGTAGTCACTTGTGCAGTGAAATCCGTTCGTTTTCTCATCTTAATATGCGAATCTACTCAACTTGGTACACCCATCCAAATGGAACTCGGTACGTGTTGAAAGTACATACGAACTTCAATGAACGTGAAAATTGGCGATATCGAGGTGATACCCGTCAGTGACGGCGAAGCACCCCCGGTTGATCCTTCGTGGCCATTTCCGAAAGTCGCTGCCGAAGGCTGGGAGCGTCACCCCTATGCACTCGATAGCAAAGGCCTCCACAGAAGCAATTTCGGTGGCATTGTTGTACGCATTGGCGATTCAACTGTTTTGGTGGACACCGGGCTCGGACATCATCCTCCGAAACGTTACGGTGCACCACCAGCCGAACTGCCTGCAAGCCTGAAATCGATTGGTCTTGCACCAAGCGATATCACAATGGTCGTATTTACTCACCTCCACTACGATCACATTGGATGGTCGCTTTCCTAAGATTACAAAATACCGTTCTTCCCAAACGCAAAGTATGTGGCTAGCCAGATTGATTGGGATTATTGGGAGTCGAACAAGGATCCCGCTCGATCCGAACATTCAGATGCACTCAAATCTGGATTCGCTCCATTAATGGACCACGGGGTGGTTGAACTTGTCGACGGTGAGAAGCAACTGATTCCCGGCATGAAAACCTTTGCAACTCCCGGCCATACTCCTGGCCATATGTCGCTACTACTCGAATCGAATGGTGTAAGCGGAATAGTTACAGGTGATGTTTTTCACTCAGCAGCGCAGTTCGCCGAACCCGAATGGAGTCACAGAGCCGATGTCGACCCCACAATGGGTATCGAAAACGTAAACGATTACTCGAACGCTTGTTGCCGGGAATGACCATCGCCTCCGGGCATCTAGAACACGGACGCAATATCGGCACCGTGGAAATCATCGAAGGTCGCCGATATTGGCGAGGGTTGGACATCACCTAGATTTGTCTCCACCGAATCACCATCGTCATACAAGTTCGGCAAGTTTCACACAAGTAGAAAACGCGGTTCGACGCCAGTTCAGTTACTACAGTCATGCAGGTAATGCCTCGTGGCACGTCGGATTAGCCTCATTTTCTACATAAACTGTCGGCGTTCGAGAGGGCGCGCGTTCGAAATAATCCATGTTGCGGAGTAAACGAATTGCACCCCTACCATGAGATCAACCACGGAGGTGCCATATGCCGATCAAGTTCGAAAAAAAAGACAACATTGCATACATAACCATTAACAACCCCAAAAAAGCCAACATCATGGACAAGGAAACGTCCAACCAACTCGATGCGGCGTGGAGGGAGATTTGGGACGATCACGACATGCGCGTGACCATCCTCACTGGTGAAGGTGATAAATATTTCTGTGCCGGTCATAATCTGGCGCCAAATCCAGATGTCACGGAAGAAGAACGTGAATTTTTGATGGCTGAAAGAATATTTTGGCCGCAGTCTGGGACCAATAATGGCCAGAAATTGGGCGTACATGGACTGATGGGCGACCACTTCCCACGCGTCTATAAACCCGTCGTTGCCGCAGTCAACGGTTGGGCTGCAGGCGCAGGATTTTATACCCTGCTATCAACCGCCGACATCCGGGTGGCATCAGCGGAAAACGCGCGGTTCAAGTTCGCATTGCTATCGAACGGATGGGTCGGAGGTGGTCCCGGTGCGACACTACTGACAAGGCAAATCAACTACGCTGACGCTATGAAAATCCTGCTAACTGACGAGCCGTTTGGTGCTGAAGAAGCACTGCGTATCGGTCTGATCAACGAAGTGGTTCCACATGCCGACCTGATGTCACGATCAGTTGAAATTGCGGAATCGATCGCCTTGCAGCCACCAAATGCCACTCGCATGATGAAAGAACTTGTCATACGGTTCGGCAACTTACCGACGGACGAGGCATGGCGTGTCCAGACTCTGATGAACCAACTGCTAACCAGCCTGACTACCGATGGTGAAGAAGGTCGTGCAGCATTCTTGGAAAAGCGAAAGCCAAACTTCACTGGCGGACTGCGGAAAAAGGGCGAACCGTTCGAAGAACTCACTCCAGAGCAACGTGAACGAATCGATGAACTCAAACGAACTGGCGGGGCATAATCAGAAATCTCTTGCCGCGAAATAGTCAGCCCTCGGTACATATCTGTCCGAGGGCTGAAATCGAGGATAAACAATGGCAGTCGTTGACCTGAAGCTGATCCGTCGTCACTCATACGCCGAAGGGCGACAGTTCGGTGACGTCGGTGCATATGAACAGGTGGATGCATTGCTCACGTTCGCTGTCGACCCGTTGGACGAAGCCCACAAAGACATCGTCGACCTTCGTATTGCTCCTCGCGACGATGAGGGTCGAGTTCGTTTTACTGCCGATTTCTCTTTGGTAAAACCCGTCGATCCCGACAAAGGTTCTCACCGACTGGTCATTGAATTGCCCAACCGTGGTCGGCGTCGAGTCATTGACACGTTCAATCGTACTGATGCCGACGCAGCAGCCAGTCCTCCGCCGGGAGATGGTTTCCTCTTTGAACGAGGACTCACCGTCGCATCCATCGGATGGCAATGGGATGTGTTCGGCGACGACGTCCTGATGGGTCTAAACCCTCCCCTCGCCGATCTTACTGGCGAGGCATATCCCGGAAAAAATGTTGTAGAAATACGACCCAATCAACGAGAGTCCACCTGGTTGCTAGCCGATCGCATTCACCGCCCGCTAAGGGCGATCGGCGGAAATGAATCAGAAGATGCTCTATACATAAAAGATTTCGAAGACGATGAAGAGTCCCTGATCCCCCGCTCAAATTGGAAATTTGCTCGGGAAACTTCGACGGGAATCGAATCCAGTGACGAACATATCTATCTTGAGGGCGGGTTCGAACCGGGCAAGTACTACCAACTCGTCTACTCAACCAAAGAAGCACCTGTCGCTGGAACCGGTCTCCTCGCCCTGAGAGACGCAACATCATTTCTGAAGTACGACTCGACAGAGTTGATACCGGATTTCGGAACGCTCGACCACGCAATCGGCTACGGCGTATCTCAAACCGGTCGAATGCTGCGTCATTTCATGTACCTAGGTCTGAATGTGGATGAGCAAGACAGAAAGGTGTTCGATGGACTGTTACCGCACGTAGCCGGTGGACGAAGAGGTTCATTCAATCATCGATACGCTCAACCATCTAACCAGTCTTATCCGAGTTACGGGCATCTTTATCCCTTTGCCGATGTTGAACTCGAAGACCCATTGACGTTGCGCTCTGACGGCCTTCTGAAGCGACTCAACGCCATGAACGCAGTTCCCAAAATCATCTACACAAACAGCTCCTCCGAGTACTGGAGGGGCGACTGTTCACTAATGCACACCGATCCTCTAGGCAAGCAGGATGTCGATTTGGATGTCAACGCACGCATGTACCACTTTGCAGGTACTCAGCACGGTGCAGGCACCATCCCGCAGACTCGTGATCAAGGACCCGAAGGTGCCCTTGGTTTCTATGACTACAACGTAGTCGACTACTCTCCCCTTTTACGAGCTGCTCTCGTAAATCTCGAACAATGGATTACCGAGGGAGCAGAGCCACCGCAAAGCACCCATGCCCGAATCGACCAACAAACCGCCGTTACACGAGATAGCGTGCTTGATCGATTCGACCAGCTGCCTGAGCAGATCACACCTGATCGCTCAAAGCTATGGGTGATCAGAACGATTGATCTCGGAGCACGAGGAGATGAAGGGGTTGCTGAGTATCCGACAGTGGAGGGTGAAACATACCCATGCCTAGTTTCTGCAGTCGATTCAGACGGCAATGAAGTCGCAGGAATTCGACTGCCCGACATCACTCAACCGGTTGCGTCGCACGCGGGTTGGAATTCCCGTGATCCTAAAACGGGCGCCCCCGATCAACAGGTTCCTATGATTGGTTTCTCTCGCTGGTTTGCCGCAACTCAATCCGAACGTCAAGCAACTAACGACGTACGCTACTCAATCGAGGAACGCTATGAAAGTCGAGCCAAATATATTGAGCTCGTGAAACTCGATACCGACAATCTGGTGGAGAACGGGTTCGTACTGGAACAGGATGCCGATATGGTCGTTCAGAATGCCGTCGATCGGTACGACGTAGCGGTAGCTCGTAAATCGTTGAACTAGGTCAGGCCATCCTTTCTAGTTCAACGCACCAATGTCTTCCATGATCTTGATCTCGGGATGCGAGTACCCAAGTATCGATTTCAACACGAATGTGGTGTCGCCGCCGAGAGCTGGCGGTTGTCCGTAAGCCGGCGGATGATCATCCTGCCACTGCCATGGCAATGCTGGCATCAACCTCAGCTCCCCCTTCCTGTCTTTGAGCATTTCGAAGAATCTTCGCGCCTTCAAATGCACATCTTCTGCTAATTCAGCACTTGTACGTGATGCGCTAGCGGGAACTCCCGCGTTCTGCAATTTTTCCATCGCAGAATCAGGCGTTAGCCCACTCGTCCATGCCTCGATTATTTTGGCAATTTCGGTAGATCGTTCGCGCCGCTCATTCTGGTCCAACTGACGAAACGCGTCAGGGGCACCGACCAGATCCATGAGCGAATTCCATTCAGATTGACAAGTTACAGCAATAGCTATCCATGAATCATCACCGTCGGATTTGAACACACCGTGAGGTGAATATTCGCTGTCATCGTTGCCCATTGGTTCAGATATTTTTCCATTCATCTGGTATTCAAGTAAAGGTTCTGGCATTGTCGCCAATACCGCCTCAACCATCGAGAAATCAATATGCCGCCCCTTGCCGGTGTTACGGCTCGAACGCAGCGCTGCGACAGCAACATAGGCAAGTAACATTCCGCACAAAGGGTCTGCCCATGCCATACCGATACTGGTGGGCAGGTTAGAGTATCCATTTAGCCCGGCGAATCCGGTGTATATTTGCAGCAATGTCCCGTAGGCTGCGTACTGCCGGGTTGGTCCCGTCTGACCAGTACCTGATGCCGAAACCATTACCAGTTTTGAGTTGATTTTATTTAGAACATCCCAACCCAAGCCGAGTCTTTCCATGACACCTGGTGCAAAGTTTTCGATGAGAATATCGCTACTAGCAATCAGTTTTTTGATCGCGGCGAGCCCATCCTCGGATTTCAGATTGAGGGTGATGCCAAGCTTTCCCTGTCCGAGTACGTCATGGAGTTGACCAGCCCGGCCAGGATCGGGACGGCTTGATGTCTCGACTTTTACTACCTCAGCTCCCATCGATGCGAGGTAACGGGTGCTTGTAGGGCCTGCGATCACCCAGCTCAGATCAGCAATCCGAACTCCCTTAAGCGGCAATTCTTTAAGTCCACTCGATTTTGAAGAACTGCTGAATCCGGCACTGGTTTTCGATTTCCATCCGATTTCTTCCGGGGTTATTTCGGTTACTTCTCTGAAGGTAGAACTCTCATTGGATGTCATATCACTGATCCGATACGGCATCCCGGGGAGCTTTAAGCCCGACTTGGATCCAATGTTCACCTGGTCAAAATAATTCCTAGCACTCAACTGTTCTGATTCAAGATGATCTGAAGGGGTGAGTAGCGGATAGCATGGGATATGGTTTTCCTGCAAAAAATGGAACATTTCCATCTTCTTCTGGGTGCGACTCCAGTCCGATAGGTGAGCGATAACCGCTTCGGCATTTTCCTGCCGCAAAACCCGATCTGCGAAACGTGGATCGTCTCCCCAATCGGGATCGCCCAGCAATCGCAGGAAATTTTTCCACTGGCGTTCTTCTCGCGGTGAGATGGCAATGAAGCCGTCGGCGGCCGGCAATATCGTGAGGTTAGGACCCGAAATCGCCTCTTTCTTTCGCGCCCTACCAGGCTTTCCGAATGAGGCCGCTGACAAACTGATAATGTCCATAAATGCCAGCGACTCTTGCATCGAAATATCGATGACAGCGCCAACATTTGATGATTCCTTGCGCAGCAACCCGATCATCCCCGCACAGGCGGCTGCTACGCCCGAAATGAACTCTGATTGTTGACCATGAGCACGAACTGGCGGCGTTTCGACAGGATCATCGACTGGGCCGATTAAACTCTTTGCCAGACCACTAGCATGGAATATGACCAGATCGGATCCCTGATAATTGCTATTGGGGCCGGTAAGACCGAACGGTGTCGTGTAGACAATCACTGCTGATGGGTTCAGTTCTTGCAACGATGCTGGTTCGATCGAAAATTTCTTTGAGTCCGAAGGATGCCAGCTGCTGACGATCAAGTCAGCATCACGCGCTAGTGTCTTGAAAGATTCAGCGCCATGATCGTCCTCAAGGTCTAACTCAACAACGCGTTTACCAGCGTTTTGCGAAACGAAAAGTCCACCATGAGCCCTTGAATCCCCGTTACTAATTGGTCCGCGACTCCGCGTCAAATCTCCACCAGGTGGCTCAATTTTGATCACATCCGCACCCAGCTCTGCAAACAGACGCCCTGTGACGGCACTAGTTAAGCGCGGTCCAATCTCTAGGATATTGAATCCGCTGAGCAGTCCGGTGTCAGTAGCTTTCGAAATAGTCATTGATCAACACCAGCTAATTTGAGTTGAAGCAACTCGCCTAAATAGCACTCATAGATAATTTCGCCAACAAAGTATTAGTTCACACCTTCAAGCAAGCGACATGTTGCCCCGGCGTTACTTCCCGAAGTTCGGGAATCGACTCGGCACATGCTTCATCGGCAATCGGACAACGAGTTCTAAACACACAACCAGATGGCGGATTAGTTGGGCTCGGGATATCGCCGGTTAATACCGTTCGCTCCCGCTTTTTCTCAATCTCAGGATCGGGAACTGGCACGGCCGAGAGCAACGCTTTCGTATACGGATGAAGCGGGTTGTCGTACACAGCATCCCGAGGGGCAACTTCCATCAACTTACCCAGATACATAACCGCTACTCGATCACTCGCGTGACGAACCACAGATAGGTCATGTGCAATAAACAAATATGCGATCTGTAGACGATCTTGCAGTTCATCAAGCAAGTTGATGATTTGTGCTTGAATCGATACATCCAGCGCTGAAACTGGTTCATCCAGAATGATCAGAGTTGGGTCCGATGCGATGGCTCGAGCGATTCCAATGCGTTGGCGCTGCCCACCACTAAACTCGTGTGGGTAACGGCTTGCCATTCCGGCGTTCAAACCGACAATTTCCAGCAGTTCCTGTACGCGAGCGCGGCGTTCTTGTTTGCTGTTGAACAGATGGTGAGCGACCAAGGGTTCAGAGATTATTCTCTCAGCAGTCATCCGCGGATTCAGCGATCCGTACGGATCCTGAAAAACAACTCCAACCTGTCGACGGAACTGTCGCAATGCTGCGGGGTTCATTTCAAGAACATTGTTGCCCTCGAATTCAATCACCCCACCGGTTGGTTTTACCAACCCGATAATTGCACGCCCAACAGTTGTCTTGCCTGAGCCACTCTCGCCCACAAGTCCAACGGTCTCACCCGGAGCAATCGATAGATTCACTCCATCAACAGCCTTTACTGCCCCTTTATTTTTGATAAACAAAACACCACGATTTACCGGAAAATAAACCTGTAAATCTCTGATATCTAGAACCGGCTGTGTACTAGTCGTCATGCTCATGTAGTTCCCCTAAACTGTGCCGATTCCCAGCAGGCAGAAATATGATCACCTCCAACATTTTCCAATGGTGGATCCTCTAAGCGACAACGGTCTTGTACATATGGGCACCTTGGTGCGAATGCGCAACCAGAAGGCAAATCTGTAAGGTCGGGTATTTCGCCTTCGATCGACTGCAGTTTTCCGCTCGTCGATTGCATCAGGTTGGGGACTGAACTCAGCAGACCAGCCGTATAAGGATGGCCAGGTTTTTTATATACGTCCGCTGCCGTCCCACTTTCACGAATTTTTCCAGCGTACATAACGTTCACCCGATGAGCGTAACGAGCGACGATTCCTAAATTGTGAGTGATGATAATGAGTGCAGTACCAAATTCCTCGGTAACCCGAATCAATAGTTCAAGCACCTGAGCTTGAACTGTCACATCGAGTGCGGTAGTCGCCTCGTCTGCGATCAAGAGCTTCGGCTCACAACTCATCGCCATTGCGATCATTACTCGCTGACGCTGTCCGCCACTCATCTGGTGCGGATAGTCGTCCAGCTTCTCGAGCGGGTCGGGCAACCCTACAAGCGAAAGCAATTCGCCAGCACGCACCCTCGCAGCTGTTTTACTAAGACCCAGGTGAATACGAAGCGGTTCAGCAACTTGCTTGCCAATTGTCATCACAGGATTCAGCGAAGTCATAGGCTCCTGGAAAATCATTCCCATTTGCCCGCCCCGAATTTCCTGCATCTCTTCATCAGAAGCCTTGAGCAGATCCTTTCCACCGAACATGATCTCACCGCCAACGATCTCACCTGGAGGCGTTGGAATCAGACCCATAACTGACAGAGCAGTCACACTCTTACCGCACCCACTTTCGCCAACGATTGCGAGAACTTCGCGTTCTTTTACCGAAAACGAAACATCATCGACGGCTTTAACCAATCCGGCCCGAGTTCTAAATTGGGTCGACAGATTTTTGACCTCAAGAATCGTCGAAGCACTATCAGCACTCGCGGCAGCATCATTTTCTGTATTTGTCTGAGTGGTCAAATTATTGTCTCGAAATCATCACTGATTGGCGCACTGATTTGCAGCAATTCATGTTCAAATCTTTCCCTTGAGTCTCGGATCTAGAACATCTCGCAATCCATCACCGACGAAGCTGAACGACATAACGAGCAGAAGAATCGCTACGCCTGGGGCAAACAGCAGATAGGGGGCACTACGCATGTACTGGAACGCCAGAGAAAGCATGTTCCCCCACGTCGGAGTCGGTGGAGTGACTCCCAATCCTAGGAAGCTCAATGAGGCTTCACCGAGAATCGCAAATCCAACACCCAAACTCGCTTGCACAATCACAGGCTGAATCGAACTGGGCATCATGTGTAAAAGAATTAATCTCCAGTTCGATGTGCCCATAGCACGCGCTGCATGGAAGTACTCTCGCTCTTTAACCGACAGTGCCTGACTTCGAATCAAACGAGCCTGAGCGCTCGATAAATTAATACCTAGCGCAATGCTCACAGTCAGGACGCCGCCACCAAGCATTAACAGCAGCATCATCGCCAGAATCAAACCCGGGATTGACAATTTTGCGTCAATGAATCGCATGATCGCCGAATCGGTCCATCCACCAAAATATGCGGCGGTCAGGCCCAGCGGCACACCGATAACCGATGCGATCACAACGGAAAATATGCCAACCACGATCGAAATGCGCGCACCATATATCAGCCGCGTAAATTGGTCACGCCCTAAGTAATCGGTGCCTAGCAAATGTTCGAACGATGGCCGAAGGAATCGATTTGGCGGGTCTATCTCGGTTGGCTCGAATCCAGTAAGCAATGGGGCAAAGACGGCCAGAAAGGCTACGAACAAGATGAATGAGCCACCAATAACCGACAACCTGTGACGCAGCAAACCAGCAAGCCAGTACGGCAACTGAATTCGCGCAGTATCAACTGAACTGGGCTCGACTGAATCCGACGTTTTTACCATCTATAAATTCCTGAACTAAGCGTAACGAATACGCGGATCAATGTACGAGTAAGCAATGTCAGTGACAAAATTGGCGATGATCACAGCTGCAGATGAAAACATCACGATCGCCATGATGACTGGGTAGTCCGCTTTTTGAAGCGATGACACCGCAAGTTGACCCAGGCCCGGCCAACTAAACATCGTTTCAATCACCACCGCTCCACCGAGTACCCGGCCGATGCGAAGTCCAAGAATCGTCACGACTGGGAGAAGCGAGTTACGTAGGGCGTGCACGATAATGACGGTCTTTTCTTTTACACCTTTTGATCGCGCGGTTCTGATGTAATCCTCACCCATGGTTTCAAGCATCGATGACCGGCTCTGACGCATCAGCGTCGCCGCACCACCAATGCCCAGGGCGAACGCAGGCATGATCATTAGGCGGAATCCTTCAATAGGATCATCCCATATCAAAACTGCCCCATAAACGGGCAATATTCCTAAAGTCACCCCGAAGAATAAGATCATCATGAGGGCTAACCAAAACTCTGGCACAGCGACGGCAAACATAGCGCTGCCGGTGGCCATCATGTCCCATTTCGAGTTTCGTGTGAGTGCCGCAATAACTCCGGTCGATATGCCAAACACGATCGATATCGCCATCGCACCGACGGCTAAAGTCAGAGTAAAAGGAACCCGTTTCTTGATCAGATCTATCACAGGTAGCTTGTTCTGAAACGACAATCCCCAGTCACCTTTTAGGGCATCCCCCACCCAGGACATATATTGAACAGGGAGCGGGCGATTCAAGCCGAATTCTTCGCGAATTGTCTCGATTTGTGCTGGTGTGTAACCTTCGGCGTCTTCCCCAACCAGCGCATATATCGGATCCTGCGGAACAGTTCTAACCGCAAAGAAAACAACCACACTGACTATTAAAAACACAACAACCGATTGGCCGAGTCGACTTAACAAATACCGAGTCAAAAACTATTCACTCCCAGTTGGTCAGGGCTTCACAGCCCGGTCAAAAGTACAGTGGTGCGACCGGCGACACCATAATTGATCGCCAGTCGCACCACAAATTGCTTTTAGTTCGAGCAATTGGACAGATTTAGTTGTCCAACCACATGTTGTAAACCTTCATGCTCGAGTCGGAAGGGAACAGGACTGCCTTGTCATTAGGCCAGCCTTCCCACTTCACGTTCGAGTTCGAGAACCAGAACGTCGGATTGTTCGCCGACTTCACTCCGCCGAGAGCCTCAAGCATGTAAAGCTCCTGCGCATCCTTATACAACTGCACCTGCTCGGAGTAGTCGTAAGTTGCTGCGGCAGCTTCAAGAATTGCTTGCAATTCCAATTGCTCAGGTGCTGTGCTCCAGCCGCCGTTGTTCCAGTAGCCACCCACACCCATGTAGGAGTCGAAACTTCCTGATGGGTGAGGTCGCACGCCGAAACCACGGAGTGAGAACGAAGCGTCTTTGCTGACGAATGTCCTTGCAGCCTCGTTACCTGAACCGAGATCCATTGTTACTTCGAATCCAACTGCGTTGAAGTAAGCAGCTTCAAATTCTGCTCGTTTCACGTCCGCAGCTGACGAGGTTGTCACGATTGAAATCGGTTGTTCAACTAGGTCGACACAACCAGCTTCTGCCTGGGCGGCTGAGCAAGTAAATGCACCCATAGTTGTCAACGGAAGAGTCAATCCCTTTTCAGCGGCGTACTCCTCAAGAAGCTCGCGAGCTTTCTCAGGGTTGTACTCGTAAGGGTATTCATCTACCTCAAACGCAAAACCAGATGTCGGTGGAAGGACCGAGCCCATGTATGTGTGACCTTCGCCACCGAGAAGCACGTCATTATATGCCTGTCGATCAAAGGCCATTTGCGCAGCCATACGAACACGCTTATCGTCGAACGGAGTTCGAGCAGCATTGTGATGCGATATTCTCACACCTGCAAAGTTGATGAATGGGTGCGCATCGCCAGCGCGAAGCGCAGCAACGGTATCGGTGTCAGAAGGTGGGATTACGGCTAGGTCAATCGCACCCGTAGTTAGCGCGGCACCTCGCACCTGACTATCGCCAATCTCTTCCCAAATCCATCCGTCAAGGAATGGTTTTCCTTCGTTCCAATAGTCAGGGTGAGCTTCGAAAGTCGTGCGAGTTCCCTGAATCCACTCTTTCACTCTGAACGGACCGTTGGAAGGCGCACCGTTCTGCTTGAAACCATCAGCTCCCTGCTCTTCCCACGCAGTTGGAGAGAAAGGCATTCCACCCATCATTCCAAGAGCACTGAGAATAGGGGTATAAACCCTGGAATTGTGGAGTTCGATGGTGAATTCATCGATCACAGTGACTTTATCGATCGTTGCGATTTGCGGGCGGGTCACCGCTGTGTTGGCCGGGTCAAGTACCCAGTCAAGCGAGAACTTCTGCACGTCGGCGTTGTAATCGGTACCGTCATGCATCTTTACGCCTTCTCTCAACTTGAAAGTAAGGGTCTGCCCATCGGAAGATACGTCGAATGACACAGCCATCGACTTCTCTTTCAACCACTCTGAGTCAGCACCGTAGGCCATCAGAGGGTCACCAACTGTCATTGCCCAAAAAGCACCCGCACCTGGGGTGTATTGCTGGAAGAAAACGTGGTTATTGTTCGGGTCAGCTCCATATTTCAGGACGCCACCCCGTTTCAATGATTCTGGTTCAGCAACATCTGCTTTGGTAGCTAACGGAGCGGCCGTGGCAGTTGCCGAAATCGGGTTCGTCCCCGGCTTGATCGACGGCGTGGCAGTTGCGGCAGGTTTAGCCGTTGCCGTCGGGGCTGAGGTAGTGGATGTCGCAGCTGCTGCGGAATCATCGTCTCCGTCCGACCCACCACAACTAATTGCGGCGATTAAGAGCACTCCGGCTAGTAACAACACCAGCTGACCAGAGTACTTCCGAATACTAAGTATTAGCATGACCGTACCTTTCAATATCAGTCAGAGCACCTCAGATAGGCACTCTTCAATTCGAACCCTTGCGAAAAAAGTTTCGATTCGATTGAGGAGGAACTCGAAAAGATGCATTTTTTGACCGCAAACTGTCCGTTACACAGATCCGTCGGAACGTCGAGCCGATAATAGGCAAGGTACGTTCGCAACTTGGCGGAGAGGCTATCCGTACGCCATTCACTGGTACGGTGCCTTGCGTAACTGTTCAGCGATGACTGGAGTCACTCGTTGAATTTTTCAACACGATTTTCGATCAAGGGAATTCGCATCACTGAAAAAGCGGACGATAAAGAAGTACCGCTGTACAGAACGGATCTACAGGCAGCCCCCCCCCCCTTAAAGTAGACGTGCAGAGGCTTCGGTAAGTAGCTTGAGCAATATTAGTTGTCGTCAGGTTCTAGTTATCGGGAACTACAGTCGCTTCTGCAACTCCAACCATACGACCACTCTGGTCAATTCCCTTGATGGCAAAATCGACGTAATTTTTGCCCGATTCCACTCGTTTTGCCGTTACTTCGCCAGTAAACACCACCACGTCACCATCCCTAAACGGGTTGATCCCTTTGTAGGTGAGACTGCCTCCGTTGTAAAAAGATTCGGCCGAAAACACAGCTTCAAGCATCTGATTGACGTACGCCATTGTCATCACACCAGCATTTGCAGTAGCGCCGAATAGTCCTGCTTTGGCAAAATCTGGGTCGTTATGGATATTTTTTCGGGGCTTGGCCCCTTCAGCCTTTAGAACCCTGCTGTTTGTGGCCGGCTGGTCCATTGTTGCCTGTGTCTCTCCAATTTCAAACGGAGGCAGTTCATCACCTACATTAATTGAATTGAAACTGGCGTTTAGCTTTAGTTGAGTCATATTATTTACACCATTTGAATTTTATTGCGGATGAAAATGTTTCCACCGATTAAGACAAATTCTGCCCTTTGGCATACTCAAAAATGCACGTGTAGTCGTACTCAGCCACTCTGTCTTGATCCTGATTAGTGATTTCAACCCGAAACGTGACAAATTTACTCCCGCGTCGTTCGTATTTTTCAAGAACTTGAGCCGAGCTTGTAAGAGTGTCTCCAACTCGTATAGGAGCGAACCATCTGGCTGTGCATTTTGCAAAAGGCGTTTGTCGAGAATTATCTTCAACCATTTCCAGTGATGTGTAGCCAGCTGCCTGAGCAACGGAATGTCGTCTCAATTGGCAATCACGGAAGATACCTGTTGGCATTGCTAGATCACCTGCGCCTGCCTCAAGGTAAGCGGGATTGAAATTTCTGGCGTCCTTTGCATACGTTGCTACCGATTCGGAAGTCACATCAAGAGTTAATTCATCACCCTTAGTTCCGATCTCAACGGCTTCCCATTCCCATCTTTTGTCATTGATTATGATGTCTAGCACTACGAGATCCTTTCTACGACCATCAAACAGCTTTAACTGCTCACGGCGATTATTTTGTTGTCTGCCATGGAATTAATTTGTTCTTCCGAGTAGTTCAACTCTTTAAGAATCTCGCTGGTGTGTTGACCGAGCGTAGGTGCTGCCATAGTTATCTCACCCGGTGTCTCTGAAAGTTTGACTGGAATTCCAAGAGTCTTCATCTTTCCGATAACTTGATGATCCACCTCGACCACCATCTCTCTTGCCACCACATGCGGATCGTTATCGAGAATGTCGGCAATAGTGTTAATCGGCCCTACAGGAACTGCTGTGCGTTGAAATAATTCAATCCACTCTGACGAAGATTTTGTTAGAAAAGCCGTTTGAAATTCAGCAGTTATTTCTTTGGCGTTCTTTGTACGTTGATTGGCGCTAGAGAACCTGTCGTCGGTCACGAGATCGGGGCGGCCGATAACATCGCAACCGATTTCAAAAAGCTTTTGACTACTAGCGGAGATATTCACCCAGCGGTCATCTGAACATCTGAATGAGCGATATGTCCCGTTACCGCTGCCTTGAGGTTCAGGAATTTCTCCAGATTCCCAATACTCAGCAGCTCTCCATGTAAGCCAGGATATTGGAGTGTCCAGCAGAGTCGCTTCTACATGTTGCCCTCTGCCACTTTTATCTAGCTCTCTAAGTGCCGCCAGAATACCAATCACACCGTACATTCCAGTGCCCATGTCGGTGATTGGTGTACCAGCCTTGATGGGTTCACTGCTATCCGGCAGCCCGGTAAGTGTCATCAACCCGCTCATGCCCTGCGCGATAAGATCCAATCCACCGAGGGCAGCATATGGACTACCAGCTCCAAATCCTGAAATCGAACAGTAAATCAATCTCGGTTTGATCTTTTTCAGATCTTCCCATCCGAAACCTAGCCGGTCCATGACACCCGGTCGAAAGTTTTGAACCAGTATGTCGGCCGTATCAAGGAGTTTGAAAAATATCTCTTTTCCTTCAGCAGATTTAAGGTCGATAGCCATGCCACGTTTATTACGATTGGTGATAAGAAATTTTCCGTTCTCACCTTTGTAAGGCCCTAGGTCTTCTTTTTCTACTCGAGAAGATTTCGCCCCCCACGGTTTTTCGGTTGCCGCATCCGAACCTATTGTTCGCATGTTTGGCTGTACAGGGTTCTCAATCTTAATCACATCAGCACCAAGATCAGCAAGGATCAACGACGCGTAGGGACCCGCAAGCGCTATGGTGCAGTCCAACACTCGAAGGCCATGAAGCGGTGGCGTCAACTGATATTCCTCTTGGCTAGAACTACAGGATTCTGCCTGGCCGTACTCTAGATAAATCGCTGGTTCGTATTGATCACCGTGGTCGATAGGCTGTGCGGATGCCCACGGTGCAACCAACGGGAGTCTAGGACTAAGATATGAGGGAAGCACGTGCCACCAGTCACACATTGATAATGTCGTTGGTAACCCAGTCGTGATAACTACAAGTAATCCACCGATTCTTACGAGACGTTTAAACCCATAGATCGAACTTAGCCGTATCTTAAATGACCACACCCGTGCGAATCGCAAACGCCATCGCCCCGGCTCGATCAGCTACGCCGAGAATCTTGTATATCCTCGCTAAGCGATTCTTGATAGTACCCACAGCAAAACTCAATTCGGTCGCGATCTCAGCGTTACTCTGGCCGTTAGCCACTGCCTGTAATATCGCAATATCCCGATCATTCAATTGCTCAAGAATCGCCGAATATTCTTCACCCCATCTGAACGACGAGGTTGAGTTATCGCTGAAGTAATTGTCCAGAACGGTCCGATCGATACTCACTCCGGTATCGATCACGTTCACGAGCGCTGTTTTGAGCGACTCACTCGAAGAATCACGTTTTAAATACCCGACGACTCCTGAACGCATGGCTTCACCCAGCAATTCGCTACCGCACCCGTGATCAACCAGCACGACCTTCGGATTTTGTCGTCTGCCTAATAATTGACGAATCAAGGTAAAGTCAGCTTCTCCGGGATCGTGCAACTCCCATATCAATATCGTCGAACCCTCGTAACTACTCTGCTCAAACGCTTCGAAAAACGACTCCAGCGTCGATGTTTCAGCAAAAACGTCGAAACCCAAATCGCCGATTCTTGCACTCAACGTTCGCTGACAATGGGGTTTGCTGTCCACGATACCGATTCGGGGAATCTCAACATTGGGAAGAAGAACTGCCAGTGCATCCGAGGTCGATACAGCGTATCCGCTGCGAACAAGCGCACCGAAAAACACCGTACAAGCCAGTGCGGCTGTTCGGCTGTGGTGGCTAGAAAACGCATTCCGAGCATTCGAATAGAAGAGTAGAGCACCAATTTGTGAACCTGCTGAAATCAGTGGCACTGACAATGACGATTCGGGACCACATTCGATCAACTGTTCATACAGCTCGGGTGCTCTTATAGAATCGACGTGATTTGCGTCCCAGAGAATCGCCTCACCTTGTTCTAAAGTCACTCGAGTCAATTCTTCAACAAGAGATACCGGAATCGGCTTACGACTCTCGAAACCATTGACAACCTCATCAAACTCGATGGCAAGCGAATCATATTTCAGCGAAACAGACGAGAAGCTCGCATGGTCGAACGGAATCGCATTCTGGAGCGACTCCAAAAATATAGTCAGCATCTCTCGATGACTCATCGAGCGACTAATGCTCGTAATCAAATCATCAAGTGCAATCCGATTCGATGTCTCTTGCGCTGCACTGTTGTGGAACCGAATATTATCGATTGCATACGCTATCTGCGTACTGATTTTCTCCATCAAATCAAGGTGCTCATGTGAATACGCATTTGCAGTCAGCGCCCCAAGATAAATGATCCCAACAGGCCTATCTCGTGAGTACAGAGGGAACTGAATATAGCTGTTCAACCCTGCCTGTATTCGAGCCGAATCCAACGGGCCACCTGAATGGCCATCCAGAATCTGACCATAACGAGCCGAAACATATTCAGGAAGTTTTGCAATACTCGAAACCGGTAACACTCCGCCATCGTCAATACCGGACACGCGTACACCCCGTACGTACTCGTAACGAACGATCGAGTACCCGGGTTGCTCGATACAAATTGCAATGTGGTCGAAATCAATGCACTGGCCAAGTGCGGAATTCACGTTTTCTAAAAATGTCGTCAAAACCCTCGCATTACCTGCTGAATTAGCTAGATCGGCGAGCATCGCAAATTCTTTTACGGATCGTTCAAGCTTCTCGTTGATCTGAGAACTCCGCACGACCCCGCTGATTTGGAGTCCGATTTGCTCAGCAATATGAATATCTCGAAGTGAGTAGGCATCTTCTTCCGTGCTCCTCACCATAAACGCCCCGAATGCACGCCCCTGATATATCAATGGAACCGCTATAGTCGATTTCAGACCCGCATCGAGACCTACTTTAAGTCCGTTAAATCGCTCCGGTTGACCAATAATCATCTCTGGCGTGACGATCATACCCATCCGAGTACGGATTACCGCCTCTGTACCAGTGCCTGCCAACGGACGTCCTGATTGCCGACTCACATAATCGTCAGCATTTTTCCCCCAGGTGTAACGCAAAAATGCCCGCGTCTGCTGTTCATCTATCGTGTTTATTACGACACGATCAAACTTCAGTAATCGTTTTGCAGCCTCTGCAAATCTCGGATATATCTCATCAAGTCGGACCGACGACACGATGATCCTGCTAATTTCAGCAAGCGCTGACTGCTCCTCTGCATACAACTTTTCTGCTGCATGCAGACTGTCGTTCGCAATGGCACCGGCTATCTGAGCAGCGATACGACCAGCAATCTCAAGGTCTTTTTCCGTGTAGGTGTTTACGCCTTTGCTACGAATAGCAAGATCTGCAATTATTTGGCCCTTCCAGTACACCGGTGCACACAAAAGCGAGTGAAAACCACGATGATCTGAAAGTGCGCCGGGATACTCGGCCAGAACTTTATGCTTGTTGTCCTCCTGAACAATAATTCCTTGACCGGATTGCAATACAGCGTCGATCGCTTTTCCTTTGATCGGGTGTGCGCCCTTTTCGGGCCAATCTGAATTTTCCGCTCCGGCGACGTAAGCAAATGTGAACGATTGATTCACGCGATCAATTACGTTGATTGTAATGCGATCGAACTCAAGCAATTTTTTGGCCTGATTCGCAAGTAGCGAATAGACCTCATGCATATCAAGAGACGCGCCTACAATCCGTCCGATTTCAGATATATAACCTCTGTCGCGGGTCACTTTCTCAACTTGCAGAGAAGCATTTTGTTGTTCGATTTTAGCGGCAAGGATCGATGCCACGGATTTCATAAATGTCAGATCATGAGATGAGAACGAATGTGCATCTTCGACGTATATTCCAAGTACTCCGAGCGGATGGTCAGACCGCCCGATAGGGACAGATTGAGCACCATTTATCCCGCTTGTTCCCACCGGGACAAGTCCCGGGATGAATGGCAGAAGTCCGGAACTCGCATCGACTACAGGACCCCGTAACGTCGCCGGATATTCAGCATCGGATTCCGTACCCCACTGTGCGAGAACTGATCCTAGCTGTGACTCGTCCCAACCAACTCCGGCTGAAAGCACTAGCTGCTGGCCATTCTCAACCATCATGATCGATACACACTCGGCGGGCATTATTTGAGCGAGCCTTGAACCTACGACCTTAAAAAGCGACTCGACTGAAATATCACCAATCGAAATTTGACTCAGGTCAGCCAAAGCTTCGTGGAAGTTAGATAGACGATGGTAATCAGTTTGCGAAGAAGTCGACGTGTTTTTGTTCATCTCTAGCACTTAGTGTTCTCAATATTGCTTTAAATTTCGCTACGCTGAGCGCTAACGTAGCACAATTCTTCAGCAGCATGATGCAATTACAAACAATTCGTCGACATTGACTAATTCTTAACGAAATATGAACATCATTAACGTTAAGCGTATGTGGCAATCACCTCGATCTGCACTCATGTAAAGAATTGGGGATCGGGCAGTGAACGCGTATCTCACGTCACGACGTTTCACCTGACTCTAGAGAGACAAAAGAATCTGAACAGTCCTTCGCACCCTAGCCACCAACTGCCCAGCGAGCCATCACAGCTTCGTTCAGTTCGACACCTAACCCTGGCTTTTCAGGAGCAGTACCGTATCCTGCAGCAATCTCTAACGATTCAACTGCCACATCGTCAACGTGAAGCCGAGGCCCCAACAGATCACACGGGTAAATCCGATTCGGCATCGCAGTACCGAGATGCAGAGCAGCCGATATCTTGATTGACGAATCGTGGCTCGTGCCAAGCGTCCAACCAATCCCAGCGGCCTCCAGGGCTCCAACAATCTGAGCAGATCGATATAAACCCCAGTACGTGGTCATGATGTTGACGCAGCCAATACGAGATTTGTTGGCACCAATAATCTTCGACAGATCAGCAAAAGACGACCAGCCACCATGAATCGATATCGGAACATCCAGTAGATCGCCTATTTCCTGATAATCGTCAAAATCAGTCGGGCATGGGTCTTCTACCAGTTCGAACGTCACACCCTCTGCCCTCAGCTCGGTTAATTGGGCAATAGCTTCGGCTTTGGAATGTCCCATGTTGCTATCGGGCCTAATCGGAATTTCTCCGATCTCTCGAGCAACCGCAAGAAGATGTTCCGTATCTCCTGGGACACCAACCTTCATCTTTATTGCGTGCGTAAATCCTTCGTCAACGCGCTCCCGGGCTTGGAGTACCTGTTCCTCAATCGAAAGATAAGGAAGGGTCCAAACCAACGGCACCCTCTCCCGGCTCATTCCTCCGAGCAGTTGGTATACAGGAACCCCGAGTGCCCTTCCTTTCAGGTCGTGCAGCGCAAAATCGAGCCCTGCAACTAGAGCACCCCGGCCGAGTCTCTCCTCAAGCATGGGCACCAATCTCGAAATCGCTGTGGGGTCTTCGCCAATTAGCAGTTCATTGAGGCTTTGCATCGCCCCATTCGGTAGGCCACTTCCATCCTTCTCAAGCGCGTCACCGGGCAGACCATCAGTTCGAAATTCACCAAGCCCTACAACGTCATCATCCGTGCGAAGTTCAATAACGGACGTTTTGAGGTGACTCATTGGCTTACCGGCCTCCTCAGTGTGACGGTTCCGCCATGGAGTCTTGTATGGAATTGCGATTGGCCGTACAGAAATATTTTCGATTCTCATAATTGCAGGTCTTCCAATTCACAGTTCAAAGCGGCAAGCGCACATTGAATCGTTCCGACCCTAGCAGCAGATTCCTTTTGGGAATTAGCCATCAGTCACAGTACGCATGGTCGCGAAGTCATTTAATCTGGTTCTGTCAGAACTCAGCGATCACTTGGTGATTTGATCGACCTGAATACATGATCGATCCCTGTATTTAAGCTGACAGCTCGGTCATTAGAGTCGACCACTTGCTGGTGAAGATCTTTCTTCGAGTGCCTGCTGGAACGTTCTCGCTACCGGCGGTCTGGACTCTTAGATAGTTACGCAGCTCGTCAAATGCAGTGCAGAAACGACTCGCAGACTCGAACTTGGCGAACCCGAGCATTGGATAGTAACGCTGCTTGATCGATCTATGATCTTGCTCAATCCGATTGTTCAGATATTGATTGTGTCGATGTAAGACTTTACGACCGGTGATCCAACGAATTGCCTTCGTGTAGGCAGGATGTTTATCAGTTGTCATACGCAGCGGCTTACGCCCCGCACTATCGATTAGACGGCGCAAGAAACGTCGAGCTAAATGCTTATCTCGGTGTTCACTGAGCATCGAATCCAGCAGGTTTCCTTCTAGATCTAAGGCACGATGAAGATATCGCCAGCGGCCACTGACCTTTACGTAGGTCTCGTCCAGATACCAGGATTGACCAGCCACACCTCGGCGTTTTGCACGAAGATTCTCACTGACCAGCGGTGCAAACCTGAACTCCCAGATCCGGATCGTTTCGTAGCTGACTTCGAATCCACGTTATAAAAGAAGTTCTGCAACATCACGGAATCCTAGCTTGTATCTCAGACGACAGAGAACAGCGAGCAAGACGATATCTGTCGGAAACTGGAGATCATTGACGGGGGTACCTGAACGTTCGTTGTAACGCTTATTGCAGTCTCGGCAATTGAAAGTTCGATGGCCAAGCGCAGTTCGATGTTTTCTCTTGGATACGGACGTAGACAGGCAATATTGACAAGCCATTAATAGATCTCCTCAGCAAATGAGGAACGATGTTATTCTGCCCCGACGCTGAGTTCTGACAGAACCGTAAATGCATGGGCACCCTAATAGTGACTCAGGTCACACAGTTCCAGTTACTGACGGCAATATCGGTTGCATTCGCTATACCCAAACTAGCGAGTGAATTAGTACTCAATCGTTCAACGCAAGATAGAGGAGCGGAAACATGAAAATCACTAAAGTCACTCCATTGATGCTCGACCGATACCTTTTGGTGCAG
>ERZ890510.632-NODE-632-length-26806-cov-4.879369_pt1 | contig 26806 bp, 30 predicted proteins | sample MGYA00521265_ERZ890510 | MGnify/ENA primary metagenome ERZ890510 (study PRJEB32303, sample SAMEA104408624) | aquatic metagenome | biome: Brackish water; feature: Chemocline; material: water | place: Baltic Sea | collected 2014-10-26T21:54:00 | depth 110 m ... | reverse complement strand
TAGTTACCGTCAATGTCATGCCCTCTTCTTCTCTTTTTTTAAATGGCAAATCTATACTGGGATTTTACCCATTCACCTTGGTACTCATACCCTATTCGTAACACATCTTTGTAATGATTTGTACTCTTTATTCCTCCCTAAACCCCCGTAGGATGGTCTACCCAGGTCTACGTGATCTATTGATACCCGAGAAGATACAAAAAAGAGCGCATTAGGAAACCGAATCACAGCACTACGCTCTAAGCGCGTTCAACTTGCCAAGCTAAGAATACGGCGAAGAGGCTAAATAAATTAATAACCTTTTTTACGTGCAATCTCCTAAGTAGACAACATCTCTCAAACTAATTTGATCTGTTGTAATAATGACTGATGCAGGAACCCCTAATGACTGAGCAAATTTATTTTTTTTATCTGGTTCACGCAGACAAAAAACATATTTCCCTAGAGCGACATTCATCTCTAATGAGTAGCCAGAGCTAGGTTGTGTAGGGGCCATGCCTAAGTAGAAATATTTTTTTGGGTAGTGTGACCCTTTCACGCTTTCTCGAGTAAATTCTTTTACTTGCCCGAAAGAAATCTCCTTAAAACTAAATGATTCGCTGTGTTGCGGCAAGAACATCTGAATTATTTCAAACGAACTGACAGTCTCAACCGTTTTACACGAAATAATTAATAACGGAATTAACGCAAAAATTAATTTCATATGCTTCCCAATTTCCACATGAGTTACCCCATGATGAATTTTATTTAACTAAAAAATATTACCGCAATCTATTGTCAGTAAAGATCTTACCGATAACGCACCAGGCAATGGTTCAATTTAATCAGGATTTAATGATGAAATGCTCTATCAATAATGCACTTACGTTGAGCCATACCCTCAACCCTTAAAAGGTGTAATTCATTCGAGAAAAAATACCAAATACTTCAGGCATTACACCTATTTTTTGATGCAAAAATTCGAGTCCTAAGTCTAAGCTACGACTCATTTTTGTTTCCCAACCAAAGGAAAAACTCTGTCGTGCCGAGAAATCATTCTGATCAATTTGATAGTTACCATATGAAATAACACCTTCAGATGAAACACCTAGAGGTAGACGAAAGTAAGTTTCCCCAGATAAATATTCTTCATAAGTCGAGCGAGTATAAATTTTACTGGCGCCTCCAATGGAGGTAGACCAACCAATAGAACTTGTGACTATATTCGTACGCTCCTGATTAATCAGTTCACCGTCAGACTTACTAAATGTTTCGATATCAAAATCGAAAGAAATGGTTTGATGTCCTACTAAACTTAACGAATTGAAACTAATTCCAACAGCACTTTTATCATCATCAGGCGAGAAAACACCCTCCGTGTAAAATCCCAATGGCTGTTGAAAGTTATCGGCCAAAGTAAGAGAGAAACCAAGCTGAGAAGATTCGCTAAATTTATTTGTCCCAATTAAAGACAGTGCACGAAACGTACCAAATTTCGAGTCATAATCATCTAACTCAACTTCTTCAAGATTACCCTCTGCAAAGTAATCCGAAAAGAAAAAACCATACTCAATACCCTTTTTTTCTCTCAAAAGACCTATCGCTACAGAGTTAGAGGCTGCTCTAGATTGGAGTTTGGGTGTGAAGAATAAACCAAGATCTTCAGGCAATCTCGATGCCACATTAGTCCCCAGTGCATACCCTAATCTTGCGAACGGTGCGTCCATACTGAATCCTCGATATCCGTCCTTATAAGAGCTTACGACAGATTGGTCTGAGCCATTTTTCACATTTTTTGTATAGGTATAGCGTGCAAATTCTGTTTGTAAGGATGGGCTGCTGTCAACAAACTGGACAAAATTACTAGATGAGATCAAAAATGGTGCCCTTTGAAAATTATCGACTAATAAAATATTTGATTGAATTGATAATGAGTTTTTTATTGCCTCAGGCAGCCTGATTAGATGTGTTATTTGCAATGATTGTGCACCCCCACTCGTAGCGCCTGAGACTGGGCCGCTGGACGTCGCTCCAATCGGTATTGAGAGGCCGCCCACAGGGTTTGACGCAGCATTTAGGTCCATCAGACCTTGACCAAAAATACTCGCGTCGGCGTAAATACCGGATTTATTCGCAGTAGTAAATAACCTTGTACGGATTTGCTGCAATGTCAGAGAAGGAAATAGACTTTTAAGAGCAGCAAGCGCACCAGACACATGTGGCGCCGCTTGGGATGTGCCGGATAAGCGAACCAAACCGTCACCATTACCATTCATTGATTGGATGCCGGTACCCGCATTATCACCACCGCCAGGCGCAGCAATACAGTAATCAGCCGAAACTCCACATCTATTCGTATATAACGGCTCTAATCCGTTTAAGTCTACTGCCACTGCGACGACCCATCCTGCTTCCAGACCAGCGACTAATTGAGGGATACCAGCCTCAGCGCTCGGATCTGTTTTACTCGAGTTGCCCGCAGCGAAAACAATAACCCCGCCAGATGAGACATACGTTTGTGCTTCACCAGAATAAAGTGGGAGAGCGGCAACTTGTCCAGCGGCACCGCTTTCTGATATTGATACATTGGAACCCCAAGAATTATTCATAATATTGACGCCATCTGTCCTCGCGCGAAAGAGCATATCTGCAAGCTGCGGATCAGTAGCAACAACGAAGCCATCTGCATCCATTATTCTATAGTTCGCGATCTGGGCATCAAAGGCGATTCCATGCATGAATTGACCATTGCGAGGAGCCGCAATGATTCCTGCGACATGAGTTCCGTGTCTATTTTCGTCCGACGCACTGCCTACAACTTGATTAACCACATCAAAAGATTTTGCAACGTCAACATCAATGTGGGAACTCTGATCTGCATCCGCAGAGACCTCTCTAACGTCAACCCCACTATCAGCAACCCCTACAATAACTCCAGACCCTGTCCCACCACGCTCAAACATGTTTTGTGCTTTTACAATACCAAGTCCCTCTTGTGCATTGAACTCAGTAGTTTCAAATACAGACGCATTTGTTGAAGAACGGGTGAGGCCACCACCACCGCCACCGCCACCGCACGCGGATACAAATATAACCAGGACTGATAGCGTGATTCTTAACTTCATATCATATTTTCTGAGCGTGTCGTCTATATTCCGAAAAACTGCCTTATTTTTTCATCGCATACGTTACCTATGAAAAGCTAACGGTCTATGTTCTACCATTAATACTATTCGTATCTTTTCATGCTGAACAGTTAAAGATACAAAGACACATAATTGACAGTCGGCTAGTGTCAAAGATGCGACAAGCTCCATCAGTAATAAACCTCCCCAGGGGGGATGGTCTACGCAGGCTTACGTGATCTATAGATAGCCGGTCAGACTAAAAAAAGACGCCATGAAGGCGCCCTTTCTAACAGTCATGATTACTGATGACACGAACTTACTTAATACACATAAGTGTCAATCAATAATAGGGCCAGATATCGAGTCCGTAACGCCTAACTCAGGCGATATTTCATCAAGCATTGGGCGAAATGTGTCCAAAAATTTAATAAGCTCGGGTCGAGCCGCAGCAATTGCATCCTTGTTGTCCCAGACAATAGTCGTTTGAAATCGACCATTCCCCGCATCTACAATCTGATGAGAATGACATCCTGGATACTGAGACACATCAAACTGTGACACAGCTTTTATCAAAACCTCCTCTTGACCCGTCTTAGCTTGAAAACGAACACTACTTATAAAACTACCCGACATGATTTAACCTCACAAATATTTAAGATTTACTAGCGTTTATAAGTATGAATTAATAGCCTCACGTGTGGAAGGTGCCTCTTGCCAAATTACTGGAAATTATCATCAAGATTAACAACCATATAGCTGCCCGAACCTTTACCCCCTAACAGCGATCACCTCACGGTTTAAGTTTTATCTTTAAAGTACGTCATTAATCCCAGCACATCAGAATTTAATTCAACGCTCTCAACTTGACCCTTCACGATATGCTTTTTAGCACCAAAGCAGTCACGGACCTCATCAATATTTTGGATCGTTACAGATGTCCTCAAATGTAGATTAGGAAACGCCTTTAGTGTCTCTTTTTGTACTTTATTCATCATGACACCTGAGGCTCGATATTGATTTCCCTCGACGTAAATATCGAACGTACCCGTCCTCAATATCTCTTCTGCTAGAAGACCAGCTACGGGAGCATTCCATCGATACACTTTGGGTGTGCTGTGCTCAATGAATGTTTCATTTCCCGATTTAATAGCAACGGTGTTGTACCAATCCCACAACGTGACGGAATAAGAATTTGATCGCTCTTGATTCAAATCAAGCCATTTCTTACCCTCCGAATAAATCAGAAGCTCATTGTGGTGAGGTCGTTGCTTACAGACTGCTGTAACCGCAGAAAACTTCTGGTCTGCCGGGAAAAAATGTAATGCATTTGTGAAGTTATCAAATGTGACGTCACTTCGATCCGGCTGGTGCCAATGCGTGTGACGATTCAAATATCCTTCGTCGATGTTCAACCACCGATCCCAAACATCATCAACAATCTCGGCAGGTGCATTATCAAAAGCAGTCTTGTCCACATACAAAGCAGAGTTTTTAGGTCCATAAGACTCGTGTATTTCTTTGAACTGCCCAGACGATTCTCCAGCCGTCTGTTGGACCGCGGTGCGCTTAACTCGCCCTACCTCGTGATTACCAACCTGCGCAACTTGTTGCTGGACCGATTCATCGTTTAGTTGATCTGTCTTATCACCAATAGCCTCCAATACACTCGGAAGACCATGTTTTTGTGTTGGTAGCGTTCTGATCTCTTCGGCGCTGGTGCTGGCCATTAAATAGACAGCTACGAACAACCCTAATAAACCTACCGCAGTGCCCCACTGAATTATTCTAATCATAATGTTATCTCCTAATTAATCTTTGATATTGAGTTCAACCATTTCTTGCTGCACTCGAAGATTAATCAGAAGTTATGAACATATAGTGGCTGGCTTGTGGCATTTTGACGTCTAAGTGCCCTAACATGACGCCACACGATTGCCACACCCTCGCCCCATCACTTCCACATTAGAGCGCTAATCTAACCACTCCTCCTCCCTAGAGGACCTCAGACAGTCTACTGTGTCGATTCAGTGACGATCGGCTTGCTTCTCCAGAGGCAAAGACTGCTCTGAGGTCTTCACCTTTTTTAATAGTTAAGCCATCAAGCCTAGGAATAGTTCTAATCAGTCTTAGGCGCCGCGGGGGCGAACCTACTGAGGGTTACGTGATCTATAAGATATGCTGGTCAATACAAAAAAGGGCGCGACTGAAGCACTCATTGAGGAAACCAGTTGCTGCAGGAGGACACTTAAAAACAACACACATACGAACTACCATTTTACTAATGGCAAGTAGATGCGGGCTACCTGTTTAAAGTAATTTAATTCATGTGAAAGTTATTTCTTTAACTTTTCAAATTCAGCACAACCGACTTCCAATTCTAAGTCACAAGCCAAACCCAAAAATTTCAACGCTTGACTGTCACTCTGCTTAACACCCAACCCCTCTTCGTACATCCCTCCTAACATCAAGCAGCTATATCCACCACCACCATCACAGCCTTTCTCGTAATACTCAATTGCTTTTAAAGAATCTTGCCCCACACCATCACCCCATTGGTACATCGAACCCAACAAAGCACAGCTGAATACATCACCACCATCACAGCCATTTTTGTGACGTTCAGCATCGGCCTCTGCAAAACATGTACCAGAAAACCACAACATCAGTACTGCACTCAGTAGTCTTATCACCTTCATCTCCTAAACTCTTCAATCATCTCTATCGAGACATCTCTCGGATAACACAGTGGTTTATACCCACCAGGTCTCGAATAAGCACTGCGTCTGCCACACTGACTTCCATTAGTCGCTCTACTATAAGGGCACGCACAGTCACCTCTATGAGTGGCAATAGACTTATAGATGATGACTTGAGTGATTTCCTCATCAGACATTGAGGAAGAGTCCGCATGAGCGAATCCAATCATTAGCGTTAGGGCAATTAAAGTTAAGATCTTCATGGCTTACTTATGCAAACTTCACCTTTAATCATTGTAATAAATACAGTCATTTTTATCCAACCCCATATCCTTAAATTGCAGCCCTACTGATAGCCAACAGCAATCCTTAATCTGAACTAAAACATGGTGTTCGAGTTTGCCGCTGTCTCAGGGATGATTTGCAGAACATCCCAATGTTCAATAATTTTCCCATTATCGTCGAAACGAAAAATATCGATTCCCGCATAATCATTATCACTTGGCCATTCCTGGTGACAGTGAAGCATGACGAGATTACCTTGAGCAATAGCCCGTTTAAAATGAACCCTTTTCCCGGGGTAACCGTCCTGCATTCGCTCAAAATATTCGATGAACGCCTTCTTCCCATCAGGCACGTCTGGATTGTGTTGTATGTATATGTCGCCGACATACTGTTCCATTGCGTCACGCGGTTTACATTGATTGAACATCAGATCATAAAATGCCTGCGCAGATTCTTTGTTTTTCTCCAGATTGTCGTTCATGGGGCCCCTTCCTAAGATTGACATTGAGACGCCTTAATCGTTCGAAATCAATTAATGTAAATGAGTTAAATCTTGCTCACTCAGCCAACTGGGCTAGACCGTTTCCGAAAGACCAGTTTTCTTTCGACACCTCCACCAAATTAATCACCACGTCGTCTGGACGACAACCAACCCTCTCAGATAATCGAGTCATGAGACTGCGATAGAATTGTTTCTTGAGTTCAACGGTACGTCCTTGGTTTAGAAAAATCTGAATGATTATGATTTTGCTGGAATACTCATTCCCGTGAAAATTTGGAGCTACATTCATAGTCCCCTCTGGATGTCGATTAATGATTTGGAACTTATCGTTCTCAGGCACATTAAAAACATCCATCAACGTCTCGTAGATCACCTCTCCAGCATCTAGTGCGCTGGCTTGAGTCCATTCATCAGTCATATCAATACGAACCATTGGCATAATTATCTCCTTACTAAATTATTTACAAAAGTACCTGCACATTTTCCCTATGCATAAACAACCAGAGGGAAGGCTCTACTTCAGGCTTACGCCATCTATCGATAGGATTTCAGACACGGCCATCCCTCAGAAATAAACTAATGATTGGCATTTTTCCACTTATCCAAGGTCACGTAAACTATGCCACCTTCGCCACTGACCATCACATCGCCGTCCTGAATACTAACCTGCAGCCTCATCGATCGATCTGCCAGTTTTCCCAGTTCACGGCTGTCGTTCTCTGAAAAATTAATAACCTGTAGGTTGTGAAAACGGGTGGTGCTGTTTTTTATTTTCCCCCACCACATCTCAGCCGCCCTGCCGCCGTAACAATAGACGATCACCTCGTTGGCTTTGCCACAAGATTGACGAACAATCTTATCGCTCGGAAGTCCCAAAGACACCCATAGCTCTAGCTCACCACTCAGGCTTTTCTGCCAAATGTCTGGCTCTTCATCCGATGAAAGGCCTCTAGAAAACTCCAATCGCTCATGGGCATTCAGCGCAAAAGCGAGAATACGCACCATTAGCCGTTCATCCGTCTCCGAAGGATGTTTGGCAACGGTCAGATTATGCGTCTCGTAATAGTGTCGATCCATATCGGAAATGGAAAGTTCAACTTTATGAATAGTGGCTTTTTGCGCCATGATTTATGCCTGAATAGAAAAGATTGGGATGTTTAATGTGGTAGCGATGTTTTGCCTACGCCATCAAACTCAAAGGCAACATCAAGATGATAACCATTTGCACCGAAGTAAATAAGAAAAAGGATTATATTTCACTATGTGTAAGAATAAAAATAAGTAACGGACCTTACTGGGAACCTTATAGTATCGGGTTTAATCCTCCACCTCATTGAGGGTATCGATCAAAGGGGCAGTTGAGACGACATAATTTAGGCTCAATTTGAGAAGATTTCCCCATTAAAAAATTGAATATTTAAAGAATAGCGTTGATAAATCCAACCTGGACTTCTATAGCCTCATCAAATAACGGTGTATGAGGATATATCGCACCAAAGTGGCCCCCATCAATTTCATAAAATTGCTTTTTGCTTTTTACTCGTCTAAAAACCTCCGACTGAACCTCAGCACTGATTTGCGGCATTTCGTCTTGCTTACCAATGATCATCAAAACTGGTGCTTTTATGAAGGGCGCTGTCACTAGAGGCGAGAAAGGCACGTCAGTCTTCGGAATCACACGTGTGACCCGATTTACCCAACCGCTATTCCATTGACCACCTTGATCTATAAACCAGCGGAACGCTTGTATCGGCTTCAGCAGAGATGGGTTAGATTCTTGGTCAGACGAAACAACCGGCATCGGCCCTTCTCGCACAGAATCCACCAGCTGATCAAATTCACCTTTATAAAATATGGCTTTTAAGGATGCCAAACTTTTTTCCGGATGTTCAAAATCTAAAATACTTACCCCGCATGAAGCGGTAAACGATACGACACCAGCCAAGCCCTCAACAACACCAGCAACGACTAAAACCAACATCCCGGAAAAGCTGTCACCCCAGAGTATGATTTTTCCGTTGTGTGACATGTCTTGAGACTTTACGAACTCAACGGCATCTGCCACACCTCTGCCTTGAATCCAAGGGTTTATTGTTTGTCTGATTTTCCCTTCACTCCTCCCAAACCCGACATGGTCATAGAGAAAAACATTAAATCCTTTACTTTGAAATTCATCCGCATAACTAGATAGCGCCATAGGCACCGTCGCAGAAGTCCCATGACACATTAATATACAAGGGGCATTTTTTGGGTCTTCAGCTGAATACCAGCGTCCTCTTAAAATTGAACCCTCAGACATAAATTCTTTTTCGATGAACATATCAATTACTCCGTAATTAAGGGTATGCCATGCTTAAGAGACACGCCAGTTGATAAATTCCACATAAATTTAGCTGAAGTGATCCCGGCAACTTCTGCTTTCTCTTATTCGGCTTCTCTCAACTCATTAAGAAGTTTCTCACACTCTTCTCTATGAATCACATCTTCAGACTTATGAATCTCGAAAAACTTTAAACTCTTTTCAAAGGTCACCCCATAATCCTGCTTTAAACCTTCCATTTTATTTTCTTCGATTTCAGGAATCTGTCTTTCATAGTAAAAATATGACTTAAATTTTAGCTCTTAATGATGTTCTTGAGCATAGATCTATTCTCGACACACCACGATTACGGTAGATGAAGTTTCTCTCAATCTCTGACAACCTATTTTTACTTAACTTAACAAGCATTAATCGCAAAAAAGTGTCAACATGAGCACATGACTTTTCAAGAGCTTTTCGGAACAACATTCCCCATCATTCAAGCGCCCATGGCAGGTGTACAAGGTGCTGCGTTGGCGGTAGCTGTCTCCAATGCGGGTGGTTTGGGCTCCTTGCCTTGCGCCATGTTGAGTACGGAAGCATTGCAAAAAGAGTTACGGATCCTGCAAGGAGGTACACGCCATCCTTACAACGTGAATTTCTTTTGCCACAGACAACCCAAGCCCGATGCATTGCGTGAAGCGCTTTGGCGCGAGACCCTGTCGCCCTACTTTGAAGAGTTGGGTGTAGACCCCAGCACGATTGTCAGTGGGCCAGGACGATTTCCGTTCAGCCACGAGTCGGCCGATGTGCTGGAGAACTATAGACCTGCGGTAGTCAGTTTTCATTTCGGGCTGCCATCAGCCGATTTGGTTGCCCGTGTAAAGAGCTGGGGCAGTAAAGTAATCTCCAGCGCCACCACGGTCGACGAGGCGTCGTGGCTCCAAGAGCAAGGCGTGGACGCCATCATTGCCCAAGGTCTTGAAGCCGGCGGACATAGAGGCATGTTTTTAAGCGATGACATCACCACCCAAGTCGGCACCCTGGCCCTAATCCCACAAATTGTGGCCTCGGTGAACATTCCAGTAATTGCGGCAGGCGGCATTGCCAGTGCAGCCGGGGTGAAGGCGGCGATGGTGTTGGGCGCAACCGGCGTGCAAGTGGGGACAGCATTTTTACTGTGTCCTGAAGCCACAACCAGCTCAGTGCACAGAGCTGCATTAGACAGTACTCAAGCCCGCGAAACGGCGCTGACCAATTTATTCTCAGGTCGTCCGGCGCGGGGCGTCGTCAATCGCATCATGCGAGAGCAAGGGCCAATGAGTACCTCGGTACCGGCTTTTCCCTTTGCTCCAGCCGCACTGGCGCCATTGCGTGCATGCGCCGAAGCGTTAGGAAGTGGTGATTTTTCTCCGCTGTGGGCAGGCCAAAACGCATCGACTTGCAAAGCTGTGCCTGCATCGGATCTCGTGCGTGAATTAGCAGCACTCTAGCTATCCGAAATGATCATGACGCTCTGATTAAATCCTTCTCTTCCTCTGACACAAATTTTAAATAAGTCATTGATTATAAAAAATTATAATCGTATGTTTTGAGCGCTTATTTGAACATGTTCTTTTTCATACACCGTAAGCGCTACAGCTGATAAAAACATAAATTAGTGGTTAAATAGCCTTTAAATGTCGCTAAATGTCGCTAAAATTCGATAACGGCATACAGCCGGGACAATATCACCCTACGCGTAACAATCCCCTTAATTTGCAGCGAAAAACCGGCAGAAAAATATCTGCGGCCTCACGTAAGCATGCGGCATCAACGCACTTATTTTTCTGGGGATCATAAGTTCTAGCATGACGTTCTTTCCCACCACAAAATTAAATCATTGAGACATATTCATTTCCTAATTTTGTGGAACTAATCTAAATCACCCACGCTCATATGCGGGCGTTGTTTAGATTTTTCTTCGTATGTTGTAGGTGAGCAATTGATTTGTTATTTCTTAAAGGAGGTCCTGTGTCACGCTTCGTATTATGTATCTTGGTTTTTTGCAGCGTTAACGTCAGCTCGGCGGTTGCCGGAGACGTGGAGGCCGGTAAGGCTCGATATGCTCAAAACTGCTTTGTCTGCCATGGCCCTTCGGGGAAAGGAATGGCCAGTTATCCCAAATTGGCCGGAAAAGAGATTTCTTATTTAGTAGACAGACTTGAAAGGTACCGATCTGAGGAGAGATTTGGACCTAATTCTGATCTCATGATCATGAATGCAATTCCTTTAAGTGATGAAGAGATCGCAAACCTCGCTGCTTATTTGAACAGCGCAAAAGTACAGTAAATATTTATATTAATAATATCGGAGGCAATTAGAAATGAAGAAGAGTTTAATCTCTGCTCTTTTCTTCCTGGGATTCAGCGCATTAGTTACAAGTAGCTTTGCTGGACACCATGGAAGTAAGAGCGCAGTTGTGCCACAAATAACGCAAGAAGCTGTGTTAACAGGGCTCGAGAGTCCTTGGGATACAGACTTGCTTGCGGATGGAACGATGTTCTTCACAGAGAAGTGTAAAGGCTTTTCTGTAAGACTACCTTCCGGAAAAGTTCACCCGCTCTATGGGATGACCGGTTCCAGCGGATTCGCGGACGCAGGTGAGGATCTTTGGTGCACCAACCAAGCAGGTATGTTGGGTATCGCAGTTGATCCGAACTTCGAAAAAAACCGTAGAATTTATGTTGCTTCTGCATCCACCAAGTATCATGGCGCTGGATGTAAAACAAATTTCGAACGATGCGACGGAAACATCGTAATGAGATTTGAAGTCAGCAAAGATTTCAAGAGCGTATCAAAGCGCACCGATATCGTTAAAGATATTCAATTCAAGCCTTTTGAGTCGAATCATCCCTTCGGTGGTAATGGTGCTCACAATGGTAACCGACCAACTTTCGGACCAGATGGAGCGTTATGGATCACCACAGGTGACCGACACAGAGGTGTTTGCCCACAATCACCTGATTTAATGTGCGGTAAAGTGTTGAGAATCGACACCGACGGTAACGCTCATCCTGATAACAACCCACCTGCCGGTTACGACAAGCGTATCTATACGTACGGACATCGAAACGTTCAGGGCATCGCGTTTAGAAGTGATGGTGAGGTATTCACAGCTGAGCACGGACCATGGCACAACGATGAACTTACTATGCTTGTAAATGGTGGTAACGGCGGATGGGATCCTCAGCAAAATGTAGGTGGCCGCGGAGAATGTCCAGATGAGTACTGCGGATACATGCCTAACCAGAAAGAAGGTGTGATTCCAGCTGTTCGCGCAGCTTTCATGCCAATGAGTGACACCCGATTTACCGATCTAATGCCACCAGCATGGCAGAACAACGGCTACTCTCAAGGTACATCTTCAATTGCTTTCCTCGAAGGAAAGCAGTGGGGCACATATGAGGGTCGTGCAGTTGTAGGCATCATGGGTATCGCTTTCGGCGGCACCCCTGCTGGCATGCGTTTAGATGTATATGACATTGCTAAGGACGGGCAATCAATCAAAAGCGTGATTCATTTGCCAGTTGAGCAAAAGCGCTACCGTGGCGTTACATTGGGCCCTGACGGCGCATTGTATGCAAATACGGATGAAGGTGAAATCTACAAAATCACAGCTAAGTAATCATTTATTAGTTGCTAAGTAGTGAGGAGCGCCGCATTCATGCGGCGCTTTTTTGTGTGTCAGGCGCGCGTATCTTTTTACTGATGGCTATGCTCAGTTAGCTAACCCAACCGCCGGCTAGAGGAATAATTTGACCAATGATGTGCGTACATTTTTCACTGGCCAAATAGGATGCAAGTTCAGCAGTCTCCTCCGCAGACCCCACCTTATTAGTCGGTACATTCTTACGTATGTGATCTAAGAATTTTTCATCAGTCAAGAGTCGATCGGGGTAGTACGTATTATTATTAATATAGTTTTGCGCGATAGCATTCACTTGGATATTGGATCGCGCCAATTCAATACCTACTGCCTTGATAAAGGCATTCTGCGCGCCTCGCGCAGCACAATACGCTGAATTATTAGCAATACCTCTCAGTGGGGCAGCACTCGTTACAGCAATGATTTTTCCAGACTTTCTCTCTAGCATCTGTGGTGTTGTTGCTCTAACGAGATACATCAGAGGATCGACCAAAACCTTGAATAACGTATCCCAATCGTCATTTTCAATAACTTGCACGGGACTAGATTTCGGTGGCTCTGCAAGATTTGCGACTAAAACATCAATCGTGCCCGACGACTGAATTAAATCCTCGCACTCACTTTGAGTCACTAAAGGTCGATCATCCGTTAGGACATTAAACCCCATAGCCTTAAATTTATTTGCGATAGCCTCACCCATGTATTTTTTAACGCAGGTAACTAAAACCGTTCTATTTTCCATTATTAACTCCTATTAATGGGCATCGACTCATGAGTTGTAGTAACCCTAGTCAATCTATTAATCAAGCCGCTTTTAAACTTACATGATCCAACAAGTAAAATAGAATAATAAGATCTTTATTAACGTCGTTTTATTTTCTTGTGAAAACGTATTTGCTAAGCACCGAAGGCAATGTCATCATCATCGAACCGACCTACTGAATGATACGCACCAGAAACATTTTAAGCATCACATGCGCCAAAGATCAGTCGGATCAATATTTTCTGCAAAAAACCAAGTCGATTGTAAATATTTAATGAGTACCAACATGAATTTCTTGATGGAGAGTGCTCACCGATGAAAAAAATGGCCATTATCGGTTCTGGCCTATCGGGTTTAACACTTGGGAATCTGCTAAAAGACCGCTTTGCGATCACACTCTTTGAGAAAGCCCGTAGCGCGGGCGGACGGCTAGCGACCAGAATCGCCGCACCCTACGCATTTGACCACGGTGCGCAGTACTTCACGGCAAGAACTCGAGCATTCCATAAATTTATCGAACCACTCATAAAGTGCGGCTTAATCAAACAGTGGACTGCACGACACGCGAGAATCGATGGCAATAAGATCATCGAATGCACAGACTGGGCAATCGATGAGCCTCGTTATGTCGGCGTGCCGGGCATGAATAGTATTGCCAGACACCTGGCTCAGCACCTAGACATCAAAACCAACACGAGAATTGTTTTACTTAATCGGCAAAAAAAATGGCAATTAATAGATGAGCACGACTCATTATATGGCGATTTTGATTGGGTCATTTCCACCCTACCAGCGCCTCAAGCTCTGACTTTACTCCCTGAAAACTTTGCATATCGAACCAAAATAAAAGAGGTATCGATGCATGGTTGCTTTGCCTTAATGCTTGGATTTTCTAAAAGTTTCCCCATTGAATTTGATGCGGCCCATATTACCCATTCGGACATCAGCTGGATTGCAGTGAACAGTAACAAACCAGGGCGCGGGAATTTATTCACACTGATGGTGCATTCATCCCAGAGGTATGCCGAAGAAAATCTCACTACAGACCGACAAAAAGTAATCAACCACTTATGTCATCAAACGAGTCAAATTTTAGGACACGATGTCAGCAATGCTGACCTCAAGACTGTTCACAGCTGGCGATATGCAAATAATTCTAATCGCGACACTTACCCGCCATTCGCAGATCATGACTTAAAGCTTGCTGCATGTGGGGACTGGTGCCTTGGGGGTCGCGTTGAAGGTGCCTTCACCTCTGCTCTCAACCTGATTGACGCTCTAGACTAAAGTAGCGCCAACTCCAAGCGACATTTTTACGAAATGGTCATTTTTCTTTGAATACCAAGAAAATTACTTAAGTCGATCAGAGTGTTTTGCCAAATAAAACCACTCCTGATTGATCTGAGCATTCGTATTCGGAAATACAATCCACCCATCTTGGTCCGCAGTTAATGCGCTCCCATCATGCCGATGGGCAATGACGGTCCCTTGTTTAACTTCCTCAAAACTCAACCAATCTCGAGTAAAGCAATCATCAAGGTCAAGTCGATCGATAACCTGGTAAAGACGTATTACCTCGGGTTCTGTAGCGGGCTTAGGTTTCGCATCTGACGTCATACCCAGGTGTGCAAGTGTATTGCGCATTGCGGTGTAAGCTGTCAGTGGCGCCCCATCATCCGCGTGTTGTCCACACTCAAGTGTCACTGCGATACCACCGCTGCGCCGCATGGTTTCCGTGGTGCCAACGCCATAATCAACGTGAGCCTCAACGCCGCGTGCTTGACGATCTCGAACCCCTTGAGCATACGTCTCAAGCCAACCTTCAACAAATCGATCAGCCCCTAAGCGAAGTGCCAAGTCTTCCTCCTGCTTAGCAAGCGCTATCGGCTCCAGATCACCCGTATTATTGGATGCGCCAATCAGTGCGAAGGGAATACCAGGTGCCTGAAACGAATGCAGATCAAGCAACACATCGTGTTGCTCAAGTATCGGGCAAAGAACATTACAGATGGAATCTTCAAAGTCTTGCGGGTTGTCGCTAACACGCATGTTGCGGTTCAGGTTACGGTCGCCGTGACGACGTTCAAGCTGGAATGCAAGTGGATTGGTGATCGGCACCATGGTGAGCGTGCCTTGCTCAATACAGACTTCCCCACTTTCAATCTCTCGCTCTAAACGCTGTAGTGCTTCCGTCCCACAAGTCTCGTTTCCGTGCACAGCACCCAAGATGATTAGCTTTGGCCCTGGCCGTAAACCGACAAACTGATGCACAGACAAGCCGGTTGGTGTACGAAGCTCCTTCATGATCCACCCATCATAATGTTTCGTCTTGTTTCAATGTTCGAGTGATACAAAAAAGCCGCACAACGAGGTTAGCTCTGCGTTGCGCAGCGTACCTGATATTAATTAGGTAATTTAGCTTTTCTGAGATACGGCGTTAACGTCTCAAAACTACCGAACTTTGCCTTAGCATCTTCGTCGCTGACGGCCGCAGGTATCACAATATCCTCACCCACTTGCCAGTTAGCTGGGGTCGCTACACCGTGTGCTGCAGACGTTTGAAGCGCGTCAAGTGCTCTGAGAACCTCTGCAAAGTTACGACCCACTGTCATCGGATAGGTCATGGTGAGCTTGAGTTTCTTATCGGGTCCGATAATAAAAACTGAGCGCACGGTGGCACTGTGAGCCGGCGTTCGACCATCGGGCAGGTATGCTTCAGCAGGTAACATATCAAACGCTTTCGATACAGCAAGATTGTCATCAGCGATGATTGGAAACTCAGGCTTTGCACCACCCACCTTTTCAATATCCTTTTTCCAATTTCGATGATCCTCTGCGCTATCTACTGAAATACCAATCACTTTGGTACTGCGTTTGTCCCACTCACCCTTGAGTTGCGCAACCGCGCCAAACTCAGTGGTACATACGGGCGTGAAGTCCTTCGGATGTGAAAACAGTATTGTCCAGCTCTCACCCACAAAGTCATGCAGTGAGGTCTTACCCTCATCAGTTTCCACGTCTAAATTAGGTATTGTGTCGTTGATCCTTAAACTCATATTTTTCTCCTGTCATGTCGCACTGGAATTACAAAATACACACTTATCATGCCTCTACGTTAACTTCGTCATTCTCTCGCATTTCAAATTTAAAATCATCTATTACCCCACCTAAATCATGAAACGTTGCCGGAATCGTTGATTTCCCCAGATTTCCGGCTGATTCCAACCGATTCACCTCAAATCTCTATATACTGGGGCTGTTCGCTGGACAAACACCCGTAAAGTCTGTAAGTCGGCAGCAAGGAGCTTCACATGATGGGATCGTCAATATTATTACGTTGTTTACTACTTACGTGTTTGGCCGGCTTCATAAGCCCTCACGCCAACGCCCAATTCAATACGTCACTCACAGATTCGATCTATCACCAACCTTGGATATTGCACAATGAGATCCTCGATCAGTTACCCGAGTCTCAACTCAGGATGTTACGTGAAAACACAGATGCCGAACTGCGCCGGACCTTAATTTATTTGGATACAGACGCTAAATATTTTAAAAACCAGGTCCTTGAAGCAATAAACCAATTATTTGGCTTCCCACAATTCTCAGAAATGGCGGGAGAAGTATCTAAGAACTGGAGTGAAACACTCTTGAGAGTAGATCGAAACCTCAGTGTGATTTACGAGCAGCTGGGGATCCAAGACGATCCATTCGTACTTGAAGCGCACGCAACCACTCAAATCCTCATCGAGGCCTTAGCCAAACAACAGCCTTTCGAAAAAGATGTTTTAAATTCGCTTGGCAGAGGTGTGAGAGAGTTGGCAGTCAGCATGGCCAACCGTTGGTGGCTTGGTTCAGAAGGACTGACAACGCTCGTTACAAAAATTAAAGGCCCAGATCTTTCGAAGGATTAAGTAGCGCTTCAGAAAGCGCTCTGCACTGAGCTTATAATGCTTTCCTTAGCTTTGTTTAAAGATGGTTCCCCTTGAAAAGAAAACTGCATAAATCCAATCTAAAGCCCAATTTCACTGCGATCGAGCAAGTCGAACAGATCATCAAACAACGGGGCTACGCGAACATTGAACCCAGTGCGCTCATGGGACTGTTTAATCCTGCCCCAGAAGAACTTCAAGAGCTGTCTGACTCGTGGCACCATCTGACACCCGATGAGTACTTAAAAGACGGGGGCAAGTACAGAAAGCGTCGACACGCAAGCATAGAGCTCGGCCCATCTGACGTCCATGTGGTCCCACAACGGGCCCACTGGCAACCCACGACCTACAACGCGCTTCATGGCGGCATGCACCGATGGTTCGACCCAATTACTACAGATGTTTTGTCCTCACGATTCTTCAAAGAATTACTCATGTGGTTGGCTAAATTAGCGTCCCGCATAGATGGCGAAAAGCTCTGGTATAGCGAAGCACATCAGTTTCGTATTGACACGACCGACGGCATTGGTCGGCCGACCCCAGAGGGTGCGCATCGAGACGGCGTCGACTGGGTTGCCCTATGTCTCATTGAGAGAACAAACGTGACCGGCGGTGAAACCCATGTATTCGAAGTCGACACACCAAATGGACAACGATTCACCATGTCTCAACCATGGAGCCTCCTCATACTCGACGACAGGCGAGTCATCCATGAGACGACTCCAATTCAGCCCGACGGTGCAAATGGGTGGCGAGACACACTCGTGATCACACTGAGGGCTGACAGTTTTCTCGAAGAGACCCCCGCAGCAGAAAAACTATAACCTTAAACATATTTCTTCGACTACCGATCGTCCTATCAATGGCGGTGCTCCCACCACAGCATGATTAGAGAGAAATTACTTACCTAGTTCCAATCGTAGTATCCTTTTCGCATCTCTTAATAACACTCCGTGACCCTCACTACTTCATGCTAAATATTTCCTGGGTCTGTCAGCACACGTGGAAGCGAGCAGCCCACAATACGATGTGGTGTCTTGCTGGTTGCTCTATCGGTGACTTTGCAACGATTGCCTATGCGCAGTGGACGGCCTTAGCGTGGCCTGTGTGGCAAATCATGGTGCTTGCCATTATAAATGGGCTTCTAACCTCAATAGCGCTGGAAACATTAATTCTCACAAGACAAATGCCGCTATCAGTTGCAGTCAAAACCGCAATCGGTATGTCCCTGATCTCGATGATCGCAATGGAAGCGACTATGAACTTAATCGATGTTCTGTTAACCGGTGGCGCGATGTTAACCTGGTGGGTCATCCCGCCCATGTTGTTCGCTGGGTTTTTGGCCCCTCTACCCTACAACTATTGGCGACTGAAAGCGCTCGGCAAAGCGTGCCATTGACCTGACCTCACGCAAGCCAGTCGCTTAGCGAGACAACGCTCCACCCATCAGGTGATTCGCTGGGACTATAGAATTCGCTGGGACTATAGAATTAAACGATTAATGCAGAATTGCTGCTAATGCGCTTTCAGTGAATAGGCTCTTTAGCGCAAAGTCTCGCAACACGATCATCCTTTGTTTCGAATAGCCTCGCCGCCGCATGAGCTGCATGAGAAGACACTGATCCGCGTAAAATTCATTTGCTTCATCCACAGAAACACCATCTTTCAGCAAACCTTCTTGATGAGCGAGCGCGAATTTCTCACGCATGTACGCACGAATAGAATCATCAAGTTCTTTAATCTTACGTTTTGTAGCACCCTTGAACGTACTTGCGGAGTCAGAGATCAGCAAGCCATAAAAGCAACATCCTCGGGCCTTAGTTACTGGCTTAGGCCATTTGACGGCTTTGTCTTGAACACCATATTGAGTCAGATCCTTAATGGCATTATCAGTTGAGAACGCATCGAAAATCATTTTAACGCACATAGCAGGCGAACTGACCGAATCAAGAATGGGTATTCGTGGAAACCAATTCCTATCCAAATACGTGTTGATAACTTCATGGACAAGCCCCTCCTCGCCGCCGAATTCCTTGTAAATCCCGGCCCGATCAAAACCCGATAGGCGTGCAATCTCAGCCATGCCAACATTATCGATTCCTCGCTGCCAATATTGACTCATTGCAACATCAATAACGTGTTCACGATTTAATAATTTCGGTCTACCCATTTTGTCTCACACCTCCAATGCGTCATGATTTATAGCGACAAAATACAACTCTTGCCTAAAAAAACTACCCCGTAAAACTATTGTACCAAAAAAACCAATTAAACACTTGATTATCCATGATGTTTCACTCACCGCCAGATGATCTGTCCGGGAATGATCCCCAACGACTTCGTGATTTACGCATGCATTCTGTCAGATCGTTTGACATTAAACCGCAATGTTATAAACTAATTCCTAAATAGCATTCACCATAATTTTTGGTGCGCCACACCACACACGAGAGTATGGAGAATTACTGATGCATTATCGTCTCTCATTTATTCTCGCCTCGCTCATCTTCTTTGGACGCATAGGGTTTAGCGCCACACTGCCTGTCGATATCTCTACGGTCGACGTGCTCAGCAATGGCACGCGAATCAGCGCAACGGTTTACATGCCGCAAGTTGATGACGCCACATTAAAACTACCTGCTATTGCGATGGCTCACGGCTGGGGTGGCGAAGCGGCACACCTGTCACGGTATGCCACAAAATTTGCAGCAGCCGGTTTTCTGGTTGTCGCCTTTGACTACCGCGGATGGGGTACGAGCGACAGCAGAATGGTCCAGGTCCGTAACAATGCGGGCGATGGTTACCAATTAATCGAATATAAGGGTGTCGTTGACCCTATTGACCAAGCAGAAGATTACTTCTCTGTACTCAACTGGATAAACACCCACCCTAAGGTGGACATAAACAACATTGGGCTATGGGGAACGAGCTGGTCGGGCGGAACGGTGGTCTACGTCGCCGCACGAGATCAACGGGTGAAAGCGCTGGTCAGCCAAGTGTCTCCCGTAGGCTGGCCCGACAGTTCGCAGAACCAGTGGCTCCTTACAGGCGGGGAGCGCGCACGAGGTACCCGTAACTACCCTGATCCTTTCAAGAGAGCAATAGGGAATTTGCGAGGCGACATGATTTGGGAAAGACTCGCCCTATTTAACCCCCGGGAAGACGCGAGTCGCCTGGAGCGCTGCGCAAGTCTTTTTTTAGTTGCCGAACATGAAGAGCTATTTAATAACGATAAGACTGCACTCGTTGCACACCAGCGGATCCCTGCACCATCTAAATACGTCGTGATTCCAGGAGCGACCCACTACTCCATCTACGATGGAGCGGGCCTAACCACAGCAATTAATGAAGCGATCACTTGGTTTGAAGAGCACTTACGCTAACCATTAGGTAGGCAGTGGGACGGGTCCCCAGCTTTGGCTGATCAGCCCAAAACCGGGGGATAACGAAGATCAAAAAAACTGATACCACGATCAATCCGTGGTGCAGGTGCTCTCTGTCGTCATCCAAGGGGACTCCAACCAAGCCACTGAATACGTACAGTCTCCTGTCATCCCGCTGTACTTCCCCGTACCACCGATGATTGACATAGTCCCATTACCACCACCACCAACGTCCGTAGTGCCACTACGACGCTCAGAAACGACAAACAACTCATCACCCGAGCTATCTTTCCAACTGCAGTTGGCTAAGAGCTCTGTTGAGGGCTTCAGTTGCAGGGCGCGTAATCCGCAGGTCAACATGAGCGAACCTTTAGGCACCGCGCCTGAGGTGCTGTCATAGACCTCACCCACACCCGACAAGATACCGACCATCAAGGTCGCACCATTCCACTCCATTGTTTGCAAATCTTGTGAGAGCACGCCACTTGTTTTAAATGTTGTGCCCGCATGAACCCAGGCACTCATCATGAATAACCCCATCAAGCTCAAAGTTTTTATCATTCGCATTATGTTCATCGCACCAAACTTCTTTGTCTTCAGTAGACCAAGATAGAAAAACCCCATAAAAACACTCATCGTGCTAAATAAAGGCTAACACACGCCAACCGAAAGCCCATAGATTAATAAATAGAGCCTCCAGCATGCTGTATAGATCTTTAATTGATTGATATTTTTCTAATGAGCATTATCGCTCTCATTTAACACATTGCGATTTAAATTATAAATCGCACTTCATATCGCCTGCTGACACAAAATGGTGCATCGCAATAGTGCGTGTGTTAACGAGAGCGTGCCGTTTTGGTGCAAATCCATTTTCTTAGCCATACAAAACACCACATTTTCACCTGGCACGCTAATTGCTATGTACCAGGTGAGGCTTCATTGAACCTCTATTTTTCAAACCATGGAGAAACAGAAAAATGAAAAAATATGCATTAACCACAGCAACCCTTCTAACCGCACTATCCGGCACCGCACTTGCAGCAGATATTGGCGGCGGTTTAGACCTAAGCGGTAACATTGGAATGGTATCCGAGTATTACTGGAGGGGGCAGGACCAAAATAGCGGTGACCCGGCAGTTCAGGGTGGTTTTGATTTGGCTCATGAATCTGGACTTTACTTAGGCGTTTGGAGTTCTGCTGCCAGCGGTACCGCTTCCTCAGAAGTGGATTACTACGGTGGCTTTGCGGGCGAAGTGGGTCCCGTAAGCTATGACGTAGGCATGATCACATATCAGTATCCAGGCGTAGACTCAACGGCCAGCGGAAGCCCAAGCTTTGAGGAGGCTTACCTTAGCCTAGGGACAACTGTTAGCGTGGTCGACCTTGGGGTGACGCATTACGCAGCTGCCTCAGATGACAATGATGCAACAGAGTTCAGCATTGGTGGTGAATTCGCAGGAGTCAGTGTCTCATACACCATGGGTGATTATGACAAAACTGGGGACTACTACTCATTCACCATATCTAAAGAAGTCTTAGCGGCTTACCCAATCGAAATCGCTGTTACGAAGACCGAAATGGACTTTGATGATGTTGCAGCTACAGATGACGATGCGCTTATCTTCAGCGTCTCTAAAGGGTTCTAAGTCAATCTCTTAAGTACTTAATATCTCCTCAATAAAGGTCGGCTAGAAGCATTCAGCTTCTGGCCGATTTTTTTATGGCGATGATTGCCATCCTCAAGAATACATAAGCACACCGTAAACATTCCCGAACACTCAAACTGTTGGCGCACAAAAGTCAGCACGCCTGAATAAAATGCATTAGACTCATTTCATGCAGCTTTTTTGATCAGCTCATTTTTTCGCCAATACAAACCACGAGGAGCATGTGATGCCAACGTATGTTGTAACCTCAACACCACAAAGACTCACGAAAAAACATAAAGCAAATATTGCTCAAGAAATTACCAATATTCATTGCTCGGTTACTGGCGCACCGAGGTACTTCGTGCAGATCTTATTTAATGATGTGCCTTCTGAAAATTATTTTCTAGCAGGCAAGCCGATCGAAGAGGACAACATCTACGTGCATGCCCACATACGAGGCGGACGAACGATCGAGTCAAAACAAAAAATCATGACTGATATTCTGAATACCGTGGCTCACGAGACTGGCGCAGACAAGTCAAGCCTACAGGTTTACTTGACCGACATTCCAGCTAACCAAGTTGCTGAATTCGGAGCCGTGCTTCCCGAGCCCGGCGAGGAGCAAGCGTGGGAAGACGCCCAATCAGATGAAGCCAAGGCTCGTATGGTCCGATTGAACGCAGCCTAATCTGCGCGCCGCCACTGGAGCCCACACACGCAGCAATAGAAACAAAAACGCCGACCAAACAAAGAGGTCGGCGTTGCCTTTAATGGACGTTTATTTTAAATAATGACCGATTGGCAATCAGAGTACATCGCATCTATTCCATCGGCATCAACGCTTCAAAACTCGTAATGTCCGATGGAATCTCAGCACATTTTAATTTATCTTTCGTATAAATCTCAACTGGGGGCTCAACCCAAGACGCATCATCAAGACTTCCCGCCTTCACATAAAGAACACCGGGAATGAGTGATGTCTTGGAAAACATAGGGGAGCCACAGTTGCCACAAAAAACGCGATCCACATTCGTCCCTGTGTCCCCCACGGTGACATAGGTTTTAACGTGACTATCGTCTTCAAACACAAAATTCTCAGCTAAAAAGCCCGCACCAATCGTGAACGCTGAGCCGGCTTGTCTCTTGCAATCATTACAATGGCAGTAAAAGACCCCTCCCACTGGCTCACCCGTTACTTTATATCGCGTTTTGCCGCACATACATCCACCAGTATTTTCCATGACTCCCCCTTCACGTAGTGGCCCGTCTGTAGACGGCACTATCACCGCACAAATCCAAGCCTAATTTAAATAAAAACGTATTGTTATAAACATTATAAATAACAGCGTAAAGATGTCAATATAAATAAAAACATATAGTTATTAACGGCATGGGTAATAACCTCAATATGTCAAAAAAAGCCATTTTCAAAATGGATATATTTATGATCAAAAGACCACACAACAAGAATCAACAGTCTCTAAAATAGCCATTGCCAAGATTTAGGCGTTTAGCGTAAGCTTTACTCCCATGCCTTCACACTTATCAGCGGCCTCGTTATTACTCTGCTGCATGACTCTCGCAGTCAGCCATGCAAACGCTGACCCAGAACTCATTTCAGATTGCAACGTGTGCCCCACTCTTGCGGTCATCCCTGCTGGAGAAATAGACATACGACTGCCACCAGGCCCATCAGGTCGAGGGCATAATGTCGGGTGGTACCGGCGGGTTATTTTTTCCCAACCATTCGCTGCTGGTGTCCATGAAGTGACCAACAGTCAGTGGCAGTCTTGCATCGAAGACGAAGGGTGTGACCGCCTTGATGCTGACACAACGCTGTTGGGACAACACCCCGTCACGCAAGTGAGCTGGAAACAAGCCACCAAATATACAAAATGGCTGTCTAAAAAAACCGGGTACAACTACCGACTCCCCTCTAATACAGAGTGGGAATATGCTGCGAGGGGTGATCTAGGTATGAATCGATACTTCAACCTGGCACCTGAAAGCGTTTGTGATTACGGTAATGTCTACGACCGAACTGCAGAGTCTGAACTGGGTTACGGCCTCGATACCCTACCGTGCAACGATGGCCAAATCACTTTATCTGAGGTCGGACAATTTGCAGCAAACCAGTTCGGTTTATACGACACCATTGGCAATGCATACGAATGGACAGAGGATTGCCCCAGTCCGGGTGGGCAGGGTCGCGGAGGATTTCCAACTACCGGCAAACCATGGCTCGCAGGCGATTGCTCCCTACGAGGGTATCGGGGTAGCTCCTGGCTATCTAATGAGCCTTATTATTTGACCGAATCAACCCGATTCAAAGATTTAACTTCTAACGAGGAAGATCTTGGATTTAGAGTCGTTCGCGATCTACTATAGAAAGCCCCCGTCACCACCCCGATGAATTAGGCACCTATAGCAGCCCGCGCCTCGATGACATCATCACGCATATTCTGAGTCAACATCTCTCCGGATTTTTTACCCGCCATTAATGCCCGCGCTGTCTCATACTTCGGGTCATTCCAAAACATCAAACAACCATTGCAACCGCGCCCACAGCATCCGTGAAGTCCTTTACTGGTCGTCTTTGCGCGCTTATCGAGCGTTTCGGTACTGATGGTGTTTTTAAGTCGCTGCACAGCGTCCCCGTAGCGCTCAGGAGAGGATCGGCCCAGCTCAATTTTTTGAGTCAATTGATCCAGACGTATGCGCTCCCACTCCTCTTCAGTCAATAGAGACTCTTTTCTCACGACTGTAAACTCCGGAAACTTTCTCAGTATATCCTCAACACTCTCCCGGTCAAACGCCGATAAAGGAATACGTATTTTGCATTGAGGGCCACCGTGAATAACCTCTTGCGGCCCGTCCATGCCCAACACTTCGAACTCATACAAACGCAGCAGCACTGGCTCGTCCTTGGGGTTTGGTGGAATGAACTCGAGCACATCTCCTGATCGAAGTTTATTCTTAACCTCCATGATTAATGAGTCATCCGTAACCGAGCGCACAATACCGCCAAATTCCCAGGCAGCAACGCTGTTCGTATTCTCATAATTGTGTGCATAGTTCGTGACGCGCCCCTCGTGAAAAGCGAGCGTGTACCCACGATTTCCCGTCATCTCAAGTTCGCGCATATACGGACGATAATCCCAGGATTCTGGATCCTCATAGTAATCATCAATGGCCCGTCGATACGCACGTGCGGTCGTCGCCAAATAATAAGGGCTCTTACCCCGACCTTCGACTTTAAGACTATCCACCCCAATTCTTAAGTAGTCGTCAAGCTTCGGCATTAAACACAGATCCTTTGAATTGAGGATGTATGACCCACGGTCATCCTCCTCAATTGGCATTAATTCCCCTGGTCGATGCCCTTCCTCGAGCACAAACTCAAAGAGCTTCATGTTTTCTTCGGAGAGCTCCAGCTCTTTAATTGTGCCGTCATTCAAGCGCAAACGAACCTTATATTGCCACCGACAACTGTTGGCACAATTGCCCTGATTGGCGCCTCGCTCAGCCATAAAATTAGAGAGTAAACAGCGACCTGAATAGGTCATACACATGGCGCCATGCACAAACGTCTCAAGACGTATATCCATGCATTTCTCGCGGATCTCTTCTAACTCAGAAAATGTAACTTCCCGCGCCAGAACAATTAACTCGGCACCTTGCTCTTTCCAGAACTTAACGGTCATCCAAGAGCAAACATTTGCCTGTGTGGAAATGTGAATATTAAATTCTGGAGCATGTTCCCGAAGGTAATGAAAGACACCCGGGTCCGAAACAATAACCCCATCTGGCCGCACCTCTTTCAACGTATGGATGTACGCATCAAGCTTCGGAATATCTTTGTTATGCGTAAAAATATTTAACGTCAAATACACTCGAACGTTACGTTCGTGCGCGAAAGTGATCCCTTCCTGAATATCTTCGAGGCTAAACTGCGACTTAGTCCGCATAGACATATCCGGAGTACCCATATAAATGGCATCTGCTCCATATAGGACAGCCACTTTCAACCGCTCCAGCGAGCCAGCAGGCATCAGCAGTTCTGAACGTCGTACCGGGGTATTTTGCATATTCAACTCCTAAAAACTAATTTAAACACCGCTATTGTGCGCTTGAATCGCCAACAACGCAGGCTTCAGCCTTAAATTTACGTTTTCCGTACATGGTTTCTTTCAAACAAACACACTGAGCCTCAGTCTCGGCTGTAGGATCGACCGCGCAAGATGTCTTATCATCCTTTATATGGCAGCCACAGGTAACTTTATCGTCAGCTTGTAATACAGGGCGCGCACAGCACAGCAAACATCACAATCAATAAGCATTTAAATGTGTTGATACCCATAGAAAAACAAATTAATGAGGTTACACAACCCTATATAACACTTAACTCACCTAAGCCCTTATCCTATCAAAAACAGAGGCTTAGTAGAACGCCAACTTTAGTAACGCGCACAAAAATGAACCCCGCATATGAGGCTAAG
>ERZ890510.631-NODE-631-length-26881-cov-9.121710_pt1 | contig 26881 bp, 28 predicted proteins | sample MGYA00521265_ERZ890510 | MGnify/ENA primary metagenome ERZ890510 (study PRJEB32303, sample SAMEA104408624) | aquatic metagenome | biome: Brackish water; feature: Chemocline; material: water | place: Baltic Sea | collected 2014-10-26T21:54:00 | depth 110 m ... | reverse complement strand
TTTTAAGTGGTAAGGCATTATATGAAGACATATTGCCATTTCGTGCATCATCTACGGCATCATGGACATCGTATGTTGGAGTACCAAAATTAGTAGTTAATCCATTAAATCGGTCAGCATTAAATGATTCTGCATTCCAATTAACCTTACATCTAGATTGATGTGCAAGACAAACTGCTTCACCATCTTTAACATTGGGTTGCCAAATTTGATGACCAGAAGTAGGGGTACATTTTTTAAGTGGTAAGGCATTATATGAAGACATATTGCCATTTCGTGCATCATCTACTGCATCATGGACATCTCGAGACATAATCATAAGTAGCCCGTCCAACTATTTAAAGACATGACATACATTAATATACGTGGATACATGGTAATTAACCAATGAACTTAGCAATTCGACAGGTGACATTATATAGGTATACTACTGATAGAGGAGTTCGGAGGTAGTGATATGGATGAAATACCTAAGGATATAGTTGACTTTGCTCGGCTTACGGCGAGCAACTTCGAACAGAAAATCATATCGGTGCGAGATGTGTTTATGTCTAAGGTCTCAGGAGAGCCTGCTACAGGAATTGGATTCTGTACTAGGCATAAAACGAAAGCCATTACACACAAGCAAGCAGGAAAAGACCGTATTTTAGTCGATTTTAATGTTTCCGATGGGGAAAACTCTATCGAGTGTATTGCTCATAATGCTGAAGAAAAGTATTTATTTGGCGGATTAGATGCAGATGAATTGACTACATTGATTGATAATTTAGATGAAAGTCAAAAAATGGGTTCAAAGATTGAAATATACGGTTCTTTTATTAATCATGGAGCAAAGCGAGTTTTCTTAGTTGACACTTTGTGTTTAGATTCAGGATTCATGCACAGTCAAATGACACCTGAACAATTTGCTGAGTTTAAACGATTATGTCATGAAAATGACACGAGTCCACTCGCATTAATGATGCGAGACGATACACTGTGGGCTGAGTTGTACGCTAAAGACTATCTAAAAAAGGCGATTCTCTTGTTTTGCCTTTCACCTGAGCGAAAGCAAGATATGATTCACATTGGAATTGTTTCATCTCATGGAGAAGGAAAAGACCATTTAGTTGAAAGAGTTATTTCACCTCTTGTGCCTTGTCGATTAGTCGGAAGCGGAAAAATGGCGACTATTGCAGGATTGTTTGGTGCGATGAGTGGAGACGATTTATCTTGTTTAGAAGTTGGACTTTTACCAAAAATGAATCATCAACGTGTGGCAATCTCGGAATTTCAAACTTGGGATGATTCTACGTTCGGAGAACTAATGAACATGATGGCTAATGGGTCTGTCAGTATTCAAAAAGGAAACTTAGATGTAACTCGAGAAACTACTGAAAACTTACTGTTCTTAGGTAATCCACCTTCGCATTATAATCCTGAGGAAAGTGAAAGTAAAAAGGAAATGTTAGCCGCTTTTGGCAAATATACTCACCAGATTGTTAGTCGATTATCATTAATCTTTACTCAACTATCATTAGCAGGTGATGAAGCCACAGGTATGATTAGAACTGCAATTCTTCGAGCCATGGACAGGGATTTCGAGAATGCAGGAATTAAAGAATCCTTAGATATGTGGCGTAAGTTCTTCCGAGAGTATTTAGCCTATGTTTCATATACACATCCAAATCTACGAGAATACGCCGCACGAATAAACTCTAATTACGATGTATTAGAAAGTAAATCTCAATTTAAAGATGCATTTAATATTAGAAACAAACGTGATAATCGTAAGTATCAAGAATTTGCTAACTTGGTTCGAGGATTTGCGAGATTACAAGGAGATGCACAAATTGGGATTAGTCACGTTGGAGAAGCATATAAAATTTTCGCCAAGAGTTTAACAACTTTAACTGATGAGTTCCCAATCAAGGCTATGGAGTATGGTGTCAATATAAAACTAATCAACATTCACGGTAGGTTGTTATCTGCATTTGGTGGAAGTAATGCCGTTGACAAAGAAGAAATGCGAAAGAAAGTTAAATTCAACGACTATCAATTAGGTGAGTTGGAACGATTCAAAGCCGTCTTGCCGTTTTCGGATGGAACTTATCTTGTTCGTGACTTTAACTGGGATACTATGGAGGACGGAGAATGACTGAACAATCCGAGATAGACACAACTTGGCTTATGTTGAGAGTTTGTCATTATCCTCAATTCGTAGAAGGTGTGGTTGAACTTCCCTGGGCAGACCGTTACGAAACGTTAAAAGTAATTTATGATTATGGAAACAAAATAAGTTGGGAAGTTCGCTCTAAAAAGCCTGTCGAAGATATGATGGCTTATGTGGCTACTAAAGGGTATTTCAAGTTCTTTTGTGCAGGTATTAAAGTCAGACCTGATGGTTCATTTACATTTCATCCAGTATTGACAGATTGTTTGAAACCTGAGGGATTTTAATGTCTAAAAGCCCAATATTCCTCGTATCTGAATTACAGAAAGTAGAAAAACTGATGCAGAAAATAGAGAGAATTGGACTAATAACAATGGCAGTAGGGCTGTTGTTAATTATAAGTATGTTACTGTGGGTATCGGCATAGGCTTTAAGTAGTCGTAGTGTTAATAATCACATTATGGCAAAGGCTATGAATCCACCAGGCGCTAGTTGCGGCGGTGGCGCAGATGTTAATACTCAATTGAATTGTATTTGTGATACTGATGCTGCAGGTAATGCAGTGCAAGGCACTTGCGAACCTGTTGGTTGGGAATCTTCTCAAGGTGGTGGCTATGGTGGAAGTTATTGCACTAAGTCTACATCTGGGGCTGCAGGAATGGCAGGAACTGCATGGGTTCAAAAATGTTATACACGAAACTCTCAAGGTGACATGTATTCGATTTGGGGAGATAAAGGAATGCCATACACCGTCGGCGGTCAACCTGCTCAACAAGGTTTAACTACTATGAGTGGAGCAGACCCTCAATGGGATACTTATCTTAATCAATCTCAACCAGGTGCATTAAGTCGATTCATGCAAAAGAATAGAGTTATGCCGTGGTACACGAACACTTTTGGAACTAAACAGTCTCAAATGTCAATGCAAGATTATGAAGATATGACAGATGATGAAAAAGAATCCTCAGGATTGATTGGTTGGTTTAAATCTGTTTTCGGAGCAGAAGATGAGGAACTTACTCACACTATGTCTGATGGCACAGTAATGTCTGGTGCAACCCATACTCCACAAGCAATAACTTCAAGTAAGTTACCTGCAGTCCTTATTATAGCAGGTGCAGTTGGACTTGCAGTACTAAAAGCGAAAAGAGTGATTTGAATGAGGAATATACCAAAAGAATTTTACCAACAAGAAGGATTCATGACTGTCGCAGGTCTTGGATATACAACTGCATTAGCCACTTTTGGATTTGGGGTTTTTTTATTAGGAGAAAATCAAAATGTTGCAAGTTTATTAATCGTAGCAGGTGGCGCTTTGTCTACCTTTGGATTCCTTAAGCAAGCAGGCATTCTAAGTTATTAACTCCCTCAACTAATTCCTCTTGGATAGTTAAAAGATACGTTTTTTGTAACGGACATTGAACTCCACCCAAGTACTTCTAATGCAATTGCAGAGCGTTGTGTAGTGTATACTTGAATTACTCCTCGAGTATCGGCTGCTAAGAACATAGAGTTAGGTTGTTTAAGTTGCTTCCAAATCTTAATCAATTTAGGCACATTAACAGATAATTTATAATTTATAAACACCCCATAATCCGTCATATCTTCACCTCTTATGTATCCTACTGTATTTCCAATCAAATCACCCCAATCTTTCCACTCTAACTTGCCAGTAATATTGATAGGAGTAACTTCTTCAATACTATAAATAGTATCGAGATAGTTGCCTTCTTCAACCTCCTCATCATTTATAAATGGTAACAAATCACGTACATTCACAATAATCCCTGTGGACTCATCCAAAAATAAACCATTAACACCTTCGGCGAATTGATACCACATAAATTATAGTATTTCCTTACAACTATTTAAAATGTAACATCAACAGGATTAAATAGGTGTAATGTTGTAGCGTATACTATGGTTAGTCGTCAACAACTTAGAGCAGTCTCGAATGAGAGGGCAAGAATTGCATTAGCCATCATGCAACGTGAAGGATTAGGGATTGAAGCCGCCGCCGCACGAGTTAAGACAACTCGACGTAACGTTCGCAGATTCATGAAAGATATGGGTATCACAACTAAACGTTCTCGTCGCCGAGGAGACCGTGGTAAAATATTAGTAACTAGGCAACCCTTGCAAAAGGTAAGAGATTTCATTGATGATATGAATCAAGGTATGTCGGCTACTACTGCGGCAAGGAAAAGTCACACAACTGTTAAAACTATGTCTAATATACTTGTCAAAGGTGAACCACTCTTGGTTAAAACGAATAATCGTTGGCAATTAAATGTACTTATTAAACACATTTACAGTTTAGTATATTATGGCTATTTAACAGGTCTTGGAGGTAACATCCAAGGAGGTGGAGAAGACCATCCAGATGAACACCAGTATGGAGAAGAAGAAGAAGGTCTCATTGAATCTCCAGATGCTCCATCAGTTTGGTGGCAAATAGATTTCGATTACTTTGTTTCAACATTACCTGAAGAACTAGTCGGTCAATTTTGGAAACCTGCAATTATGCAATGGTTACGTATGGAATTAGAAAATCCTAATCTCATCGAAACAGGAATCTCTACTAATTTCCTTGGTAATGCAGATGTTGAAAGAGATGCAATTGATAACGACCGTATAGATAGTGATGGAAATATGAAATTAACGCAAATTGAAGCGTGGATGACTCGCTACGATATGACTATGCATCCAACAGTTAACTTTGGATTAGATGATAATCACACACCTAGAGACGTTGACTTCGAACCGATTTCTACGATAACGGCTGGATTCCCAGTTACTGCTGAAGGAAAATTCCAAATTATTATTAGACGTGAGGATGAGGTATACACATATCCTAAGACAGGGCCTAAAAACTTACTCTTTAAATATGACTTGTCAGATGAAGTTCAATGAATTGTAGGTAAGGCTTTATAAGGGTGAAAAGAAAGTTATTAAAATAATGCAGAGTCACGAGGAATATTTAAATCTGCTTTTAGAACAGTGTAATCAAGAGTATGCAATTGCTACAGATGCAAGGGCACAAGGACAAGACCCCCGAATCGAAGTAGAGATTCCTCAAGCCCACGATTTGGCTCAACGAACTCAACAACTATTAGACTTCTTACATCCTCGAAATACTGCCGAACAAATTCGAGAGTTAACCGAAGAACACGATGGAAATCGTGAAATGGTGGCTTTAGACTTAGCACTTATTGTTTGTGCTGAAACTTTACTATATGGGAAAAGCCATAATTGTAAAACTTGCACGGGCACAGGAGAAGTTAAAGAAGGTGAATGGCGTAAACGAGAGTGCAATAATTGCAGTGGAAAAGGAGTCATCATTGAATACCGAAAAGAGATTAAAACAAACACTAAAACAGAAGTGTTAGCAGAATTCGAAGCAACCGATAAATCAAAATGGAAGCCGAAACAAATCGCAATGGCAATCTATCATGGAATCTGTGCAGGATTGGCAGTTTTAACAGAAGGTATTTTAGTTGCACCTCTTGAAGGTGTAGTCTCGGCACGAATTTTAACAAATGCAGATGATACTAATTGCCTTGCAGTTAACTTTGCAGGCCCAATCCGCTCCGCAGGTGGAACAGGTCAAGCACTTTCAGTATTAATTGCAGATATTTTGCGACGTAAGTTTAATCTAGGAGTTTCTCAAGTTACTTCGAATGAAATAGAAAGATACAAGGAAGAAGTAGGCACATATGGAAGAGGATTACAATACCGCCCTTCAAATCCTGAATTAGGAATTATTGCTAAAAATTGTCCTATTTATTTAGATGGAGAAGGTGTTGGTAACGAAGTCACAGGTCAAAGAGATTTGCCGAGAGTTCCAACAAATAAAGTGCGTGAAGGTTGCTTATTAGTTATGTGTGAAGGATTAGTTCTTAAAGCACCGAAAATATTAAAATATGTTGAAGAATTAAAACTTGATGGATGGGATTGGCTTCATAATTTTGTTAAATCAAGCGATGGTGAATCAGGAGAACGTAAAATACAACCTTCTTATAAGTATATCAGTGATGTATTAGCAGGAAGGCCTATATTCAGCCAACCAATGACGAAAGGGGGATTTAGACTAAGATATGGTAGAAGTCGCCTTGGAGGGCTCGCTACGACGTCTGTACACCCTGCAACAATGCAAGCATTGAATGGATTTATAATTATTGGCACACAAATGAAATATGAAAGACCTGGTAAGGCTACAGTAGTAACACCGTGTAATGATATCGAAGGGCCTTATGTTGAGTTTAAAGACGGTTCAGCCAAAAGAATCCAACATATGTTAGATATCCCTATAGGATTGCCAACCGATGTAGACTGGCCAATTGCTAAAATTTGGGATTTAGGTGAGTTATTAGTTCCTGTGGGTGAGTTTATTGAAAATAATCATCCCTTAGCACCTAGTGGCTATGTATCTGATTGGCATAATCAAGTAATAGAACAACAAGGAATGACAATACCAAAAACATTTATGGAGGCCGTTGAACAAGCAAACCAAGGAGTTCCATTGCATCCTAATTATGTAGCGAATTGGAATGACATAACAGGTGACCAAACTTATCAGTTACTTAATGCAGTAAAACTTGATGTTAATGCAGGAACGATTTCGATTCCATCAGAATTTAGAGATTTAATTTATCAATTGAATATTGATATCACCGAAGATGGTATACTCGAAGGGGATTTATCCTATTTATTCCTAATTATCCTAAAAAATCTAAAAGACCCTCAAGGTAAAATTTTCAATTGCGGAATCGATTTTCTCAATTGGATTCTTCCGTTTGAAGTTAAGTCTAGAATTGGAATTCGAATTGGTGCAAGAATGGGAAAACCCGAAGGAAGTAAACATCGAGAAATGAAGCCTGCAATACATACAATGCACCCATTAGGATTTAATGTAGGAGCGCAACGACTTGTAGACCAAGCCGCCAAAGATGAAGTCGAAGTACAAGTAGGAATTCGTTGGGATACGGTAACTGGTGAAGAAGTTACAACAGGTGTATCGAGTGGCAAAAATACCGAATACATGAAAATGGGATATCGTAATTTAGGACTTAAAAAAGAATGGCAAGCAGTAAAAGACCAACTTGGAATGTTTGGAGACGTAGGTGTAAAGGGTGTGAAAGGAATGCTTTCAAAAGAAAGATTACCAGAAAACTTACTCAAAGGGGCGCTTCGATATAAACACGATTTATCTACGTTCCGTGATGGCACTATCAGATTTGATGCAGTTGATATATCAATGACACATTTTAAACCTTCGGAGATTGGATTAACGGCTGAAAAAACAAGACAATTAGGTTATGAATGTGAATCTGCCGAATCAGTAGTAGAGTTAAGGTGTCAAGATATTATTATTCCATTAAACTGTGCGGATAAATTTCTCAAAGTAACTCAATATGTGGATGAACTATTACAACAGATGTATGGTTTAGAACCTTATTATAATTGTACTGAAATAAGCGATTTATTCGGACATATGGCGATGGGTATTGCTCCACATACATCGGGAGCAATTCTTTGTAGAATTATCGGAGTAGCCGAAATTAAAGGACACTATGGACATCCATTCTTCCACGCTGCCAAGAGAAGAAATTGTGATGGAGATATTGATAGTATACTTCTATTACTTGATGGATTACTTAATTTTAGTCGATTGTTCTTACCAGGAAATCGTGGAGGGTTGATGGATGCACCACTTATTCTAACGACTCGAATTGACCCATCCGAAATTGATAAAGAAGCACACAATCTCGATATTAATTGGAAATATCCTGTCAAGTTTTACGAGTTGACTCAAAGCATTCCTGATGCTAAAGAGGCAATTTCAAAAGGAGGAATCATTACTGTGGCACAAGTATTAGGAACCCCTGCAGAGTACACAGGGTTTGGATATACTCATGAGACAGACGATGCTAATGAAAGTCCAAAAAATAATCCATATAATACATTAGAAAGCATGAGAGAAAAAACAATCGCACAGTTCGCTCTCGGTGACTTATTAGTTTGTGTGGATAATACTGACCAAAGTAGTAGGCTAATAGATAGACACCTGTTGCGAGATATGCGAGGGAATCTTAGGGCATTTGGTCAACAAAAAGTTCGTTGCACGAAATGTGGAGAATCTTATCGTAGGCCACCTTTATCGGGCAATTGTACTAAAGTGTTAGAAGAAAAAATAAACCCATTTACTAAAGAAAGAGAAGCCATCCAATGCCCAGGCAATATTATTTTAACCGTAAGCAAAGGTTCAGTTATGAAGTATGATAAACTAATGACTGAATTGATAGAAGATTATGGGTGCAATAAGTATGTAGCGGCTGTATATCATTTAGTAACAAATTGGGCATCTGAAACTTTAGATGACCCTAATGAGAAAAAACCTGTTGGACTTTGGTGAGGATTATGGAAGTAAGATTGGCTACGGAAACAGATATCGAGCGAATCACAGAAATGCATCAAAGTTATATTCAATCGTGGCATCCTCAAGAATATTTCGAAAGACTAATAAACGTTGAATCTCCCTTGGTCATAGTAGCGGTTAAAGACAACAAATTAATAGGATACACGGCTTGCCGAGTTGAAGGACAGTACTCTCATCTCGTAAGTATGGGTGTATGCCCTCGAGAGCGCACGAAAGGCATTGGTAGTGGTATGACCTTAGCCATGGTAGAGATGGCCGTTAAACGTGGTTTAGAAGGTGTTTATGGACATGTTAGAGGAAGTAACACCGTAGCCATAGCAGTATACAAAAAATGTGGATTCACGTTCACATTAGTCGACGAGTATGAAGACGGAGATGAAAAATTAGAGTTTATGATTAATTTGTAATACCTGTTGTTATCAGGTATAGTAACTCTAGGTTATTCTTTCTATTTAATAATCAAGCATTATATGTCGGGCTACCGCTATCTCCAACAATAGACCAAACTTCATTAGGGGATGTCCCACTAACTGACAAAGATACAGAAGATACATTTGAAGTGGGTAAAGTAATGCTCGTAATAGGAGCACCACCATTAGTAATAATAGTATCTATACTTATATCCATAGAGGCACCCGATTGGTTAGAAATAGTAATGGTGAGTCCCATCGGGGCAGAGGGAGAGCCCAATACAGAGGCAGGGGCTAATATGGCTGAAGCACCCGTACATTGATAATAGCGACCTTGAATAACGGTGGCGTCGGTGACATCAATGATTCCCATATCAGCAACAGAGATAATTCCATAATAAGAAGTGGTTCCACCTACTGATAATGTGCCTGTGCCACTTGCGACTCCATCTCCTGCAATAACTCCTGTGGCTGCTGTAACTACTCCTAATGTGCCTCCTGCGTTAATTGGTCCATCAGTAGTGGAAACACCTCCTGTGCCTCCTACTGTGACTGTTCCACCTCCTATTGGGTCTACACTGACAGTAGTTCCTCCTGCTAAGGATGAGGTAGTGGTAAATCCGCCATTTGAAGTAAAACGGGCCACTTCATTAGTTATGGCTGGGTCGGCTGAACCATTTAGATTTTTAATAACTAAATCAAAGAGAGTGTTGGCAGCATTAGTTCCCGCCGTAGAAATAGATTCAATAATAGAGCCAACTACATTTACACCTGGTTGGGCTGGGGCTTCTGCCTCAAATTCCAATCCGACACCTAATCCAAGTGCCGCAGTTCCTGTAGATATACGAGAAACTTTTAGTGGGTAAAGAACGGTAGTAGTTCCTGCATCTGAATCACTTACTGTAAATTTTCTGCTACCTGCTGTATCAACATAGGTGAGTTCTGCTTCTCCGCCGATAGTATCGGCTGCTGTGCCAAATGCTACTTGCGTATCTGCAATAGTTCCTCCAATTGTTCCACCACCGCCACCACCACCGCCAGTAGTGATTGTAACGGTGTGCCCTGAACTTGCAGTGATTGTACCTGCTGAAACGATAATTTTACGAACGTCTGTATTTATAGTAGTACCATCAGTAACTTCTAAAGTGTCTCCGCCTGCATTTGTTCCTGTAAAGAAGTTACCTTGTGCCATTCATAATCACCTCACACCGTCTTAAGAGCCTGCGAAGAAGTATCGAAGTAACCGTAGTATTGTTCAGTCCATCCGACGAAAACTGCATCTGCTTCTCCACCTGCAGTAATAGCAGCACCAGATTCATTAATAATTCTAAATACAATCTGTTGTTCAACTACAAGGGGAGATTCAAATTGCCATAGGTCACTAAAATTAGTTTGACCCCATTGGAAATCACTCCAAGAGATAGCCAAACTACCATCAATCCAAAGTTGATATGAAATAGGATTAGCAAGTTTATCTGCGCCTGCTCCTGCAGGTCTTGGCACTAAACTGTGGCCGAATTTACTGATTTTATAGTATTCATTATCGGACCCTGGTCTAGATGTTCCAGTTACTCCTGCTTGACTTAATCCTGCGCCAATTGGGAATCGAGTATTTTCACCTGATGCCGCAGTTCCTGTAGGTACAAAATTTGATACAACAGTAGGAATAAGAGGTGGAGCAATATTAGTGAGAGGTTGGCCTGCAGGAATAGCAGTATCTGAACCTGGATTTGTCCAAAATTGAGTTCCTGCTAAATTAGTTTCTGTGACATTGATAACTAGTGCATCTACGAACTCATTATCACTGAGTAAAACAGTGGTTGTTGAGTCTGCTGCGCCAAATTGAATTAATTGACGTTGAATAACGTTACTTGAGTCTCCTTTTGGAATTAAAGACCAAGGATAGCGAGCCAAGTCAAGAACTTTATCCGTTCCTGCTGAGTAAACGGCTTGAGGGCCATCATGACCATCTCCACGTAGATATGTTCGAGCATCAATACCTGGACGAACTACAGAAGTAGGTTGGTGAGTAGTAGTAGGGTAAGTATGTTGAGGAACAGGTGTGGCTTCAACAGAATCTCCTGCTAAAGCATATCCAGTTTGAAATGACTTCTTACGATATGCTCGCTTAACGTCACGAATGTTATCATTAACACTACCCATGCATTATATTAGCCCGCTCTGATACTTAAAGGTATTGGCGGACGTATTAACCTTGAATAAGGCTTGGGTCAACACAGTCTGCCGACTGAATTGCTAGTTCTCCGATAAGGGTAACCTTAACAGTTCTTTGGAAATTGCCTGCTGCGGCACATGCCGTGTTGTTTGTAACGACAACTGATAATGGTTGTTGGAATAGAACTAATACAGGTACAGGGAATGTTAAAGTTTTATCATCCTTACAGGCAATACTTGTCACTGCAAATGATTGACTCGGAACTGCATTAGCACCTACGAGGATTTTAACATCAAAATCATTACAACTTGGTTGAACATTCACAGCATCACAATCGCAACATAGGGGGCCATTTGAACCTCCAAATGTGCCATTACTAACACTGCCTGCCATAATTTCAACCATAATTCCATAAACTCGAACTTCTTCATTGTTGGCTTGGTTTGTATAAATGGTTTGAGTTACAGTACTACCTGCAGCAATTGCAGCAGCACCATCACCAAAATTATGTCGAGTTGTATATACTTCAGGTTGCGGATTTTGATTTGCCATGATTTTCACTCCTTGTTTCAACTATTTAAAGTATTCCTTAGTATTGCTTTTGAATCCCCAATTCTCCAATCAATGTAATGCGGACTCTACGCTTGCCATAACTAGCCAAAGCAGCCAATGCAGTTGCATTAGAAACTTCTATTTGGAAAGGTTGTTTGAATAAAACAATAACGGGAGTAGTAAATGCCATAGTTTTACTTGACTTACAGAAAATAGTAGATGCATCAAAAGTAGTAGAAGGAATTAATTGTCCTCCAACTCGAACTCCAATATTGAAATCCATACCACCGAAAGAGGCTGCATTAGCATTATCAGGAGAGTATTTAGCATCTGCAATTGTAGTGGCTGCAGTTAAGTTTGCAGGCAAGACAGTGCAACAACAACATTCTGCATAAGCAGGTGCTACGGAATCGACTAAATTGCCTGCATTAAGTGTAATGACTACATTGCCAGCCCCACCAAAGAGAGTTCCCAAGAAAGTAATTGTATCAGTAGCCTTGTAACCTGAACCTGCAGTAGTAGCCGTAATTGCAGTAACAACACCTGCTACAACCGTAATACTAAATAGGGCTCCAACTCCATCACCTGATGTACTTGATGCCTCGACAGAATAAACCCCATCGACTAATCCCGTCTCTGGGGTAGTAATCGAAGCAGTTAGCCCATCAACGGCAGTATCAAGAGCCGAAGCAATATTGAACATACAATCAATTTCTACCTTCATAGCGTAGAGACGAAACTCTTCGTTATTGGCTTGATATGTAAAAATATTTACTGAGCGCATAGTATTAATTGCAATTGCACTACCCGTATAATCGAATTCGTGACTTGTCTGATAAATTTCAGGTTGAGGGTCTTGATTCACCATGCCATTAGTTTGGCGGTCTTACTACTTAAAGTATTCCATAATTTACTTCCAAATCATAGTTTCATTTTTTGGCATACGAGTTTTGCGCCAAATACGATATAAGAAACCTAAAAATAATAAATCGAGCAAAAATGCAATAGGGCCAATCTCATCTAAATTAGCAATAACTTCCATTGGACTAGTCGGCCATGACCATACCACATACACTAATGACCCTAAAGTAATGATGAAAAACACCAACAAGACCTCCATCATGGCTTCTTGGCGTGGGCTCATATTATGTCATAGGTAGTTCTCTACTTAAGGTTATCTATCTCATGCATCAAGAAATAATTCTTCTTCATTAATAAAGGATACTTCTTCAGGCGAAACATAAGGAACATCAATATTGGGAGTTGGTGTATTTTCATGTAAGTGTTTAGTTTTGAAATAATCTCTAACAGTTTGATATAGTTCAGGTGCAATCGTGTCGGTATCAAAGTCAGTATCATCTTTTTCTGCTTGCTCCATCAGGACACGGCGGATGTTAGACATAGCAAATACAGTTTCATAAAAATCAGATGTGAATACTCTCTGATAAACTGCTCCAATTTTATCCGCACTACGTTGGGCAAAAATTGCCAATACAACTGCTCCTAAGTTAGTGGCCGCAATGAATCCTAACAACTGCCAAGTCCACCATGCAGTAGGTTGAACTATAATGGCAAACATTTGCACAACAATTTCAATAATTAAAACAATAACAAACATTTGCTTTGCAGAGATAAAATCTAATTCAGCCATTTTTTCGAAATCATCTTCATTCATTAAATCCACCTCCACCATATATTTGTTGAAGAATTAAGTGTCTCTCACCATTAAGTGGAAACTCACCAACAGGTTGATATCCCCAAATGTCTCGAAGTTCTCGAAGCATATTCTTTTTCCATCCACGGCCTAATGATAAAATGAATTCAGACTCTTGAAAAATACCTTGTCTATGAAGTGCTGAAAAGTCTTCCCAAGAGTAAACTCGAACGCAAGCCCCTGAGCCAATAATTTCCGTTTCTAACTCTTCTTTTATAGCAGTTATTTCAGATTCTAACTCCTCATTAGTTTTGAAAAAGTCATATCCAACTAATTGTAAAATATCATCAGTAAGTCCAAATCCTGATGATAATCTCTCGGAAATTATTGCCCACTCTCTTTCAAATTGAGTGTCCCAAAATATATGATTATCGAGATATTCTGCACCAATAGTATCAATGGAAGAAGAAATAAACTCTTGTTTACGAGCCTCTAAATATGAGACCCAAAGCAAATCACGGTCTTTGTTGTAAGTGTCGGTAATTTCCGCAATTATGTTTTCGATTCCTGTATCGATAGGTGGCGGAGCCTGGTCCATACTTAGATTTATTAGTCATTGGTATTTAAGACTAATTACGATTTTTGTATTTATTGTACCCAGATGCCAATGCCATTGCTGCCAAAAACACTCCACTAGCCTTGAGAGCACCAATATATTGATGCCAGTTATCATCGGTATCAACTGCATTTCGTTCAGGTTCGGGGATGGTTGCTATCATTTTAGGAATATCATAGGTATAATCTTTATATTGTTTTGTATTAGTAGTAATTCCTTTTGTTTCTTGACTATCTACAATGGTCTCATCTTTAGCAAAGAATGATTCAGCATTTTTTACAGTTTCTTGAGTGCAAGATATATGAAACCAATCATTACCAAAATATCCACTCCAACCAAACTCACTTTCATCAAAGTCTTCTACATTTCCATCAAACTCATCTAAGAAAGGTTGAACTGGTTGTAAAGTATTATGAAGGGATACAGTTGTTCCATGTCTATTTTCTTCTTGTAATACCCAAATTACAGATGATTCAGCCTCTAATTTCAGTTTCTTTCCTTTGCTTACTTTGCTTGGGTTAGCGGGGTTGTTAAGAACGGCTTTAGGAGGTGAGCGCATCTTGATAGCATCTGCTGTTGCTATGAGATTGAGGACCTTTCCTTGTTGACTAGGTATTTCAAAGTCGAGTTTGAGATTAGCGATTGCGTTGGCTCCGACTTTCTTTGCTCTATCAGAGAGTTCTTGTGTCATGGTGGCGATAGCCATAGCCATTCTTTTCTCACTCATTGACTGGCGACCTCCGATAAGCCCTCTGTATACGTCTTGGACACCTTCGCCTATGTCCACAAAGATGTTTCTGCCGACTTGGACTTCTGCGAAGATGGCGCCTAGTTTCTTATGTTGAGTGGTTGGTTCTCCGCTCATTATCGGTAAGATGTCTTCATAAGATTCGGCATAAGACGAGTATCTTCCCAAGGGTACACATTCATTGCAAACACATTCTACATCATGTACATCGGGTCCATATCTTTGATTGCGCCACTCATTCAAGCAAGCCATACAATCGGGGTCGGCCTCGCCGTAGTCTCTATCGCATGTGCACCGATTTTCATTCATCATCGAATACATCTTCAATTTAGCCTGTTTTATTGCCGACTTCAACTCATGCATATTCGTGACACCTGCCTCTTTTAGAGATTGCAAAGAATTTTCTAAGTTTCTAATTGCTTCTTCAACAGCCGCAATAGATTCGGGTGAGTTTCCACCTTGTTCAATACAATTCAAACCGTATGCATCACATACCTCACAGTAGCCATCACCGTCTAATTGATGATTGCCCCATTCACTATTGAATGTTTCGCCTAAATCATCTCGATAGTAGTTTCGAATATTTGCGACTGATGCGCCAGCACCTGGAGACCGCATTGTTCTGTAATCATAATAATCACCATCCCACGGATAAGGTATGAGAGAGACTGTCTCGAAACCCTCTGACCCCACATCTCGCGACCACTGATTCCATGTTTCAATTAAATTGTTAACATCTTCTTCCGTCACACCTGATGAACGACTGACCGCATATGGAGTCACTGAAGACCAAGCATTTGAGTTGGATACCCTTGCATTGGGTATCATTGCAGTTACTTCTCCCTCAGGCCTCATCCCAGTTAAATCGTAAAATGTAATAATAGGATACTCCAAACCAAAACGTTTAAAATCTGAACGGAGATAAGCACTTTTCGGTGACTCATTCATAGGTCGACCATAATGAAGTTCTTTCGTAGAGATTTCAGCACCATAGGATACTTCAGAACCACTTGGAAGAACACGTAATTCGTAGGGTTTACCCTCTTCAGGATTGTAAAAAGGTCTAGATTGCTCTGACTCCATATCTAAGAGTACTTCGCTTTGAGTATTAAAGGTTTCGGTATCTTCTTGCGATAAACAATGTTAAACAATACCTTGAGGATAATTAAAAGTAATCTGGATACGAGTATTTGAAGTTTCGTTCACTAAAACCATTTCATCAAAAAATCGTAGAATTGTGTTTAATTTAACGTCTCGAATATACCAGTCGTAATTCCTTTGAAATAAATAATACCGATTAAGTTTTTGACTCGTGCCAGGGATGGTATATGTTTCTGTTAATGCCCATTTATTTAGTCTTTCTTTAGTAGTAACGGTTTTCCAACCACAACTATCTAAAATTTGAGAATCATCAGGGAAAATAGTAATAATAATATTATTGTGCAAGGTAATACAAAAATTATTTCCAAATTTGTATAATCGAGTATTATTTCCTAATGGCTTGCCTTTAAACAAGTCCTTAGTCGTACTCCAAAGTTGTTTAGCCTCTTCCCAGTTCACTAATTTTAACCCCCTTAAAAAGATGGCTCCTTTGGTCCTGGTTCGGGTACTTCTCGACCTCGACCTCGAGGGCGTGGTCTAGGATTTTTCGGCTTAGAAAAATCATCTGATGAAGGTCGAGTTGGACTAAGTGGAGTTGAATCTGATTCAGCCCTGCCTCCCCAACCAGGGCTGGGATTGTACCTCCAGCAACCCTCATCTTCACTTACCTCATCAAAATTGACTCCGCAATTTTTACAATAATTCCAAACTTCATCCAATCCTAAGTATTTTTTCCCATCCCAAATTGCACGACAATCAGTGCATTCAAAATAATTTTTATCATCATCATAAATCATTCTTTCGCCACACCCGCACCGATAGAAGGAGTATCTTCGGGGATTATCGTTTATCCAAACATGAGATTTTGAATCGGATTCAGCCGTCATTGAATCATCAACAACGCTTGAGGAGAAAGTTTCAGCATAATATCCCTCATCACCAGGCCAAGGAACACGCATAGGAGCATTGCGTCCTGCTTGATATTCTGATTCGCATCTTACGCAAACTTGACTTGTTTTGGATTTAGTGGAGGCTCGTCTACATTCAGGACAAATGAAAGGTTCTTCTGCTTGGAACGTTTCCGAAGCCATATCAGGGAAGTATTTCTCGAACATTTCATTGGCAATTCGGTTTTCTCTTCGTTGTTTTCTCGTGAGTCCAAGACTAGGCTTTCGAAGATTATTGAATAAGTTTCGTATAGGTTGACGTAATTCTTCAACAATGTATTCATAAAAACGGTCAAAGAATTTAGTATTACAAAAAGTTTCGGCTTGTTCGTGAGAACGACCTTCATCACGTAATGCTTGATATGTGGCTTGCCATAATACGCTACCAGCATTATTTCTTGCGTATTTGTTTATGTCCTTATCTTCACTTTCCTCTTCGTAAGGTAGGTCATAAAAAAGAGTACGACGACGTTGACGCATTTCGCCTCGTGTGGCTTCGAAAGTTTCCGCTGCTTGGAACGTTTCCGAAGCCATATCAGGGAAGTATTTCTCGAACATTTCATTGGCAATTCGGTTTTCTCTTCGTTGTTTTCTCGTGAGTCCAAGACTAGGCTTTCGAAGATTATTGAATAAGTTTCGTATAGGTTGACGTAATTCTTCAACAATGTATTCATAAAAACGGTCAAAGAATTTAGTATTACAAAAAGTTTCGGCTTGTTCGTGAGAACGACCTTCATCACGTAATGCTTGATATGTGGCTTGCCATAATACGCTACCAGCATTATTTCTTGCGTATTTGTTTATGTCCTTATCTTCACTTTCCTCTTCGTAAGGTAGGTCATAAAAAAGAGTACGACGACGTTGACGCATTTCGCCTCGTGTGGCTTCGAAAGTTTCCGCTCCGTGTGCAGGTGTAATTTGTGACCCATATTCTCCATAAACAATTTTGAAAGGGCTTTTTGGAGATTGTTTTGATTGATATGTCACCATATTTTCATGACAAGAAGGACAACTAATATCATAAACTCTATTATAACAACCTTCTGGTGGATTTTGACCGTCAAAAGCAGAGACTATCCATCCACTTGTGTTGCCACAGTTACAAATCATACCTTCAATATTTCTTTCGTATTTAACATCATTTTTTCGGTAATATCTCGAGTTCTCGGCGGAAAATGATTCAGTAACTGCTGCTTTACCAGATGGAGTTAAATAGTAAACCCACCGTTTCATATTGCCTATTGTACGATTATTTTCATCTAAAATATGGGCTTTCTTTTGACCCACTAAATTTGAATCGAGTAATGGACTCATAAATCTAGGAATATTGCTACGACTAATGCCAATTGCTCTTGCGATGCCATCTTGGTCAAGGTCTTGCGTAACGTCTCGAGAGTCAGTCACAACTTCAGGTTTCCAATTAGAAAGGTAATTTATTATTTTTTGTTGAGTTTCTGTCAATTTTAGTTCGGCTTGTTTTGTAATTGTATTACAAGAGTCACATTGTTGTCGGTTTACACCATACTGTTCAGCCGATTTAACCTTACCCGAATGACAAAAACCACAACGCATACATAAGGTACTACCATCTTACTACTTAAAGATGGTGTTAGTGTCTCTACTCTGTTGGTTCTGGGTCTGATTCTGGTGCCTGGCCGTTAATCTTAGTCACGGCTTCTTCTTGCTTGGTAGTTTTCTTAGTGAATCTCATAATAGGATATCCAATAGCGACTGCTGCAATTCCTCCGTAAAATAACCATTCTCGATGATTATCTAGCATATTATTCCAAGGCCAATCGTGTTGTTCACGTATTTTTAAAGCATTAGAAAGACTGCCAACGAAAACTAACCAACCACCAACGATACCTGCAATAGCCGCAGTCCAAGCCTCGTTACCGTCAACCAATTTCATGGCTTCCTTTTCATTTGCTCGTCGAGTAATAGTGTTCTTTTCATCAGTCATGATTATTTCTCCTTAGGTAGTAAGTAGGCTGCAAGTCCTAGTAATGCAGTCAATCCTATTGCCTTAAGCCAATAATTTTTATCATCATCTTCAAAGGGTTCGGTGAATGTGTCGATGCCCTTTGTGGATTCAAAGGTTTCAGCATCAAACGTTTCTGCCTCAATAATTAAGTTGCAATATTGACACACAGTAGGATGTACTCCAGCGTGTCTTGGTCTTGGGACTTCACAAGAACATTCATAGCCTGTGTCCTCAGAGGATAATGACTTTGCAGAAACTCCTCGTTGAGCCGCCTCAGTCATAATGTTCTTTCCGTATTTCTTAACGCCTTGCTTATAAGCCACGGAGGCTCCAATACGCTCGGCTTCTTCTCGAGACATGCCATCTTTTTCATACTTATCGGCTATCTTGTTTTCTACCTTATCAAATGCCGATTCAGCGTGTTTAGAGATACGTTGTCCTGCAAATGTGTTTAGTACTTGAGATACCTTAGCCACAGGTAGTAAATCCTCTGCAGCATATGCTACAGAACGAGGTGTAACGAGTTGAATAACTGTTCGATTTTCTTCACGTTCACGGTCGACCGCAGTATCTACTGCTTGAGTCAAACTGTAGTATTTTTCAAACGGACAACTAACACCTTTGAGATAATTAGGATTAGCCTCACCTGCTGAAGTAAGCATAGGGTCGGTAATCTCACAAACACCTCCACGAGATTGCAAAAGTTGAGAGGCAGAAATACCACAAACGTTACACTCGATTAAAGACAAGTCTCCAGAAGTTTGTTTTTCTTTTTGTGCATTAGCCAAATCCATAATCCTGCCATAGCCATTTTGACCCGTGGCGTCACCCTCACCACCGTTTTGAGCCAATTCTCTAATGTACATAACGTCTAAATCCATAGAAGAAATGTACTCGTCTTGCACACTTCTAGGCATAGACAACCAAATCTCAGGTGGAATTCCTAACCCAACTGCAACTTGTGTTTCAATTGTATTTTGATTCGTATCGGACTCGGCAGATTTAGTAATCTGTTCGGCAGACATGGTTTCAGTTTCTTCTTCGTCAGCCCACTCTTTGAATGTAATGTCTCCGTGTGTCTTAACTTCTTCATCAATCCACTCACGGAATGATTCATTAGGATTTTTAGCAAAATCATGCTTTGATTCTTCAATTTCAGATTCTCCCCATTCACGAAGTGTCATTTCAGCATTCAAATCACGGCTAGTAATATTATCTGGATTAATCATATCCATTGCAATCGATTCCCAAGAACGAACTTCTTCAGATGTTTCTGCATTTTTTTGGTCCATGATATAATAAAAAGCCTCTTTTTCATCATTAGTCATGTATCCATCATCATGCAATTGATTACCTACTTCTTGTAATGTCACCGTTAAATTATTACGTTTTATGAAATCAATGGCGTTATAAACCTTATCATAGGCTTCAGGGCGAGTTACTCTATCGTCTGCGGAGAATGATTCTGCCCTACCTAACAAACCTGCTTGTATCTCTTGTTCGGTTCTGTTATCGTCACCGTTAGCCCATTTAGTACATTGTTTATGTGGACTCCCACTACATGAATGACAAACATTTTGCATACATATTGAACATATTGTTTCACCTTCACAATCTGCACAAATACCACCATCACATTCATCACAATTCACTACTATTGGTTGATTTAATATGTTTGGACAAGAATTACAACATTTATTCTCGACGGAGAAGGCTTCTGTATCCATCTCTAACAAATCTTTATGATAATCCACATATTGACCATCCTCTGATAGATATATCCTATCCCAATCATCATACATCTTACCCGTTGCATTATTTAGATTAACAGTCCCACCCGCCTTTTCAAAGAAAACAAGATTAGGTTCTTCTATTATTGAAGTCTTGTAAGTAGCATTAATTCCATCGGCTTCTCCTTCATATGGCTCATGTGATTCTGCATCACAACTTTCAGGCCCTTCTTGATTATCTCCACACCATGACATTCTAGTAGGTTGGTTTCCAATATCTCCTCCTTGGAGATGATAGTAAATCCCATCTCCACAATGTTTGCATAGGTGTGTTGAATAATCATCAACATTATCACTAATAGGTAACGAGCCTATTGATTCAGCATCAAAGCGCCCAAGTTCTTGAATGTCTCTCGGTTCGTCGCCCATCGGAACGGACTTGTCTCCACCAACATCAACAGGAACGCCTGCGTTGTCGGGTTCAGTTGGGCCACCTAGTTCAGAAGCGTCGGCTTCCAATGGACTGTCTTCGGCAAAATGGGAAACCTGTGTAATAGTAATATCTTCTACTGGCATACCTTCAGTCATTTCTGCCACGGCTTTATCGTATTTAGCCTTGGTTGCAAAAGAGTTCACTTTATGAATCTTTTTTGTTGCAGGGTCTGTGTAAGTGCCGTAAAGGCGGTGACGTTTACCACGACTGCCTTCGACAATTTCGCAATGAGCAATATCTACCATTTCATGACTTTTAATGCCAGGAACATATAATTCAATCTTGACCATAGTATACAGTATACGACCCAACTACTTAAAGTTTGTTGAAACTCATCAGTTTAGGCACAGGGGGCTTAAAGCCAACTGAACTTTTCAGCCGAATGGTTCGGAATCATAACGACACCAGTGTTTCGTCCTGAACTAGCATTAAAATCGCCAAGATTCCCCATAGCACCGCTTAAGTTAAATGGATTAGAAAAGTCAATTCCTAGTCCTGTGCCTGCTTTAGAACCACTAAGGAATGAAGATGCTGCTTTGGTTTGCTCTGCTGCCTTTGCGACTTCTTCCGCCGCCTTTGCTTCGAGTTTTTGTTGTTTGGCTTCCTTTAGGATATAACGTTCAGTAGCCTTAACTAATGCTTCTGCATTTTTAATACTTTGTTCAGCCGATTTATTATTACCTGCACGACCTAAGAGATAAATTCCTGCGGCCACACCAACTCCTAAAAATCCATAACTAATAGTAGTGAAATCGCCCAATCCTTGTACTCGACTATAAATTGATGCACCAATACCTGTAATCATGCCTGCAGCACTCACAGCGGCTAATCCACGATTAATATCAGAAGAAAGTAAACTAGATATCAAAGAAGTAGTATCAGTATTATTTTTTGCATCAGTCGAAATTTCCGAATCTGCGTCTGATTCGGATTCATCTTCAGCACTGAGAGAGGAAAAAATCCCTTCTGCTAATTTTGAATAATCCATTTAGTGTCACCTCAGAGTACAGATTGACCTAAAGCGGCTCCGTAGTTCTGACCGACAGCATGGACAGTTCTAGCATCTGCCGCCCAAGAACTGGAATCTGGCAAGTTGCTGGCTGAATAGTTTACAGTTTGACCTAATGCCATACCTGATGAAATCGCAGTATTTGTTTGAACTTTAGAAATCGAACCGTAGTTAGTAGCCAAAGGAATACCTGTTGAGGCTACAACGTCTGCTTTTTTAAACATTTCGGCTCTTTTAATAGTCTCAGCCACGCTTGTAAACACTCCCATTTGATAGACCGCAAACAATCCTGCACCCAATCCTGCACCCAAACCAATGAGAAGTAGTGTTTTCATCGAAATCTCCATTTTTAATCACCTGTATTTTATATATCGTCATCACTGATACTTAAAGATACCGTTTATGGCATCATATTTAAGCCCACCAATACTGACAAAATTGCCAAGAATCCTGTGCCTGTATATTTAACGACTTGCCCAGAGATATATTGTTTCATATCTACTAATGGTTGAAGGTCTGTCTTCATAGTATTCACATCCTCACGCATATGGTCTACAGATTTTTGTAGTCCACGTACATCAGTTTTAAGGTCTCCGACATCCGTCTTAACCAATCCAATACTAATTCGAGAATCATCAACATAACTTCTAATGTCAACCTTAAGTTCTCTTAGTTCATCATTCATAGATACCCTTTCAGTAATCAAATCTGTCAAAGTTCCCAATTGAGATAAGACCGATTGAATATCTTCAGATTCACTCATATTACCCCATATATTAGCCCGACTACTTAATATTTACGAGAACATCTCTCCCGAAGGTGCATTAGTTACTCCAATTTCTTTAAGCGCCAACTGCTTCATTTCCTTAACTTGAGTTAAAGACTCCATAAGAACCTCAGATGTAATTTTATCTAAATCTCTCTCAATTGTAATTAAGTAAGCCGCCGTAACTACCTCTCGCAAGTATGCCCCAGTCAGTCCTTCGGAATCCCGAGCAAATGAATCCATTGAAATTTTCCCAGTATTAAAATTCGCCAAATATTTTTGTAAAATTGCTTTTCGTAGATTAGCATCTGGAATTGGAAACTCAATTCTAATGTCAAATCTACCTGGTCGGTCGGCCAAAGCACGGTCTAAATGTTGAGGATAATTTGTCGTAGCCACAGTTACGACATTACCTGTAGACCCTACTCCATTTAAAGAGGATAATAGTTCGCCAAGAAATGGATGACTTGCCCCATCCATACGGTCTAACCCGCCCAATGTATCAATATCTTCTATCACCATAAGGGTTGGAGCAAGTTTCTCGGCTAATTCATAAATACGCTTAATTTCTCGAAGGTTTTCTACAGTATCATTTGAAACACAGATAACAGTACAATCAACTTGATTAATAATAGATTCACAAGTCATAGTTTTTCCAGTACCTGGAGCCCCATAAAGTAAAATACCTCGACTTTTACTGAGTCCCTTGGCCGCAAACAAGTCAGAGTTGTTAAGGAATGAAATTACATTACAATTAATTGCAGAACGTTCCTTATCACCTAATACAACATCATCCAGTGAAAACTTGGTTGGAGTAATATATTCCCATTTATTATTAATAATTTGTCCTTTCAAAGGACCGTCTGTACAAAAATAATCTTTTACAGCATCCCAAAAACTGTGCACAATTGAATCCTCTCTAGTATAATGAGTTCTAAACTCTAAGTACCCATCTCCACCATCTAAGTATGCTTCAATTTCAAACACTACTAAGTTTCCAAATTGCTTATGTCTTGCAAAAATAAATCCTTCGCATAGTAAACTTTCCTTTTGACTTGGTCCAACTTCGAACTCCCTATACTTAGGAGCGACTTCTTTATCTGAGCCATCGGAATTATGATTGAAATTAGTGATTTTTTCAATATCAAAATCACGAGCAACTACATCATGAAAACATTTAACATTCGCAGCAATTTCGTGTTGAACGAAATCCTTGTGATATGAATCAAAATCTTCTGAGCCTAAAAATGCATGAATAGATTCTAATCTTGCATCCTTCTTAGTTAAATTTCCTAGACAATATTGAAAAACAGTAGACAGTTCAAGGACAGGAATAATAAACTCTTTACGTTTAGAATCATAAGAAATATTTAAAGTTTCTGGTACCTTTGATATTTTCTTTTTTTCGCCATCTTCACTATATTTATCCCAAGACTGTTCCATGATTAGACATTGCGCTGATACCTACTTAAAGCGTATCAATTTCTTCTCTAATTATTCCTTCACCGCTCCACATATATCCGTGTCTAGACATGAATCTCTCACGAGACTTTTGTAAACGTTCTAAGCGGTCTGAATTTGCACCACCTAATTGTGCGCCACCTTGAGTAGTTTGTTCATCGTGTGAGCGATGATTACCAGTAACAGCAGGTATTTGAATACCTTGATTACGAATTTGTAGTAATCTTAGCCATAAGTCTTGGTCTTCACCTAAACATAATTCAGTATCAAATCCAAATTCTAAAGATTCGAAATCCTTTCGAATAATAACTACTTGACTAGTCATCAAAGGACTTAATCTAATAGCAGTTAAACGTTCCGTAGGTGAAAATGAATCATAATTCATAATATGGTTAGCAATTCGATGAGTGCTATGCTTCTCACCACTTTTAGGAAATGTTAATTCAATAATACAATCAGCAGCGGTCCAGTAAATTACTCCTAATGATTCATCATCTACGGCTCGTACAAACTCAATTAAATGCTCATCATACCAGTAATCATCACCATCTAAAAAAGCAATACAAGGATTAGTTCCTGCCATAATCCCCTGATTCCTCGCTTGAGAGACACCATTTCCTGTTTGACGCATAAATCTGAATCTTTCATCGGATAAATGCGAATCCACAACCAACATCAATTCCTCGTATTGGGGCCAGTCACTAGGAGTTCCATCTACAATATAGCAGTGCCAATCTGTGACCGTTTGTTTTTTAATCGATTGTAAGCACTCTTCGAGCCAAGCAGGATTAATGCGATATGTAGGTACAATGATGTCGAACATAATTAATATTAAGTTAGTAGTCGTATTTAAGACTTCGTACGGTGGGGATTATATCCAATCATAGATTGATACTCGAAATCTCGAACCACTCCGCAACATGTGCACTCTTGACGGTCATGTATTTCACGATAACGCTGATGTTGTTTGAAATACAAGTTTTTTACAGTGACCCAGTCATGCTTTGTTGATTTAGATAACGCACATTCTAAAGATTTAATGGAGAGTGTTTCATATGACTTTTCACCACATCGGCGACATCCCCAAATTTGACGAATGTTGCCTTCTCCAATGGGACTAGAAGTTATATGTTTAAGAACACATGTTCGATTAGACTTCGAGCGACAACAAATGGTATCGGAAAACTTAACTGCCATGATGCTTCTACCAAGCATCACCCTTATGAATGTTTCGTAGACGGGGGACATTCTGCCAACAGAAGTGGAAGAGTGGGTGCATCCCCCGTCTAATTTATAATTAGTCTTTCTTCCTACTTAAAGGTTAACTCTTAGAGGTCTTCTAAAAACGCCCATTCTTCGTCTTCGGTCGTCATAAGATGTTGCCAATCAGGATTGTCGGATGCCAATGGTGATGCGTAGAAAAAGGCAAACTCATCCATACTTCGACGATTCTGTACCTCTCCACAACAGTTCATTCTTTCTACGCCTTTTAATTCTCTTGCACCTGACATTCGCCGTAACCACTCCCAGTAGATAGGGGCAATGTCGGCAGGACGCTCGGCATTAGTTAAACTCGGAAATCTACGGTTCCAATCACTGATGGCAGCCATAGTAAAGAAATCATCGGGTTTATTAACGAGTGAGTCGGCATGTTCTAAATGATAAGCCGTAATTTCATCAATAAATTGAGGGCTTGCCGCAGGCAAGAGACTTAAGCGCAATCCTAAGTCTGTGTCTTCAAGCACTGGAAGACGTTCGTCGAATCCTGAGACAGTTTCGAAATGACAACGAGGAACGACTAAAGTAGTTGGCCAAACAGGTGTGTCTCGGTAAAAGAACCCTGCAGTGCCTGGCAACACGTGTTGAGCGTCTAAATATCGGCCTCCGACATAGGATAACTCATACTCTTCTCCACCTTCGAAAGCAGTGTGATAAAACACTTCATTACTGTCTAAATAAGGTAGAAAACTGGCTAAATGATGGTCGTACCAGTAGTCATCAGCGTCTAAGAAGGCGATATAGGGATTTGAACCTGCGGTTGCACCTTGATTTCTCGCCCCTGCGACGAATTTGCGGTCAGCGTCTTGTATGAGCCAAGTGAACTTATTCGCAGGATATTGAGTTTTAATGTCTTGAGAAATCTCCTCAACAGAAACCACATAACAGTGCCAATCTTGATGTGTTTGAGACATTAAACTGTCGAAACAAGTTTTCAAGTAGGTATTAGGAGTGTCTTTAGAAGGAATGACAATGTCAAACATACTTGTAGTTACAGGTACTTTCTATTTAAGACTTACAGTCTTAAATATCTTAAATAGTTCCTTCAAGTAGTTGGCGCTTGTACCAATCTACATTCTCAGGTCGAACAGCCACACCCATCTCAACCAGTTTCGAAGCAATTAAAGCATCAGGACCGTCGTAAAGAGTGTATTGAACTAAGCAACAAAGGTCTTCTGCATTATCATTATAACTCTCAGTAAAGTTATAAGTTTTCGTAGAGTCTCCTATGAATGCACGACTGTCATTATATACAGTAACTTGCACGTCCCATTGTTGTCCTGGTAAAATGTAAACAGGAGATTCGAACTCGAATGTGCTTCGACAAGAAGCCATTTCGGGACACGGACTAGCCGTACCAGGTAA
>ERZ890510.629-NODE-629-length-26907-cov-5.311746_pt1 | contig 26907 bp, 19 predicted proteins | sample MGYA00521265_ERZ890510 | MGnify/ENA primary metagenome ERZ890510 (study PRJEB32303, sample SAMEA104408624) | aquatic metagenome | biome: Brackish water; feature: Chemocline; material: water | place: Baltic Sea | collected 2014-10-26T21:54:00 | depth 110 m ... | reverse complement strand
CAGATCATCGACACCGACAGTGCCGCGCAGATGCTGACCCTCGTCGCCAATGAGAAATACGCCGGCCCGATCAAAGCCGAGTTGCTCGGTGACGATCGTCACGATTCGCCGCGAGACGGCCCTTTCGTCCTCGCCGGAGAGGTCGAGACTGCCATCGTGCAGCGCAATCAGGCCCTTGTCCAGTTTGCCCAACTGGGATCGCGCCTCCTCCAGCGCGCGCAGATCGTGGGCGCGCCGAGCCAGCATCGCCAGTTGTGTGGCGCACCAACGAAGTTCCGGCTCGGCAAGAGCGCCCGGTACTGGCGCAGCCAGCTGGACAACATCCGCACCGACGGTCGTGATCACATGGGGTGCCTCGGCTCGGTGCGCCGCAGAGGGTAACGTGGCGCGGTCCCACGTTACCGGTGGGGGCAGGAGCACGCAGTGATCGTACGAACCCGCCTCGTTCTGCAGATAGACACTTGCATGGGTGAGTTCAACGCCGGTTCGGCGCAGCGCGTCGATGCATTCGGCGGCCCGCTTCGGTAGTTCGGCGCTGCTGCGCAGGCCCTGAATCAGGCCGGCAATCTCGTCGCTCGCCGGCCCTGTCATGTGAGGCCCAGCCACTGGATCTTGTAGCGCAACCTCGAGTATGGCATGCCAAGGATGCTGGCTGCCTCACGGCGCTTCCAGCGGACCTCTGCCAGCGCCTGCGTACTAGGCGCCGTCTTCATCTCTCCATGTCCGGTCATATGACGACGGCCCGTTCCGGGCGACTCTCGTGCAGCACTGCCAGCAGGGCCAACCGGGTTCGGTGAGGTCGTCGGCGAGCGTAGCGAGAATGATCCGCTCGTCGTCGACGAACAGGATGTTGAGGCAGGACTTGCTTCCAGCCATTTGGCGGCAGGTCACCCGGTTGGCGTTGGGGAGGGCACGCTGGTCGCGGCAAGGGATTATGCATACGTATGCGGACGTGTGACCAATGCCGGCCCACGGGGTCTGCTGTCCACGGTTGGGAAAGTACGCGGTGGCGGGGCAAACTCCGAGGGAATCTGTCACGGAGGCCGATGTGGATGTGTCACCAGGCACGGACGGGGCGACGGCGACATCGCTGCGACGGCCACCTGCGCGGGTCGAAGGTGAGTTAGGTGGACACCGCGGCTCAAGCATAAACAGACAAGGGATCAGGCTGAATGGCCTGACCCCTTGTTTTTACGTGGTACCGGAGGTGGGACTCGAACCCACACGCCCTTGCGGACACTGGATTTTGAATCCAGCGCGTCTACCATTCCGCCACTCCGGCTTTGTTTTGCTGCGTCGCGCTACCAGGTCATCTGTAGTCTCGCAAAGCGAGACGGCCCGGCGACGCGCGACCACCGGCATCTATGTACTACCGACAGGCGTCGCTTTACCAGCGCCACTCCTCTTCCCGCTCCGCTTTGCAGGGCCCGAGAAGCTCGGCGTAGACCATGGCATTGCGCGCCGATTCGGGCGTAAGACGATAACCATCCGGCGCCCTTTTTGGCAATGGCCGGCTCTGGCGCTGGTGTTGCCGCAACAAATCGGAAACACTTCGGGGAGACTGCAACGCCCGGGCCTGTCGCTGGCGAGCCTGTGCCTCCGCCCGCTGGCCGACGGCTTTCAACTCGGCGCTGTGTGCCAGCGCCTCGAGCTGGCGCACCTGTGCCTGGGCGGCAACTGTGGCCACCGGCGCAGGCGCTTCTGCTGGCTCGAAGGGATCGGCTGCAGGAAAGGGCCAGTCGCCCCATCGTGCGTCTTCCTCCTCTTCGTCGACCGGCGTCTGTGGTGCAGACGTGGGACTCTTGGCCTGCCGTTGTTGCGCCTCCTCCAGCTGCAGGCGACGCTTGCGGCGCTCCAGCAGCGCCGAGACGACACTGAACACGAGAAAGAGAACGAGGAGAAGTTGTTCCATGCCTACTTGCCGCTCGTGTCACCATCGGGGCCTGTGTCACCGGCATCCGCAATCGACGTGCGCATGTCGGTATCTGATTGAATGTTGCGCATGCGGTAGTAATCCATGACACCGAGGTGGCCGGAGCGAAACGCATCGGCGATGGCGCGGGGGATATCGGCTTCGGCTTCCTTGACACGCGCCGTCATCTCCTCCGTCAACGCCCGCATCTCCTGTTCGCTGGCCTGGGCCATGGCACGCCGTTCCTCGGCTTTGGCCCGGGCCACCTGCAAGTCGGCCTCGGCCTGATCGATCTGCAGCTTGGCACCGATGTTCTCGCCCACGTCGACGTCGGCGATGTCAACGGAGAGGATCTCGAAAGCGGTGCCCGAGTCGAGGCCCTTGCCCAGCACGGTCTTGGAGATGGAGTCGGGGTTTTCCAGCACTTTCTTGTGCGTTTCGGCGGAACCGATGGTGGTCACGACGCCTTCGCCGATGCGGGCGATGATCGTTTCCTCACCGGCACCACCGACGAGGCGGTCAATGTTGGCCCGCACGGTGACCCGCGCCGTGGCTTTGACCTGGATCCCGTCCTTGGCGACGGCCGCGATCAGTGGCGTATTGATGACCTTCGGATTCACCGACATCTTCACCGCTTCCAGCACATCCCGGCCCGCCAGATCGATGGCCGAGGCGCGCTCGAAGGTCAGGGGGATGTTGGCCTTGTCCGCCGAGATCAGCGCCAGGATGACAGCCTCGACATTGCCCCCCGCCAGGTAATGGGCCTCCAGGCGATCGATGCGCACGTCGATGCCGGCCTTGTCGGCACTGATCTTGGGCCGGATGATGGCGCTCGGCGGTACCTTGCGCAGGCGCATGCCGACGAGATCACGGAAAATGGAGACCTTGACGCCTGAGAAGTACGCCGTGACCCATAGGCCGATGGGTACGAAGTAGGTGAACAGGCTCAGAAAGATGATGATGCCAAACAGGATGGCTACGTAGAATATGGCTTCCATTGGTACGGTCTCCTTGCGGCGCGCTTAGAGGACGCGCTCGTGTACTACGATCCGATTGCCGTGTACTTCCAGAACTTCGATGGCCGCGTTGGCGGCGATGAAACCACCGTCTGTGACGACATCGACAATGCGCTCGTCGATGCGGGCCCGACCGCTGGGACGCAGCGTCGTCAGAGCCGTGCCGTAGGCGCCGAGCAGGCCCGACAGATCGCTGGCGGACGAATCGAATCCGGACGCACGGTCGGTTCTGCCCTCATGTACCAAGCGTTGCCAGGCACCCTTGCGCACCAGCAGCCACACCAGCGCCACGGTGCCACCGATGCCGATCAAACCAATCAACAGCGCCGGCACCGAACCCAGTCGTCGGTAGGCGAACAGAATGCCGACGCAGACGGTGCCAAAGCCGAGGACCCCGAAAATATTCATCCCCGGAATCACGAAGATCTCGAGTAGGATCAGCATAAATCCCAGGACCAGCAGTCCGATGCTGTAGATCCAGGGCAATGCTTCGGCGCTGAAGAGGGTTTCCATCAGCGCCCCTAGATGGCCCGCACGACGACACGACTGCCGTGGGCGGCAATAATCTGCAGCGCCGTCTGCTCGTCGATGAATTCACCTTCGGCAATGACGTCGAGGCGTTTGCCCGCAAACAGACCCACACCCACAGGGCGCAGTTCAGTGACAGCAAACCCCTGTTGTCCGACAAGCATATCGTCCTGATCGATGGAGGCTGACACGTAGCCCTCGGCTGCTGAGGTCGTGCCGGAGAGGACGAGATTGCGGAAGGCCGCCACCTTTGGCAGGGAGCGCAGCAGGATGACGGACGCGACGATGCCAATGATCATGGACAGAGCGAACTGGGCAATGACGGCGCTGAGTTGATCGAGGGACCAGAAATGGAATTCCGGCAGTCGCGTCAACAGCAGACTCGTCAGTATGCAGCCAAAGCCGGCGATGCCGGCGAAACCGAATCCGGGAATGAAGGCGATCTCGACAAACAGCAGACCGACGCCGATGCCGAAGAGCAACAATTCCTGCCATTCGGCCAGATGCACAATCAGGTGACTGCCGAAAAACAGCGCCAGTGCCATCAACGCCAGGGAACCTCCAAGACCCCACCCCGGGGTGCGCACTTCGGCGATCAGCCCAAAAATGGCGACGGACATGAGGATCGAGGTGACGACGGGATTGGTCAGCAGGCGCACCGCCCGTTCCCCCCAGTTGATCTCAACTTCCACGACCTCGGCATCGGCCAGATCGTAGATGGCCAGCAATTCGGTCAGCGACTGCGCCATTTCATCGGCCATGCCGTATTGCAGCGCCTGGTCCGACGTCAGGGTGGCGGGGCGACCGGCGGCGTCGCTGAGTTCAGGAATCACGATGCCCTCGTCGACCATCGCTTCGGCGATTTCGGGATCACGCCCGGTGCGCTCTGCCGTGCCCCGCATTTCGGCGCGCATGACGGAGACGTACTTGTCGCTGGCCTTGTCGCCCCCGCCGGTGACAGGTGTGCTGGCACCGATGGTGCCGCCCTTGACCATGACGATCCGGTCGCAAGCCAGTGAAATCAGGGCCCCTGCAGAAATCGCCCGCTTGTTGATAAAGGCGATGGTCAGCAGATCGGCATCGACAATGGCATCGCGGATGATGGTGGCGGCATCGACGCGACCGCCGAAGGTGTCGATGTCGAAAATCATGGCGTCCGCCCCGGCAGCGTCGGCGTCCTGCACAACACGTTCCACGTAGGCTGCCAGCCCGGGATCAATCATGCCGCCTTCGGTATTGACCGTGTGCAGCTTCAACAGATGCACCAGGGGCCGCTGCGAATCCTTGTCGACAACCTGTTCAGGTGCTGCCGGAATCTGTGTGTTGCCCATGGCGGGCCACAACACCGACGCCAGCACCAGACCCACCAGCGCCAGGCGCAGTTGCAGAGGGTATCCTCTTTTTGTCACGTTCAGCATATCAGGGTTAGATGGTACCCTTCTGTGGGGCCTTGTCAATCAACATTGCCCCGGTCTACCTTCCGCCTGCGCTGCGTGTACCGATCCCATCTTTCCGTGAAAGGGCTGCCATGGCTCAGGATACCCCACCCCTCGACCTGCTGCTCAAGGGCGGACATGTCGTCGACCCGGCCAACGATCTGGATGCGGTGGCCGACGTCGGCGTGCGGCATGGAAAAATCGCTCGTGTTGAGGCCGACATAGCGCCGTCCGACGCGACCCACGTTGTGGATGTGAGCGGGCTCCATGTCACGCCCGGGCTGCTCGACATCCATGTCCACAGCTATGATCTGCGCTGGGCCGCCATCGATCTGAAGACGGGTGCGAGGCAGCCAGCCAATCTGTTCGTCTCCGGCAGTCTGCGCGCCGATGCCCATTTTCTCAAGGAGGGCATCACCACCTGCGTCGACACGGGCACGGCCGGCGCCGATGAACTCGAACATTTTCGCCGGGCCTGCATCGAGACGTCAAAGGTGCGCCAGTTCGCCTTCGTCAACATTGCCCATCCGGGCATGGGAGCACCGGAGCAGACCGTGGCGAATCTTGACCCGAAACGCGCCGCCGCCGCTGCTCGGGAGCACGCCGATATCTGCGTCGGCATCAAAACGGCGCACTACTGGACGGTGGATCCCTTTGACGCCGAGCATCCCCCCTGGGCGTCGGTGGACAACACCGTCGCAGCCGGCGACCTGGCGGATATGCCCGTGATGATCGACTTCTGGCCGCGGCCGCCGGAGCGTCCGTACGACGATCTCATCCTGCAACACCTGCGCCCGGGTGATATCCACACACACGTATTCGCCCGACAGTTTCCGATTGTGGATCCGGACAACAACAACAAGGTCTTTGACCACATGTGGAAGGCGCGGGAGCGCGGCATCCACTTCGACGTCGGCCATGGGGCGGCCAGCTTCTGGTTTCGCAATGCGGTACCCGCCATCGAGCAGGGCTTTCCACCGGATTCCATCAGCACCGATCTGCACATGGGTAACATTCACGGCCACGTGCACAGCATGCTCGACACGATGTCCAAGTGTCTGGCCATGGGCATGCCCTTCCAGGAAGTCATCTACCGCTCGACAGTGACGCCGGCGCGGGCCATCCGTCACGAGGAACTTGGTACTTTGAACATCGGTGCCGACGCAGACATCGCCGTGCTGCAGCGCCACAAGGGAGACTTCGGCTTCCGCGACTGCGGCTGGGGTCGCATCAGCGGCACCGAGCGACTCGAGTGCGAACTGACGGTGCGCGCCGGTGAAGTGCTGTGGGACCGTCAGGGACTTACCTGCCCCGCCTGGGAAGATGCGGGTGAGCAATACTTCGCCCTGCCTGGCACGCAGGCAGGTGCGGTGCCTCGACTGTGGCGCAGTTGACCCCGCTGCTGCTGCAATTGGTGCTGTTTGTCGTGCTCGCAGTTGTGCACGGCATCGGCACACCGCTGGGCGTTGATGGCGCCGTCGTCCTGACGCGCTCGGAGATTCCCCTCGGTGATGTCCTGCTGGCTCCATACAGCCCGGCGTACCTGTTCCTGCTGCATCTGTGGGCCGGAGTCAGCACGGCGGCGCCATGGCTGCGCGGGCTCAGTCTGGGTCTGGCCATCGGGGGTCTGCTGCTGGCACCGCGCGTGTTGCGCGGTCTTGGCGGCACCCATGCCAGTGGCGGCGCCATGTGGATCCTGGCACTGTCGCCGTTTTTCGTCGCGCAGATGATTGCCGTCTCGCCGTCGGCGCTGGCCTTTGTTGTCGTCATGGTCGAGCTGCTCTGTTTCCTCGAGTATCTGCGCGCCGGAGAAGTGCGTTGGCTCGTCGGCTGGCTGGCTGCCGCGTTGGTGTCGCTGCTCGTGCACGGCGGCCTGTACTACCTGGTGCTGAGTCTGTGCCTGGGCATGGTCTTCTACCGGGAGCGGTATGACGGACGGCAGCGATGGTGGTGGCTGGCACAGGTGCCGCCCCTGGGGTTGTTCCTGGTGTTGTTCGGGGCCCAGTTCGAGCGCTTTGTCATGCACCGCGTGGCGCAGATCAGCAGCCCCTCCGTCGCCGTCGATCAGTGGGCCAGCCTCGGCAGTGATCTGCCTGGACTGTGGGCCCCGGTCGCGGCCGGCCTGCTTGCGGTGCTCGTGGCGACGGGGCTGGGTGTCTGCCGGGACAGTCGGCGCGACCCTCGACATGGCCTGCTGGTGCTGGGAGCACTGGTGCCGACGGTGGTCTGGCTGGTGTGGTTGCCGCACGATTTCTACGCTGTGGCGGCCCTGCCTTTTCTGGCTGTTCTGGCCAGCGTGGGCATACGACTCTACCCACGCTGGGGCCGGCAGCTGGCCTGGGCGACACTGGCTTTCGTCTACGGGTCCGCACACTGGTTCGCCGGTTGAAAATGCGCCCCTGATCGAGGGCGCGGTCGAGGGCGCGGTCGAGGGCGCGGTCGAGGGCCCGACGGACGGGGGATGTTTTTTTCTTGGCCACCCCCGTCACCACTATTTTTTCTTCCGCACACGGCTATATTTGTCGCAGCACAATTGGACCGGATGACCTTGGCCGCCTGAGCCGAGATCCCCGGTCCGTTCTGCGTTCTGCTCGATTTTTTGCGCCAACAAATCGTAACTCTGGAGACCCCGGAATGGTCGGCTCTCGATGCACCCGCAGTGAACTTCGCGCCCGCAACCTTCATGGCCTTGTCTACGGAGGACTTTAGTTACCAATGGAAACAGACCTCGACCCTGACCCCCGCCCCCGGCTGCTGTTCGTCCACAGTGGCTCGCCCAAGAAACGCCTCACCTTCGAGGCGGCCGACGCCCTCGGCGTCGATGCGTACCTACTGACTCCAGAGCCCAACTGGGCTGCCCCCTTCGTTCGTGAGCTGATCCCGACGGCCGGGATGACTCTGCCTCGGGTACTGCAGACCGCCGCGGAGCTGCATCGCCGCGTCAACCTGGACGGCGTTGTCACCTTCTGGGAAGAAGATGTCCCCACGGCTGCACGTATCGCCCGTCACCTCGGCCTGCGCGGCACCAATCCTGCCTGTGCACTGGCGGCGCGCAGCAAATTGCGCATGCGCACAGCGTTTCGTCGCGCCGGCGTGCCCGTTCCGGATTTCGCGCCGGTTGACTGCGAAGGATCGCTGCTGACAGCCATCGATCGCATCGGCCTGCCAGCGGTACTCAAACCCGAGTGGGGCTCAGACAGCGAATGGGTGACCCTCGTGACGACTCCGGCGCAGGCGCTGACCGCCTTCCGCGACAGCCGTCGGCGGGTCCGCAGCCAGGACTGCATCTGGGGCTACCCTCAGGGCAGGTTCGTCCTCGAAGGATTCCTCTCGGGTCCGGAGGTCAGCATCGAAGGGGTGGTGCAGAACGGCCACGTGACCCTGTACGCTATCATCGACAAACACGATATGGCCGAGTCCTCCTTCATTGAACGGGGTGAAACGACACCCTCGCGCCACGCCGACGTCGTGCAGGCACAGATCCGGCAGATGGTTGTCGCCGGCGTCGGCGCCCTCGGTCTCAATGATTGCGGCATCCACGCCGAGGTGAAACTCACCCCCGAGGGTCCCCGCATCGTCGAGATCGGTGCCCGGATGGGCGGAGACTGCATCCAGGCTCTGGTGCGCCGCGTCTACGGCATCGACCTGGCGCAGGAAAATCTGCGCGCCGCCCTCGGCTGGCCCGTGTCTCCGACGACGGCTCCGGTGGGATGCGCCATTTCCCGTACCCTGGTGCCGGAGCAGGCCGGCCTCGTCCATATGGACGAGCGGCGCGCCCGACCGCGGCGCTCGGCAAATCTGATCGAGGTCGTGTTCACCAAACACGCCGGTGATGTGGTGCGGATTCCCCCCGTGGGGTATGACAACCTCGCCTGGGTCAGCGTCTGGGGGAAGGACTACACCACGGCGCGCCGCAGCCTCGAAAACCGCTCGCTGCGGGTCGCGGCTGCCATGCACATCGTTCCTGAAATCATGCCACATTCGGCACGGTCCGTTGCCGCCGGTGGCTGAGGTGCAACGGCATGTCCTCGTCATCCACTCCGCCGGCGATCTTGCCTACCTGGAGCGACTGCGGCCGTCGGGGTTCCGCTTTACCCTGATCAAAAAGTGCCCCACCGACGAGGATCGACGACGGTTCGATGCCGTCATCGACTTCGATTATCAGCAGGGTACCCAGGAAACCCTTTCGCTGATCGATTCGGTGCACAACGATCGTTGTCTCGACGGTGTGGTAACCTTCTCGGAAAGCGGGGTGATCATGGCCGCCATCGCCGCCGCCCACCTGGGACGGCCCGGCAACCCGACAAGTGCGGCGGTTCGTGCACGCAACAAATTCCTCATGCGTCAGGCACTGCTCGATGCTGGGATGGATTGTCCCGCCTTCGTGCTGGTGCGTGATGCGCAGGAAGCGTTGGCGCAGGTCTCCAGCAGAGACCAGCCAATGGTTCTCAAGCCGATTTCCGGGTCCTCCAGCTATGGTGTCACCCGCCTTCAGCCTGGCGATTCGGCAGCCGACATCGACGCCCACATGCGGGATGTGCGGCGTTATATCACCGAGTATGGCGCCAACAATCCACAGTACCCGTTTGAGTTCTGGTTGCCGGACGCCGGCCACGGTGTCGCTGCCGAGGACGTCTATGACCCGCAGGAGGTCTTTCTTCTGGAGGGGTTTCTCGGTGGCCGGCAGGTCTCGGTGGATGGCTTTGTTTGTGCCGGGCGTGTCGTCACCTGCGGCGTCATCGACATTGAGCGGATCAAGGACTCGGCCTATTTCCTCGAATACGAGGAATGGATGCCTGCGCGTCGACCCGCCGCCGAAACACAGGCGATCGAAGACACGGTGTGTCGGGCGGTGCAGGCCATCGGCCTGCGCAACGGTCCGTTCCATTGCGAGTTGAAGGTCACCGACGATGCCATCCACATCATCGAGGTGGCAGCCCGACGCGGTGCCGACAACATCGGCGACTTCCTGCAGCAGGTGTACGGCATCGACATCTACGAGGAGGCCGTTCGTATTGCCTGTGGGGAGGACCGCCATCGTGCCCATCCTGTCCCCCGACAACACATGAAGATGCGCTACTTCCTGCCGCAGTCAGCGGGGCGCCTTGTCGCCATCCACGGCCTCGACGCGGTCCGTCGCGATCCGCGTGTCAGTGAACTCATCGTCGACTTCCAGCCGGGGGATGAGATTCTTGTACCCCCCGCCGGCTTCGAATTTCTCGGCTACGTCAGCGTCTCCGGCGCCACACCGGAGGCTGCGGATGCGGCACTGGACGAGGTTTACGACAAGGTGAGTTTTGCCATCGCCGGCGAGGCGCAACCACCGCTTGCCGGCGTGCCGGGCGCACCTGTCGAGGGCAAACTCCTTGTCGTGCAGCCCAGTGCCGACTATGCCTTCCGGGTCCGTTGTCACGTGCCGGGGGCAGTGTTTCTGGTGACCCCCGATCGTGCCGCCGAGATGGCCGATTACCCGATCATTGTTGCCGATCTTGATGATCTGGAAGCAACCAGAACTGCCGTGCACACGTGGTCGGTCACCGGCGGCGACGTCGATGGCATCACTTGTTTTGTTTGTGAACGCCTCGAATTGACAGCCCACCTGGCGGCCGAACTGCAAGTGCCGTTTCATCCCCTCGAGGCCGTGCACCGCTCTCGCCACAAGGAGCTGGCCACAGCGACCTGGCAGGCTGCGGGTGTGCCGGTGCCGGCAAGCCAGTCCGTTGGCGGCCTGCCCGACATCCTCGACTTCGCGCAACATGTGGCGCCTCCCTGGATCCTGAAGCCGACGGATCGCAGCGGCAGTGCGTGGGTGTTGCGCGTGGACCGACAGCAGGACCTGTTGCCGGCCCACCTGCGTATTGGCGACGGCCTGACAGGAGACGACCTGACAGGAAAGGACCGTCGTCAACGGTCCGGTGAACCCCGCTACCTGGCTCAGGAGCTGGTGCAGGGCCGCGAGCTCAGTGCCGATCTGTATCTCCATGATGGTCAGCTGGTTGATGTGCTGCGCTGCACGGAAAAGTGGCTCGTCGACATGCCGGGCCTGGCCGGGCTGGTGGGGGCCTACTACCCGGCACAGATCGATCCGGCGCAGATGGCGGTTCTGCGCAGCACTTTCGCCCGGGCCGCCGTTGCCCTCGGCGTGAGCGACGGGATCGTCATGGTCGATGGGATCCTGCGCGATGGTGTGATGTACGTGTTGGAAATGGGCCTGCGCCCTGGGGGCGACTGCCTGCCCGAGTTGTGTCGTCTCAGCAGTGGCTACGATCCGATTCGGTCCGCCTGTCAGGCCGCCCTCGGACAGCGTCCCGATGGGGGTCACCAGGACGACCCGAACGTCGCTGCCGTACATCTCATGGCAAACTGCGAGGGCACGATAGCCAGTCTCAGCCTGGATCGTGTGCGCACCCATCCGGCCGTAGTCAACGTCGACTCGTACCGTGGATGTGGTGACAGATTGCGGGTCTGGGCCGGCAGCTACGATGACCGTATTGTTGCTGCCTGCCTGGTGCGCTTCAAGGAGGTGACGGAATTGGCGGCCCTGACACAGCAGTTGCTGGAGCTTGTGGATCTCGAGGTGCTGCCGGAGGGTGCGCCGACAACACCCCCGGTTCTGGAGGCGGCGTGAACGACGCTGCCACAACTGCGGCTGTGACCCGCATGCAGCAACTGCTGCTCGACGGCCCTCAGGGGCTGCATGAGGGCGAACTGCTGGCGCTCGTTGAGGACGTTTTCACTCGCCGCCGGTCGTCACTGCTGGAGGCAGCGCAGCGATTCGGCACACCGCTTTACGTTGTGCATACCGACCTGCTGCAGCAACAGGCGAACCGCTTCACCGCCGCCTTTTCCCGTCCCGGGCTGACGAGTCGTGTGCATTACGCCTTCAAGGCGAATCCGAGCGCCGTTGTCGTCGACACTCTGCGTCAGGCAGGCATCGCCGCCGATGTCTCCAGTGGCCTCGAGCTGGAACTGGCCCTGCGTTCGGGTTTCCAACGCATCGTTTTCTCGGGACCAGCCAAGACCGACGTCGATCTGGAAAACGCCGTGTTGGCTGCCGATCGCGTCACCGTTCATCTGGATTCCTTCGCCGAGCTGGAGCGTCTGCAGGTCATCGCCGGCCGCCTGTCCCGGCCCATCCGCGCCGGCGTACGTCTCAGTCTGGCCGCCCATGGTGCCTGGACAAAATTCGGTCTGCCGCCGGCGGCGTTGCCCGAGTTCGTGCAGCGCGCCAGCACCTGCCATCAGGTGGATCTGCAGGGCGTGCAGTTCCATCTCAGCTGGCAGCGCGACGGAGACGGCTATGCGCGAACCCTGGCCGACCTCGGGCCGCTGCTGCGTTTGCACGCCCCGGCAGGCGGCTGGCGCTTCGTCGATGTGGGGGGTGGCTTCTATCCCGAAGATGACGAGGCTGTCTATCCCTGGAGGACGCCGCAGGGCCGCTTGCAGGTGCTGCTGGGCCTGGCCGCCGAGGGCCCGGCCGCCGACTGGGACGGGCGCTACCTGCTGCATACGGTGCAACCCATTGAGACCATTGCGGCAACGGTCATCGAGGCTTTTTGCCAGCATATCGATGCGGGGGATCGCGGCGTGGAGCTGTGGCTCGAACCGGGCCGCTACCTGGCCAATCCGGCGGTGACCATCCTGTTGCAGGTCGCCGATGTGAAATCGCCAGAGGTAGCGATCACCGATGGCGGGACGAACCTGCTGGGCTGGGAGCGGCTCGAGGAAGAGCATGTGCCCTTGCTCAACCTCACACGGCCGGCCCGCAGTCAGCGGCATGGTCGTGTCTACGGCAGCCTGTGCACGCCCCACGACGTCTGGGGCTACACCTGTTACGCCGAGGATCTGCAGGTGGGCGACATCCTCGCCCTACCGGCGCAGGGCTCGTACGTGCAGACACTGCAACAAGCCTTCATCAAGCCGATTGCGGCGACAGTGGTCCAGGACACCGACGGTCGCGTGCAGCGGATCGTCGATGAGGAGAGTTTTGCCGCTCGCTACCCGGAGCTGTTTTCCGGTCGGTACCCGGAGCGGTTTTCCGGTCGGTACCCGGAGCGGTTTGCCGGTCGGTACCCGGAGTCGGCCGGCGCTGAAGCCGCCGCCCAGCCTGCCTGAAGCGTGGAGCACCGCTGGTGAAAGTCGTTTGCACCGATGCCGAAACACAGAGCCATCATGCGCCTGCAGAGGAGTTCGGCCGCGAAGGGCTCGTCGCCTACCCCGAAGGCCCGAGACGCTATGATGTGATCCGTGGCGCGCTGCAGTCGGTTGGCTCGACAGACTTTGTCGCCGTCACCAACCACGACGACGGGCAACTGTGTGCTGTCCATGATGCCGACTACGTCGCCTTTCTGCAGGGCGCCTACACATCCTGGATCGCCGCGGGTGGCGTCGGTGACCTGGCGGCCAGCGTCTTCTCCGGCGCCGACGGACGGGCGCCAGCCAACACCGCCGCCGCGACAGGATTCTATGGCTTCGACACCACCCCTCTTACAGCCGGCACCTGGGCCGCAACACGTGCCGCAGCCGATGCTGCCCTGACGGCGGCGGACCAGGTCGCCGCAGGAGACTCGGCGTACGCGCTCTGTCGTCCGCCCGGTCACCACGCTTCGCGCAACCGCTTCGGCGGCTACTGCTACCTGAACCACGCCGCCCTTGCGGCGCAATCCCTGTCGGCGACGGGCACCGTCGCCATCGTCGACGTCGACTACCACCACGGCAATGGCACACAGCAGATCTTTTACGAGCGGGACGACGTGTTCTTTGTCTCCCTGCATGCGGACCCCGAGTGGGAATACCCCCTGTTCTGGGGACGGGTCGACGAAACCGGTGCGAGGGACGGTGTCGGCTTCACCCACAACGTGCCACTGCCGGCCGGTATTGATGATGCGAGTTATCTGGCGCAACTGGCATCAGCGCTGCAGCGAGTCCGTGCCTTCAACCCTCGGTACCTCGTCGTCAGTGCCGGCTTCGACATCTGGCGCCATGACCCCCTGGGCACGTTTGCTCTCAGTGCCGACGGCATCGCCCGCGTCGGTGTGAGTCTGGCCGATCTGGCCCTGCCGACGGTGATCGTGCAGGAGGGCGGGTATGACGTGGACACCCTGGGTGACCTCGTGCTCGCCTTCCTGCAACCCTTTTCCTGAACAACGGGAGGATGTTGATGAACGACTCCGTACGCTGGGGGATCATCGGTTGCGGCAACGTCACCGAGGTGAAGTCCGGACCGGGCCTGCAGCAGGCGTCAGGTTCGGCTCTGGTCGCCGTCATGCGACGGGATGCAGCCAAAGCCCGGGACTATGCCCGTCGCCATGGGGTACCCCGGTGGTACGACGACGCCGAGGCGCTGATCGCTGACGCCGAGGTGGACGCCGTCTACATCGCCACGCCACCCGACTCCCACCTGCACTACACGCAGCGTGTCGCCGCCGCAGGCAAACCGGTGTATGTGGAGAAGCCGATGGCCCGCACCGGGACCGAGTGCCAGCTGATGGTACAGGCCTGTGCCGATGCCGGCGTGCCGCTGTTTGTGGCCTACTACCGACGCTGCCTGCCGCTCCACGAGAAAGTGAAGTCGCTGCTGGCGGCGGGTGCCATCGGGGCGCCCCGCTTCGTCACCATCCGCCATGTGGGCGTCTTCGGCCCGGGGGCTGACAATGGTGGCTGGCGTGTCGTGCCTGAGATCGCGGGCAAGGGGGGCTTGTTCCACGATCTGGCCTCCCATCAACTCGACCTGCTCGATTACCTGTTGGGGCCCATCGAACCGGCAGCAGGCGTAGCGCTGAACCTGGGCGGGCACTATGCCTGTGACGATACCGTCACGGCCGCATGGCGGCACAGCGGCACCGCCGCCGGCGCCGGCACCTGGTGTTTTGTCGCCGCCGACGGCCTGCCGTCCGAGTCCATCGAAATTGTGGGGACCGAGGGTCGCCTCGGGTTCACCGCGTTCTCTCTGGATCAACCGATCCAGCTCCAACGTGGCAGCAACGTCGAAACCTTTGCCGTGGCCCCACCGAAACATGTGCAACAACCGCTGATCCAGAGCGTCGTCGACGCGTTGCATGGCCGCGGCACCTGCCCCAGCACAGGGGCATCCGCCCTGCGCACGGCGAGGGTGATGGATCACATCCTCGGTGTGGCCTGACAGTCACATCCGTCGGACCCATCTGTCGGTCATATCAGTCGGGGCGCAGGGCCCGCCAGTCCGATCCTGCTGGTTCCTGGAACACCCTCAGATCGAACTCCGGCACCACAGCCAGCAGGTGATCGAAAATATCAGACTGAATGTCCTCGTACTCCGCCCACACCGTCGTGCGGGTGAAGACGTAGATCTCGAGAGGCAGTCCTTTGGGCGTCGGCGCCAGCTGGCGCACCAGAAACGTCATGTCGGAGTGGATGCGGCGATGGGCGCGCAGGTAGGCCGCCACATAGGCGCGGTACGTACCGACGTTGGTCAGGCGCCGCCCATTGACCCGTGCGGACAGATCCACCTGACGTTGGCGGTTCTCCTGCTGCACTTCTTCGCCGCGCTGCCGGATGTAATCGCTGATGAGCTCAAACGAAGCGAAGCGTGTCAGCATCTCCTCGTCACAGAAGCGAATGCTGTTCATATCCAGGTGAATCGCCCGCTTGATCCGCCGGCCGCCGCTGTCCTGCATGCCGCGCCAGTTTTTGAAGGACGTCTCCACCAGCTTGTACGTCGGGATCGTCGTGATCGTCTTGTCCCAGTTCTGCACCTTCACCGTGTGCAGGGCGATATCGATGACGTCCCCATCGGCACCAAAGGTCGGCGACTCGATCCAGTCGCCCACCTTGACCAGGCGGTTGGAGGCGATGGTGAAACTGGCCACCAGGGATAGAATCGTATCACGAAACACCAGGATCAGCACGGCCATCAACGCGCCAACACCAGAGAGCAACACCCAGGGCGACTTGCCCGTGAGCACGGCAAGCGTCAGCAATGCGCCAATGATGTAGACGAAGATTTTGGCGATCTGCGTGTAGCTCTTGATCGGCACGTCCGTACGGGCGTCGTAGTCGGCGATGGTCTCTTCAAATGCGTTGATACACGCGCCGAGGATGAGCAGAAGGACGATGGCCAGCGCCGCGTTGATGCCCTGCAACAGATATTGTGTCGGTCCCGGCAGGATCTCGACGCCGTAATAGACGACGAGGACCGGCGCCAGCAGCGCGGCACGGCGCAGAACCTGTCGATCGAGCAGGGCATCATCGAGTCTCGTGCGGCTCGCACGGATGAGCCCGCCGATCCAGCGCAGCAACACAACCCGGGCCACATGGAAACTGGCCCAGGCAGCCAACAGCAGCAGCAGCGTTCGCAGCGTCATGGCGGCGACGGTCGGGGCGCTCGACCAGTCTTTGAGCAGAGCAAGTATTTCGGTCATAACCGGCTAAGGTAACCCTTCGACCCGACGTCGGCCGGGCCCCAGCTTCACACTGTTCATCGAGACCCCGTACTTTAGGCGGATTATGACTTCGATTCCCCTTGCCATCACGACGCGCCTCGACGAACTCGAGTCCGCCCTCGCCGACTGTATGCTCTCCGAGCGGGTGCGGCTCGGGCGGCGCCTGCAACGGCTGCGCGCCAGCCTGCAGAGTGGCCGGCCGCCACGACGGCTGGACCGGGACCTCGACCATCTGGCGGCACGAGCGGCTGCATCCGGCCAGGCAAAAGCCCTTCGCCAGCGGGCGTTGGCGGCGGCACGCATCGAGTTTCCGCAGGAGCTGCCCATCACGGAGCGGGTCGACGAGATCCGTGCCGCCATCGATCTGCACCCCGTGGTCATCATCGCCGGCGACACCGGTTCGGGCAAAACCACGCAGATCCCCAAGATCTGTCTGCAGGCCGGGCGCGGGCGGGAGGCCAAGATCGCCGTCACCCAACCCCGTCGCGTCGCCGCCACTTCCCTGTCGCGGCGCCTGGCCGAAGAGCTTGGCGTCGAGTGGGGGCGACAGGTGGGCGCCAAGATCCGCTTCCGCGACGAAACCTCGCCGGAGACCCTGGTGAAATTCGTCACCGATGGCATGCTGCTGGCCGAGATCCGTTCGGACCGGGATCTGCTGGAGTACGACACGCTCATCGTCGACGAGGCGCACGAACGCAGTCTTAACATCGATTTCCTCCTCGGCTACCTGCGCACATTACGCCTCAGGCGACCGGACCTCAAGATCATCGTCACCTCTGCCACGATCGATACGGCGAGTTTCTCCCAGGCCTTTGACGGGGCGCCGATCATTCAGGTTTCAGGGCGCGCCTACCCCGTGGAAACGCACTACTGGCCTTTGGAAGAGCTATTGGAAGATGGGGAGGGTGACTTCTCCTATACCGAAGGGGCTGCCACGGCCTGTGCGCGGTTGCTGGAGGAGTCGCAACGGGGCGACGTGCTGGTGTTTATGCCGTCGGAACGCGACATCCGCGAAACAAGTGACCTGTTGTCGGCGCGGTTGTCCGGGCGACGCGGCGTCGAGGTACTGCCGCTGTTCTCGCGACTCACCGCCGACGAGCAACACAAGGTCTTCGGCGCGCACACAGGCCGGCGCATCGTCATTGCCACCAACATCGCCGAAACGTCGCTGACGATACCAGGAATCCGCTACGTCGTCGACACGGGGTTGGCGCGGGTGTCACGCTACAACCCCAGAACACAGACGCAGCGTTTGCCGATCGAGGCGATCAGCAAATCCTCCGCCGAGCAACGCAAAGGCCGTTGCGGCCGTGTCGAGGACGGCATCTGCATACGACTGTACGCCGAGCAGGACTACGCCGCGCGCGACGAGTACACGCAGCCCGAGATCCAACGCGCCAATCTGGCCGAGGTCATCCTGCGCATGCTGGACCTTGAGTTCGGCGAGGTCGAGGCCTTTCCCTTCATCGACCCTCCCACGCCGCAGGCCATCCGCGGCGGGTATCAGTCGCTGGAGGAGCTCGGTGCCATCGACCGGCAGAAGAAGCTGACCCGATTGGGCCAGGACATGGCCCATATGCCGATCGCGCCCACCGTATCACGCATGGTGCTGCAGGCGCAGGCCGAAGGCGCCCTGGCGGAAGTCCTCGTCATCGCCGCCGCCATCTCCGCCCAGGACCCGCGCGAACGGCCCGCCGGTCAGGAAGCGGCCGCCGACGGCATGCACCGGCAGTTCATCGACCCGCGATCAGATTTCCTCACGTTCTTCAACATCTGGCTGGCCTACCACGACCGCATGGAGCAGGGCACGCAGTCGCAACTGCGCAAGTTCTGTCGACAGCATTTTCTCTCCTTCCTGCGCATGCGCGAGTGGCGCGACATTCACGCCCAGCTCTGCTTCGCCCTCAAAGAATTGGGTGGCTTCCGCCTCGACACCGGTTGCGCCCAGCGCGAGGATGCCTATGACGCCGTGCACCGCTGTATCCTGACGGGTCTGTTCAGCAATGTCGCCTATCGAAAACAGGATGACCGCGGCGGCAACAACATCTACACGGCGGCCCGTGGCCGGCAGGTGATGTTGTTCCCTGGGTCGGGGCTGTTTGCGCGTGGCAACAAATCACGCCGTGGCGAGGCCGGTGCGGAAAAGGCTGGGCAGCCTCCGGCGTGGATGATTTCTGCCGAGATCGTTGAGACCAACCGCGTCTACGCACGAACAGCGGCGGCCATTCAACCCCAATGGATTCTCGACCTTGGGGCGTACCTGTGTCGATCCAGCCATCGCGACCCGCACTGGAGCCGTCGGGCCGGTCGGGTGCTGGTGCACGAAACGGTGCGCCTGCACGGTCTCGTTGTCGCCGAGCGCCGTGTCGGCTACGCCAGCATCGCGCCCGGCGAGGCGCGCGACATCTTCATTCGCGAGGCCCTGATCGCCGATGATGTGGACGGCATTGCCCACCCCTTCCACGCCCACAACCGACAGACGTTTCATCGACTCGAGACCTGGCAGAACCGGCTGCGGCAACGGCACACGATCGATTTCGACGACGCCTTCCACAACTTTTATGCTGAGCATCTGCCGGGGGGCATCGCCTCTGTCCACGACCTGAACCATCTCATCAGAGAGCGTGATGGTGACGACAGCTTTCTGCATGCCGATGAGGCCGCCCTGCTCGCCGGTGCGGACCTGACCGTCGATCCGCAGGCGTTCCCCGACACGGTCGAACTGGATGGCCAGTCCCTGACGCTGGCCTATGCCTTCGTGCCCGGCGACGAACAGGACGGCGTGACCTTGAAGGTGCCCTATCGACTCGTGGACGCCGTGCGGCCCGAGATCCTCGACTGGCTGGTCCCGGGGCTGCGGCAGGAGCGGATCACGCAGTTGCTGCGCTCTCTGCCCAAAGCGATCCGCAAACGCTTTGTCCCAGTGCCGGAAACGGCCCGAAGGATCGCCGCTGAGCTGACGCCGGCCCATGGGGATGGCATCTTTCTCGACGCGCTGGAGAATTTCATTGAGGAGAACTGGCGGGTGAAGCTGCGGCGGGCAGACTGGGACGTGGGCAGCATACCCGACCACCTGCGCCTGCGTCTGGAAATTGAGGGCAGTGACGGTACAACGGTCGCCGCCGGTCGCGACCTGGCGATACTGACAGGCGCACTGGAACGGCCCGCCGAGTCGCCCGTACAGCTGCAGGCATGGAAGACGGCCGCCGCAGATTTTGAACGCGGCGATGTCACCACCTGGACCTTCGGTGACCTGCCCGAACGTCTTGAAGTGACACAGTTGAGCGGCGTTCCCGTCTTCGGTTTCCCCGGACTGCTGCTGCAGGATCACCGTGTGCAGGTGCGGTTGTTTGCCGATCGCTCCGCGGCGCGCACGGCAACACCTGCCGCATTCTGCCGGTTGTGTGAGCTGGGGTTGCGCGACGAGGCAGCCTGGCTACAGCGCGAACTGCGCGAACTGCGTCCCATTGTCGACCGGCATCGATCCCTGGGCGAACCTGCCGCCATCGAGCAGCAGGCTTATGCACACCTGGCCCGTTACCTGTTCCTCGAGGGTGGCGTGTTTCCCCTGACGCAACAGCGCTTTGACGAGCGTGTCAGCAGGGCCCGGGAGCGTCTCGTCGGCCTGTCGACCCAATTTCTCGGTCTCCTCGGTGAGATCATCTCCCTGCGCGCGCAGTTGATCACCACCGCCCGGCCCCATCCCGGACTCGATGCCGACCTGGAGCGTCTGCTGCCACCCGGTTTTCTCCATGGCCTCGAGTTCGACCGCCTGCCCCACCTGATCCGTTATCTGAAAGCGGTCGCTGTGCGAGCCGATCGCTACCGCGCGGACGTTTCGCGGGACACGGCCAAGGCTGCACTTGTGGCACCCTTCGCTGCCGACTGCCAACAATTGCAGGCAGCCGTGGAAGGCGTCTCAGAACAGCGACGGCAACGCATCGAAGAGTTCCGCTGGCTGGTGGAGGAGTACCGCGTCTCCGTCTTTGCCCAGGAACTGGGTACGGCACAGCGGGTGTCGGTGCAACGCCTGGAGCATCATCGGGAGGCGGTGACCAAGTTGGAAGGTTGAAACTTGATTCACCGGCTGATCGTTGTATCTTGTTACAGGATTGCTAGTTGCGCCGCTTACCTGAGACCGGATAATGGAAGCCCTCGAACTGCCCGCCATGATGCTCGCTCTTGTGCTGAGCTTCGGTGTCATCATCGCCAAAGTGATGATTACGCAGCTCATCGGGCGTATGAACCGGCAGATCAATCAGGTGTCACAGATCAAGGTCGAGGCTTTGGGCCGTCTCAAGGGCGCTCAGGGGCAGAAGTCGGTCATCGCCAAGAACAAGATGCTGCTCGACAAGAAGAAAACGAAGCTCGACAAGAAGATGGGCCGCTTGAAAAAAGAGATGGGCGAGATGCAGGGCGAAGAGTCAGCTCGTCGCAAGCGCAGCGAGTCACGCCGCGTCAGCTAGTCACGCGGATTCGACAGACGAACGCCCCGTCGGCCAGTGGCCGACGGGGCGTTTTTGTTGATCCGCCGCTGTGCAAGTCCGTCGCTGGATCAGCCTACGTGGGCCGCCAGCCAGCGGTGGCATTTTTCGTAACCGATGCCGTCCGCCGTTTCGGGCCCTTCGTATTCGGCCGTGAAGGCGCCATCGTAACCGGCCTGGCTCAGGCACGCAAGCACCTTGTCCAGATGGATTTCGCCATCGCCGAGGGCGGCTCCCTTGTAGTCACTGCGCGACCCGGTGCCATCCTTCATGTGGGTGTGGAACGTGTGAGGCGCAATGATCTCGTAGAAATGATCGATCTTGGCCAGATCGTGGCCGAACCAGCGATAGTTCATCGTGTCCAGATTGACACCGAGGCGGGTGGAACCAACACGCTCGATCAGACTCAGTTGCCAGTCCCCATCGTTCGTTGACACGCCATGGTTGTCGAGTGCGATGCGCACATTGAGTGTCTCGAGGAACTCGGCACAACGCTGGAAAGCCTCCAGCATCAACCCATCCCACAGATCCTCGGCGACGAGCCCACCCCGGTTCCAGCCACCATCGGAACGGATGATGTCGGTACCGGTATGCGGAATGATCTCGCAGACCCGCCGGTAGCGCGCGATCTGGGCGTCGAAATCACTTCGATCCGCCTGGATGAAGTCGTTGCCCGCAGCTACGGCCGATACGGCGATACCGTAACCGGCGAGCATGTCGCGCACGGCTTCGGCCTGTCGGCCACCGTCGTCGTTGGCCTCGTCCCAGATATCGCCAATCTGCAGTTCACAGGACTTGTAGCCGATCTCGCTGGCCCGCTGGGCGAACTCCTCCAGGTCGTACCCGGGCCAGTTGTAGTGGATCACACCAATTGTCGACATAGAACCTCCTTATTTGATCACTTCCAGTAACTCGACGATAAACACGAGGGGCACGTTCGGTGGAATCGCCGGTGGGGAACCCATCTCTCCATAGGCCAGGCTCGCCGGGATGATAAGCTTCGCCTTGCCGCCGACCTTCATCATCTGCAGCCCTTCCTGCCAACCGGGAATCACCTGACCCACAAGGAATGACGTCGGCTCATTTCGACGGTAGGAACTGTCGAATACCGTACCGTTCGTGAAGCTGCCCTCGTAGTGCACCTGCACCGAATCAGACACCGTCGGACTGGCCCCGGTACCGGCGAGTTCTTCGATATAGACCAAGCCGCTTGCCGTGGTCACGGCACCAGCGCTTTTGCCTGCCTCAGCAACATAGGCGTCACCCTCGGCCTGCAGGCGACTGGAGCGTACGGTGCGGCGCTGTTGAATCAGCAGATTCATCGATTCCAGGTATTTCGACAGGTCGAAATCACCGCTTTCCAGAACCCCATCGTTGAAGCCAAGGTTGATGACGTCCAACTCTTCGGCCGTGAACAGTTGGTGCAGATTGAACTGTCCCGCCAGGCCCTGGCCGACGGCGTACAGCGTACTATCCTGCGCCGTTACCAATTGCACGGGAGTGGAGGCGGCGGTGCCGCTCGAGTCACAGGCGGACAACGCCAGCATGGCCGCAAGAATCGCGGCAGCACCCAAGTGTCGGGCCTTCAGGGAGGAAGGCATCTCATTCCTTTCGTAGGAGGGGTACGCCCGGAACCAGTCGGAACAGGCGCGTCTGCAGGGGAGCAACGCCAATGCGCAGCCCCTGTCGGGTAAAATCCGGGGCCGTCGTTGCCGCTGCCAGCCCCAGTGCTTGATACGAGTCGAACACCAGGGCCGGATCTCCTGGCGCCCAGGACAACCAGCCAAACGCGATCGAAACCCAGCGCGTGCGGCGAATGTCCAGGTTGTGCACGGCGAGCAAAGCGCTCGTGTCGAGGTATCGAGTGTACGCCAGAACCCGATCTTCCGCGTCGCCGTCGGCACCCAGATTGCGGTGATAGTAAACCTGGCCCCGACGTGCCTCGACCCACTGATGCGCCTCGATGGCAAGGCGCTCATAGGCGCCCACCAATTCCTGCCCCGGAGAAACGTGACGCGCCTCCGGATGTAGACAGGTCACATTCTCGAAATCCGTTCGTCCCACCTCCCCCCACTCACTACCCCACTCGATACCCCAGGCCAGCTGCGTGCCACCGGAAGGTTCGGGGCGCACCGCTGCCGATGGCTGCTCCAACGCCGGCCACATGCCTGCCGTGGCGTCGATCAGCGTCGCCTGCAGGTTTTTCAGGCAGGCCATCAACGTCGCCGGTGATGTGCCGCCGCTACGTCGACGCCACGTTCGAGCCAGAGCCGGATCTGCCGCCAGTACTTGCGCGTAGCGCTCGCCCCAGACCTGCGTTGCCCGTGGACTGTCGTGGTTTTCAAAGTAGGCCATGGCCACTGTCCCGGCGGCGAAGGCGCCGTGCACTTCTTCGAGGAAGTCGATCAGGGGCGTTGCCGTCTCGGCGTCACGGTGGAAGTCGACGAGCAGTGCGTAAACCATGTCCACGGGAATGTCGGCGGCATCACGCAGCGCACACAGGGTTTCACCCAGGACCAGCGCCTCGGGATCCTGTTGCTGAATGCGGTTCTTCAAACGTTGCAGAAACGACCGCTCCACGGTCTGGCTGGCGTCGATGCGCACGCCATCGAGCTGACAACAGGCCATCCAGTAGGGCGCCACCTCCAGCAGATAGTCCTGCAAGGGTTGATTGCCGCGCAGATCGAAGAGGGCCACATCCGAATAGACGAGCCAGGCAATGCGGTGGATCTCGGGGCGCCCCTTGGCATCGAGCACGTACCACTCGGGGTGCTGCTGGATCAGCGTCGAATCACGACTCGTCTGCATGAGCACAAGATCAAAGATCACCCGTTTGCCAAGCTCGTGCGCACGCCGCGTCAGCTGCCGAAGTTCGGCCCGTCCCACCAGTTGCAGCAGTCGTTGGCAGCCCCACTGCCGGGCGGCAAGTCGGCCACCCGCGTCGACCAGTTCGGCAAGGGTTGGTAGGGCAGGACTGGGATCGGCCGGCTGCAGGACACGGGCCCACACATCCGCCACATCCGCCTCGCACAACAGCTCGGCCGCCACCAGAGCTGCCAGATCGACCTCTTCGGGTGGGGTCACAAGCTGCGCATCGATCTGGTAGAAATCAGCCACGGCGTAGACGCTGCCCAGCGTCCCCTTGCGCACATCTTCGCCGGTCTGCAGATCGGCCAGACCGGGGCGGAAGAAAGGCAACAGGTAGATCACATCCGTCGACAATTGCTGCAGACGTGCCGTCAAATGGTTGATGCGACCCGACACGAACGTGCCGTCGCGTAGTGCAGCATCCACCTTGCGCAAACAGACTTCCGTCACCGTCGGCGCCTCGGCGACCCAACCGGGACTGACGACGATGACACCCGCCGGATTGGCAGCGATGTCACTCAGCGCGATCCAAGGGCGCCTGTCATCCGGGTCGGCACTGATGTCGATGGTGTAGCGGAAAGCACCCGTATTGCGCAGGCGGAAGGGCTCGGACTCGAAGACAAAGTTGGCGCCGCACATTTCTGCGGCACCCTGAGGGTCGGTGCGCAGGTGCATGGGCACGGGCTGGTCGAGGCCGGGCGCGTCGATGCACAGTCGAGCCACGACATCAGCAAAGCGAATCGACGCGGGCGACACATCGGCAACAAACAATTCACAGCGCGCCCGGGCCGTGGGCGGGGCGCTGTCGGCGTGCACGTAGGCCCGTCCGAGGGCCGGGGCAAAACGCAATCCGTCAATCTCGATGGAGACAGCACCGGCCCAGACGCACCAGTTGTCGTAGTGGCCGGCGCGATACGTGTGATGCAACTGCGTGCGCAGATCGGCGCCAGCTGCTGGCTCAGCAGGCCTTACATCCGGCATGGGCGGTGTCAGTCCGGTCAAGTGGCCGGTCAATGGCTTTGGTGGTAATGTCGACGCAGCAGATCCTGACCAAAGTCATTGGTCAGATCACGCCAGACGGCGTGGATGTGGTTGGCGTCATTCTGCGTGTTGTCATATTCAGCGAGAAACGTCGTCGACTGCACCCGGTAGTAGTGGGGTTCGCCGCGCTCTTCGGCGCCGGCCCAGGCAAAACTTGCTGCCAGCATCTGTGCCGGCTGCAGACGGGCCAGTTCGATCTGGGCGACAGCCTCCGGCAGACGCTCGACGTAGACGCGCACGAGGCGCTCGAGCAACTGTCGCTGACCCACCGTCATAGCCGCTGCTGTCAGCCCGGCGGCGGGGGCCTCGTCACCCACATGTACAACATTGGTCGTCAGAATGTCGCCGGGTGCATCCGTGGCGATAATGGCAACCCGCCTCTGCTCGCCATCCAGCTGCATCAACAGCTCGCGCCCCAGGTCCTCCTCTTCTTTCAGCGCTCGTAATCCCTGTTGCTCGCCGTGGCGCACATGGGCCGGGTTCGAGCCGAAGAACAACGGCGCTGCCGATAACTCGGTGCCCGCCACAATCGTGTTGTTCAGTGAGATGTGGTGTCCCTCAAACCGCCAACCCCAGACCGTGTCGGCGCCGACAGCGCCGAAGAGGGTGACATAGTAGAGTTCGGGGTCACGGGCATGACTGCGACTCGGACCTTCGAGGCCGGCCAGCACGGACTCGAGGCTCATGATCGTATGCGCCTTCTGCCGGGCGCCGGCACTCAGTCCCGTCGCCACCAGTGCCAGCGCCAATTGTCTCTGACGCTCATTCATCTGCTGCAATGGCAACCCGGCGCGCGCGCGTGGAACATAGTGCCAGTTGGTGCGTTCACCGACATCGACAAAATCAAGGTGGATCTTGCCGCGCTGGGTGTCATCGAGGGCCTCCAGCAATGCCTGCGCGGCATCGGCCATACGGCGGGCGGTATCGGCTGCTGCTGTCATATCATCTCCTGAGTCGGCGGGCGGGCGCGCAGGTCATCGTCAAGGTCGATGGTGGTGAAGCATTCACCCGGTGTGGCAACAGCGACACGGATGAAATCGAGATCCTCCGCAAAAGGATTGTACAATCCGTGGCCGACGTTGGCGCGTTGCAGAGTAACAGCACCGGCGTCGATTTCAACCGTGTCGTCACCGACGGTCATCCAACCACGACCTGAGAGCACGACAAAGGCCTCCTCCAGATGATCGTGGTAGTGGCAACCAAGGGAGCTGCCCTGCGAGAGCACGGCGTGATCCACAAATGTCCAGCTGGAAACGAAATCCCCCGGTCCCCACAGATGGCGCGTGCCAATGCGGCCACCCCCACCATGAATGGCGTCACGCCAGGGCAGCTTCTCCCGGGCAAAAACGTCCGTCGCCAGACGCCCACCGACGCTCCCGGCAGCGTCAACGACGATACGCAGCAGCCGTGCACCCGCCGCTCCGGCAACGATGGTATGCGGCGTTGCCGCCGCACAGCGCACAGCTGCCGGTGCCTGTACCAGTACCCGATCCGGGGTCTGCACCACGGTCATGCCACCTGACAGCACGAGATAGCCCACTTCGTCGCCTCCGGCGGTCGCCTCATGCGTCACACTGGGCAGCAACTCCAATAACTCGAAACAGCGCCAGGAAGTGCTGCCACCCAACTCCGCAAACAACGAGTGGGGCCGATCGGCGGCAGCCGCCGCGGCACGGGAGTCGACATAGGTGATCATTGTGTCATAAAGTACGGCGGCAGACCATGACGGCAACGCGGGTGGCTCACGGGCGTCACCCTTCGTAGTCTTTCGGCCTGCCTGTGTCCCTGAGCCGGGACATTCAGCCACCATCCAACGGGAGTTGTCTGTCAGCCATGTCCGCATCGCGCACCTCCAAACGTTCCACCGGCCCCCTCCGGGTGGGTGTCCTCGGCCAGGGCCGCAGCGGCCTGTCCATTCACTCCCAGTGGTTTGAGCAGTCACCGCGAAAGTACAGGATCATTGCTGTCGCCGACCTTCTCAGCGACCGCCGACGCCAGGCGGCAGAGCGTTTCGCCTGCGACGCCTACAGCGACTACAAGGACCTGCTGGCGCGTGAGGATCTGGATCTCGTCGTCAACTCCCTGCCCTCACACCTGCACCCACCCGTGACCATCGAGGCGCTGCAAGCCGGGCACAACGTTGTCTGTGAGAAACCGAATGCGTGGAATGTGGCACAGTTGGACAAGATGATCGCCGCCGCA
>ERZ890510.628-NODE-628-length-27012-cov-5.837482_pt1 | contig 27012 bp, 25 predicted proteins | sample MGYA00521265_ERZ890510 | MGnify/ENA primary metagenome ERZ890510 (study PRJEB32303, sample SAMEA104408624) | aquatic metagenome | biome: Brackish water; feature: Chemocline; material: water | place: Baltic Sea | collected 2014-10-26T21:54:00 | depth 110 m ... | reverse complement strand
AAAACTGATGCCAATATCCGCGTTTTCGTGAAGCACACGGTCGCGAACAGCTTCCGGGTGTAATGCCCCACAATTAAGATTGATATTAATCCCATCGGGCTCACCACCCATGACAGTAACTGTCGCGCCAAGCTCTCTAAATACAGCAGGAGCAACCTGATACGTCGCCCCGTGCGCACAGTCTAAGACCACACGCATTCCCGACAAATCAAGCGTCTGGGGAAATGAGCTCTTACAAAATTCCGCGTATCGACCTACCGAATCAACGACTCTTTTTGCTTTGCCAATATCATCTGAAACAACCGCATCAGGGCCTTGCGCGAGATATTGCTCAATCTGAAATTCAACGACATCCGACAATTTGTTGCCCTGGGCAGAAAAAAACTTAACCCCATTATCCTGGTATGGATTATGAGAAGCCGTTATCACGATCCCCGCACTCAGTCGCAGCACACGCGTCAAATACGCAACCCCCGGGGTTGGAAGCGGTCCTGTCAGCAAGACATCTACTCCGGCCGCTGCCAAACCAGACTGAAGTGCTGACTCAAGCATATATCCGGATAATCGAGTGTCTTTCCCGATCAGCACCTTTGTACGACCTGCAGCCTCCGAAGCGCGTGTTTTCGAGAAAACCTTCCCTGCGGCATACCCCAAACGCAACATAAAGTCAGGGGTTATCGGATCATTTCCAACCGCCCCCCTGATCCCATCAGTACCAAAGTACTTTCTAAGCGCTGTCACTTATCTGCCCCCGTAAGCGTTGCGTCAGAGAAAAACTGCCAAGCCAAAAGAGCATCTCTTGTTTCATTCACATCATGCACTCGCACGATGTCAGCACCTTGGCTCACCGCAAATATAGCCGAAGCGATACTCGAACCCAATCGATCTGAAACATCCTCTTTATTCGTAATGACTCCCAACATTGCCTTTCGCGAAAGACCAACCAAGACCGGGTGTCCTAAATCACAAAATTTATTTAAATTTCTGAGTAACAACAAGTTATGCTCAAGCGTTTTGCCAAAACCAAAACCAGGGTCAACCACAATGTTAGAAGGCTTCACCCCCGATTGAATCAAAGATACAACCCTCTCCTGCAAGAATGAAAATACTTCTTGAACAACATCCTGATAACTCGGATTCTGCTGCATGACTCTAGGCGAGCCTTGCATGTGCATCACGCAAACTCCAACATTAGTACGCGCCACAATAGATGCAACCTCAGGATCTTGAGCGCCCGAGATATCGTTGATGAGGCACGCGCCACACTCAATCGCCTCCTCCATCAAACGCGGCTTTTGTGTGTCAATAGAGAACGGGATGCCCAAACGAGATAACTCCTGGATCACCGGAATCACGCGACCTCGCTCTAAGTCTAGACTCGCAGGCTGCGCACCTGGGCGGCTAGACTCCCCGCCAACATCAATGATGTCGGCCCCAGATTCAAATAGGATTTTCGCTCGCTCGACCGCTATCGCAAGATCAACATAGTCTCCGCCATCCGAAAAGGAATCGAGGGTGACATTCACCACCCCCATCAACATCGGTCGGGCTAACTGAAAGTGAGAGGCGCCCCAAACAAAATTAAGATCCATCGACTGAATAAATACGGCCTAAATTTCCTCTGCAGGTCGTGTTGTCGGTTCTGGATTTGGCGCCTCAGGTGGGCTTTTGGGCTCCTCTGGCCTTTGGGTAGGTTTAGGCGGCCTTGGCTGACGACCATCCATGATGTCGTTGACCTGGTCAGCATCGATAGTTTCCCATTCAAGCAATGTCTGCGCCATCAGCTCGACTTTTTCTCGATTTCCCTCTATTAAACTCCGAGCCAATCCATATTGCTCATCAATGATTTTCTTAATTTCAGCATCCACCCGCTGCAGCGTGGCTTCAGATACGTTCTTAGTCGTCGTGACTGACCTACCGAGGAATACTTCACCCTCATTCTCGCCGTAAACCATCGGTCCAAGCGCATCACTCATACCCCACTGAGTCACCATCCTACGGGCCATAGCAGTTGCACGTTCAAAATCATTCGATGCGCCAGTCGTCATCTGCTTCATGAAAACTTCTTCAGCAATGCGCCCGCCAAACAATACGGATATGTTTTGAAGAATTTGCTCCTTATCCATGCTGTAGCGATCTTCCTGAGGAAGCTGCATGGTCAAGCCCAGCGCTTGACCTCTAGGAATAATCGTCACCTTGTGAACTGGATCGGTTCTGGGTAAGAGTCTCGCTACAACAGCGTGACCAGACTCATGGTAGGCCGTATTCCTACGCTCCGCCTCCGGCATTATCATTGAACGACGCTCCGCCCCCATCATGATTTTGTCTTTAGCGCTCTCAAAATCCGTCATGTCCACTAAGCGCTTACTCGATCTGGCCGCAAATAAGGCCGCCTCATTTACCAAGTTAGCCAAATCAGCGCCGGAAAACCCTGGCGTGCCGCGAGCGAGAATGTCCGCCTTAACATCTGTTGCGATAGGTACTTTACGCATATGAACCATCAATATTTGTTCCCTGCCTCTAATGTCAGGGAGAGGCACAACAACTTGGCGATCAAAGCGGCCGGGACGCAACAGTGCAGGATCAAGCACATCGGGCCGGTTGGTCGCAGCAATAACAATCACGCCCACTCCAGTTTCAAAACCATCCATCTCCACCAACAATTGGTTAAGCGTTTGTTCCCGCTCATCGTTGCCACCACCAAGACCGGCGCCACGCTGACGACCGACAGCATCGATTTCATCGATAAACACAATACACGGCGAGTTTTTCTTAGCGTTCTCAAACATGTCCCGCACTCGAGCAGCACCAACGCCGACGAACATCTCCACAAAGTCCGAACCAGATATTGAAAAGAAAGGGACCTTCGCCTCCCCAGCAATTGCTTTTGCAAGCAAGGTTTTACCGGTGCCAGGTGAGCCCACCATGAGCACGCCCCGAGGGATTCGACCGCCTAACTTTTGAAATTTTCCAGGGTCACGAAGAAAATCGACCAATTCAGAAACCTCTTCTTTAGCCTCATCGCAACCTGCCACATCGGCGAACGTGACGCCATTATTGTTGTCGCCCAACAATTTAGCTTTACTTTTCCCAAAGGAGAACGCCCCACCTCGACCCCCGCCTTGCATTTGACGCATGAAGAAAACCCAAACCCCTATGAGCAGCAGCATAGGGAACCAGGAAACGAAAATACTCATCAGCAGCGAAGGCTCGTCCTCCGGCTTTGCTTCAACCTCAACCCCAGCCTTAAGCAAATCAGAAACCAACCATGGGTCAGAAGGTGAATAGACACTGTAGCGCTGCCCATCCGTCTTTTGAACCTTGAGATTTCGACCGTCAATGGTAACCCCAGCAACACCACCGGAATTAACGTCCTGAATGAACTTAGAGTAAGGCACAGAAGATTGTTCCTGTTGACGCTCGCTAAATTGATTAAAAACCGTCATTAAAACGAGTGCGATCACCAGCCATACCGCTATGTTTTTCATCGTATTATTCAAATTTCACTCCCACCATACCTAACGCTCGGAGCACTTCCGAGCTTCAATTAACATACTATTCTAGACTGAATTTACTTATGTAAGGCCTCAATCAATCAATTTTGTTCAACCCAACGATAAAAAATTCACTGGACCGATCCCTAGAGGCTTGCGGCTTTCTAATGTGGACCTTTTGGAAGCTGGATTTTACACTTTCGCGAAATTGCTTAGCCCCCTCACCCTCAAAGCATTTGATGACCACGTTCCCACCTTGCTTTAAATACTGCTGCGCAAAATCAAATGCCAATTCAGCCAAATTTAACCAGCGGGCCTGATCTAAAGACTTCACACCACTGATATTGGGGGCCATATCAGAAATTACAAGACCCACCTCACGATTTGACAATAGGGCCTCCATTGCATCTAACGTATGCTGCTCCGCAAAATCTCCCCGGATAAAATTCACTTGAGGCAATGCTGACATTTCCAGCAAATCTACCGCGATCACTAGCCCATTGCCCTTCACGCGCTGCGACACCACCTGACTCCAGCCTCCGGGAGCCGCTCCTAAATCAACAACCACCATACCCGGCATGGCTAGGTTATCTTGATCAAGGATCTCCAGTAATTTGAACGAGGCGCGTGATCGCCAGCCCTCTGAATTTGCTTTTTTAACAAATGGGTCAGATACGTGCTCTTGCATCCAAGTTTTTTTACGTTTTGACATAACGCCGCAACTTATTTACTCCATTGTGATTACAATACGTGCCTACAAAACATACTTGCTCAGGGGAAAAAGTGAATCCACTATCAGACAAAGTTAAGCGCGAACTTAAAGCGAAAGCACATCACCTCAACCCCGTGGTAACAATCGGCGACAAAGGGCTGAGTAAACCGGTCTTGAAAGAACTCGCCATCGCCCTCGATGCCCATGAATTAATTAAAGTACGCATTCATTCGGATGATAGAGAAGAGCGCGTAAAAATCATGTCTGAGATTGTCTCATCACTCGGCGCGACACCCATTGATCATATCGGCAAGGTGCTCATTGTCTACCGCAAAAACGAAAAAAATACTGACTGAGGACGAACGTGAAATCTTAATCAAACTCTCAGCTCTTCTGATGGCACTCAAATGTATTGCACAGTCAGGATTTCGTACTCTCTAATCCCGCCAGGCGCATCGACTTCCGCCACATCCCCCACTTCTTTACCGATAAGGGCACGCGCTATGGGCGAATTAACAGAAATTTTTCCGCCCTTAATATCAGCCTCGTCCTCACCTACAATTTGATAGGTAACCTCTCGATCAGCTTCTAGGTCACAGAGGCGCGCGGTCGCACCAAAAACGCAACGCCCGTCAGCATCCAGCTTTAAGGGATCAATGATTTGGGCGTTGGACAGCTTCCCCTCTAATTCAATGATCCGCCCTTCGACAAAACCTTGACGCTCCTTAGCTGCATCATATTCTGCATTTTCGGATAAGTCGCCGTGAGCCCTAGCCTCTGAAATAGCGTTGATTACAGACCGTCGCTCCTCAGTTTTTAGTTTATGCAACTCTTCACGGAGCTTCTCTGCCCCTACCATCGTGAGAGGAACTTTTGACATACCAAAAATCCTTTACAATTTAAATGCGTGATTGTTAACGAATCAGCCAAGCATACTATGAGCGCTTTGCAAAGAGCGTACATGCAGATCAGTCATTTGACTGATCCCATGGCTCGCGGCTCTTGCTCCGGCAATCGTGGTGAAGTAGGTGACTCGCCCTTGTAGAGCAGTTCTCCTGATCGAATACGAATCCTTAATGGACACCTTACTATCATCTACCGTATTAATAATCATTGCGATCTCGCCATTTTTGATCATATCAACAACGTGAGGCCGCCCCTCAGCTACTTTATTTACCCGATGTACTTGCAAACCATGCTCAGAAAGAGCACGCGCAGTACCATGTGTGGCAATTAACTCAAACCCGTTTGCCGATAGCTCTCGGGCGAGATCAACAATCTTATCCTTGTCTTGATCTCGAACACTCATAAACACTTTACCCGAAGTCGGTAACAACACCCCCGCGGCCAACTGAGACTTTACAAAGGCTTCTGAAAAGGATTGGCCAATACCCATCACCTCCCCAGTTGAGCGCATCTCTGGGCCCAAAATGGTATCGACACCAGGAAACTTGATAAACGGGAAAACCGCTTCTTTCACCGAATAATAAGGAGGGACTATCTCTGACGTGACACCCATTTCAACGAGTTTTTTTCCTGCCATGCAACTCGCCGCCACCTTAGCTAACTGCCGACCAGTAGCCTTAGAGACAAAAGGAACTGTGCGAGATGCCCGCGGGTTGACTTCCAACACATAAACCTCTTCACCTTGAATCGCAAACTGTATATTCATCAACCCGACCACTTTGAGCCCTCTAGCGAGCTCAACAGTTTGACGTCTTAATTCATCCTGAAGCGCTGGGGACAAACTAAACGGCGGAAGCGAGCAGGCAGAATCCCCGCTATGAACGCCGGCCTGCTCAATATGCTCCATAATCCCGCCAATCACGACATCTGAGCCATCACAGATCGCGTCAACATCAACCTCTATGGCATCATTCAAAAAGCGATCTAGTAGCACAGGACTGTCGTTACTGACTTTTACAGCCTCCCTCATATAACGCTCAAGGTCTGATTGATGATGAACGATTTCCATCGCCCGACCACCTAAAACATAAGATGGACGCACAACCAGCGGATAACCAATCTCCTCGGCTAAGCTTATCGCTTCTTCAGGATTTCTGGCTGTTCGGTTTGGAGGCTGCTTCAAGTTAATATCCGACAGTAACTTTTGAAATTTTTCTCGATCCTCAGCACAGTCAATCATCTCTGGGCTGGTACCAATGATAGGAACACCAGCCGCATGCAATCCAGCGGCTAATTTAAGAGGCGTTTGACCTCCGTATTGCACAATGACCCCTTTAGGTTTTTCCACTTCGACAATCTCCAACACATCTTCGAGTGTCAGTGGTTCAAAATAAAGTCGGTCGGAAATGTCGTAATCAGTAGAGACAGTCTCAGGATTACAATTCACCATAATAGTTTCAAAACCATCCTCACGAAGCGCTAAAGAGGCATGAACACAGCAATAATCAAATTCAATACCCTGGCCAATTCGATTGGGCCCTCCGCCTAACACCATGATCTTTTCGCGACTAGATGGTCGTGATTCACATTCCTCTTCATAGGTTGAATACATATACGCTGTATTCGTATCAAATTCTGCGGCACAGGTATCAACCCTTTTGAATACAGGACGAATCGAGAATGAGTGCCGCAAATCGCGCACCTCACATTCATCGACACCCAGTAATTTCCCTATTCGTCGATCAGAAAAACCCTTTTGCTTGATTCGCCTTAAAAAAGGTTGGTCAAAATCCTGCAGCGAAGCACTTGAGATCTCTCGCTCTTCAAGAACTAAATCTTCGATAAACGCAAGAAACCAAGGGTCAATATTGCTCACGTGATGAATGTCTTCCGCACTCAAACCAAGACGAAATGCGTCAGCCACATACAATATGCGCTCGGGTCCCGGGTCCGCAATTTCGGTGCGTACCGTTTCGAGGTCTGTAGAGCGCTCATCTAAACCATCGATCCCAATTTCCAAGCCACGGAGCGCCTTCTGAAAAGACTCCTGAAACGTTCGTCCAATAGCCATAACCTCCCCCACAGATTTCATCTGCGTTGTGAGTCGTGAATTAGCTAACGGGAATTTCTCAAATGCAAAACGTGGAATCTTGGTTACCACATAATCGATGGTAGGTTCAAACGAAGCAGGGGTTTGCCCACCTGTTATGTCATTCTTAAGCTCATCAAGCGTAAACCCTACTGCGAGCTTTGCTGCCACCTTAGCAATGGGAAAGCCAGTCGCTTTTGAAGCAAGCGCTGAAGAACGGGATACCCGAGGATTCATCTCGATAACGATCATGCGGCCGTTATCTGGGTTAATCGCAAATTGCACGTTTGAACCGCCGGTATCAACGCCAATTTCACGCAAAACCGCTATCGAGGCATTACGCATGATTTGGTACTCTTTGTCAGTCAGCGTCTGGGCTGGCGCTACGGTAATCGAATCACCCGTATGAACCCCCATAGCATCCAAATTTTCAATGGAACAGATGATGATGCAGTTATCCGCCCGATCACGAACAACCTCCATCTCAAACTCCTTCCACCCGATAACCGACTCTTCAATTAAAACCTCTTTGGTCGGGGACGCATCCAGGCCTCTTGCGACAATTTCAACGAACTCTTCTTTGTTGTACGCGATGCCTCCACCAGTCCCACCCATCGTAAACGAAGGTCGCAAGATGGCGGGATAGCCAATCAAAGCCTGAACCTGAATAGCCTCTTCGAGGCTGTGCGCTATCATCGATTTCGGGGTATCGAGTCCGATTTTCGTCATTGCGACTTTAAACTTTTCGCGATCCTCAGCCTTGTCAATAGCCTCTTTGCTTGCCCCAATCATTTCTACCGAATATTTCTCTAAAACTCCGTGCTTAGCCAAATCCAGGGCGCAATTCAGAGCGGTCTGTCCACCCATCGTAGGCAGCAACGCATCGGGCCTCTCAGCCGCAATAATCTTTTCTACTATTTGCCAAGTAATGGGCTCAATGTAAGTCACGTCCGCCAATTCCGGATCAGTCATAATAGTCGCGGGATTGGAGTTCACCAGAATGACTCGATAACCCTCCTCACGAAGAGCTTTACACGCTTGAGCGCCCGAATAGTCAAACTCACAAGCTTGTCCGATGACAATCGGACCCGCGCCTATGATCAGTATTGATTGAATATCTTCTCTTTTCGGCATGAAGTTTTCCCAGCGTTACCTACAGCTTGTTTCTGATTGTTTTTTCTCTATCGATATTGTCCACAAAACGGTCAAACAAATAACCCACATCATGAGGTCCCGGACTTGCTTCAGGGTGACCCTGAAAAGAAAAAGCGGGCAAGTCCGACCGCTCAATCCCCTGCAAACTCCCATCGAACAAGGAAATATGCGTAGTTCGGACTGAACTAGGCAAAGAATTTTGATCAACTTCAAAGCCATGGTTTTGACTTGTAATTAATACCTGACCTGTGTCCAAATCCTTTACTGGATGATTAGCACCGTGATGTCCAAATTTCATTTTTCGCGTTTTGGCTCCACTAGCGAGAGCGAGCAGTTGATGCCCCAAACAAATACCAAAGATAGGCACCCCTTGACCCAATAATTGTTGGATCGCTTCAATGGCATAAGTGCAGGGCTCAGGGTCTCCAGGGCCGTTTGACAAGAACACGCCATCAGGCTCCATGCGGAGTACGACTTGAGCTGGAGTGGTCGCAGGGACTACGGTAACGCGGCAACCACGAGAGACCAACATCCTGAGGATGTTGCGCTTCACCCCAAAGTCATACGCAACAACATGTCGGACAGGGTCCGTGTTTTGCCGCAACTCAGGGCCAAGGAGCCACTCTGGCTCGCCCCACTCGTACACGCGATCACAAGACACCTGGCTTGCCAAATCACTGCCGGCTAAACCTGGAAAAGCACGAACACGCTGCAACAGATCAGCCTGCCCACTATCCCCTACACCTATTGCACCCGATAGCGCGCCCTTCTCGCGAAGCAACCTCGTTAGCTTTCGAGTATCGATACCGGCAATAGCTGGTACCTTTTGGTCCTTTAACCAATCACTCAAACAGCCTGTCGAACGGAAATTACTCGCCACTAATGGTAAGTCGCGAATCACAAGTCCCGCAGCTCGAGCGGCAACTGATTCGAAATCCTCTTCGTTACACCCAACACTTCCAATATGCGGGTACGTCAATGTGACAATTTGATTTTGGTACGAAGGATCAGTGAGAATTTCCTGGTATCCCGTCATTGAGGTATTAAAAACCACCTCACCAACGGCGGACTGCGCCGACCCTATTGAAAAACCTTGAAATACAGTCCCGTCCTCAAGAACCAAGATCGCTGGATCACATTTTTGATACGACAATCGACCTCCATGGACAAATTTAATTGGGGGGGACGCGGCGCCTTTACGGCACCTGCAAAAAACGGGAGGAATCGCCTTGCGTTCCTCCCGCCTGGCCAACATTATACAGCCGGATGGAACGATCGATCAATCGTAACAACGTACTAACTGCACTAAATGAGCAAACTCTTGGATGCAGAAGAGGTTGCAATCCTAAGAACGACTAGTTGCCAAGAACATCTTCCATATCAAACAGACCTTTACTCTTCCCTGACAAAAACTTTGCCGCCCTGATAGCTCCGACCGCAAAGTTACTCCTGTCCGAGGCTTTGTGAGTAATTTCGATTCGCTCCCCCGTCCCAGCAAATATGGCGGTATGCTCGCCTACGATATCTCCCGCCCGCACGGCGGAAAATCCAATCGTCTTTTGATCACGCTCACCAGTATCCCCCTCTCGGCCATACACCGCACATTCCGACAGATTTCTTCCCAAAGACTCAGCAATGACCTCGCCCATTCGCAAAGCGGTTCCAGATGGAGCATCAACTTTATGTTTATGATGTGCCTCAATAATCTCGATGTCATAACCCGAGTCGAGCGCTTGAGAGGCCACTTTTAATAACCGCAACAAAACGTTAACGCCAACACTCATATTGGGCGCCATCACAACAGGAATAGTCTCAGCGGCATGCTTGATAGCTTCCTTTTCCTGATCCGAAAAACCTGTTGTGCCAATAACCATAGCAGTCTTATTGGACACACAAGCCTCCAAATGTCGCAGCGTCCCCTCGGGCCTTGTAAAATCAATCAAAACTTCTGCCCCATCAGCGACAAACGCAATATCTGATGATATGTTCACGCCTGATTCAAACCCGAGTAGCGCGCCGGCATCCTTGCCCAAATAGGGGTTGCCTGGCAGCTCCAAAGCACCAGCCAACGTAAGCACGTCATCATCTCGAATAGCGCTAATTAAGGCACGCCCCATCTTTCCTGAGGCACCACATACAGCAATTTTTAATTTATTCATAACGACATTCTCAGTTGGCTAACTCTTAAATCTGTTAATTCGGAGCCCATGATGCCTCTCCTCACTCATTCACCCAGTTTTCCACCACCACGTCACCCTCTAATCCCTTCAATAGATCCTGCTCAAAGATAACAACTATCGTTCTCTCCCGTTTGACGTCACCAGCCGCCCCGGTTAAGTACACATAGTTCCAATGGTTCGGTGTGAGGGGATCAATCACGAGAGGGGTCCCCAAAATAAAAGTTACCTGATCCTTCGACATGCCTGGCTTAAGCTTCGTTAGCATGTCCTGGTCGACTTGATTCCCCTGCCTAACTTCCATTTTGTAGGGGGAAAGGAAACATGAGGATAGAAAAAATGTGAGGGCGATAGCGCTCAAGCCCTTAAAGTTACGAGTAAAGAATCCAGTCATGCGAAATTTAAACCTCAAGGTTAGTCAATATCCAGCGAAAACGTTATGATAGGCTAAACTCGGAAGAATTACACTGCCATGAAAACACCATTAGACCTGAAAAACATGGGGCTCAAGGCAACACTGCCCCGCTTAAAGATAATTAACGTTTTTGAAACGTCAACTGCGCGACACCTCTCGGCAGAGGACATTTATCGCCACCTCTTAGAGGATGATATGGACGTTGGGCTAGCTACGGTCTATCGGGTACTCACACAATTCGAGCAAGCTGGCATTCTCATGCGACACCACTTTGAATCAGGCAAAGCCGTCTACGAACTCGATCAAGGAGAGCACCACGATCATCTAGTATGCAACCAATGCGGCCGAGTGGAGGAGTTCTATGACGAGGAGATCGAGCTCCGACAAACAAATATCGCAAAAGATAGAGGCTTTAAAATTCTCGGGCACTCTCTGCACATTTACGCCGACTGCACCAAGTCAAACTGCCCACATAAAGATAAAAGCTAAAGACCCACAGAAAATGACCTTACCTTAATCCTAACTTAATCAATTCACGAGCATGAGCTCTGGCCTGCTCTGAAATTACTTCACCCGCCAGCATTCTAGCAACCTCATCCACGCACTCTTTAGGCTGAAGTCTTAGTAAAAGCGTGCTGGACACAGATTCTGACTGAACTTTTGAGACCCTCCAATGGGAATCAGCAAGAGCAGCCACTTGAGGCAAATGCGTTACGCATAAAACTTGCGCTCTTTCTCCTACAGCCTTCAACATCCTGCCAACAATTTCAGCAACTGCGCCTCCGACTCCTGAATCAACCTCATCAAATATCACCGTAGGTACGGCAGAATCTTGGTAAATGACCGACTGTATCGCAAGCGATATTCGAGATAACTCCCCACCTGACGCGACCTTACCCACAGGCTTGGCCTCAGCACCCGGATTAGTCGATACATAAAACTCTACCCGCTCAAGCCCATTCAAACCAGGTTCACTTTTAGGGATGACTCGAGCCTCAAACCGAACGCCAGACATAGCCAAATCCGTGAGGGCGGCATTAACCTTTTGCGTCATTTCAGCTGATGCCTTTGTCCGATCTGAGCTCAATTTCCGAGCCGCTGTAAGGTAGCGATCTTGCGCAACAGCTTCCGCTTGATGAAGCTCTTTAGCATCCGTATTCACAGCTAACTGCTTAAGCTCAAGCTCTACGCTCGATCTCAGTTGAGATAATTCATCTGGAGAAACGCCATATTTGCGCGCACATCTTTGTACATCAGCAATCCTTTTATCTAAAAGGTCGGCCATGCTCGGGTCCACATCTAAAGATTCCGCATATCGACGAAGATCTCGATTAAACTCAGACAGTTGAATCTCCAAGCTTTCAAGATCTTTTAACATCACACCAATTTGAGGATCAACTTCAGCCACCCGATCAAGCTTCGACCGAACGTCGGCAAGAATGGAGAGAATGTTTTGATCACCATCCCCAAGCAAATGTACTGATTCGCTGGCCGCACTAATTAGCTCATTGAGATTGCTCAATTTACGGTGTTGATCAACCGTTTGACGCCACTCTTGCGGCGAAAAATCTAACGCATCTAAGTCGTTTTTTGTTTCAAGAAACCCCTCTATTTTTTGCTTTAATGCATCAGCTTGTGCCAGGCATTGAGATAGCTCCGCTTTTGCAGATCGCCAATATTGCCAACATTCCTCTACATGCACCACCGAACCCGAAAGATGACCGAAACGATCCAAGACCTGACAGTGAGACGATGAATCAACCAAAGAATAGTGCTCGTGCTGACCATGGATATCAACAAGCAAAACACCTAGATCTCTGAGTTGCTTCACAGTTACGGGGACTCCATTAATCCAGGCCCGCGAACGACCCGAGGTATCGATAACGCGCCTTAGCACGCAATCCTCAACACCTAAGTCAGACTCTTCCAAAAAAGTAAAAACATGGGGCAGACTCGACACATCAAACTCTGCGACGATATCAGCTCGGTTCGAGCCGGCTCTTATGTTGCCTGCATCAGAACGGCCGCCCAAAATGAGACTGATCGCCCCTAAAACAATCGATTTTCCCGCTCCTGTTTCTCCAGTAAGGACAGTAAAACCACGATCTAAGTCAAGCTCAACCGAATCGATCAGAACATAATCTTTAACCGTTAATCGGGTCAACATAAAACAACTTTCTGCAACGTTACGATCCTATCGTTCCTGCCCAATGCAGCTTCTCGCGAAGAGTACCAAAGTACTCGTGCCCATTAGAATGAACAAGTCGAACTTTGGAGGTTGCCACTTTAATCATAAGACGCCCGCCCTCTCGGATATTCACATGGGTGTGGCTGTCGATATGCACGCGCGCATCGACGGCTTCCATTATTTCAATCTCAACTATTGAACTACCCGGGATAACAATAGGCCGGTTTGAAAGTGAGTGAGGGCACACTGGGACCAGCAAAATACAGTCCACAGATGGCGCAATAATGGGTCCGCCCGCAGAAAGCGCATAAGCCGTAGATCCCGTCGGAGTTGATACCACCAATCCATCAGACCGAAGGTCGTAAGCGAACTCTCCATCAATAGTAACCTTCATTTGAATAAGGCTACCACTCTGCCCCTTACCCACTGAAATATCGTTAAGAGCCCATACCCCAGTTCTAGGCTCATCATCAATCCTGACATCCAGCATGACCCGGTCGTCAATGACATACTCCCCTTGTTGAACTGCGCGCAAACTGTCTACCATTTTGTCAAGAGAGATATCCGCCAAAAATCCTAAACGACCCAGATTGATCCCTAGAAGGGGTACACTGTGCGTAGCGGCCGTTCGCGCGAGGCCCAGTAACGTCCCATCCCCACCTAAAACCACAACGAGATCGCTGCGGCTGACCACCTCATCCATCGTCCCCGAGTCGACCTTGAATCCAGATAGCTGCTGAGCGGTCAAATCATCAACCAAACAACTAACCCCCTCCCCTTGAAGGAATTCAATCACCTGGGCCACGGGACGCGCAACCTCAGGACTTTTATATTTACCAACTATACAAACCCGATTAAATTTATTCATATTTACGTTATACACGAGAGATAGTTTGTATCATCGCAAATTCTAAAGCATAAAAAAACCTAAAGATCAGACAAAAACTTTGTAAAATGAACGGATGATGAATGAAAGATCCCGAATTTTACTGAAATCACTCATAGAAAAGCATATTTCTGATGGCCAGCCCATTGGTTCTCGGCAACTCGCAAAATCGTCCGGACTGGAACTCAGCCCCGCCAGCATCCGCAACATCATGGCTGACCTTGAAGAAACCGGCTTCATCGCCAGCCCACATGCCTCATCAGGCAGAATCCCGACTCCACGCGGTTATCGTTTTTTCGTGGACTCATTACTTACAGTTCAACCTTTAGATTCAATTGAACTACACCAGATTGAGGATCAGTTTCGACCAGATAGCGCTGACCGGCTGATCACAACCGCGTCTCAACTACTCTCAAACCTGACTCAATTTGCCGGCGTGGTCAAATCGCCTTCTAGGCACAGCACTTCTTTTCGACGCATAGAATTTGTTTCATTATCTGACAAACGCGTATTACTGATCGTGGTTACCCCTGATGGAGACGTGCAGAATAAGGTCCTAGACTCCTCGCGTAAATTTTCAGATTCCGAGCTCGTAGAGGCGACTAACTATCTAAACCAAAATTATGCAGGCATGTCTTTTGATGCTATTAAGTCCCGCATTCAAACTGAATTAAAAAAACTTAAGGAAAACATTTCTCAGCTGATGACGCTGGCGATATCAGCTGGCGAAGAAAATGCATTCAAAGCCGAAGAATATATCGTCTCTGGAGAAAAGAATTTATTGAGCGTTCCCGATCTTTCAACCAATATAGACAGCCTGAGAACTCTGTTTGACATGTTTGATAAAAAAACCGGGATTCTCCAACTGCTTGACACCAGCGATAGAGCCCGCGGCATTCAAATTTATATTGGCGGAGAATCTGGCTTGGTTCCCTTAGACGAATGTAGTGTCGTGACGGCACCCTACGAAGTCGACGGGAAAATTGTCGGCACCGTCGGCGTCATAGGGCCAACCCGCATGGCCTATGAGCGGGTTATCCCCATCGTAGACATCACGGCGAAACTTTTATCTGGGGCGCTTTCTCAATCCTAACTTTTTATTTTCCGGCAACCCAACTAACTAAATGAAACTCCAAAAAGAACCCGAATACAGCCACGGATCAATTGCCAAAATTGGCATCTTATTAGTAAATTTAGGAACCCCTGAGGCGCCCACCAAGCGAGCGGTTAGAGAGTACCTTGGTGAATTTTTGTGGGACCCTAGGGTTGTTGAAATCCCAAGACCAATATGGTGGCTGATCCTAAACGGCATTATCTTGAGAACCAGACCCAAAGCCTCCGCAAAAAAATATGCCTCAATCTGGTCCGATAAAGGGTCACCGTTAAGAATCTACACCGAAAAACAAGCTGAGCTCCTGCAGTCAAAGTTTACTGACAACTCATTTTCCCCAGTTATTGTCAAATCGGCGATGCGCTACGGACAACCGTCCGTCGATGGTGAACTGGCCAAACTAAGAGCTGAGGGCTGCGACAGAATATTAGTCATTCCACTCTACCCTCAATATAATTCTAGCACCACAGGCAGCATTTTTGATGCGGTTTTTAAGAGCCTCAAAAATATTCGGAACTTACCGAGTATTCGCTTATTGAAAAACTTTCACGACCACAGTGGCTATATAGAGGCGCTGTCACAACGGATACAGCAATACTGGGCCGCTCACGGTAAACCAGAAAAATTAGTCCTCTCGTACCACGGCGTGCCAAAATTCAGCCTGACAAAAGGCGACCCTTATCATTGCGAGTGTTATAAATCGAGTCGACTTCTCGCTGAAAAATTGGATTTGGAGCCTGAAAATATTGTTACAACGTTTCAATCTAGATTCGGTAGAGCCGAATGGCTGAAGCCATACACCATAGAGGCCATGAAGGACTTGGGCAAACACAAGTTACGCCGAATTGACGTTTTTTGCCCAGGGTTTGTTGCGGACTGCTTAGAGACACTTGAAGAAATCAATATGGAAAACCGAGAAGAGTTTCTTACCCATGGGGGCGGAGAGTTTCACTACATTCCGTGCCTAAATGACAGCCCCATTTGGATCGAAGGCTTGCACCAAATTGCCATTGACAATCTTGGGGGTTGGCTATCCGAGGGGGAAACCCTCATAGACGCTAAAAACGAAGCAAATATAAGCCGATCGGAAGCCCTAAAACGAGGAGCAACGAATTAATTACAGTACACGAGCCACTCGATGGCTCACATTAAACTCAATCCCGCTCGCCGACCATAATTGGTACTGATTTCATAATCAGCTTTTAATTTTCGATATTTCTCTTTGACGTTGTGCACTATTGCTCCAATCATCACCTCCAATTCCTCACAACTCTTTTGAGGTGTTACCTTGAGCGCCCTTGCCTCAATTTCTGTGGCAGCCTGGAGGGCAAGGTCGACGTGATACTCCTGTATTTGTGTCAACGCATTCTCAAATAAGGTCCACCGTTCAAGCAACAGCTGGCTGGCTTGATTTTTATCTCGCCAAATGGGCTTCGTATGAGTAATGCCCAGAGAAATCCCTATAGAGTCGATTGCACAGCCCACATTAGACTCTTTTTGTTGGAACCGCCACTGCAAATCCCATTTCGTTTTCGCCGGATGGCGCAGCCCATCATCAGCTACTGGTCCTTTGGATTCCATTTCAGCACTCAAAATAAGTGCAGACTGCCCCGAAACACTATATGAACTAGCCCCAACGTGGACCGAAGTCGCCGATAACGCTGAATTACCAAGCCCACAGCAAATAACGAGCATTATTGATGTACAAATCCTAAAACAAGATCGTTGCCACATATTTTCTCCATTAGTTCCGTGCCAGCTAAGACAGTAGATTATCAGAATAAAGACCTGGATTTACTTAATGCAGCACTTGAAATTAAAAAATTCGCCCTCAGTTATTCGACTTAGATATCATGGAGTGGTTATGTAATGACTGGAAAAGAAAATGAAGAAGCAGTTAAGGGTCAAAAATCCGAGGACCCAATCGCAAATACGGAACTAAATTCAGAGGTCGCTGAAACCGCTGAAATGCCTTCCACTCAAGAACCGGAACCATCAGAAAGCATCGCGGAACAACTCCAGCAAGCTCTTGCTGACGTTGAAAAACATAAAGATGCGTGGTTACGTGCAACGGCGGAATTAGACAATGTTCGAAAACGAGCACAAATAGATGTCGCTGCCGCGCATAAATATGCGTTAGAGCGTTTTTCTACGGAGCTGCTGGTTGTAAAAGATAGTCTTGAAGCGGCGCTAAAAACCGACAACGTGACATTTGAAGGCATCCATGATGGAGTCGACTTGACCCTAAAACAATTAACAAAAGTCTTTGAATCCTTTGGGATTAGCGAAATCACTCCACTCGGAGAAATCCTCGACCCTCACAAGCATCAAGCGATGAGTGCTGTGGATTCAGATGAAGCTACGAATACCATTCTTAGCGTTTTTCAAAAAGGATATCTGCTTAACGACCGTCTGATCCGTCCAGCCTTGGTCAGCGTAGCAAAATCCAAATAACAGCAGGGTTGAAAAGCAGCTAATCGACCCCACTTAATGACAAACATTTATAAAATTGAGGATTACAGATATGGGCAGAATCATTGGTATTGATCTAGGAACCACAAACTCCTGCGTAGCCGTCATGGATGGGGGCGAAGTCAAGGTACTCGAAAACGCCGAGGGCGGGCGCACTACGCCCTCAATCATTGCCTACACAGAAGATGGCGATGTCCTTGTGGGCGCGCCGGCCAAAAGACAAGCTGTTACAAACCCTGCAAATACCTTATTTGCAGTCAAGCGATTAATTGGCCGCCGATTCAAAGATGCAGAGGTTATGAAAGCAAAGGAGAACTCTCCATTTGCGATAGTTGGTGCCAAAAATGGTGATGCCTGGGTAGAGGTTCGAGGAAAGCAAAGTGCACCTCCGGAAATTTCAGCCCAAGTGCTCATGAAAATGAAGAAAACAGCAGAGGATTATCTAGGCGAGGAAGTCACCGAGGCCGTCATTACAGTCCCTGCATACTTCAACGATTCACAACGACAAGCCACCAAGGATGCCGGAAGAATAGCCGGATTGGAAGTCAAGCGGATCATCAATGAGCCAACTGCAGCAGCACTTGCATTCGGCATGGACAAAAAGCAAGGCGATAGAAAAATTGCCATTTACGACTTGGGTGGTGGGACCTTCGACGTTTCAATTATCGAAATCGCTGAGGTGGATGGCGAACAACAATTTGAGGTGCTTTCTACAAATGGAGATACATTTTTAGGGGGTGAAGATTTCGACCAGCGAATCATCGATTACTTAGCGGACGAATTTAAGAAAGATCAAGGAATCAACCTTCGCGGCGATGTCTTAGCATTGCAACGTCTAAAAGAAGCAGCGGAGAAAGCAAAAATCGAACTATCCTCCAGCCAACAGACAGATGTGAACTTACCTTACATCACTGCTGACGCGTCAGGACCCAAACACCTTAATGTCAAAATAACACGCGCTAAACTCGAGAGCTTAGTGGATGACTTAATCAGCCGAACGGTTGAGCCTTGTCGCGTCGCAATCAAAGATGCAGGAGTTAAAATCTCTGACATCGATGACATCATCCTTGTTGGCGGCATGACAAGAATGCCCAAGGTTCAAGAAACAGTTAAGAACTTCTTTAACAAAGATCCACGCAAAGACGTCAATCCAGATGAAGCTGTTGCGGTAGGCGCCGCAATCCAAGGCGGTGTTTTGCGCGGTGATGTCAAGGATGTCTTATTGCTCGACGTAACACCACTATCACTTGGAATCGAGACTTTAGGTGGCGTTATGACAAAGCTTATCCATAAGAATACGACCATACCAACGAAAGCGAATCAAGCTTTCTCAACCGCTGAGGATAATCAAACGGCGGTCACAATCCACGTCCTTCAAGGAGAACGTGAAATGTCTAAAGATAATAAATCTTTGGGTCAATTCAATTTGACCGACATTCCAGCAGCTGCGCGCGGGATGCCGCAAATCGAGGTCAATTTCGATATTGATGCCAACGGCATATTACATGTCTCGGCCAAAGATAAAGCAACGGGGAAAGAAAATAAAGTCACCATCAAGGCTAACTCTGGACTATCCGATGAAGAAGTCGAAAAAATGATCAAAGACGCAGAGGCTCATGCTGAAGACGACCGAAAAGCCAGGGAATTAGTCGACATAAGAAATCAGTGTGACTCCCTTATACACAGTGTTCGTAAAACACTCAGCGAAAATGAGGCCAAGGTTTCCGCAGAGGAAAAAACGAAGATTGAGGACGCAGCAAAGGATGCTGAAGAGGCATTAAAAAATGGTGATAAAGACGACATCGAAGCTAAATCACAAGTGTTGACGGTCCTGGCTCAATCTTTAGCAGAAAAAATGTATGCAGAACAGGCTGAATCGGCGTCTGGTGACGGTCAAGATGGGACCCAAGATAATGATGGAGATGTTGTCGACGCAGAATTTGAAGAAGTTGAAGACGATAAAAAAACATCGTAATTGTAAATATTAGATCATGCAGTAAAGCAATGGTCGAGAAGGTTTCTCTCTCGACCATTTTGTTTTTTTAAAGACCGATTAACGCAAAAATTAATTATGGCAAAAAGAGATTATTACGAAGTGCTAGGAATCAGTCGGGATGCAAACGATAGTGACCTAAAGAAGATCTATCGACGGCTTGCCATGAAGTACCATCCCGATAAAAATCCAGACAATCCGAAAGCTGAAGGACAGTTTACGGAAGTGAAGGAAGCCTATGAGGTTTTATCAGATCCCGAAAAAAGAGCCGCCTATGATCAATACGGGCACGCTGGTCTTGATGGGTCTGCAGGCATGGGGGGGGGGAACGGATTCGGAGGATTCTCTGACTCATTTGGTGATATTTTTGGCGATGTCTTCGGCGGTGGTCGCGGAGGCAGGCGCTCAAATGTTTATCGTGGATCGGACCTTAAATACAACCTTGAAATTTCACTTGAAGAAGCAGCAAGGGGTACTGAAACGAAAATCAGGATTCCATCCTACAAAGAATGTAACCCATGCGAAGGAACCGGCGCCAAGCCAGGAACCTCACCAACCACCTGCCCAACATGTCAAGGCCAAGGACAGGTGCGCGTCACTCAGGGATTCTTCTCCATTGCCCAAACATGTCCCGATTGTCAGGGGTCTGGAAAAGTCATTGGCTCCCCGTGTGGTGATTGTAGTGGGCAAGGCAGGGTTAGGGACAACAAAACACTATCAGTAAAAATCCCTGCGGGAGTAGATCAAGGCGACCGTATACGGCTGTCAGGGGAGGGGGAGGCCGGCGTGAATGGAGGCCCTTCAGGGGACCTTTATGTGGTCGTCAACACTCTGGCGCACGAAGTCTTTACGCGAGATGGAAATAATCTTCACTGCGAGATGCCGATCAGTTTTTCCACCGCTGCTTTAGGAGGAGAGATTCGAGTTCCAACGCTTGATGGCTCTGCCAAAATAAAAATTTCCTCTGAGACACAAACAGGCAAGACTTTTAGGTTGCGCGGAAAAGGGATCAAAGGCGTTCGCAGTAGCGGATACGGCGACCTGATGTGTCGAGTCCTTGTCGAAACTCCAGTTAATTTAACTGATAGGCAGAAAGAATTACTCGCTGACCTTGAAGAAATCAATCAATCTAACACTCATTTACACAGCCCAAAGGCGAAATCGTGGATGGATAAAGTGAAAAGTTTTTTTGAAGGTTAAGATCTTCGCCAAGTCGTTTTTCCCGATGCATCTTCTAAGATAATCCCGGCCTTTAATAGCCGGTCTCTTACCTCATCCGCATCATCAAATTTTTTGTTTGCCCGAGCCTCGTCCCTTTCCTTAATCATGGCGTCAATCTCAGCAGCTGACAATTCAGAATCTCCTCCAGCCTGAAGGAACTGAGATGGGTCTCTCCCCAGAAGACCTAAAACTCCCGCTAAACCCTTCAATAGTTTTGCTGTGGTGACACTCCGGTCCCGATTCAAGTCACTCACCAAATCAAATAACACCGACATCGCCTCAGGCGTATTGAGATCATCATCTAATGCGGCTCGGAAATTGTTAGCTCGACAATCACCCCAGTCAACCTCATCAGAAACAGCATCGAAGGAGATACCCTTTAGCGAAGTATACAAGCGAGTCAATCCCAACTTGGCATCATCCAAATGATGATCAGAATAATTTAGTGGGCTTCGATAATGCGCTCTAAGAATGAAGAATCGAATCACCTCTGCGTCATATCTGCTCAGTATCTCCCGAACGGTAAAAAAATTGCCCAGTGATTTAGACATCTTTTGATCGTCGACACGAACAAACCCATTATGCATCCAATAATTTACAAACTGATGATCATGCGCACCCTCGGACTGAGCAATCTCATTCTCATGATGAGGAAATTGAAGATCCTGTCCTCCACCATGAATATCAAAGTGCGCACCCAAATATCTCTCACTCATTGCTGAGCATTCAATGTGCCAACCTGGCCTTCCTTTACCCCAAGGATGGCCAGGATGGCTCCCCTGGCTTGGCGGCCTTCCAAAGTACAAAATCCATGGGATATATTTTGTCGGGGTTAACATCCACTCGCTCACCAGCTCGAAGATCCTCCAGTGACTTTCCAGACAATTTGCCGTAACCCTTGAATTTATTAACTGAGTAATAGACATCTCCAGTAGGACCTTCATATGCCAACCCCTTTGCAAACAACTGCTGAATCAGCGCAATCATCTGTGGGATATTATCGGAAGCCTTCGGTTCAAAGTCTGGCGTGGAAACACCAAGGGCCGCGGCATCATCATTCATGGCTTGAATATAGCGCTCAGTCAAATCTAAGAATGTCTCTTGATTCTCATTCGCCCTATTTATAATCTTGTCATCGATATCAGTAATATTTCGAACATAAAGCACATCGTAACCAGATGACCGAAGCCAACTTCGAACCATGTCAAAAACAACCATTACTCGCGCATGGCCCAAATGGCAGAAATCGTAAACCGTCATTCCACAGACGTACATACGCACCGAATTTTCTTGAATCGGCTTAAAAACTTCTTTCTTACGAGTAAGGGTATTAAAAATTTTCAACATATCGCAATATCGAGTCACGTTAAAAAACTACATAAAAAAATTCAACTAAGTGTTTGTCCAACGCTTAATTTAGAGGTGTGAAGTATAGCAGAGCACCTCTTTTTAACATCATAAACGCCGACAGATCGCAGCTCACATGGACTCGCAGACACCATTTCTGATATCGTTAGCCAGGCTGCTGCATTAAACCGCATCAAGTTTAGAAGTGTTCAACTAGTTTAAGAATTAAAGAAGTCACATTCACACAACATTACAGAGAGAAATTAATGGCCACACAAGTAAAAATAAAAACCTCAATGGGAGATATCGTCATTGAGCTAGATGAAGAAAAAGCCCCGAAAACAGTAGAAAACTTTCTACATTATGTAGATTCTAGCTTCTACGACAGCACAATCTTTCATCGGGTTATTAACGGATTCATGATCCAATGTGGCGGCATGGATTCAAATATGAAAGAGAAAGAGACTCAGGCGCCAATCGAAAATGAGGCCAATAACGGGTTAAAGAATGAAGCTTATACCCTCGCAATGGCTCGAACTAACGATGTTCACTCAGCTACTTCCCAGTTCTTTATTAATGTATCTAATAACGACTTCCTTAACTTCTCATCTAAAACACCCCAAGGATACGGATACTGTGTATTTGCTAAGGTCGTAGAAGGAGAACCAGTAGTCGATAAAATTAAAGGCGTCGCAACAAGAACCAGTGGATTCCATCAAGATGTGCCCAGTGAGACAGTCATCATTGAAAATGTGACACGGATCTGACGGAATGCGATACATCCTGCTATAAGCAAATGAAACCTAATATAAATTTCATTTTCATTGCGGACCTACATTTATCTCTCTCAGCAACCGCAAAAACAAACATATTTTTGCGGTTGCTCGAGAGATATGCGGCCCCCTCTAATCACCTATTTATTCTCGGTGACCTATTTGACTATTGGGTCGGAGATGACGACATCAACAACCCCCTATTTTCGACTGTCGTGCCAGCGCTAAGAGCTTTAACAGATGCAGGAGCCAAGCTCAGCCTCATGCAAGGCAATAGAGACTTTTTGATGGGTGAGCAATTCGCCGAACTGACACATGGGGAGATGCTTTCAGATCCTTACCTCATAGAGATTCATGGCGAAAAAACACTGCTAAGCCACGGAGATCAATGGTGTACTGAGGACACAGAGTACCAAGCAATACGTTCAATTGTTAGATCTAATCAGTGGATCGATGATTTTGTAAAACTACCTATTAACGAGAGGAACAACCGGGCACAGAGTTATCGAGAAAAAAGTGATGCCTCAAAAGTAAACAAGACTGCTGAAATTATGGATGTTTCAATTCAAACCGTAGACAAAGCATTTGAAACGTACAATTGTCGCAGAATTATTCATGGGCACACGCACCGCCATGCCCATCATAAACAGTTGGTTAATGAACAAACTCTAGAAAGATTCGTGCTCGCAGATTGGCGCACTCGAGGGCAAGCCTTAGTGATTAATGAATCGGGCTACTTAGACCAATTTTTCGATTGAAGCAGCCAATTTAAGACTCGGCCTACCCATTAATTACATCCAAGTCTAAATCAGCCGTCGCCTCAAAAACTGACGACAGTTTCTCATCGTTTCGTTCGCACTCTACAGAAGCTAAGTAGTCTGCCGATACGTCTCCCGTCACGTACTCCCCGGTGAAGCACGAAGTTTCAAACTGTGTGATTTTCGGATTGAACGAAGCGCAGCCAGCTATAAGATCTTCAACGGTTTGATAGATGATACGATCAACTCCGATTTCAGCCGCTATCGCCTCTTCATCCCGACCATGCGCTATCAACTCCTTTGAGCTTGGCATATCAATGCCATAAACGTTGGGAAAACGAACCGGAGGCGCGGCAGACGCGAAGTACACCTGAGTTGCCCCAGCATCTCTCGCCATTTGCACAATTTCTCGACTGGTGGTCCCCCGCACAATGGAGTCATCGACAAGCAATACATTTTTACCTTTAAATTCGGATCCGATTGCATTGAGCTTTTGTCGGACTGATTTTTCTCTAACTTCTCGACCCGGCATAATGAAGGTCCGGCCAATATACCGATTTTTAATAAACCCCTCGCGGTAGGGCACTCCAATCCCATCAGCAATTTCCATCGCCGATGGTCGGCTAGACTCTGGAATCGGAATTACAACATCTATTTTTAAGTCCGAATATTGAGATTTAATCCTACTCGCAAGAGTTTCCCCCATCCGCATCCTGGTCTCATGTACGGAAATGCCATCAATAACCGAATCAGGTCTAGCCAGGTAGACATATTCAAAAATACAAGGGTATCGCATTGGATTAGCGGCACATTGTTGTTCACTAACCATGCCATCATTTGAGATAAATACTGCCTCGCCAGGCTCAACATCTCTGACATACTTAAAACCGAGCGTATCTAACGCTACCGTTTCCGAAGCAACCAGATACTCTTGCTCAGAGCCTTTTTGTCTCATGCCATAAACAAGGGGCCTAATTCCGAACGGATCGCGAAAGGCAAGCAATCCGTAGCCCGAAATCATAGCAACAACCGCATACGCACCCTTCACCCGCCGATGAACACCTTTGACAGCTTCAAAAATAGCCTCAGTGGTTAAGTTAACACCAACACTAGATTTCTGTAATTCATGAGCAAAAACATTCAATAAAACCTCGGAGTCGGAGTTCGTATTGACGTGCCTAAGGTCTTGTCGGAAAAGCTCAACCTTCAACTTCTGAGAGTTGGTTAAGTTTCCATTGTGCCCAAGAACTATCCCAAATGGAGAATTCACGTACATTGGCTGAGCTTCATCAAAAGAGTTAGCGGATCCGGCGGTAGGGTACCTACAATGACCAATACCAGAGTTTCCGACCAACAACCGCATATCTCGAGTTCTGAATACGTCGCGAACCAACCCTCCACCCTTATGCATATGGAAATTAGGGCCATCTGCCGTCACAATCCCCGCCGCATCTTGACCTCGATGTTGGAGCACCTGCAATCCATCGTATAGCAGTTGATTAACTGGTGACTTTGCTACTGCTCCAAGCAAACCGCACATCAAAAATCTCCCTGAGTAAGTTCCAAATCGATTATATACATCCTGCCTATCACTTTGATGAGATATCCCACTCAAGTTCAGGCATTTTTAGTTGAAGAAATGAAGCAACCACCTCCAATGGAAACCGCAACTGAGCGTCCTGCCATTCAAGCTTCCGGGGAAACTCCGTCGAACTCAAAATAATAACTGCTAGCGCTGAAATTAAAACTCCCCGAGCCAATCCAAATAAAGACCCTAACGCGCGATCCATTCCCGTGAGCGCTGACGACTTCACCAATCTAGAAAGCTTAACAGTAAGAAAATGAAATAAAAACAGCGTTAAAATTAGAACCCCGACAAAACTAACAATTAACCGAAGCCTGGGACTGATAATTATTTGATCAAATAATCCCGAGACAGGAACAACAGAAAATTTTGATATCCAGAAGGCTAAAACCCAGGTTAAAAGAGAAAAAAATTCACGCGTAAAGCCACGATAAAACCCGTAACTTGTCGAAATAAGTAAAAGGGCGATGAATCCATAATCAAACCAATTGAGGTTTAGTTCCATGCCAAGATATGAGTCTACGGTTTAGTTCGAGTAATTTTAGCGTCACCGTAGGTCAGCTTGCTAGCGTTCAAACGCTCAAGTGCACGCTCTGCTTGATCCTTTGATGAGTAAAGACCCACCAACACAAGAGTCCTCGGCCCTTTCGATGTTTCAATTCTTTCAGTAATTACCGAGAAGCCACCAGATTCCAGCTTTTGAACGTAATCTGTAATGCCTTTTTCTTGAGAAAACAAACCCAATCGAACAACATACCCCGCACCCTTATCATCAGCCACTTTAGTCGAGTCAGGGTTTATCGAGCTTTGCACAGAGCTAAGAGGCTTTTGTTTAGCTGCCAATGGCACATCATAATCAGACTCCGCGATTGACTCCGCATCTCTATCTTCTGACGAATCCTGTGATCTAGATGTAGAAATTATATTTATTTCTACATCATCAGATATTTTTCTGGGCTCATTGTCGAGCAGCAGCGGAACCAGCGTGACCACTAGAAGAACCAACACAACGGCTCCAACGAGCCTCCGCCTCGCCCGCTTCTTTAGTTCCAGTTCGTCCGCCTCGTCTCCTACCAGCATAATTCGTCTTAAGTGCCTTCGTTTAGATTCTATTATGTACTAAGCTGGCAACAAATGGGTGATTTAACGCAGCCGATACAGTCAAAAAAGAGCCGCATATCACAATTCTATCATTCGACTCGCTGACCTCGAGTAGCTTATCCATCGCCTTATACACCGAACTCCATGCTATTACTTTATCTCTAGCTAGACGCATAGTCGCCCGCGATACCACGACATCCGGATCAGCAGATCGGTCGCCTTCCAGTCCACACACGAACAACTGATCAGCTACAGAGGCCAGCAAACTGATCATCTCGACGTATTGCTTATCAGCCATCACTCCAAAAATAACTCTTGTTTTCCCCGCGAAGGGCGCCCGTTTCAATTCTCCGACTAAACTGGTTACAGACGCAACATTATGAGCCACATCCAACACTACCAATGGGCGTGACGGCAACACTTGAAACCGCCCCAACCTTGCCGCCGTCAAGAGACCTTCCCGAATTGCCGCAGCATCGATTGGCAACATATTTTTAAGAAGAGTAGCGGCCTGAATTGCCACGCTCGCATTCACTAACTGATGGTCCCCTTGCATGTGCGGAAAGGCTAAGTTCATCCGAACTCCCCCTGTAGACCAGAACCTCCAACTAGAGGCCTCTCTTATAAAG
>ERZ890510.627-NODE-627-length-27034-cov-7.924163_pt1 | contig 27034 bp, 24 predicted proteins | sample MGYA00521265_ERZ890510 | MGnify/ENA primary metagenome ERZ890510 (study PRJEB32303, sample SAMEA104408624) | aquatic metagenome | biome: Brackish water; feature: Chemocline; material: water | place: Baltic Sea | collected 2014-10-26T21:54:00 | depth 110 m ... | reverse complement strand
CAGAACGCACGGCTGGCGGCGAAGCTCACCGGCTGGAAAGTAGACATCAAGAGCTCGACCGAGATCGAGATCGAGCGGATGAAGCAGCAGATCGAGGGCGAAGTCGCCGAGCGGGCAGCGACGGCTGCGGGCGAGAAGCCCGTGGGCGATATCGCAGAGCAGGCGGCTGCTGTGGTCGAGGCCGCCGAGGCCCGACCGCTGGCACCAGTGGCCGACGCTGGCGCTGCAGCCGTAATCGACCCCGCCGCCCAGGCGGCGGCTCAAGCAGCTGCTCAGGCAGCAGTTGCTGCTGCCGAAGAAGCTGCAGTCATGGTGCAATTGGAGGCCGAAGCTGCGGCGGCGGCCGCTGCAGCACCGGATGCAGGCCTCTCCGCTGAGGAGATGCTCGCGTACGAATCGCTGGACATCGCACCTAGGGTTGAAGAAGAAGTCATCATTGAGGAAGAGGTCATCGTGGCCGACTCCCCAGGTGCTGATGTATGGAACATCGGCAAGGCCACAGGTCGTGGACCGCAGATCAGGTTCGCCGAGGATATCCTTGGAAACCAACCTGCAAGACGCGCCCCTGCTGGGCGCCGACGTGGCGGTAACCGACCGCCCGCCAGAGGCCCCGCACGTGGTCCCAACCGCGGCGGAGGCGGTCGGCCGCCTGCGGCGCCGCCCACCACTGACGGAGGCGGCTCGGCCTCATAGGGGCCGGGGCCGTACGAGCGATGCACCAACGACACACGCCTGAGCGCTCCTGCGTCGTATGCGGTACCAAGATGGCGAAGCGTGATCTCGTCAGAATCGTGCTCACGCCCTCCGGTTCCTGCACCGTGGATGAGACCGGCAAGCTCGCAGGGCGTGGCGCTTACTTGTGCCACCAACTTGCTTGCTGGGAACGCGCAGTGAAGGGCGGTCGACTCGCCCATTCGCTCCGAGGCGATGTCACGGCGGACGACAAGGCGCGACTCACGGAGTTCAGCGCGACACTGACTGCATAGCCAACGCAGCCAGATCGGTAAAGCTAAAGGGACGGATCTGAAAGAGGGGTTTCTGCATGGTTGAGGAAGCGCAAGATCAAGCCACTGCAACGCGAACAGTGACGCTGCGTGCTCTCCCGCTGGGAGAGGCGATTGGCGTCGGTGCGTTGGCTCAGCGCATGCAAGTTGAGCCCGTGGCCGTGATCAAGCAGTTGATGCGAGTGGGGATATTCGCAAACATCAACGAGATCATCGACTTTGAAACCGCATCGGGCATTGCCCGTGCGTTCGGGTTCGCAGCTCGAAAATCTGAAGATTCATCATCTGCTGCCGCCGGATCGGTCGCCGAAGACGAGGCAGCTGAACTGACCACCCGCCCGGCGGTGGTCACCATCCTCGGCCACGTCGACCACGGTAAGACCACGTTGCTGGACGCCATCCGAAGCACCAATGTCGTGGATCGCGAAGCTGGCGGCATCACTCAGCACATCGGCGCCTACCAGGTTGAGCACAATGGCAACGCCATCACGTTCATCGACACGCCAGGTCACGAAGCGTTCACCGCCATGCGAGCGCGTGGTGCCCAGGTGACCGACATCGCGATTTTGGTTGTGGCCGCCGACGACGGAGTCATGCCCCAGACCGCAGAGGCTATCGACCACATCAAGGCCGCCGGTGTACCCATCATCGTGGCCATCAACAAGATGGACTCGGACAACGCAGACCCTGAAAAGGTTCGTCGCCAACTGTCCGAGCGAGAATTGCTCGTGGAGAAATGGGGCGGCGACGTCATCGACGTTGAAGTCTCTGCCAAGGCGCGCACGGGCCTCGATGACCTCTTGGAGAACATCCAGCTCGTTGCTGAGGTTGCAGAGCTCAAGGCCAACCCCAACCGTCCCGGAGTCGGAGTGGTGATCGAGTGCCGCATGGACAAGAGTCGTGGCATCTTGGCAACCGTACTCGTGCAAACTGGCACGCTGAAAGTCGGTGACCACCTGGTGGTCGGCGCAGTCCGTGGCCGAGTAAAGGCTCTGGTTGATGACAAAGGCAAGCGGGTGCAGTCAGCCAGTCCCTCCACGCCTATCGAGGTTCTCGGTCTCAACGACCTACCAAACTCAGGGGACCGGCTCGTTGTCGTGCCTGACGAAAAGACAGCACGCGACACGGTCACCGAGGTTCTTCGGCGGCAGGACATCCACAAGGCACGTGGAACGAGCCTCGAAGAGGTTGGGTCACGCGTCTCCACCGGCGAAGTCAAAGAACTTGCGTTGGTCGTCAAAACCGACGTGCACGGCAGCATCGAAGCAGTGCGTCAGGCCCTGGAAGGTCTCAGCACTGAGGCAACTCAGGTTCGGATCATCCACGCTGCCGCTGGTGCCATAACAGAGAGTGACGTGATGCTAGCGGTCGCATCCAACGCCGTCATCGTCGGCTTCAACGTCGGCAGTGACCAGGGAGCGCAGCGACTGGCAGCGCAGGACAGCGTGCAGATCCGCTCTTACAACATCATCTATCGTCTCATCGAAGACATCGAAGCGGCGCTCAGCGGCATGCTTGAGCCGATCATGACGGACATCATCGAGGGTACCGCAGAAGTTCGTGCGGTCTTCCACCTGCCACGCAACCGCGAAAGCGCTGGCTGCTACGTCACCAATGGCAAGCTTTTGCGCGCGGCAATGGCTCGCGTACTTCGCAACGGCGAAATCATGTTCGACGGGCCAGTAGCGAACCTACGGCGCTTCAAGGACGATGTCCGAGAAGTGGCCTCCGGCTACGAGTGTGGCCTGTCCATCGATGGGTTCCACTCATTCGAGGAGAACGACATCATCGAGATCCACCGCCAGGTCAAGGCAGGGGCCTAGCCTCGGCTCAGCCCACGGAGAGAACAGATGAGCCGGCGTACAGAGCAGGTTAGCGGAGTGCTGCGCGAAGAGATCAGCCGCATGCTACTTGAAGAGATACAAGATCCTCGCCTTGGGCGATTGGTCACGGTGGCACGCGTGGAGCTGAGCTCTGACCTCGAACACGCCCAAGTGCGGGTCACCGTGCTCGGCGACGCTGCGGCAGCGGATGATGCCCTCGCAGGCCTACAAGCAGCCGCCGGCTACATGCGCCGCAAGCTGGGGCCACGGCTCAAGTTGCGAACAACACCAGAATTAAAGTTCATGTTGGACGAGTCGATACGCGAAGGCGATCACGTACTCGACCTACTGAACGCTCTAAGAGACCAGGAGACCCCCCCGAATGGCTAGCGGCTCCCGACCGACCGCCGACGGCATCCTTGTGTTGAACAAGCCCAAAGACGTGACTTCAATGGAAATGGTTCGCCTCGCTAAGCGAGTGAGCCATGTGAAGCGCGTCGGCCATGCCGGCACGCTCGACCCCATCGCAACCGGCGTGCTGCCGGTCTGCTTCGGCCAGGCGACGCGACTGATGGAGTTCATGGTGGACGGCCGCAAGATCTACCGTGCCGAGTTCACGTTGGGATCCGCAACCGATACCTACGACGCTGTCGGCACCGAAACGCATACCGGGGACTGGTCCAACGTGACGCAAGCGGATGTCGAGGCCCTATTCCCGGGCTTCACTGGCACCGTCCTCCAGACTCCCCCCATGTACAGCGCGCTCAAGCACGAAGGCAAGCGCCTCTACGAGTTGGCGCGCGCAGGGATCGAGGTCGAGCGCGAAGCCCGCGAGGTCACCGTCTACGAGATCAGGCTCTTAGAGTTCGCTCTGCCCAAGCTCGTCGTCGAGGTCGAGTGCGGACGTGGCTTCTACATGCGCACCTTCGCCCATGACGTGGGCGAGGCGCTCGGTTGCTACGCGCACCTCACGGAGCTTCAGCGTCGCAAGGCTGGTGCGTTCACGATCGATGACACGATGACACCGGACATGTTCGAGGCCGCAGAAGACGAAGATGCGTGGCGCGGTCTGCTGCTGCCTCCGGACGCTGCCCTGCAGTCGCTAGACCCGATGGCGCTGGACTCGTCGGCGGAACGCCACCTGCGGAACGGCCAGGCCGTCACGCTGCCCGCCTCATCCACCTACGCCAAGCACCTGGACGCTCGTCGGGCCTACACGCCGGACGGCAAATTCCTGGCCATCGTTCGCTTCAACCGGGCGGAGAGCACCTGGCAACCGCAACGGGTCTTCAACCTGTCTGAACCCTCACCCTACGCCCCTTAGGCCCCGGGCTGTCTCTCAATACCTGGGTCTGGGCCCCCCCTTTTGGGCCCTCAGTTGGGTCCAAAGACCCACTCACAACCAGCCCAAGGCCCCCTACTCTTCCCCCATATCAGTTCCCCGGCACGGAGGATTCTCATGGGTAAGATCAAAGTAGCGATAGTCGGCGTAGGCAACTGCTCGTCGTCGTTCGTACAAGGACTTCACAAGTACGCAGACGTTCCGGAGGATGGCTTCATCCCCGGCCTGATGCACAACACTCTCGGCGGCTACGCCATCGGCGACATCGAAGTCGTCGCCGCGTTCGACGTCGACAAAGACAAGGTTGGCAAGGACCTCTCGGAGGCCATCTTCTCTGGCCAAAACAACACGGTCAAGTTCATGGATGTCCCGCACATGGGCGTCACCGTCGAACGCGGCATGACCCACGACGGCCTCGGCAAGTACCTTTCTCAGATCATTGAGAAGGCTGACGGCCCCACCGCCGACATCGTGAACATCCTCAAGGAACGCGAAGTTGATGTGCTCATCAACTACCTACCGGTCGGCTCAGAGGAAGCGACCAAGTGGTACATCGAGCAGGCGCTGCAGGCCAAGGTTGGCGTGGTCAACTGCATCCCCGTCTTCATCGCTCGCGAGCCCTACTGGCAGAAGCGCTTCGAGGACGCTGGCGTACCGATCGTCGGCGACGACATCAAGTCCCAGGTGGGCGCAACCATCACCCACCGCGTGCTCACCAACCTGTTCAAGAACCGTGGCGTGAAGATCGAGCGCACCTACCAACTCAACTTCGGTGGCAACACCGACTTCTTGAACATGCTTGAGCGCGAACGCTTGGAGTCCAAGAAGGAGTCCAAGACCAACGCTGTGATCTCGCAGCTCCCCTACGACATCGGCGCCAAGAACGTCCACGTTGGTCCTTCGGACTACGTGCCGTGGCTGGAAGACCGCAAGTGGTGCCACATCCGCATAGAGGGCCGCACCTTCGGCGATGTACCTCTGAACATGGAATTGAAGCTGGAAGTTTGGGACAGCCCCAACTCCGCTGGTGTCGTGGTTGACGCCGTTCGCTGCGTGAAGCTCGGACTCGACCGTGGCCTGTCCGGCCAGCTTGACGGCCCCAGTTCCTACTTCATGAAGTCCCCGTTCCACCAGCACTCAGACGACATCGCCTACGAGCTTGTCGAAGAGTACGCCAAGGGATAATCGCCTTTGGCCGATCTGGCGCGTAACGTGCCAGTATCTGAAAGCGCTTCTAATCCGCGCGGGTCTTGCGTATCGTGAGACTCGCGCGGATCGTTTGTTTCCGCATCTACTTAGACGTCTCGAGGAGCCATCTTGGCGGAATCGGTCATGGTACCGAAACCTGAACAAACCGGAGTCGGCAAGCGTCGCCTCAAGATCGCCCTCGTCTCGCCGTACGACTACGGCGCGCCGGGCGGGGTCAACGACCATGTCACCAACCTCGCGATTCAGCTGCGCAAGAAGGGCCACACCGTCAAAGTGATGGCCCCTATCGCCAATGCAACCCACCGAGAGCTTGATCCAGATTTCATTCCAATGGGCCGACCCGTCCCTGTTCCTAGTGGAGGGGCCGTCGCCCGTATCTCCGTATCCGTGTGGCTAGAGCCGCAGGTGAAGGAATTGCTGGAAAAAGAGCAGTTCGACATCATCCACCTGCACGAGCCTCTGGCGCCTGCATTGCCACTGACCGTCTTGCATTCCTCAACCGCCGTGAACATCGGCACCTTCCACTCATTCAAAGGCACGCGCTTCTACCGGATCTGGCGCTACGTGAGTAGGCGTTGGTTCAGGAAGCTAGACGGGCGCATCGCCGTTTCCGTGCCCGCGCGCGATTTCGTGTCACAGTTCTACCCCGGTGAGTACGAGATCATCCCCAACGGCGTGGATGTCGATCGTTTCGACACCCCACTGCCACCCATCGAGCGCTTCAAAGACGGCAAGATCAACATCTTGTTCCTTGGTCGCATGGAGCGTCGGAAGGGCCTGAAATACCTGCTTATGGCGTACAGCCGACTCAAGTGGCGGTACCCCAACATCCGCCTGATCGTCGTGGGCGCAGGTAATCCTGGTGAGGAGATACTCACCCTCATCAGCGAGCGTAACCTTACTGATGTCGAACTCGTGGGCCCTGTGCCTTTCGCTGACCTCCCACGCTACTACCAGACCGCCGACATCTTCTGCGCGCCCAACACGGGTGGCGAAAGTTTCGGGATCGTGCTCCTCGAGGCGATGGCCGCCAGCAAACCGATCGTGGCCACACGCATCGACGGGTTCAGCAAGGTTCTCTCCAACGGGGTCGAAGGCCTCATGGTGCGGCCTAAGGATGACGCCGAGATGGCGTTCGCCCTAGAGCGATTGATACAGGACGAGGACATGCGTCGAGACATGGGTGCGCGCGGCCGAATCACCGTCGAGCAGTACCGCTGGGATGTTGTCGCCGATCGCGTACTCAACTACTACGAGACCGTTATGTGGCGCAAAGGGCGCCTTGAGGAGCCTTCTTCGTGAGTCAACCCACCGGTGAATTCGTCCCGCTAAGGATCCGAGCCAAGGGCTGGGCAACTCGCTACTTCAGCGCCCCCATCTCGCGGGTTCTGATCGCGCTCCACATATCCCCGAACGCTATCACCACCGCAGGCTTCTTCGTCTCCGTAGGTGCAGCCTACCTGCTGTCTGAAGGCCTGATCGTGATCGGCGGCATCGTCATGTTGGGCGGCGCCATCATGGACATGTTCGATGGCACCGTGGCCCGGCTCACCGGCAGGGCCTCAACGTTCGGAGCCTTCCTAGACTCCGTTCTCGACCGCCTAGGTGAAGCCGCCGTGCTATTCGGGCTCCTCGTCTTCTACGTTCGCGAAGACGACGAGGTGGGCGCATTCCTCGCGTTCGGCACCGTCGTGCTATCGATCATGGTCAGCTACTCGCGAGCGAGGGCAGAAGGGCTAAGCGTGCAGGGCGACGTTGGCATCATGGGGCGGCCAGAGCGCATCGTGGTCATGGGGGTTGGCCTGCTCACCAGATACCCACAGTACGCTATGGCCCTCATCATCGCGGTCTCCGCCGTAACCATCGCCCAGCGCACGGCCCACGTATGGCGCAACACTGACCACTAGCCGGTCAGCCGCTGGGGCGCTTGAGGCGCCCACGCCGAACCGTCCAACTGTAGAATGTATCTAACATTCGTCGCGCTCTACGGAGCGCATAAGCGAACGTCAGCATGACCGAACCGCCAGTATGAGTGCATCGGAGGTATGGATGGCACTTCTCAGCGAGGACGACCGCAAGGCCCTCACCGAACGATTCGCAGATACCCTTGAGAGCGACGTCAAAGTCAGACTCTTTACGCAGTCCGAGGCTAGAGGCCTTCTGGTCCTTCCCGGGCAAGAACAAGCCCCGACCAATGAGTTTATGAAAGTGACCCGCGAGCTGATGGAAGAGCTCGTCGAGATGTCGCCCAAGCTCAGCCTTGAGGTCTTCGACGCCTTCAACGAGGGCGCGGACGAGGCCAAGCGCATGCACATCGAGCAACTCCCCGCCATCGTCCTAGGCGACGATGACGAGGGCAGAGTTCGCTTCTACGGTGCACCCGTGGGCAACGAGTTCCCCACGATTCTTACGGGGATCGAGGCCCTCTCCAAGGACGAGCCCATGCTCAGCGAAACGGTCGCCGGGTACGCGCGCGAACTCATCGACCAGAAGGTGCATCTGAGGGTGTTCGTCACACCTACCTGACCGCACTGCCCTCGTGTGGCCCGTGCGGCCCACGCGTTTGCGATGGTGAACCCTAACGTCACGGCAGAGGTCGTCGAATGCCAAGAGTTTCCTGAGATGGCCCAGGCTTTCCAGGTCTCCGGCGTTCCGAAGACGGTCATCAACGACAGTTCCGAATTCGTCGGGGCCGTCCCTGACGAGATATTCATCAACGCGATCCTCCAGACCATCGGCAAGGAAGAGATCGATTGGGCGGCTGAAGAAGAGAAGCAAGACGACGCCGACAAGCCCACGTCACTCATCTAGGTTCCCTGGCGAAAACTCTAGTAGTACAAAGAGCCCCGGCTGAATAGCCGGGGCTCTTTTCTGTTCTTGCTAGTACGCGGTGCTTTCGATTACGGCGCTGTCACGGTCACCGTCGCAGTCATCGACGGATGGATCGTGCAGAAGTACGGGAACACACCCGCCTCCGTGAACGCGAAATCATACGATTGCCCTTGTGTCAGATCGTCGCTGTCCCACACGCCGGACAGCGCACCCGGAGCGCCCGAAGTCGCTGTGTGCGGTGCTGAATCCGAGTTCGTCCAGCGAACTGTTTCGCCAACCGCTATCGTCAGATCCTGAAGACTGAAGTTGGCGATCGATGACGCCACTGGCTGCGGAATCGCCTCGACGACCATCTCGCCCGCCGCGTTGAGCACGTACCAGACCTCGCCTCTGGCCTGGCCGACAACGTCGCCGGGCTTCTCGTCGTTAGCGTACAGGTAGAGAGGCCAGCCGTTGTAGGTTACTTGCTTGGAGCCATCGCCTCGACTTATCACGCCCAGAAGCGTGCCATCGACGCCTTCGCCGGCGGTTGGTGCGTCAACGGTCAGGATGGGAGGCCAGCTGCGCGCGCACCCTCCCGAGCAATTGGTCACCAAGGGCTCATCCCTCGTGTAGAGGTAGATCGAGCGCCCGCCGACGGTCGTGAGGATGTCACCGTACATCGCGCTTGCGCTTAAGGTAACCGCAGCGGATGTCTGGATCGGGCCGCCGTCAGGACCCAACAGGTACCACACGTCCCCGCGGTCCTGACCTACCGTGTCGCCTGGCTTCACATCCTTCGCGTAGTAGTAAAGAGGCCAGCCGTTGTAGGTCACCTGCTTGGAGCCATCTGCGCGCACGGTGGTGCTCAGACGATCACCTGTGACGCCCTCGCCCGCAGTCGGAGCATCGACCGACAGCAGCGGTGGCCAGCTCAACGCACAATTGCCGCTGCAATTCGAGACGCTCTTCTCATCTCGCGTGTAGAGGTACTGAACGCGCCCACTGTTGTCCACGAGGTGCGCCCCCAGCGGTCCATCTGTCGAGAGATTCACGAGCGCAGCCGTGAAGATCGGCCCACCGAACGCCGAGACGACATACCAGACATCGCCACGATCCTGTCCGGTAGCCTCGCCTGGCGCTGCGTCGTTGGCGTAATAGTAGAGCGGCCAGCCGTTGTACGTGACTTGCGACTTGCCATCTGGCGCTTGGATCACGCCGAGCCGGTCAGCGTTCACGCCGTCGCCCGCTTGGGGGGTACCGTCCGTCATCAACGGTGGCCAGGCGGTGAGGCAGCCACCAGAGCAGTTCGACGTTTCGCGCTCATCCCGGGTATACAGGTACAGCACGTTGCCCGCGCCGTCCGCAAGCACGTTACCCAGCGTTTGGTGCGCGACCAACGTGACGAGAGACCCTGTCGTGGGCTCGGCGGTCGGATCCGCTATAGGGGCCACCGTAGGCGTAGCGGTCGCTACGGGATCTGCGGCTCGCGTGGGTGTCGCGGTCGCAGCAGGTGCTGCGGTCGCAGTCGGTGTCGATGTCGCCTGAGGGGCTCGGGTCGGGGTTGGGGTGGGGTCCCCCCCGCAGGCTGCCACTAGCGCAGCGATGGTCGCCAAAACGACCAAGGGCAAGATTCGGAAAGGACTAGAGATACGCATGGGCTGGATTCTCCTAGAGAACGTTGTTCCCTACCCATACGCAACGCGACGCCGAGCGGATCAACGACTAGCCGTCCCAGGCGGGTCAGTAGGAAATGGCGCTTGTTTCCAGCACGACCACTGCCCCTCCGTCCGCAGCGATCCGCGTCACCCCGAAGCCCTCCAACGACCGGACATCACGGCGTACTACGGCCCAGAATCCACCGTCGGCTACATACAGTCGGCTCACACGGCTACGCTCACCGTTCTCTTGAACCCACACGTTGTAGCGAAGCGACGGATCCTCGTCGAGCCCCCACATCACCAAGCTCGCCGACCCTGTCTGTTCGTCGTAGGCGACTATCCCGTGGGCTCCGGGTACCGCGTCCGTCCCCTGTACCTCCCAGCGGGTATCGGCGCTCGCCATGATGCTCAGCGACTCGTACGAACGTGCGAGCAACCCGTCGCGGGACGCAACATCGTCACTCAGCGAAAGTCCCCAAACGACCAAGGCGCCTGCCGTGGCCAGCGCGAGCACGAAACTTGCGGCAACCGCTAGTCGGGCGGTCGAGGGCATGAAGCGCCTGGAGTCGCGATGGGCGACGGTCGCCTGCGACGCTTCATCGTGGACGGCGGCTATCACGCGATTACGGAGCCTAGCGGGCGGCTGGACTGGCGGCACGCTCAGAGGCAACTCTGACGCCACCGCCGAAAGCTGACTTATCAATGTGCGGCAGTCATCGCACCCAGCCAAATGTTCCTCGAATGCAGGCTGATCAGCGATGCTTAGCGCGCCGACCGCATAGGCCGTCGCCATCTCTTCAAACAGAACGTGGGCAGCTTCAGTCATCGCACGTCACTCCCATCTGCGCCACCCAAGCTCGTTCGTAGCTTGCTCAACGCCAAGCGCATCCGCCCTTTGACGGTTCCAAGCGGCAGGCTCAACTCTGCAGCTATCTCCTGCTGTGACAGGCCACGAAAGTACGCTATGTCGATCACTTGGCGCTGCTCTGCAGGTAGGGAGCACAAGGCGTCTTGTACCAACTCTGAATCCACCGATCGCACGACTTCTTCCCATACCGCCTCCGGGGAACCTCCCACGTCTATCGTGCCGATATCCACCGTTGCACGGGGACGCGCGCTCAGACGACGCAGATGATCAACTCCTCGATTGCGCACGACGGTGAGCACCCACCCCTTCACCGAACCACGGCGAGGGTCGAAACTCCCTGCCATCCGCCAGATGCTGACGAAGGCGTCTTGCACCACATCCTCGGCGGACTGAGCGTCCTTCACAACGTAGAGCGCCAGCGAGTATGCGCGGCCTGCCAGGAGGTCGTACAGCTCAGCGAAGGCTGTCTCGTCACCACCCGAGACGCGGGAGAGCAACGACCGGTGCTGTATGTCTTCTTCTATCAATACGGCAACCTGGTGGTGATTGGATCAATCGTGAGTCCCTGACTCACCCAAGGAATACGCGCGGAACACCGACACGGACTTGCGTGACCTGCTGCGTTGGCACACCACATCAGCTAGCGGGCTTGGCGTCCTTCCACGTGGCGATCACATCGTTGATGGCGGCAATAGCCTCCTCAGGCTCACCGTGCTGGAACGGGACATGTGCAGTGTTTCCCGCTCCAGGGCCAACCGCGATCGTCCCGAAGAAATCGTGGACGGGCAAGTGGAGTGATTCGTTCGCAACTGGGTCACGCACCACGCACATGGGATCCTTGCCCTCCGCGACCAGCGCCGCTTGCTCCTTGAGCATCCGCCGCAGCATGATCACACCCCTGTCGCTCTCGCCCAGCGTTTCCTTGGTGCGGTCGGCGATGCGGCCCTGGCCTGCCCACGCCACGATGTCCTGATTCACCACATGACTCGTGCGGAAACGACCGTCCTCGTCGTACACCTCGCCGTACCAGTAGGGGATGCTCGGCTGCTTCGGCGGCTCATGGCCAGGCGCGACACGGTTGAGGAACCACATAACGCTGAGCGTGTTCTCATCGTCGATGGGCACACGCCACTCGAAGTGGCAGGCGTAGGTGTGCCCGATGAACAACGCATAGGGGAACAGGCAAACACGCCCCTTGAGCCAGTTCTCGTCTTCCTCGCTCGATCCCTGCACCACGCGGCGATAGATCATCCCGTAGTCAAACGCATCAGCTCCGATCTTGATGTGAGACGGCGGCTTGCCGAATATCGTATCCACGCTCAACTGCTGCGCCCAGTAGGCGTGCAACCACTCCACGTGCACCGGGTCGATGGAGTTCTCCTGCGCCTGGAACCAGTTGCACGGGAGAACGGTGATGCACACGTCCACGAAACCATCGTTGTGCGTAAACGGCTCCCAGTTGGGAACCAGCGGCGCGGGCGCGGGGCCCAGGTATGCCCAGAGCAGGCCGGCCTTCGGCTCCACGGGATAGGCCGTTACCTTCACCTTCTCCTTGAAGCGACCGTCAGGGTGCACCGTCTCCTCGAAAGGCTGCTCGACGCATTGGCCCGTCTCGTCAAACATCCACCCGTGGTACATGCAGCGCAGGCCGTCTTCTTCAGGGATGCCATAGCTCAGATCCACGCGACGATGCGGACATAGGCGGTCGATCAGGCCATACGTCCCTGAACGATCGCGGTAGAGCACCAGATCCTCACCGAGCAACCGAACCGGCTTCGTGGAGCGCTCGTCCAACTCGGCGATGGGCGCGATGGGATGCCAGTGCCGACGCAAGTACTCGCCCATGGGCGTTCCTGCACTAACCTCGGTGAAAAACCTGTTCTCGGCTTCTGTGAGCATCGTCTCTCCTCGTTCAGCGACGCCATTATCGGGACGCCGGAGCGCGCCAGCAAGCGGCGGCGACTTTTGCAGGGGCACGCGTCATAGGTTCCAAGCACCTCGGCCTATCAACGGCACGAACACACATCCACCAAGCGATTCCGTGCGCAAGCGAGAAGAGGTCTTCGTAACTCTGACCAGCTCTTGCGAGAAAGCCTCGCCGACGGGGATGACGAGTCGGCCCCCCACGGCGAGCTGGTCCACCAGCGAGTCCGGCACGCTTGGCGACGACGCAGCCACCAGAATCGCGTCGTAGGGGGCATCGTCCGGCCACCCAAGAACGTCTTCGGCCGCTTGGTGGACGACGATGTCTGCATAGCTGAGCCTCTCGAACACGGCGCTCGCTCGCTCAACGAGCGTGGGGATGCGTTCCACCCCGATAACCGTTTTGACCAGGTGCGACAGGAGCGCCGCTTGGTACCCGCTGCCGGTGCCAACGTCCAGCACCATGTCGGCGGCCTTCAATTGCGCCGCCTGAAGCATGATCGCAATCATCGTTGGCTGGGAGATAGTCTGATCCTCACCGATCGGCAGTGCTGAGTGCTCGTATGCCTGGCCCCACAGATCAACCGGCACGAACTCCTCGCGTGGAACAGCAGCAAAAGCATCGGCGATGCGGTCGTCATCGACTCTCCGTCGGATCCACCGGACCATGTCGGCTTTCGCTCGCTCGAAGGATCCCTTGCCAGGTTGCACTGATTCCATCGCGACGCTCCTTGGCGCATACCGCTCAACTCAACGCTACGCGGGATTCGTGAACGTGCTGTGATGCCACACGACACAGGAGTGCAAGACGCGTTGCCCCGATCCGCACCCGGCCCGCAGATCAGCGTGTGACACGTGTCCCTCGCGCGGTAGTCCCCCAAAACTTTATCGTCGTTTCAGTGACACGAGCACGACCAACACCCATTCGCCAGCAGGACAAAACGTCGCCAGAGAACGCCACTTTTGCACGAACTCAAGCTCGTCCAGGGCCCCAGTACCCCAAAGGCCAATGAGTCACTTTGAGTGCAAATGAATCAGGTTTGTCACTAGTCCCGAACATCGTACGGTCTCCGATGGGCACGCTCCTCACTCCGTGAACGAGACGAGCAGCAAAAAGCCCTCGTCGTGATGACGAGGGCTCCTGAACGCTCGAAAAATGGTCGGGGTGATTGGATTCGAACCAACGGCCTCCTGCACCCCATGCAGGCGCGCTACCGGGCTGCGCCACACCCCGACTGAGACACCTACTCTAGCACAGCAAACACGAGCCCTTCAATGCTCACCCATCAGGCCACCACCTGCTTCCCGATGCTATAATTCACTCCTTGTGGAGCCGCTGAGGTTCCACCATTCCCCCGGCCTCCCCTCGAACGGAGATCACCATGGACGAGCTGCGAGACAAACTCGCCAACCTGGTTGAACACATAGCCGGGATCATGGTGCGACTTTGACGTCGCCGGCAAAGCAACCGAAGCCGAGCGACTCGAGAAGCTAGCCTCCGAATCCGAGTTCTGGAACGATTCGCAGCAGGCCCAAGCCACGATGCGGCAACTCGCCCGACTCAAGGACACCGTTGAGGGATGGCGGGGCTTCGAGGAACGCGTCACCACGACCCACGAGTTCATCGACCTGGCCATCGAATCCGACGACCAAGCCATGCTCAAAGAGCTCGCGTCAGAGGGCGAAGCGCTCCTCGCAGAAGCGGAAGAACGCGAATTCGAGCTTGTCCTCTCTGGGGAATTCGACGCCCGCAGCGCCATCTTGGCCATCCACGCGGGCGCAGGTGGCACCGATTCCCAGGACTGGGCGGAGATGCTATTCAGGATGTACACCCGCTGGGCCGAACGCGCTGGCTACAAGGCCGAGGTCCTAGATCTCTCCGAGGGCGAAGAGGCGGGGATCAAGAGCGTGACCATCGAGATCACGGGGCAACACGCCTACGGTTACGCCAAGGCTGAGCGTGGAGTCCACCGGCTCGTCCGGCAGTCGCCCTTCGACTCCGCCCACGCCCGCCACACGTCGTTCGCGCTCATCGAAGTCCTTCCGGAGGCGGAAGGTGACGTTGATGTCCAGATCAACCCCGACGACCTCAGGATCGACGTCTTCAAGGCCTCAGGAGCTGGTGGGCAGCACGTCCAGAAGAACTCCACCGCAGTCCGTATCACCCACGGCCCCAGTGGTCTCGTCGTCTCTTGTCAGAACGAGCGATCTCAACTCCAGAACAAAGAGGTGGCGCTAAAGATCCTTCGGTCTCGCCTCATGGAGATTGCGATACGCGAGCGCTTAGAGGAGCGGGCCAAACTCAAGGGCGATCATATCGCCGCAGGCTGGGGCAATCAGATCCGCAGCTACGTCCTCCACCCGTACAAGATGGTCAAGGATCACCGCACCGGGTATGAGAGCACCAACCCTGAATTGGTGCTCGACGGAGAACTGAATGCCCTGATGCGCGCGTACTTACTATCGAACGTCGAAGGAGAGTAGCTGGGTGCATGTGCGGCAATGGGCAGCGGCAGGATTAGCGGTGCTGGTGCTGGCAGTGGTGGTCGGCCCCACACACGCCCAGGAACCTCTCCTCGACGCTCATCTATCAACCACCACGGACTTCCCCAACGGTCTCACTTTCCACCTACGCGCCGATACGCCAGTGGTGATAGACCGCGCTGAGGTCCGCTACCAGGTAGACCAGCTCTCCTGCGGCACAGGTACGGCGAGCGGTCTAGTAACGTTCGCGCCCAGTGCCAACCCCAGCCTCGAATGGGAGTGGGATCTGCGAGACGCCGGGGGGCTGCCCGTTGGCGCCAAAGTTACCTACCACTGGGTACTTTCAGGCGAGGGGCGCAGCTTCGAGACACCGTCCGAATCCGTCGTTTACGAGGATCCGCGCTTCGACTGGCGCACCATCGCCAGCGACCACACCCAGATCCAGTGGTACGCGGGCAGCGATGCATTTGCGCGCGATCTCCTGCAGACCGCCGACGGAGGCATCAACCAACTCGAACGGTCCACCGGGGTTGTCCCCGACGACATCGTCACAGTTCGCATCTACGCGACGGCGGAAGCGATGCGTGAAACGGTACTTTTCAGTCCCGAGTGGGCGGGCGGAATCGCTTTCCCGCGTCACAACTTGGTCGCCATGGGCATCGGTGAGAACAACCTCTCGTGGGGCCGCGACGCGATGGTTCACGAAATGACCCACGTGGTCATCGGGCAAGCGACGTTCCGGTGCGGTTCCTCACTCCCGGCATGGTTGGATGAAGGACTTGCTGTATACAACGAGGGGGACGCCGATAGCGTCTTCATCAATGCGCTGAACAACGCCGTCACCGAAGACAGGGTGTTCACGGTCCGAGGCTTGGCAGGCTCCTTCCCGACCTCTGAAGACGGCGCGCTTTTGGCTTACGCACAGAGTCGGAGCCTTGTGGCTCACCTGATCGATTCCTACGGCGCGACTCGAATGAACGAGCTTCTGAACGCGTTCCAGCAGCTCGGTACGATCGACCGCGCCCTCGATAACGTCTACGGGTTCGACTCCGACGGGCTGGAGTCAGCATGGCGTGCCGACATCGGCTTACCTGCTCGTACGGAATCTGGCGGCGTCGAGCGCGAATTGATCCCTACTATCCCCCCGTTCGGCTTACCCCTGAACGCAAGCGACATCACCCCGCCTCCCAAGCCAGTCCCGACCGCACGCCCAACAGCCACACCCACAAGCGAGCCCACAGCCACCGCAACTCCACGAGGAGGCAGCGGATGCAACCGATCCGGGGCTTCGGCTGGGCTCGACGGAGGCATCGTCCTCGGCGTCATGCTTGGCGGGCTTGCCTTTCGCAGGAGAATCAGATGAAGTACCTACGCCGTTCCATGTTCCTTGCGCTTCTCCTGACAGGAGCGGTCGTTATCGCTGCTTGCTCATCGAGCGACGCAACGCCGACTCCCATCACGCCATCGGAGGGACGGCCTTCGTCGACACCCATTCCGACGCCGAGCCCGACGTCGGCGCAACAAACCGATGCTCCATCACCAACTGCCACGCCCGTTCCGATCACTTCTCCCATTGACCAGCCCCCGGAGGGTTTCAAGATTCTCGTGGAAGAAGAGGTGGGACTGGGATTCCACTACCCCGAATCATGGGACTTGGGGTCGTACATCAGTCAGTTTGGAGCAGATGCCGTCGTCGATAACCCCGATGAGACAGTCCAGGTGCTGTTTTACTCTGGCGTCGAGATCGAGGACCTCACCGACGATGACCGCATCGACCAAACCGTTGACATCTTCCGGAATATCCTCACGGATCCAGATGAAGTAAAAGACGGCGCATCGCTTCGTCTCGACAGCGGCATCACCGCGCTCCGGCGCGATTTCATCTACCTGCGAGGCGATGGAACCTACGAGTCACGCCTGTTCTTGCTTTCTGCAGCCCTCCGCACCTATGTGATCACGGTGAGCGGGACCACCGATGCATTGGAGCGTGACTGGGCAGGTGCAGAAGCGATCCTCCGCAGCACAGTGGTTTTCGAGCCCGCCATGTTCGGCGTGGCCCGCGAGCATTCGCTGACAATGCCGTGGTCTGACCCGATAACGCTTGACCCGGCCATGAGCCGCGAGGGAACGTCGCACCTGATCGTCGCGCATCTGTTCAGCGGCTTGACCCGATTCGACGAGTCGCTCACCGTGCAGCTTGACCTTGCCGAAAGCGTGGAACTGGACGCGTCGGGCACGGTCTACACGTTTACTCTCCGAGATGACGCATTGTTCCACGACGGTCGCCGCATCACAGCAGAGGACGTTCGTTACTCGATCGAGCGTGCCGCCGACCCAGGGTTGCATAGCGCGACAACCGCTCTCTACCTGGGCGACATCGTAGGCGTGATGGACAAGCTGAAGGGAAGCGCGACAACCATCAGCGGAGTCGAGGTCGTGGGTGAAAACACGATCAAGCTGACGATAGACGCGCCGAAGGCGTACTTCCTCGCCAAGCTCACGTACCCGACGGCATATGTCGTCGACCGAGAAAATATCGAGCCCCGTGGCTACGACTGGTGGCGGGGATCCATCAATGGCTCCGGACCGTTCAAGCTCAAGGAGTGGACAGAGGGCGAGGTGCTGATACTCGAGCGATTCGACCGCTACCACACGCCCAGCAGCCTGCCCTACGCAGTATTCCCCATCAACCTCGGAACCTCAATGCAACTTTACGAGGCCGAACTCAGTGATGTCGCATTCATCGGCGGGGCCACAGTCGATCGTGCGCTTGATCCCGCTAATGGCCTTGAGGATCAGTTGCGCATCTTCCCGCAATTCCTGGTGAACTACGTCGGGTTCAACACCACCAAAGCGCCCTTCGACGATCCGATGGTTCGGCGGGCTTTCGTGATGGCGCTGGACCGCGACGGGCTCAACGAAATCGTCTACGGGGGAAAGGTTGATACGGCCAAGGGCCTACTCCCGCCCGGTCTACCCGGCTACAACGATGCGCTCGAAGGGCTCCCGTACGACCCGGTCGCTGCGAAGGCGGCCTTGGACGGGTCGCGCTATGCTGGCGAAGCATTCCCGGCAGTCGTATTCACCACCGCCGGCTTCGGCGCCGTTCCCCCAGACCTCCAGTTCATGATCGACGATTGGCACCGCAATCTGGGAGTGACGGTCGAAGTCCGCACGCTGGCCCCAGACGCGTACTACTACGCGCTCGCCAACGAAATCGACAATCTTTTCGACTATGGGTGGATCGCCGATTATCCAGATCCGCAGAATTTCTTAGACGTACTGATGCACTCGACATCGGTCGACAACAACGTGGGCGGCTACAACAACGCGGACTATGACCGACTGATCGAGGAGGCGCGCACCGAGCAGGACAACGTGCGGCGCATGGCGCTCTACCAGGAGGCCGAAAAGATACTGGTGGAGGACGCGGCGATCATTCCTTTGTACCACGCGCCCGACTATGTGCTCACGAAGCCCTACGTCCATGGATTCTCCATCGGCCCGCTGGGCATTCCTCTATTGCACAACGTGGTCATCGGACCTCGCGAGTAGCGGCTCAACGACAAGGGCCGCGCATGGTGCGCGGCCCCTCGGTAGCAAGTGTTTCGGATATTGACGGGCGGGCGGCCGCGTCCTATCCGCCAGAATTAGCTCTTCCGACCCACTCTGGAAGCATCGTCCTGTTGCTTGGCTGCCTCCACGAACTCCGGCAGTTCGGAACCGTGTCCAGACAACTCAGCCTCCACGTCAGGCTTGCGAGGCGTTATGTTCTTGAACGGCCCGCCAGGCTCGTCGTAACCAGGGTAGTTCCAGTATTCCACCGGCAGAACGATGATGTCGTTCTTGGACTCGTCGCGCCAGACGTTCATGGGTTCGCCACCGTCCGCGACCACGTCCATCTGCTGCATGAGCATCCTGCGATACAGGATGATGCCCACATCGGATGCGCCCAGCCGTTCGGTGGTGCGGTCGGAGATCGGCCCCTGGATCACCCACGCGGTCTGATCTTGGCCCGCGACGTAGTCCCGCTTGATTCGACCGGTCTCGTCGTACAGCGGTTTCACCTCGAAAGGCACATCTGCGGGCGTAATTTCGCCTTCTTTGAGGTGTCGGTACTCCAAACGCACGTGCAGCGTGTGGGTGTCATCGATGGGCACCCGGAATTGCATGTTGTCAACGACTCGCAGGATGTTGGGGAACAGCACAGGATGCCCGATCTTCCAGTGGTCGTCCTCTTCCGTCTCATCACCAACCAACCGACGCTTGATCACTCCGTAGTCGGTGATCTCGAATCCAACCTTCTTGTGGGGCTCGCCCCTGGAGGCCGTGGCACGATTGAAATCGTCGCGCTGTTCTTTGGGTACCAGCCGATTCATCTCCCAGCCGCCCCAGTAGCGGTGAAGCCACTGGAAGTGAAGCGGATCCAGCGAGTTTTCCTGACACTGAAGCCAGTTGCACGGCAAGACGCAGGACCAAGCGTTCCTCACGCCCTCCCAAACCAGGATGTCCCAGTGCGGAAGTAGAGGCGCAGGCTCGGGGCCCATGTAGGCGAAGACCAGCCCACCGAGTTCCTCCACCTTGTAGGACTTCAATTTCACCTTGTCTTTGAAGCGACTTCCCGCTGGCTCTGACGGTTGATCCACGCAATTCCCAGCTTCGTCGAACAGCCAACCGTGGTATGCACACCGGAGGCCTTCAGGCTCGGGGATCCCGTACGACATGTTGGCCTTGCGGTGAGGGCACGAGGGCTCTATGAGCCCCAATTTGCCGATAGCACTTCTGAACAGCACTAAATCCTCGCCCAAGATGCGTACTTCGCGCGTGGGCGTGTCGTCGTTCAACTGGGCGCTGCCCGCGATGGGATGCCAATAGCGGCGCATGAGTTCCCCCATTGCCGTTCCTGGCCCCACTTGGGTGAGTCGTTCGTTCTGTGCTTTGGTCAACATGAATCGTCCTCCACGAGTCGGCTTCGAAATTATCAGTTGACGGGTAATCTACGGCAGCACCGTGAAAATCCCGTGAGTTGGGCTCACGAACATGTGACAACGGTCTACCGCGGAACCAAAGAGCAGGCGCTGCGATGGACGTGGGATACCTATACAGCAGCAGCCTCAGATGTGCCATCATACTACCGCGAACGATGCACTTCGACGCTCCTCGCTTCCGACCGTAGGCACGCGTCCGGCGGACGGATAAAAAGTGCCTCGCACTTCCGATCTCTACCGGACATTACATGCGCAAGTTGCTCAAACTGGCATTCCTTAGCCACCCAACGCTCGCGGCGACCACGGTCGGCGTGAGCGTTCTTATCGCTGTCACCGAAGGCGCGGGCCTCGCTTTGATCCTACCGATCATAGAAGGCCTCGGAGAGCAGGAGTTGGTGCAGCCCGAGCACCCCTTTTCCGAGATGGCCTTCCGGGTGTTGACCCCCCTGGGCATCCCGTTCTCTACCACCGCATTGGTGTTGGTCGGCCTCGCGCTGTTCAGCTTGCAGAGCCTGCTGTTGTTCGTAAAGACAACTACGGCGATCAAAGTGAGGGTCGCTGTCGAAGTCTCGATGCGCACGAAGCTATTCGGTGCGCTGATGGCAGCGCCCGTCTCGTATTTCGACGATCAGCACCTAGGACGCTTCTCCAACGCCATCACGATGGAAGCGACACGCGCTGGCACGGCAGTGTTGCAACTGCTGACCGCGCTGGTTGCAATCATGCTCATTGCCGTGTACCTGGGAACTGCGGTCATCATTTCGTGGCAACTTTCGATCGTCGCGGTGGTATTCGTCGGGGCGTTTGCTCTCGTTGCACGCCGAACCGGGAGCCTCAAGAAGCGAGGCGAGCGCATGACCCAAGCGAATACCGCGCTGAAAACCACCACCGTTGAGTACCTCTCGGCCGTGCGAGAGGTCAGCGCTCTGGGACTTGAAACGCACGCTAATCAGGTGTTCATGCAAGTCTCGCGGGGAGTTGCTCGTGAACTCGTGGCCATCGAGCGCATCATCGCTAGCTTCCGATCCATCTACGAGATAGCCGCGGTCGTAGTCATCGCAGCGTTGCTCGCAATCGGGGTTCTTTTGCTGAACGTTCAAACGGCCGCAGTGGTCGCGTTTTTCGTATTAATCTTCAGACTCTCTCCGCGGCTCATCCTGTTGCAGAGCAGTTTGTATCAGTACGTCAGTGCGTCCACTGGGTACGAAGAGTTGGAACGGCTCTATGAGGAGGCGGAGGCGAATCAGGCGCCAGCACAAGCCCACGCCAAATCTGCGGGGCTCACCACATCGCTCGAGCTTCGAGACGTTACGTTCACCTACGATGGTCGCCGCAACGCGCTGGATACGATCAATCTCCGCGTGCAACAAGGCACGACTGTGGGGATCGTTGGAGGATCCGGTGCTGGCAAGTCGACGTTGGTGAATCTATTGCTGCGATTCGACGACCCGACGAGTGGCGGAGTCTTTGTAGACGGAGTTGACCTACGCGACATCGACGTGGAATCCTGGCGGTCTCTGATCGGCTTCGTGGGCCAGGAATCGTTTCTTTTCCACGAGTCCATCACTCACAATCTCGCGCTAGGCAATCCAGACGCGACAGACGCAGACATCCGTGCAGCTGCGACGCAGGCTGGAGCCGATGCGTTCATCGCAGAACTTCCCGATGGCTACGACACGATCGTGGGAGATAGAGGAGTACTGCTGTCAGGTGGGCAGCGTCAGCGCCTAGCGCTCGCGCGTGCTCTCGTGCGCGATCCACAGGTACTATTGCTCGACGAGGCCACCAGCGATCTGGATGCCCGTTCCCAAGCGGCGATCCAGGAATCTATCCGCGCGATGCACGGTGAGCGCACCGTGATCGTCGTGGCCCACCGGCTCTCCACGATCCGCGACTCGGATGTCATAGTCGTGCTGGAGAACGGAAAGGTCGTAGAGACAGGGGATCACGATTCCCTCGTGCGCGCTGGTGGCCACTATGCCGAGTATTACGCGACCGAAGCGGGAGACTAGACAAACAACCATGAGAGCATGCCCTGCCTGCGGTTCAGAAGAACGACACGTGTTTGACGAGTGGAGCCCTGAATTTCTCCAACAGCGTTTCCTGGACGACGGCTCCACGATGGAGTTCAGCGAGTCCCTGCATCTGTACACCTGCGGGCGCTGTTCGATGTGCTACATCGGAGGCGAATATGACCCGAACACAATCACGCCTCGTGATCAGCCCCTAGACCGAGCTGAGTTTCGCGATGTCTTCTCAGACACATCTCCTGCATCTGTGGGGCTCCGAAATGCCATCGCGATGAGTGTGTATCGACTGGTGGCCTCCAAGTTCAAGGATATCCGGTTGCTCGATTACGGAAGCACCTACATCGCGTCTTATCTGCGGTGGGCGACCTATTACCCACGTACGACCGCCGTGGCGTACGACGTCCACATCGAGTCTGCGGATGTTGACGGGATCGCGTTCAGGAATTCGGTAGACGATCTCAAGGCGCTGGGGCCGTTCGCCGGTGTCATATGTAATCAGGTGATCGAGCACTGTGTGGATCCGCAGCAGGAGTTGGCGAACATTTACGAACTACTCCAGCCGGGCGGGTTCGCCTTCTTCGCGGTCCCGCTGGTTGACTACCGAAAACTCGCGCGATACCGAGCCCAACGCTACACAGGCTCGCCTGCCGAAGATGTCTTCAACCCCACGCACATCAACTACTACTCGCCGCAGTTATTCGTACAAGCACTCAAAGGCGCGGGGTTCAGGATCGTGCCGATCCAATTGGATTTCACTGCCGCCCAGGCGCCACCAGCGGGATTAGTCTCGATGGTTCGCCAGATAGGACTGCGGCTCGCACGGTACGTCGGGTTTCGTGCGATGCTCGCGACTCGGCGATTCCCGAGTGCAGGAGAGCGGTTCATCAACGGCTTTTTCGTCACCCGAGACTAGTGAGCTGCGCCGAGGTTGCGCAAAAACTCCGCGTGCATGGCTCGGGCTGCTTCGGCCTCGTCCAACAGTAGCTCGTTGGCGACGGCAGTTGCTTCGTCACGACGGCCAGCCGCTAGGAGCGCCATGGCTTCAGCGAAGAGCACCGACTGGCCTTCAGCCCCGAGCTTTCTTGCGACAGCCAAGTCCTCAAGTGCACCTGTCGAATCGTCCAGCAACAGTCGCGTCGCTGCGACCTCGAGTCGCGGCTGCCAGAAGCCTGGGTACAGTGCCGCGAGGGTCAGGGCGTCCTCAAGCGCGGCCTCCGCGAAGGTGCCCTCAATCAGTGAATCGAGCATAGCGTTGATCCGCGCCGAACGAGCCCAGGCTCGTCCATCGAGTGGGTTGCGGGCTTGTACAGCATCCGTCTGGTGCAGCGCGGACACCAACGCTTCGGCCTGCGTACGTGGGCTTGGGGAAACCAGGGCGCGCTCGAACAAGCGATCGGCGAGACCCAGGCGCGTAACTGCAGCTCCAGGCGACAGAGCGATTGCTTCGGCTAACAGTTCATCGGCGTGACCGGCATCGCCTGCTTCCGACGCCGCGTGGGCTCGCGCGGCCAGGCGTGCGGCGTAGGCGTCTTCAACCACGACTTCGATCCAGGCGAAGCCCAGCACCAGTACGAACAAGCCAGCACCCATAAGCGGTACGGAGGTGCGCAGGCTGCGGGCGGTGCGGGACCCAGCGGGGGTGGTCTTTGCTTCGCAATCGAATCGGATCAATGACAGCGCAACCACGGCTCCCGCGAGAACCCACGAAAGCAGCAAGTCAGAGGTTTGCGCCACCCCCACCATCTGCTCCACCGTGCGAGCAACTAGCGACGCCGATATTCCCACCAGCAGAGGCACTCGCCAACCAAACTCACCCGTTCTCTTTGCCTGCTTGAGCAGCCGAAACAAGAGCAGACCTAGAGCAGCAATCAGGCCCACGTAGGCCGAGGCGCCCAGCACGCCGATCTCAGTCGCTGCTTGTAGCACGAAATTGTGGGCGTATTCCGCGCGGCCACCATTCAACGTGTCGCCCGATAGGGGATAGACATAGGTATACATGTCGGGACCGTAGCCCACGAGGGGTCGCAGCGCCGATGCGGTGAGGGTGGGGATAGCCGGGTAAGCTTGCTCATCCGGCCATGGGGACGACCGCAAAACGTCAATCGTGGAACCCCATATCGCGTACCGGGAGGAAAGTCCTCCTTCTGCAGAAACGGATATTGGAATCGAGGAGAGCCGCGAAGCTACGAGGTTGGAATCTTCTGTCTGCCCTGGAACCGGGAGCGCCACCAGTAGTAGCGCCACTCCGAGGCTCAAGCCCAGGACAGCAGCCGATCTGCCAGCCCTGCGTAGATCCTGGCTCCAACCTATAGCTACTAAGAACGCTACGCATCCGAACGCGAGGCCGAGCCAGGTTCCTCGAGTCAGTGTGAACGCTGCTGCTGCAATTTGTGGTGCCACCATGGCGGCGCCGACCAGGATCTGCGCGGACTTCCCGCCCAGCGTCGTGCCGATAGCCAAAGATAGGGGAACCGTCATCGTCAGGAGTGCGCCTGCGAATATCGGGTTGCCGAAGGTCAGCGTCACGCGCTTCGCAGGGAGGGCGTTGTCAAGGAACCAGTCGACGCCAAAATGCTGGCCGATACCGTAGAGACTAACGAGCCATGCAGCACCCGTGATTGCGTAGAGGATCCGCATCAACTGCGCTCGTGTCCGAAGGTGGGCGACCACCGCAACGAATGCAACAATGTAGGAAGCGAACGTGAGCAGACCGCCACTGACTCGCCCAGCGTCGGCGCCCGCGATCGAGACCTGGGGCACCGGCGACAAGACAGTCGCCAGTAGGTTGGCGTACACGATCGCGGCGACGGCTAGCAGTACCAGGCGTGCAGGATGACGCTTCGCCGCATCCCGCCAAGCCCGTATTGCAGCGACCGGTCGCCACGGGGCCATGCCCAGGGACAACGCTGCGCCGGTGACAAGCGCGGCAATGAGGAACAGCGTCACGGTGCGGAGGACGAAGACTTTGGGAACCTGGGTGTAGGCGTCCATCCAGGTCTCCTGGGTGATTGCCAGTGGCACGAGAACGACCATCGCGAGCCAACTGGCCTCGGTGGAGCGATCCACCCAGCGCTGAAGAGTGAAGATTTGCACTGCAGAGTGGTACCCGGTTGGGAGTACGGCGTCAATAAATCTCCGAGGCGGTTCGCTCTTGGTATCGAGGCCAGGGAGCGAGCATAGATTCACGATGGGGGCTGCCCGGCGTAGACTGATGCTCCCAAATCTGGCCCCGGAGTAACCGTATGCCTGGCACTGAAGACAAAGTCGTCGTTGCGTTGGTGCGCGACGCATCACCGCAGGATGTTGAGAAGATCAAGGCCGTAGCACCCGATCGGTTGGAGGTTGTTCCGCTGTGGCGGAGCTTGCGCGCCGATACGGCACGGTTCTTTCCGGAGACGCACATCAAGCGATTCGAGCGTCCTGACGTCTGGATGCCAGACCTGCCGAAAGAAGAGGTCGACCGCGTGCTCGGTGCGGCGCAGGCGGCGTTCTGCGGCGCGGTACATCCATCCGATCTGTTGAGTCGCATGCCGAACATCCGGTGGGCCCACTTCAGCATGGCAGGGCTGTCCAGCATCCAGCACTCGGAGTTCTGGGAATCTGGCGTGGACGTGACGACGTCGCGGGGGTACACCGGTGCGCGGTCTATCGCCGAGATGGCGGTGTTCGGCGGGATGATGATCGCGAAGAGTTTCCAGATCGCGGTGCGGCAGACGGATGCAGGCAAGCACGACGGGAAGGCGTTCGGCCCGGCGAAGCTCGCACAGGGGAAGACGATGGGGGTTGTCGGCCTGGGTGGCATCGGCGGCAACGTGGCGAAGCTGGCGAGCGGCATCGGGATGCGCGTGGTTGGCAGCAGGCGGTCGACGGAGAAGCGTGGGCCGGACTCAGCGGGCGTGGTTGATGAGGTGTTCCCTGCGGCCGATCTGAAGGAGATGCTCGGCGAGTGCGATTTCGTGGCGCTGTGCACTCCGGCGACGCCGGAGACTGTGGGGATGTTCACGGCTGAGGTGTTCTCGGCGATCAAGCCTGGGGCTATCTTCATCAACGTGGCTCGGGGCGAGATCGTGGACGAGGATGCGTTGGTGGCGGCGCTAGCGAGCGGGCATCTGGCTGGAGCGTACTTGGACGTGTTCCAGGGGAGCGAGGAGGGCGAGGAGCCACCTGCGGCGCTGATGGCGTTGCCTAACGTGGTGATCACGCCGCACATCGCGGTTCGGGCGGACATCCCGCAGGCGTTCTCGTTGGATCTGTTCTGCGACAATCTGCGGAAGTTTTTGGACGGCGAGCAGATCGAGAATGTGGTGGACTGGGCTCGCGGATACTAGCCAGGCGCTGAACGGACTCTAGTTTGTGTACATCGACGGGCCGCCCTAGGTAGGGCGGCCCGTTCTGTTGTTGGAAACAAGCACTCTGATGGCATGCCGGTGGCGAGTGAGCAGGTGGCTCAGCTCGCGACGGCGACGGGCATGGGGACGGGGTCTTGCACGCGCCTCAGGGCACGGTGCACCGTTCGGGGGCTGATGTGGAACCGCTTCGCTACCTGGAAAACGCTCAGCTTCTCGGCTTCGCGGGCGTCCTGCAGTTCGAGATCCCTTCCCTGGCGGCGGAAGGCCCGGTACCAGGTAGGGTCGTCGAATTTGCACTGCGGGAGCGTGCAACTGAGGCATGATGCTGACACTTCGCACCCTGTGTCGGCATAGTGGACCTGCTCGGGTAGTCCATCGAGCGCGGGATCGTGGCGGCGGCGTTGGGTCTTGGGGTAGGTGTAACTGCGCATTTCGGTCTCCCTCCTGTCATTCCTTCATTAGTCGGCAATTCGTTCGTATCTGCTAGTGCTTCGGGTATTCAGGCATTTGGACGGGGTCAGGACGCGAGTGCTGTTTCCTTG
>ERZ890510.626-NODE-626-length-27063-cov-4.927947_pt1 | contig 27063 bp, 24 predicted proteins | sample MGYA00521265_ERZ890510 | MGnify/ENA primary metagenome ERZ890510 (study PRJEB32303, sample SAMEA104408624) | aquatic metagenome | biome: Brackish water; feature: Chemocline; material: water | place: Baltic Sea | collected 2014-10-26T21:54:00 | depth 110 m ... | reverse complement strand
TTTTAATGGCTATCATTTCTTTAGCTCTTGGAATTGTCACTTTATTAGCACCAGGTGATGTAAATCTTGGCAGAATGATTTATGCCATTATTGGATTTTTATTTTCAACATTTTATGTTGTGGCACTAGCTTTAGATAAATTCAAAAGCTAGCGTTAAAGATTTTCGTTAAAAAATCTTTTAGTTTCTTTAATTGACTCTTCCCATTTTGGAACAAAAGCATGCTGCTCTCCTTCATATTTTATAAATTCAACAGATTTTCCTGCTGCTAATAAAGCTTGATAAGTGTTTTCGGACCACTGAATAGGACAAGATTCATCTTTAGTGCCATGAAGTATTAATACAGGTTGGGTAATTTTGTCAAAAAAGTTTACTGCTGAAATATCTTGCCAAAATTCTGTATTATCTTCAGGTAATCCATATCTGTTTTCTATTTCTCCAACTTGTTCCAAGTTCATTCGATTCCATTTATTGAAGTTATCTACAAAATTAGAGCTTGTTGGAGCATAGGCAACATAAGCATTGAATAAATCTGGTTTAGTAACCATAGCGTTAAATAAAATACCTCCGCCCATAGATCTTCCTAATAACCCAAGTCGATTTGTGTCAACATAGGCTAATCCAGAATTTTTTAAAGCTATCCCTGCATTGATTACATCTTCTGTGTAACTTAAATAACCAAGTCTTAAATTAGTTTCAATATTTGTATCATCATCTGATTGTGCATGATTTCTATAATCTGTATGCAAGACAACAAATCCATTTTCAGCTAAATACTTTTGTTCTCTTGCTAATCCTCGACCATTTGTATAAATCTTAGGATCTATATATCCATGAGCTAGAACTAAAGTTGGAAATGGTCCAGGACCAGTTGGAACATTCATGATTCCAGAAATGGTTAATTCCCCTGATTTGTAAGTGACAAAATAGCGGGTAAATTTATCGTTTTTGCCTAATACTTTTCCAACTTGGAGATCTCTGCCATCAAAGTTTTTCTCTGAAAATGCTGGCAACGAAATATCGTCATAAGTTTTAGTAGGACTTGGAGTTTCACTCGGGGTAGGTTCTTGCACAGTGGATTGAACTTGAGCATTTGAGCAAGCCACCAAAAATAGTGAACTTATAAGTAAAAGTAGAGGTATAGTTCTTTTCATGTCACCTACGTCTCGGTTAAGTTTCGGACTACTTTCTATTTTGGCATGGACCGGATTTATTGGCTCATTCACCATAGAAGCATTTGCCTTGGTTGTTTCCCCACAAACTTCTCCTGCTTACTTTGGTGGTCATGGAACCGAACTTGCAGGTGCACTTCCCCGTATTTGGGATAACATGAGTTACTTCACCCTGTGGAGTGTATTTATGGTGGCCTTCACTTCAACTTATATTTATAGAAATCCAAATTCAACTAAATATTGGTTAAAAGTCACAAGACTTTCCGCAATATTAATGACAACTATTAGCGGTGTAGTTTGGATTGTAATTTTAGCTCCAGTTGCTGATCCGCAAAGCTGGAATGTTTATACAAATATAATCAATCATTATCTAGTTCCATCATTTACTGTTTTATTTTGGTTACTATTTGGTCCTAGAAACTGGATTAATTGGAAAATTGTTAGAAATGCTTTAGTAATTCCTATCTTTTATATTTTCTACACTTTCATTCGTGGTGCGTTTTTACACCAATATCCTTATGGTTTTGTAAATGTTGAGGAACTAGGTTATCTAGGTGCCTTGATTGGTACTTTGTCTGTCTTAGTTGTGGGAATTGTTTTGTTAACAATTTTCTTTTCCATCGATAAAGTACTTTCCAAGTTCAGTAAGTAATTATTCGCAGTACCCGCCATCACAGCATGGTTGAATATAAAAACATTTAGGGCACATATCTTTACCGCCTCGGCGTTCTAGGTCTGTACTTTCACAAGCGGGGCAAGGCCCGGTTTCACCCATCATGTGCCTATTACACTTAATACCAGCACCTAAATTCAAGTCAGACTCACTGTTTTATCAAAGGAGATAAAAATATCAGATAATAAAATTATGTTTTATGGCGCATCTTGGTGCGGGGATTGTGTGAGATCCAAAAGATTCTTAGACAACAATAAAGTTTCTTACACCTATATTGATGTCGAAATAGATGAAACAGGTAAAAATAAAGCGATTGAAATTGCTGGAAAGCAATCTATTCCTGTAATTACATTTCCTGATGGATCATTTTTGGTAGAACCTTCTGATATTTCTCTTAAAGCAAAATTAGAAGAAAACTCAATTCTTTAATTTTTTGCTAAAAGACCAAAAACCCAAGAATAAAATCGGAACCGCCGTAATCGCACATAGCCATCCGTAGCTAAGTGTTCCAATAATTACACCTGCCATTGCTCCGCCCGCAGCTCCACCAAGATTCATCATTAAATCTGATGCTCCTTGGGTTGCTGCTTTTCTATCAACATCAACAGATTCGGTTAGCATCGTTGATCCAGCAATTAAGGTGCAAGACCAGCCAAGTCCGAGTAAAAATAATCCAAGACCTAAAGTTACAGAATCATTGGCTTTTGCAGTACCTGAAATAATGGTGGAGGCTAATAAAATAACTACACCAAATTGAATAACCTTGATACGGCCAAATTTGTCGCTTAGATATCCCACGATTGGTGAAAATGCATACATTCCAGCAACATGCACACTTATCACTAAACCAATTATTACTAATTTCACATCGACATGGGCCATATGCACTGGAGTCATAACCATAATTGAAATCATGGCAATATGACCAATCACTATGGCTGAAAGTGAAAAACTTGCGGGTACTGAAGTTTTTATCATTCGAAGTGCTTCTATAGCTGAATGTTTAGCCTGAGTTGCAATTTCTTTATATGCAATCTCAACTGACATCAGATAAGGATCAGGATGTAAGAAGAAGTAAATTAATATTGTTGCGATAAATAGTGTACTTGCAGATAATAAATAAGGTCCAACTAATTGTGGTAACCCAAGAGATATTGCAAAATTTCCAGATGGCTGCATTAAATTTGGTCCAGCTACGGCACCAACAGTTGATCCCCAAACAACAATCGAAAGTTGCTTGGCTCTATTTTGTTCTGTTGCTAGATCAACTGCAGCAAATCTTGCCTGATATCCAGAAGCTGATGCTGCACCAACTAAAAAAGTTCCAAGTAAAATAATGGGCAAAATTTTGGTAGTGCCACCAATAATTGCAAAAACAGAACCAATGGCTCCAAAGAAATATCCGATTGAAAGTGAAAGTTGTCTACCACCAATTTGAGTGAGTTTTGCCAAAGGTAGCGCCATAACTGCAGCTCCTAAAACAACGCTGGTTTGTGTTAAACCGGCCAAAGTTTCAGAACCTGAAATAGTCGAAACCAAAAGTGAACCAGCAGCCACAGTTCCAGCAATTCCAACACCGCTTAAGACCTGGGCAAATGTTAAAACACGTAATATTTTATTTTGGGTTACCGTGACATCTTTTAACACTTATGCTGGATAGGGACAATGTCGGCAGTTTGACTTGCAGCAAAAACCTTTAGATTTCAAAAATGGTTCAGTTAAGACAGAAAATCCTGTTTTAGGATCTTTGTATTCAGTTAATCCTGCTGCAACTGCTGCATCATGGAGTTGCATTATTTTTTCATACATTGGATCTGTGTTATCAAATTTAGTTGGCACTTAAAGCATGGCTCCTAAAACAAGTCCCATTAAAACATAATTAAGGGCATCATTTCCAACCTCTATAATCCAAACTTTAAAACCTTGTTGGCCCATTAAGCGATGGCTTAAAGGTGAAGCGGCAACGATTCCAACTCCAACAATTAATCCAACAAGAGCACCACTTGCAGCATTCAAGTTACCAGTCTTAGCCCCGTACCAACCTAAAACTATTGAAAAAACTAAACTTTGTACAAAAAGTGCAACAGTTATTGAACCAAAAACCAAGCGCATGTTTTGGCTGCTTCCTGGTTCGCTATTTGGTGATTTCCCCATGGCTTTCCACCAAACAGGATAAAAAGTTTTTGGACCAAACCAAACAAATCCACTAATCAAACTAACTACTGTTGCAAGCAACACTGCTAACCAGTTAATTGAACCAAAATCCACCATCACTCCTTTACGTCCAAGTGCACTCTACTTAACTGACGGGTTGGTTCTTGGTTTCATCTCGGTGTTTTCTTAAATAAACCATGAATGGAGTTCCCCCGGTGCCAACTGCTGATGGATTACCGGGCGTCTTCTGAGCTTGTGCGTGTATGTAGGTGCCCGCGTATTCCAAATGCAAAGCTCTAAAATCAGCAACGAGCTCAACTGACTCATTAAATAATTTTTTAAGTGAATCCTGCTTGCTCTTCATGACAAAATTTCTAACACTTGGTCCTTTTTCTGTAGCCTCAATAAATTTCACGTGCATTGGTGGCATGTATTGACGCATTTCCATTAGATAATCTCGTAATTCATCTCTTTCATGCTCAATTCCTAAAACTGCATCTAGAGCAGGAACTATTGCGCTTTGCGCACCGGTTTCACCTCGAAATTTTTGACCTTCGCCCTTATATTCTTCAACTCCTTCATAAATCACACCGTTTGGTAGAGCTGGATTATTTTTCCAACCAAAAATGTAGGGTCGGACTCTGTGGAAATAAACATATGGATCGCATTTTTCTGGCATACGAACTAATACGTCATAGATAGATTTAATGGCGTCACGCAAATTAGTTAAAGCATTTTGCAATAAATCTAGATCGTTTTCAGCAACCGCTCTTTGTGAATCTTCAATGGCTTGCAGAGCTTTCCCTGCTTTATTTTCAATATCAATGTGAATAATAATGAACCATTCTTCATCTTGCCCACCTAAAAAACATTGTGAAAGCGCAATATTTCCACATTCAACTGGTGCGTTTTTATCTAAGCGATACCAATTATCAATTGAATAGCTCGTATAACTCAGAATTGGAGGTCGCCCAACTAATTTTCCAACTTCATGCCAAGGCTTAGCTAAGCGTTCTGGTAGAATTTCTGCAGCTTCATTTTCTGACCATTGATATGCCTGGCCAATATATGAAAGTAATAAAAATGCTCTTCTTATTTCGCCGTCAGATTTCAATGTTTCAATTTTAAATGGTGGTAATTCTTTAACCCGTTGACGAAAATCTATACCCATTAAATATTTGGGAAGATTTTTTCCCATTTCATCCCACGCTTCATTTCCCGCTGGGAGAGTTTTTACTGGGTCCACATGTTGCATGTAACCAAATTCTTGACTCAATCCATAATCACTTAATTTGACTGGTTGTTCACCCATTTAAATTTCCTTTTTTTTAAGTACTCGTGATATTCTGCTCTCAATTGGGTGGAAAATCAATAACTTTAAAATGTTATAAATCAAAAAGGGACCCGATATCTTTCGATACCAAGTCCCTTTTAGTTGAAGGATTACTAGAAATCCATTCCTCCGCCACCATCTTGCATGGCTGGAGCTGGATTCTTTTCTGGTTTATCTGCAATGACTGCTTCTGTTGTTAAGAACAAAGCAGCAATTGATGCAGCATTTTGTAATGCTGATCTTGTTACCTTGGCAGGATCAATAATTCCTTCTTTGATCATGTCAACATATTCACCATTTGCAGCATTCAAACCTTCGCCGGCTTTTAAGTTAGCAACGCGTTCTGCAACTACGCCACCTTCTAGACCTGCGTTCATTGCGATTTGCTTTAACGGAGCTTCAATTGCTACACGAACAATGTTTACTCCAGTTGCTTCATCGCCACTTAGTTTCAAGTCTTTTAGTGCTTCTTTACCTGCTTGAATTAATGCCACGCCTCCGCCAGCAACAATGCCTTCTTCGACAGCTGCTTTAGCGTTACGCACAGCATCTTCAATGCGGTGTTTACGTTCTTTCAATTCAACTTCGGTTGCTGCACCAACTTTAATTACTGCAACACCACCAGCTAATTTTGCTAAACGCTCTTGTAATTTTTCACGATCATAATCTGAATCACTGTTTTCAATTTCTGCACGAATTTGAGAAACACGACCAGCGATTTGATCAGTTGAACCTGCGCCTTCAACAATTGTTGTTTCATCTTTTGTGGAAACAACTTTGCGTGCTTTTCCAAGCATGTCTAGGCCAGTGTTTTCAAGTTTTAAGCCAACTTCTTCGCTAATAACTTGCGCACCTGTCAAAATTGCAATGTCTTGCAACATTGCTTTGCGGCGATCACCAAATCCAGGTGCTTTTACAGCAACTGAACGGAAAGTTCCCTTGATTTTGTTAACGATCAATGTCGCTAAAGCTTCGCCTTCAACATCTTCAGCCAAAATTACAAGTGGTTTTCCACTTTGCATAACTTTTTCTAAGATAGGCAAAACATCTTTAATTGCTGAAATTTTTGAATTAGCAATCAAAATATATGGATCTTCAATAACAGTTTCCATTCTTTCTGGATCTGTTACGAAATAAGGTGAGATATAACCTTTATCAAATCGCATACCTTCAGTTAGTTCTAATTCCAAACCAAAAGTGTTGCTCTCTTCAACAGTTATTACACCTTCTTTACCTACTTTATCCATCGCTTCGGCGATGATGCCACCAACTTCAGCATCTCCTCCTGCAGAAATAGATGCAGTTGATGCAATCTGTTCTTTGGTTTCAACATTTTTTGCCATGTCTAGTAATTTGGCCACAATTTTTTCAACTGCTGTTTCAATGCCACGCTTAAGTGCCATTGGGTTAGCGCCGGCTGCGACGTTGCGTAAACCTTCGCGCACAAGTGCTTGAGCTAATACAGTTGCAGTAGTTGTTCCATCTCCTGCGACATCATCAGTCTTTTTTGCTACTTCTTTAACAAGATCAGCACCGATTTTTTCATATGGATCTTCCAAATCAATTTCTTTAGCAATGGAAACACCATCGTTGGTAATTGTTGGTGCGCCCCATTTCTTTTCCAAAACGACATTTCGTCCCTTTGGGCCAAGGGTGACGCGTACTGCGTCGGCCAAGATATTCATGCCGCGTTCCATAGAACGGCGGGCTTCTTCGTCAAAAGCGATCATTTTCGCCATTGTGTTAGTTCCTTCTTTAATAGTTAAGGGTTATCACTCTCATAGGTTGAGTGCTAAGTCAATTTTGGCACTCTTCACCCTCGAGTGCAAATTCAGGGTCACCCTCTAAAAACATGAATATTTTGAGCCGATTTATTGTGCCTGGGAGATATTTCACACCCATTCCCTCACAAACTTCCAAAAATCGTTACCTAAATAAGGTATCCATATGCCCTTTTAGGGGTTAGGTTAGACAAACCTGAGAGATTCTTGGGTCTAGAGCTACCGAACCTGTATTGCGCAGGCTGGCTCTGGGGATTGAAATAGCGCAAACCGAGGAACCAAGTCGTCGAAATAGAAAAGCTACAAAGGCTTTTCGTTTCAGGGGCTAACTAACAAAATCTGTGAGCGCGGATACCAGCACGAGCCCGTCAGCTAACTCGGTAAGACCTGGAGGTTTTTTACTTATGGCTTCATTTAAACGAGCAACCCCAAGACTTCGAATCCAAACCCGAGTCAAAAGATTTAGGGATCGTTTTACCCCCAGCACCGATCGAATATCAAAATGGTCTTTCTCAGATTTCACAGCTGAGCGAATGACTGGTGTGACTAGGCCAACTACTTCGGTTTGTGTGCTCACAAAAGAGTGTGGTGCAACTATTGAAAACACTGTCAAAACTTTAATGAAACTTAAAAACGAAAACCATATTGATCAGGTAGTAGTAATAGATAGTGCAAGTATTGATAACACAGCAGGAATTGCTCGCGATCTTGGTGCAGAAGTTTATGACGAAAATTCTTTACTAACACAATTTGGTGCCAACATTGGTAAAGGTGATGCCATGTGGAGAGCGCAAAGTATTTTAACAGGAGAGCTAATTGTTTATCTTGATGGAGATTTAGAAGACTTTAACGAAAGACATGTCCTAGGAGTAATTGGTCCAATCTTATTGGATAAAGATATTCACTTTGTGAAAGGTACTTATCGTCGACACTTAAGATTAAAATCTGGTGTCATAAGAGATGGCGGAGGTAGAGTTTCAACATTGTTAGCTCGACCTTTACTAACTGCGTTTTATCCAAAACTTGCAGAATTTAAACAACCACTTTCTGGGGAATGTGCCATTAGAAAAGAATTATTAAATAAAATTCCAATTGTTACAGGTTACGGTGTGGAAATTGGAATGATGATTGATGTTTATAACAAAGCTGGTGTTAAATCAATGGCTGAATCTGATTTGCATGAAAGAGCCAATAAGCACCAAGCTTTATCTAAGTTAGGTGGAATGGCAGAAGAAATTACGCAAACTGTATTAAACAGAGTTAAAAATGAAGGAAGATATATTGATGAAGTTGCAGATATTGTTGAACGCCCACCGTTTACTTCAATAAATATTGAGAGTAATAACTAGTTTTTACTAGCTACGATTGAAATCATTTCATAAATTAAATGTGAAGCAGCAATACCCGTAATTTCGGCATGATCATATGCTGGTGCAACTTCAACTACATCTGCTCCAACTAAATGTGTATCTTTTAGTCCTCTAACAATTGCTAATAGTTCTCTAGAACTTAATCCACCCATTTCAGGAGTACCCGTACCTGGAGCAAATCCTGGATCTAGTACGTCTATATCTATTGAAATATAAACCGGAGCATCTCCCACTCTAGATTTCACTTTGCTTATTATTTCATCTAAAGACTGATTATTGAAATCTGTTGAGGATACTATGCCAAAACCAAATTTTTTATCATTAACTAAATCTGTTTTGTCATAAAGTGGACCCCTAATTCCTACGTGCATACATTTATCTTGAATTAATAATTTTTCTTCCCAAGCTCTTCTGAAAGGAGTTCCATGTGTGTAAGAGGCATTCATGTAGGTATCCCAAGTATCTAAATGAGCATCAAAATGAACAAGAGCTATTTGGCCATAAACTTTATTTAAAGATCTAAGTAACGCTAAAGCAATTGTATGGTCACCACCAATTGTAAAAAGTGGTTTACCTTTTTCAATTAAAATGGCTGAATGTTTTTCAAGGCCAACTAAGGCTTCTTGAATATTAAATGGATTCATAATTGCATCACCAGCATCTACTACCTGCAGTTTTGCGAAAGGAGAAACATCTTGTGCTGGGTTATAGGGACGTAACAATCGTGAAGCTTGTCTAACGTGTGCTGGACCAAATCTTGCACCTGGTCGATAAGAAACTCCAGCATCAAAGGGTGCACCTAATATTGCAACATCATATTTAGAAACATCTTCAATTCTAGGTAATCTTGCAAAAGTTGAATGTCCACCGAATCTTGGCACTTCCATTCCACTAACTTGGCCAACGTTGCCGTTTACCTCAACATTGTTTCGAATTGGATTGTTTAATTCAGGATTATTCATATCAATAATCTACTCAGGCATTGGGGATAGATGTTCATGCACTGCTATCCATTTATCAGCTAAGTAATGAAACACGATTGTTTCTCGCTCAGCAAAAGTATTGGTGCCATCATTTGTTAAAATAGTCGTTGAGACATCATGTGAAAATATTGCCATTTCTTCAAACATTTGAACTCTTTGATTTGTCGAAGAACAGGCCCTAACACTAAAGCTTAATTCCTTTTCCCAAGTACGCCATTCTTCTTGATATTCTTTTTTGGTCTTCAAAACTTTTTTAGTTGTGTAAAAAATAAAGACGGTGTCATCTGCGAAGCAGGAAAAATAGCCATCAAAGTCATGTGTTGCAAATTGTGAAACAAGGTGTGCCGCAGCTTCAAGCACACCTTGTTCATTTTTCACTTTTTTACCGATTAGTTAACTTATTTAGTTCTAACTAAACGAGCACCTTTTGGACCGTAAGCAGCTTTTGGTTCTGGCCAAATTGCTAAGAACAAGATGTACAAAACTGCAGCTGAAACGATTGAAACTGGAACCGAAACGTCAATTCCACTAAAGGCATTGCTCCATGGACCAATTAGTAATGGTGGGTAGTAGCAAAACATTGCACCCAGAATTGCTGATGGGATCCAAGCCAAAAGTCCACGCCAGTTAAACCCTGCGCTAAACCAGTAAATACCACCGGTTTTACCTTTGTTGAAAACCTGTACATCTTCTGGTGAGTACCAACCACGACGAACATAGAAACCAATCATCATGATAATCATCCATGGAGTTGTGAAAATAACAATCAAACCTATGAATGCGTTGATACTTGCTAAAAGATCTGTAACTAAACGTCCCACCAAAATAAATATGAATGCAAGTGAGCCAATAAAAATTGACGATTGCACGCGATTTAATTTTGGAAAAACGCTAGAAAAATCTAGACCTGTTCCATACAAAGAAGTAACACCTGTTGAAAGTCCACCCAGGAATGCAATGACAATTAATGGCAATGCGTACCAAGCTGGTGAAATTTCTACAAGTCCAACTATGTAGTTTGCTGGGTCTTTCACAAGTGTTGTTGTGGTTAGACCAAACAAGAATGGAATCAAAGTCATTATTTGAGCGCCAAATACCCAACCCATTAATGATTTTCTAGAAGTTTTTTCTGGTATGTATCTTGACCAGTCACCTAGGAAAGCACCAAATGAAATTGGGTTTCCCATAACAATTAAGGCTGACAAAATAAATGTTGGCCAAAAAGCACCTAAAGCATAGGCATCTGGACCTGGGTTGTAGCCTGCACTAAAAATTGAAGCAAAGGCGATAATTCCAGCTAGCATTAAAACTGTATTTGCAACAACAACAGTTTTATTAACTAGCAACATGAATTGATAACCATAAATAACAACAATGATTACCAAAGCACCAATGATTGCATAAATTAGTCCTCTAAATAAATCACTTGTTGTGTCAATTCCAAAGAATCTAGAAATTGCACCGAGTAAAGCGTCACCGCTTACCCAAACTGAAATCGAATAAAATGCGATTGCAGTTAATAGTGAAAGAAAAGATCCAACTAATCGACCTTTAACACCAAAATGGGCTCCTGATGACACAGCATTATTTGTTCCAGTTATTGGACCAAATAATGACATTGGCATCAAAATAAGGCCTCCGACAACAACACCTAATAAAGTTGCTGCAACGGCTTGCCAAAAACTTAATCCCAAAAGAATTGGGAATGTACCTAAAATAATTGTTGCAAAAGTATTCGCACCACCAAAGGTAATTCGAAATAAATCCTTTGGAGACGAGGTTCTATCAATTGCTGGAATTGTGTCAATTCCATGTTGCTCTACTGTCGTTACTTTCGGTTGTGTTGCCACATCACCCTCCCTAGTCGGTTGGAAGAAGAATAGTGCAAAAGGGTCAAATAGTTAAGATACTCAAGAGGTTTTTTTAAGCGTTTAAATTTGGTTTTGTGAGGACTCTTGGTTCCAAATTAAGGCTTCGCACATGTTTAGCAATCTCTCCAAGTGGTGCGACCCAAACTTTGGGATCAGCTAAAACAGCTTTAATAAAGATGTCTAATGATTGAGCCCTGCTTGGTCTGCCTGATAAAAATGGGTGATTAGTCAAAATAAAAATTCCGCCAGCTTTAGCTAACGCTTCGTATTCAAGTTGCCACATCTCTCTAACTTTGTTTGGTGATTCAATTAATCCAACACCAGTTATGTCGGGTAAAAATGCGTATTGTTCCCAATCATCTAAAGCCCATTGAATTGGTAATTCAACAATTGACTTATTTCCAACGGCAAGTTCATAAGGATGATCAGCATCCATTAAGGAAGAGTCGTATAAAAATCCATATTTAGAAAGTAATTCAGGTGTGTGCCAAGAAAGTTCCCACATTGGTGCGCGATAACCAATTGGTGTTACTCCTGCAACTTTTTCCAAACTTTCAATTCCTCTTTCAATAAAACCAATTTCTTCTTCTGGGGTGGCATGAGCTGGCTGTTCATGCATATCGCCATGATGAGCAATTTCATGACCAGCAGCAACAATATTTTTAATAACTCTGGGATATCTTCTTGCGGTGTATCCGGGAACAAAGAACGTAGATTTTATTTGATTTGCTTCTAAAATATCTAATATTCTTGGCACACCAGTTAAAGGTCCATAAGATTGATGCGACATTGTCGACATTTGATCGACAGCATTTGGTTTAAAGTTAAGAATCGCAGATTCAGCATCAATGTCAAAAGAAAAAGATGCTGCGGAAGTTTTGCCCACTGGCCAACTTATTGGTTTTGCAGGAACTACTTCAGTCATGCTCTTCCTCTGATTTCTCCGCCAGTGGCATTGATGATTTGTCCAACCATTGCATTTTGTTCTGGATCTAATAAGAATGTTACAACTTCAGCTATTTCTTCAGCTGTTCCAACTCTTCCCAGTGGAATGTTTTCTGCATATAATTTTAAAACGTCTTCGATATTCATATTTAAATTTTCTGCATCAACAAGCAATTGTGGTGTGTTAATTACACCTGGTGCGATGCCATTTACATTTATTCCCAATGGAGCTAGCTCGCGTGCCAGAGATTTAACTAAAGCAATTAAACCTGATTTACTACTTGCGTAAGCAGAAGCTTCTGGCCAGCCGGTGATTCCCCAATAGCTACTTGTGACCACAATTTTTCCTTTAGATTTCTTTAAATATGGCAAAGCCTCTCGGATTAAAACATAGGACCCTAAAAGATTGGTGTTAACGACTTTCCACCATTCCGAAACGTCATGTTCTTCAAATTTTCCCATCGACATATATGCATGTTGGGCCACTACGCCATCTATTGTTTTAAATTCCTTTACGCATGTTTCAACTACTTTATTAATATTATCTAAATCACTTAAATCACCAGGAACAGCTAGAGCGTCTAATTCTTGGCAAACTTTAATAAGTTGATCATCTAAGACCCGATCATTTAGTGCTAATTTTGCACCTTGGCTTTTTAATTTTTTAGCAATAGCTAAACCCATTCCTTGTTTAGCACCTGAAATTAAAATAACTTTATCTTTTAAATTCATTTAAATGACTGCCCCAGCATTTGGGCTTATTATTTCTCCGCTACAAAACGTGGCGTGTTCAGATAAGAACCAGACAGCGTTTGCAATTTCTTCTGGCATAACTAATCTTTTAAGGGGCAAGGTGTTCAAAAAATCTTTGCCTCGTTCAGGAGAATTTTGTGGGATTAAAGGGGTGTCAGTTGGTCCAGGTGCAACGCCATTTATCCGAACATTGTCTGGTGCGTATTCAAGTGAAAGAGTTTTGATTAATCCAATTTGTGCACCCTTTGCTGCTGCATAATGTGAGACAAATTCTCCGCCACCAATACCAAGTTCTGATGCAATACAAATTAATGATCCGTTTTTACGTATTCGCATTCCTGGTAATACTGAAAGTGCTATATTTCGAAAACCACCTAAATGAACATTCATCATTTTTGTTAAACTTAAATTATCTATATCTGAAATAGGTTTCATTTCATAATGTCCTGCATTTGAAATAGCAGAATTAATCGGACCTAAAGTTTTTTCAATTTCCATTACTGCTTGTTGAACACTTGCAAAATCTGCAACATCAGCTTCTATTGAAAGATCTGTATTAGCTTTATTTTTATCAATAGAAGCAACTTGCCACCCGTTTGTTTTAAAACGGGTGGCAATTGCTGCACCAATACCGCTAGCTGCACCTGTAATAAGCGCAACTTTGGTGCTCAATTTATTTAACTATTTCTATTAAGTGCTGCAACATCAACCATTGTCATGCGCTTATTTACATTTGCATAAATAAGGCCACCAACAATTGTTAAGCCGGCAATTCCTATAGCAACTGACCAGTCAAGTATTGGCATATCTGCATATACCGGACGTGGCCATGAAATATTTAGGAATTGGAAGACTGTCCAAATTAGGGCAAAAATGCTAACAACTCGCATTTTTGCTCCTAAGGTGAATGGACCTGCTTTCCACTTATTTCTAAATAGCACGATTACAAATCCTGCTACTGGGAACAAGAAGGAAATATAGAAACCACCTGTTGTGAAGTTCACCATCAACGCATAGAAATTAGGTGCTAGTTGACTAGCCCCAATCATTATTGCGCCCACAAGAGATGCAACTAATACAGCATTAGCTGGGATTCCAGCTTTACCTCTAAGTGCAGATAAAGTTTTTTCAGCTGGAAGTGCCTTGTCTCTAGCGTATGACCAAATAACTCGACTTGCTGAAGTTTGTAATGCCAAGAAGGAAGCAAGAAAACCAATAGCAAAAAGTATTTGAGCAAGTTTTGCTGGACCTTCGCCTAAGGCATAAACCAAAGTTGAAAATACAGGATCTGCTACTTCACCAGATAAAACTGCTGCTGGATCTGGGATTGCTAAAATAACAGTTAATGCAGCAAATGCCACAACTGCAGCGACAAATGTTAGCGAGAACAAAATTACTTTAGGTAATGTTCTTTGTGGATCTTTAACCTCTTCAGCAATTGATCCAGCACTTTCAAAGCCTACGAAAGCCCAGCCAACAAAAGCCATTGCAATTAAAAATGCACTATTTGTAAATCCACTACCAACAACTGTGTCGAGTCCACTGTTTATAGAAGAAAGTGGTTGTTCAGTATGGAAAAGTAATAACCAAATTCCCAAACCAATTGAACCAACTATTTCAGCAATGATTGAACCAATCATTAAGATTTTTAAGATTCCTCGGCCTAGTAAGTTAGCCAAAGTTCCTAGAATCAAAATAATGATTGCAATAATTGCTTGTGTGCTAGCTGTTGCTGATATTCCTAGAACATTTGCTACAAATAGAGCAGCTCCCATAGAAACTGTTGCCATTGCAATTACTAATGTCCACATATAGAACCAACCAGCAAACCAACCTGCGCCTTTACCAATTAACCTTCTGGTCCATTGGTAAATAGAACCTTCAAGTGGCCATTTGGAAACTAGTTCGGCAAAAATCATTGCCACCAACAACTGTCCACCAAAAACCAACACAAAGTTCCACCAAAATCCTGGACCAGCAGTTGTATATGCCAATCCAAAAATTCCATAGATTGCAACTATTGGACTGATGAATGCAAATGCAAAAGCAAATGCAGACCAGAGAGTGAACTCTCTTTTTAACGTACCTGCCATTTAAATCCTCCCGAGGTTTTATTGATTGGAGTAAGCATCCCCCATAATTATCAAAAAAACAAGTAAATCAGATATTAAAATCGATTTTTATCTTAAATTTTGGGACAGGTTAGCCCATCTTGAGGAACTATTCCTTCTATTAAATAATCTTCAACGACCTGATCAATACATTTAGAACCCCTCATATAAGCAGTATGTCCATCACCTTCATAAGTTAATAAGACTGCTGAGGCAAGTTGCCCACTTAAACCTTGTGCCCATTTATAAGGAGTAGCTGGATCAAATTTAGTTCCCACCACAATTATGGGGACCGCTTCATTAGCTTCAAATGTGGTTATTGGAGCAAGATCTTTTACTGGCCAAGCATTACAAGCTAAATTTCCCCACGCTAAATAGTCACCAAAAATTGGGGCTTTGATAACCCAATCTTTTGCCATTTGCTTTACTTCATCAATACTTACATTTGATGGAGTGTCAAAACAATTTATGGCATAAAGTGCTTCTGTTGAATTAGAGGCAAATGTTCCATCTTCATTTCGATCATTAAACAAATCAACCATAATTAATAAATCTGAACCATCACCTTTAATCGCTGTTTCTAATGATTGACGCATGTATGACCACCAAGTGTTGTCATATAAGAATCCTGCTACTGCATAAACTGCCATCGATTGCGTTAAGTCTCTATTTGGATCATCTGTCTTAAGTGGTTTTTCATCAAGTGAATCTAGAAAGTTTCTAATTTCTACAACACCTGCAGCTCCAGTGTTAGTTAACGGGCAATCATCATGTTTAGGACAATCTTCCACAAATCTTTTTAAGGCGGTATCTAAACCAATTGCTTGATCAAGACCTAGCTCTTCTCCACTTAAACTTGGATCAACAGCACCATCTAATACAAGGCGTCCCACTTTGTTTGGAAATAGTTGGGCATACATGCCACCCAAATAAGTTCCATATGAAGCACCTAAATAATAAAGTTTTTCATCTCCCACTACTGCTCTAATTACATCCATATCTTGAGCAGCTTCTTTTGTTCCAACATGGGCAATTAAATTATCTGCAATTGCTGCACAACCCTTGGCCATATTTTCAGAAAGTTTAATTGATTCTTGAATTTCCAAGTCATTATCGGGAGTGCCATCAAATGCAATAAATTCATCAACTTCTTTATCTGTTAAACAATCAATCGGCGTTGATCTAGCAACCCCTCTTGGATCAAAACCAATAATATCAAAAGAATCTAATAATCTTTGCCCAAAAGCTTGATCGGCATAACTTACATAATCCACACCTGATCCCCCTGGTCCTCCAGGATTAATTAAAAGTGAACCAACTTTTAGTGGCGGTTTATTTGCTTCTAATTTTTTTAGGGCCAAAGTAATACTTTTAAAATCAGGATTTTCATAATCAAGCGGTACTTCAATTTCGGCACATTTAAAATCATCGTCATCAATGCAATTATCCCAAACAAGTATTTGTGCATAGTACTTTTCTAGGCCTGCTGGTGCATCAATTGCTAGTGGTTTAGAAACATCTTGATTATTTGTTGTAGCACAGCTTGCTAAAACAAGAGTGGTTAGAAAAATTTTTATTAAATTAATGTTTTTCATCTATTTTTCAGTGTAGCGGATTTTAAAAATTTAGGCTCTGGCTAATTGGACAGTCATTGATTCTAGGACCAGTAACTCTGCTGCTTCGGTTGGAAGCATCCTTCGAGTTGCTTCAACTATATCAATTTTTTTGATTGTTGAATTAATACTGGTATTTTCAGCCATTCTTTGAATTGAACCTTTCATCTCTGTGTGAAAAAGTTCAATATCAGCACCTGTTTGAATAGCTAATACGTCTCTGTAAAAGGCCGCTAATTCTTGTAAACTTAAATCTAGACGATCCCTTGTTATTCTTTTATATCTTTTCTTCTGACTATTTTCTAATTCTTTTTTTGCTCCGCTTGCTAATCTTTCGATTTTTCTTTTCGTTATACCAACAGCACCTTCGCCATAGGCTTGCATCAGAGAATCTAATTCTTCTTCGTCTAATTCATCCGTTTGCAAATCAGCATCTTCAATAGCTGCATTTACTAACTTTTCTGCTGCAGCAAAGCAAGATGGTAGATCTTTTAACTCAAAGGGAACTTGTAAAACTTGTGAGCGTCTCTCCCGAACTTTTTCATCAGTTGCTAATAATTTTGCTCTACCAACATGTCCAAGGGAAGCATTTGCTGCAAAATGTGCCATTGCTTTATCAACGCCATCTCGCTTGATTAATAATTCAGCAATTTCGTCAGCGGGAGGAGTTCTTAATGAAACAACTCGACATCTAGATTTAATTGTGATCAAAACATCTTTGCTAGAAGGAGCGCATAAAATCCACATCGTAAATCGAGCTGGTTCCTCGATTGCTTTTAATAATGCATTTCCAGCTTCCTTGGTTAACCGATCGGCGTCTTCCAAAATGATGATGTTCCAAATTCCCAAACCTGGCATCATTGCTGCTTCTTTGGTTAAATTTTTTGTTTCTTCAATTCCATAACTCAAACCATAAGGTGTTATAACTTTTACATCTGGATGTGTATTTTTTAGAACCGAAATGCATGAAATGCAATTTCCACAACCATTTTCTTCACACTGCAGTGAAGCGGCAAAAAGTTTTGCTGCAGTTGATCTGCCACTTCCTGGAGGACCTGTTATTAGCCAAGCTTGTGAAAAACTTGAGGTTGGTTTTCCATTTAAAGCATCTTTAGCATCTTTGGCAGCGCTAACTAATGTCTTAACGCTGAATTCTTGACCTATTAATTCTTCCCACATTTTTTATTTTCTTTTTGCCTTAAATGTATTTAACACTAATTCTGCAATTTCATCAATAGGTTTAGAGGCATCAATCACGATATATCTTTCAGGATTTTTTGTTGCGAGATCCCTAAAAGCTTGGTTTACTTTCTCGTGAAATAATTCGGACTCTCTATCAAGTCGATCTTTTTTCTGCAATCTTGATTGTCCGGTAGCTGCATTTACATCCAATAAAACTGTTAAATCAGGGACAATATCTTGCACTGCCCAGCGTGAAATATCTTCAATTGTTTGCGCACCTAATTCACGACCCACACCTTGATAAGCGATTGAGGAATCTATGTGTCTATCAGCGATTACAACATTTCCTTTTTCTAACGCAGGTTTTATAACTTGACTCATATTGATTGATCTATCAGCTGCAAATAAAAGTGCTTCCATTCTTGGTGTTACTTCAAATTCATCTTGATCTAAAAGTATTTCTCTAATTTTCAAACCAAGTTCAGTACCACCTGGTTCTCTTGTTAAAACAATTGTTTCATTTAATTTTTCTAAGTTGTTTGTTAATTTTTTTACTTGAGTGGATTTACCGGCACCATCGCCACCTTCAAACACAACAAAAAAACCTGGACTGTTAGACACTGACTTCTTCAATAGCTGTCTCAACAATATCTTCTTTTTTGGCTTTCTTTTTTGTAGCTTTTTTAGGAGCTGCTTTTTTTGCAACTTTCTTTCGTTTCTTAACAACTGGTCCGCGAGCTCTTCTATCTGATAAAAGTTCTGACGCTCTTTCAATACTCATCGTTGGAATATCGTCTCCAACTCTTAATGCAGCATTTGTTTCACCATCTGTGACATATGGTCCAAATCTTCCTTCTTTTATAACCATATTTAATTGAGTTGAAGGATCAATTCCTATTTCTCGAAGTGGTGGTTTAACTATGGCACCTCTTCTGGTTTTAGGAAGCGCATATTTTGCTAATGCTTCTTCTAAAGTAATTTCAAATATTTGTTCTTCTGTATCAAGGGATCGTGAATCTTTACCCTTTGTCATATATGGTCCATACCTACCGTTTTGAGCAGTAATTTCAACACTGTCGGAAGGATCAATTCCTACAACACGAGGCAAAGCAAAAAGTTTTAAAGCATCATCAAGGCTTACAGATATTGGTTCCATTGATTTTAAAAGTGAAGCTGTTCTTGGTTTTTCTTTATCGTCTTCTGGAAGTATTTCTGTAAAATATGGTCCAAATCTTCCAGTTTTAACCATCAAAGTTAATCCAGTTTCAGGATGCACACCTAATTCACGATCTGTAGAAGGTGCTAACAATATTTCTAAAGCTCTTTCTGGAGTTAATTCATCTGGTGCAATATCTGGTGGGATAGATGCTCTTTCTTCACCCCGTTCTAAATAAGGACCATATTTTCCAACTCTGACTGCAATTCCTGAATCACCTATTTCAAATGTTGAATTTCCTCTGGCGTCAATTTCTGGTAATTGTTCTAATTGTGTTGCTAATCCTTTAGCTGAACCATCTTCTGGTCCCCAATAAAAATCTCTTAACGCTTGTGTTCTTGCAAGTTCACCTGAGGCAACTAAATCAAGTTCTTCTTCCATGCGGGCTGTGAAAGCATAATCAACTAAATTAGAAAAGAAAGCTTCTAGCAATCTTGTAACAGCAAAAGCTGTCCAAGATGGCACAAGAGCTCTACCTTTTCTTAAAATATATCCGCGATCAACAATTGTTCCCAAAATACTGGCATATGTTGATGGTCGACCAATTCCTCTTGCTTCTAATTCTTTAACTAAAGATGCTTCGGTAAATCTTGCTGGCGGAGTTGTTTGATGTCCAGATGGCAAAATTGATTTAGCAGTTATGGAATCACCTTTTTTTAATACTGGAAGTCTTTTATCATCAGCCTCGTCAACTTCATCAGTTTCACCTGATTCATAAGCTGCCTTGTAGCCAAGAAATTCAATTACTGTTCCTGATGCTGAAAATTCAATAACTTTACTTTCAGTTGTTTTACCTGAAATTTTTACAGTGCTAGTTGTTCCTTTAGCATCCACCATTTGAGATGCAACAGTTCTTCGCCAAATCATTTCATAAAGTGTGAAATCATCACTCTTTAATTCACTTGCTAATTCAGCAGGTGTTTTGAAAACATCTCCTGCAGGTCTTACTGCTTCGTGTGCTTCTTGAGCATTTTTTACTTTTCTTTCATATCTTCTTGGTTCAACTGAGACGTGATCTGCACCAAATAATTCTTTTGCTTGAGCACGTGCTGCATTTAGTGCACTTTCAGACAATGTTGTGGAATCTGTACGCATGTAAGTAATAAATCCGCGTTCATAAAGACCTTGCGCCGTTCTCATGGTTCGCTTAGCGCTCCAACCAAATTTATTACTTGCTTCTCTTTGCAAAGTTGAGGTCATAAATGGAGCTTCTGGTTTTCTGGAATAAGGACGAGAGGAAACATCTGAAACTTCAAAATTAGATTTTCCTAATCCTGAAACAATTTCAGCAACATCTTTTTCAGTTAATAGTGCTACATCTTTTTTAGTTAAATTACCTTCATCATCAAAATCTCCACCTTGAGCAATTCTTTTACTATCGACAGAAAATAGTTTTGCTTCAAATGATCCAGGATCAAATACTGCATCAATATCCCAGTAATCAGCAGACTTAAAAGCAATTCTTTCTCTTTCTTTTTCTACAACAAGTCGAACTGCCACAGATTGCACACGACCAGCAGATAATCCTCGGCCAACTTTTTTCCAAAGAATTGGTGAAACTTGGTAACCATAAAGTCTGTCAACTAACCTTCTTGCTTCTTGTGCATCAACTAAATTTTGATCAATATCTCTTGTGTTATTTGCAGCTTTTTGAATAGCTTCTTTGGTGATTTCGTTGAAAACCATTCGCTTGACCGGAACTTTTGGTCTTAAAACTTCTAATAAATGCCAAGCAATTGCTTCACCTTCGCGGTCTTCATCTGTGGCAAGTAGTAACTCGTCGGCTAATTTTAATTCTTTTTTTAAATCATTAACTCTTGATTGTTTGGCTGAATCAACAACGTAGAGGGGTTCAAAGTCGCTTTCAATATCAATTCCAAGTGAAGCCCATTTATTTTTTTTAAATTCTTTTGGGACTTCAGCAGCTCTTTGAGGAAGATCTCTAATATGGCCAACACTTGCTTCAACTACATAGCCTTCACCCAAGTATTTTTGAATCGTTTTAGCTTTCGCTGGTGATTCAACTATTACTAATCTTTTTACTTGGGTGTCTGCCATACTTTCGCTTTGTTTTATTCTCTTCTTAAGCGCTTAAAGCAACACTAATTCGTTTTGACCACCAAACAGCAACAACAATAATTGCTGTTGCGCCAAAGGCGATTGCCAAACGAAGTGTTGGATTTGCGTCTGCACCTGCTGAAAGTTGTACCACTGCTGGAACTGCAAGCAGTGCTACTAAGTTCATAACTTTTAACAATGGGTTAATTGCAGGACCAGCTGTATCTTTAAATGGATCGCCCACTGTGTCACCGATAACGGTTGCTTCGTGTGCTTCTGATCCTTTACCGCCGTGATGTCCATCTTCCACAAACTTCTTGGCGTTATCCCATGCTCCACCAGAGTTTGATAAAAATACGGCCATCAAAGTTCCTGCACCAATTGCACCAGCTAAGAATGCACCAAGAGCTCCAACTCCTAATCCAAATCCAACTGCCAAGGGTGACATAACTGCTAACAAACCAGGAGTTGCAAGTTCGCGTAGTGAATCTCTTGTACAGATATCTACAACGCGACCATATTCGGGTTTAGTTTCACCTGTCATGATTCCTGGATTTTCGCGGAATTGTTTACGAACTTCCACTACCACAGCTCCTGCGGCACGTCCAACAGCATTAATTAATAATCCTGAGAACAAGAACACAACAGCAGCACCGATAATCAAACCAACAAGATTCTTTGGATTTGAAATATCTAACACACCTGCGTATTCACCAATTGAGGAAACTGCTAATCCTGCTGCAGCAGCAGATTCAGTAATTGCGTCTCTAAAAGATCCAAACAATGCGGTTGCGGCTAATACTGCAGTTGCAATTGCAATACCTTTAGTGATTGCTTTAGTTGTGTTACCAACAGCGTCAAGAGAAGTAAGAATTACTACACCTTCACCATGAACATCACCACTCATTTCAGCAATGCCTTGAGCGTTATCTGAAACTGGGCCAAATGTATCCATTGCCACAATTACACCAACTGTTGTTAACAAACCAGTTCCTGCAAGTGCGATAGCAAATAGTGACAAAGTAATTGATCCTGCACCTAATGAGTAAGCACCAAATACGGCTGTCCCAATTAATAGTGCTGAATAAACTGCTGATTCCAAACCAACAGCAATTCCTGACAAGATCACAGTGGCTGCACCAGTTAATGAGGTGGCAGCAATAGTGTCAACTGGTTTTCTATTTGTTTCAGTGAAATAACCAGTTAGTAGTTGAATTAATGCTGCTAACACAATTCCGATAATCACAGCACCAATAGCCATGATTCTTGGATTGAAAGCTGCCATTTGGGCTGCATCTAAACCAATTTTTGCAGCAACGATGTCGGCATCAACAAGTTCAGCTAATGAAGCAGGTAAGAATTGGAATGAGGCAATCGAAACCAAAACTGCTGAAGCAAATGCTGAAATAAAGAATCCGCGGTTAATTGCAGACATTGCAGACTTGTCACCACTTCTTGGTGCTACTGCAAAAATTCCAATAACTGCGGTGATTACACCAATTGCTGGAATTATCAATGGGAAAACTAACCCAAGTGAACCTAGTGCTGCTTTACCAAGAATCAAAGCTGCAACAAGTGTTACTGCATAGGACTCAAATAAATCTGCAGCCATACCTGCACAGTCACCAACGTTGTCACCAACATTGTCTGCAATGGTGGCAGCGTTTCTAGCATCATCTTCTGGAATACCTTGTTCAACTTTTCCAACAAGATCTGCTCCAACATCTGCGGCCTTAGTAAAAATTCCTCCACCAACGCGCATGAACATTGCGAGCAATGCTGCACCGAAACCAAAACCTTCTAATACACGTGGTGCTTCACCTGAATAAACCAGAACCACAATCGAAGTACCCAAAAGACCTAGACCAATTGTTGTCATACCAACAACGCCACCGGTTCTAAATGCAATTCGAGTTGCAAATTTTTCATCACCTTCGCGAGCAGCATTTGCTACACGAACGTTTCCTCTAACGGCTAGCCACATTCCGAAGTAACCTGTTAGGGCTGAAAATCCTGCGCCAACTAAGAAAAATATTGAGCGGCCTAATCTTTCATTGCTTGAGTTTGCTGGAAGCAAAAACAGCACGAAGAAAACCAATACAACAAAAACACTCAGTGTTTTAAATTGTCTATTTAGATATGCGGTTGCGCCCTCTTGCACAGCGGCTGCAATCGTTCTCATATTGTCTGTGCCATCACTGGCGGCTAAAACTTCTCTTACTAAATAACTTGCTACCAGCAAGGCAAAGATTGCAATTGCGGCAACGATCATTACTTGGGTGCGACCGCTGGAACTTAAAGCGATTTCGGCACTCGAGACTATGAGTGAATGAGGCACGTTTTCTCCTTGTTTATCTACCTTCGCGAGTTTAGACACAGATATGCCGAATAAATATGTATAGCCCTCCCCTCGAGGGGAAAAACACTCATAAATTCCTATATATAAGGTATCGATTACTCTAAAGGGCGTGGGGAACTCAACGACGAAATTCCAGCCATTCAGTAAAGAGGCTGCCCTAAATCTTATTGCCCCTTTTGCGCGAGTCGAAGGTCCAGTTTTATTGGCTTTGCAAGCAACACAAAAAGAATTTGGTTATGTAGATAGAGACGCTGTTGAAGTAATTGCTGAAGTTTGCAATGTCTCGATTGCTGAAGTTCATGGAGTTCTAACTTATTATTCAGATTTCAGAACTATTCCTGCTGCAAAAATCGAAGTTAAAGTTTGCGTTGCAGAAGCTTGTCAATCTGTTGGATCAAGGAAACTAGTTGCAGATGCTTCAGCAGCTCTTAATACCAAAATGCATTCACAGTCAATGGATGAAAGTGTGCAACTTAATCAAGTATTTTGTTTGGGCAATTGTGCTCTTGGCCCAGCTGCCATGGTGGATGAAAAATTAGTTGGTCGAGCAACTGGTGAAAAAATAGCTGAGATTGTTTCACAAATTAAAAAAGAGTACGCATGAATAATAAAACTTGTGACTATCTGGTAATTGGTGCTGGTGTTATTGGTCTAGCAATTGCACGAGAAATATTATTACAACAACCAAAAGTAAAAGTAATCATCATCGATAAAGAAAATGAGGTTGGATTACATGCCTCGGGTCGAAATAGTGGAGTATTGCATGCCGGATTCTATTATTCCCCTGATTCCTTAAAAGCAAAATTAACTCGAGATGGAAATAAATTATTAAGACAATTTTGCCAAGAAAATGATGTTTATGTTAAAGAAGTTGGAAAAGTTGTTGTAACAAAAAACGAAAGTGAAGAGGAACCTTTAAAAGAATTATATCGACGCGGCATTGAAAATGGTGTCGAAATTGAAATCATTGATAAGAAGCAATTAAAAGAATTAGAACCAAGAGCTAAAACTTTTGAAAAAGCTCTTTGGTCACCCACCACAGGATCTGCTAGTCCCTTAAAGGTAATTAAAGCTTTAGAAAAATCCTTTATCTCCCTAGGTGGAGAAATATTGCTAGGACAGTCCTTTGTTTCTAAAGAGGAAAATAATGTTGTTGTTTGTAGTTCCTTAAAAATTACTGCCGGCCACATTATTAATACAGCTGGACTTTATGCCGACAAAGTGGCGCATAAATTTAATTTTGGAAAAAAATATCGAATGCTACCTTTTAAAGGTCTTTATTGGTATGCCCCAAGCCAAACAAATAAATTAACAAGACATATCTATCCAATCCCTGATGCTAGAAATCCTTTTTTGGGAGTTCACTTAACTCTTACTGATGAAGGAAAAGTAAAAGTAGGACCGACAGCTATTCCTGCTTTGTGGAGAGAAAATTATCGATTGACCAAAAACTTTAAGGCCTCAGAAATGTCGCAAGTGCTCCTCGATTTACCGAGAATGGCTATTTCTCCTCATCATGATTTTCTTGCCCTTTTGAAACAAGAATTACCAAAATATTCTAGAAAATTTTTGGTTAAACAAGCAAGTCTTTTAGCTGAAGGTGTAAATGTAAAAGATTTTACTGTTAGAGGAAAAAGTGGTATCCGAGCACAGTTATTTGATTTAGAAAAAAATAAATTAGAAATGGACTTTGTGATTGAAGGCGATAAAAACTCAACACATGTACTAAATGCTGTTTCTCCTGCTTGGACTTGTGCTCTTTCGTTTTCTAAATATGTTTATGAAATTATGCACAAAAATATTGGAGCAAACTAAGATGGCTATTAAAATATTTGTTCCAATAGATGATGCTGCCTGTTCTGTGGGTGCAAATGAAGTAGCACTTGAAATTAAAACAGAAGCTGAAAAAAATAATATTGATATTGAATTAGTCAGAAATGGTTCAAGAGGCATGCTTTGGCTAGAGCCGATGGTTGAAATAGAAATCGAAAATATTAGATATGCCTTTGGCCCTGTCTCAAAAAATGATGTTAAAGATTTATTTGCCCAAGAATTCTATAAAAATAACACACACCCACTGGCACTTGGCGAAACTGAAAAATTACCTTGGATGAAAAATCAACAAAGAATTACTTTCCAAAGAGTTGGAGTAATTGATCCTCTTTCTATTTCTGACTATGAATCACACGGTGGATTAACTGGATTAAGAAATGCACTCAAACTAACTGGGGAACAAATAGTTAGTGAAGTCACCGAATCAGGTTTAAGGGGACGCGGTGGTGCAGGTTTTCCTGCCGGTATTAAATGGCGAACTGTTTTAAAAACAGAAAATTCTCAAAAATACGTATGCTGCAATGCAGATGAAGGCGATAGCGGAACATTTGCTGATCGAATGTTGATGGAAGGAGATCCCTTCACTCTCATCGAAGGAATGACTATTGCAGGAATTGCTGTGGGTGCAAACAAAGGTTTTATTTATATCCGATCTGAATATCCTGCTGCAATAAAAACTATGACTAATGCAATCAAGATTGCAAAAGAATTTGGACTTCTAGGTGCAAGTGTTTTAGGAAGTGACAAATCATTTGACTTAGAAATTAGAGCAGGCGCTGGTTCCTATGTTTGTGGTGAAGAAACAGCGATGTTAGAAAGCTTGGAAGGCAAAAGAGGAGTTGTAAGGGCTAAACCTCCGCTTCCAGCAATTGAAGGATTATTTAACAAACCAACAATTATTAACAATGTTTTAACTTTGGCAAGTGTGCCCATGATTTTAAGTGAAGGTGCACAAATGTATAAAAACTTGGGCACTGAAAAGTCTAAAGGGACACAAGTATTTCAAATTGCTGGAAATATAAAACAAGGCGGAATCTTTGAAACACCATTTGGTGTTACTTTAAATGAATTAGTTAATAACTATGGAGCAGGAACATTATCTGGTAAAAAAATTAAAGCTGTGCAAGTTGGTGGACCACTTGGTTCATATATTCCAGTAAACAAATTTGATACCGCAATGGATTATGAATCGCTAGCTTCAATTGGTGGGATGCTTGGTCATGGTGGAGTTGTGGTTTTTGATGAGACTGTTGATATGGCTCAGCAAGCAAAATTTGCGATGGAATTTTGCGTTGAAGAATCTTGTGGCAAATGCACTCCTTGTCGAATCGGTTCAACAAGAGGAGTCGAAGTAATAGAAAAAATAATAAACGGACAAAACAAAGCAGAAAATGTACATTTACTGCTCGATCTACTAGATGTGATGACCGATGGCTCACTTTGTGCCATGGGTGGCCTCACACCACTTCCAGTTAGAAGTGCTTTAGAGAATTTTCCTGAAGATTTCGCTTTGGTTTCTAGCCCAAATGGAGCACAATAGATAGATGACGATTCTTAGAGAACCAGATTATGGAACACCAGCTGTTGAGTCTGCTGAAAAAATTTCTGTCAAAGTCGATGGCATTTCAGTTGAAGTTCCTACTGGAACCTCAGTTAT